>JGI20214J51088_10000052_pt1 | contig 72093 bp, 57 predicted proteins | sample WetSurMetagenome_FD_51088 | JGI IMG/M metagenome (IMG submission 51088) | reverse complement strand
GTACGCCAAGATTAAAACCGGCGAGTTCTTCTGTTTAAACGGGTTGAATAAGTATGAGGGAGTCGAAAGTCTAAAGTCTAAAGTTTAAAGGTAACGTCCCTTATTCAAACGAAGCATCCACCCTTTCAACTTTCGACTTTCACCTTTCAACTTTCGACTTTTAACTTTCGACTTTCAACTTTCAACTTTCAACTTTCGACTTTCGACTTACAGATCCCTTGCCACGTCCTTGTCCCCTCTTCCGGAGAGATTAATTATTGAAACCTCATTTTTATTCTTAAGCATCTTCATTGCCAGTGCAACAGCATGTGCCGATTCAATTGCAGGGATGATCCCTTCAAGCCTTGAAAGTGCCAGGTAAGCATCTACTGCTTCACGGTCTGTAACCGGCATATAGGTAACTCTTTCTCTTGTCTTCAGGCTGGCATGCTGTGGGCTCACCCCCGGGTAATCAAGTCCAGCTGCTATTGAGTGTGAAGGTAAAGGGTTCCCCTGTTCATCGGCAAGACAGTATGAGTAAGTGCCCTGAAAATGCCCTAGTCGTCCAAAAGTAAGAGTAGCTGCCGTAATTGGCATGGATCCTGACCCGCCACCTTCAGCAGCAAATATCTTTACTTTACTGTCGTCAAGGAATGCCTGAAAAAGACCTATCGCATTTGATCCTCCGCCTATGCATGCAAACAGGTTGTCAGGCAGGTGCCCCTGCGCGGTGAGAATCTGCTGTCTTGCTTCATTACCTATCACGCTCTGAAAGTAACCGACTATATTCGGATACGGATGAGGTCCTACCTGTGAGCCTAAAAGATAATAAGAATCAGGATGCTCAACAAAATATCCAAGAGCGGTATCAACGGCATCAGCAAGTGTCTTTGTGCCTGAGGTTGCGGGTATAACCTCCGCCCCAAGCAGCTTCATCCTGCTCACATTCATTGCCTGACGTTCAATATCTTCTTCTCCCATGAATACCTTACAAGGGATGCCAAAGAGAGCAGCGACAGTGGCTGTCGCCACTCCATGCTGGCCGGCTCCGGTCTCGGCAATGATCTCCCTTGCATTCATCCTCTTTGCCAGAAGTATCTGACCGATGGTGTTGTTAATCTTGTGCGATCCGGTATGATTCAGATCTTCACGTTTCAGATAGATTTTACTTCCAACGTGATTTGACAGTCTATCAGCATAATAAAGGGGCGACGGCCTTCCAACATACTGCTTCAGATAATAAAGAAACTCGCTTATAAAATCAGGATCGTTCCTGTATTTCTCAAATGCCTCTGCCAGCCTGGTAAGGTTCGGAACAAGTACAGGAGGAACAAACTGTCCGCCAAATTCTCCATAAAATCCCGGCGTCTCCAATGCCTCACGGCTTAATATTGTCTGTGTTTCCATATGTGTTGATTTGAAAATTTGATGATTTGAAAATTGGTTAAAATAAAACATAAATGATGAGGAGGTTAAAGAGTGCTCCTCAATAGCCAGGACCAACACAGATGATTTTCTATCCACCAGAAGTTTTTCATATCAAAAAAAAGACCGCAGGGGCTTCCTGCGGTCGGTTTATAAGTTTATAATGATGCGACACCAGATTCACCCTTTGTTGGGAAAAAGCCTGCGCCACCACCAATATTTGTTTACGTTTGTCATTTTTATTTCAGTTCCCAAATATAATAACATTTTTAATTCAAAAGGCTAATTCTGTTTAAATTTAACAATTGTCCGGCCCGATCTCCTTTACTTTTGCCTTTTGTCTTTTTACTTTTGCCTTTTATCTTTTATCTTTTGTCTTTTCTATTTCTTGAGTGCATCTCTTATCTCTTTAAGAAGCATTACTTCTTCACTCGGTGCAGGAGGAGCAGCCGGTGCCTCTTCTTTCTTAGCCATCAGCTTGTTCATGGCTTTGATAAGAAGAAATACACAAAAGGCAACAATTATAAAGTCAATAATGGTCTGAATGAATGGGCCATAATTCATGGAAACCTGGGCCAATGCAGGCTTAACTATCTTTTCTCCCTCCATTATGGCTGGCTGAGCTTTCTGGAGAACTACATGCAATTGTGAAAAGTCCACACGGCCGATGGCCAATCCTATTGGCGGCATCAGGACATCATTCACCAGGGAAGTTATTATTTTCCCGAAGCTGGCACCTATAATGATACCTACGGCCATGTCAACGATGTTGCCTCTCATGGCAAATTCCTTGAATTCTTTTACAATACTCATGATTTTGGTTTTTTAGTTAGATTTAGTTCAAGACCTGATTAACATTATTCAAATTTACAATTCTGATTCATTTTTAAAAAATTTAACATTTAACCAATTACCTATAGTGGTAAGTGCCTGTATACCGGAAAGAATATTTTGTACTTTTGCCCCGTTGAGATCAATAAGAAAAATATCACCACTGGTGTCTGTACTACTTGCTTTATTGCTTTTTGCCGGAAACTCAGGCTATACCTTTATTTTTCATAACTGTTCTGAGTGCTCGGTTCTGGAGGCAAAACACTCCATTGATTTAGCCTCTCAGGGAAGTTGTCATTTATGCAATGATTTGTTTTCAGACAACACTGGCAATGACAGCAGGGCCCCTGTGATGAGACATCACTGTCATAACGAGATAGACAGGCTTGAGACTTCAGAGCTTGTCAAGACAGATTTTCAGGTTGGCATTGCTCCGTTTCTGACAACAGCCAGGGTAACATGCCTTCCTCCGCAGGTGACAGAGGTAAAAACCACCTTTTCCGGGGCAGTAAATTTCAGGGCAGCGGGTCGTTATCTTACAACCCTTCACTGCCAGATCCTCTCATGATATTCTGACCTTCCTCCCCTATCCTGGGGTTGGAAAACAATTTAAACCATCAGCACACTGATGCTGCATGGCGTATTCCATTAATTTAATTTGAATCCCGTAAATTTTTATGATTGAGCATATTATACGTTTTTCAATAAAGAACAAACTAATCATCGGGCTGTTTGTTCTGGCACTTACAGGATGGGGTATTTATTCGCTTACCCGTCTTCCTATTGATGCCATCCCCGATATTACAAATAACCAGGTTCAGGTAATATCCATTGCTCCCTCACTGGCAGCGCAGGAGGTTGAGAGCTCTATTACCGCACCCATTGAAGTAGCAGTTGCCAACATACCTGATATTATTGAGCTAAGATCTATATCAAGGCTCGGGCTTTCCGTGGTCACTGTAGTATTTAAAGACGGCGTTGATGTTTACTGGTCGAGGCAACAGCTCAATGAACGCCTCCGTGAGGCAGAAGAAGAGATACCAAAGGGACTTGCAAAAATTGAGCTGGCTCCTATCTCAACAGGTCTCGGTGAAATATACCAATATCATTTTGTGGTAGAAAAAGGACTTGAGCATAAATACACGCCTATGGAGCTAAGAACACTTCAGGATTGGGTTGTACGACGTGAGATGCTTGGGACTCCCGGAGTTGCAGATATAAACAGCTATGGTGGGTTTGTGAAGCAATATGAGGTTGCTGTCAATCCCGGAAGACTGCGTGGTATGAATCTCACTCTTACAGATATATTTAATGCTCTTGAGAAAAATAATGAAAATACTGGAAGTGCCTACATTGATAAAAAGCCATCGGCTTATTTTATCCGCGGTATAGGACTTGTAAAAAACATCAGTGATATTGAAAAGATAGTTGTCAAAAATAACCCTTCGGGAGTCCCGATACTAATTAGAGATGTTGCCACAGTACAGTATGGAAACGCCACCAGGTATGGTGCACTGGTTATAGATACAACAGAAGCCGTGGGTGGTGTTGTGATGATGCTGAAGGGAGCCAATGCCCATAAGGTGAATGATGACGTTCAGGCTCGTATGAAAGTGATACAGAAGTCGCTGCCCAAAGGTGTGACAATTGAACCTTATATAAACCGTTCCGACCTGGTAGGAAGAGCTATCGGTACAGTCTCAAGAAACCTGATCGAGGGAGCCCTTATTGTCATATTAATACTGGTTCTTCTGCTTGGAAACTCACGTGCCGGATTTATTGTTGCCTCGGTTATCCCATTATCAATGTTGTTTGCCATTTCACTCATGAACATCTTCGGCGTCTCAGGTAACCTGATGAGCCTTGGAGCAATCGACTTCGGGCTAATCGTTGACGGGGCAGTAATCATTGTTGAGAGTGTGGCACACAGAATATATCAGAGCACCCATCATCACCAGGAACTGAAGCGGCTGTCGCAGGATGAGATGGATAGAAATGTTTTTGAGTCCTCAAACCGGATGATGAATTCGGCAATTTTCGGTCAAATAATAATCCTCATCGTATACCTGCCTATAATGGCCCTTGTAGGCACTGAAGGTAAAATGTTCCGTCCGATGGCCCAGGTTGTCACCTTTGCACTCATCGGTGCGGCAATACTCTCACTCACATGGGTACCGATGGCATCTGCCCTCTTTCTGAGCAAAAACACCTGTCATAAAAAAAACCTGTCCGACAGGTTCATGGACTGGCTTCACAGGAAATTTAACCCGGTTGTTGACTTCACCCTGCGTAAGAAAACACTTGTCACAGTTTCAATCTTTGCACTATTCTTCTTTAGCCTTTTCATATTTACACGTCTGGGAGAAGAATTTATCCCGCAGCTTGAGGAGGGGGACCTTGCTGCCGGTGTGATGACATTACAGGGGAGCTCGCTCACGAACACAATAGAGACTGTGGAAAAGGCAAACAAGATCCTGCTTGATAATTTCCCGGAAATCAAACATGCAGTGTGCAAAATAGGTTCGGCTGAAATACCAACAGATCCAACACCTATGGAGACAGGAGACTACATAATTACACTCAAAGACAAATCGGAATGGACCTCTGCAAAAACTCTCCCTGAGCTTGTTTCAAAGATGGAAGATAAGCTTGTTGTTCTTGCAGGTGTGAAATTTGAGTTTCAGCAACCTATACAGATGCGCTTTAATGAACTGCTGTCAGGATCAAGACAGGATATTGCAGTTAAGATTTATGGCGATGATCTGAATATCCTTGCTGAGAAAGCAGGCGAGGTTGAAAGGTTAATCCGCAATATAAAAGGTGTTGAAGACATTAATACCGAAAAAGTTACAGGCCTTGCGCAGGTACAGGTGGAATATAACCGCGACAGACTTGCACAATATGGCATCTCGGTTGAGGAGATAAACCGCACCCTTGAAGCTGCATTTGCAGGCAGCCAGGCTGGCGTGGTCTATGACAACGATAAGAGGTTCGGACTTGTTGTCCGCCTCGATAAGGACTACCGCCAGAATATTGATGATGTAAGAAATCTGACAGTGGCAATGGAGAATGGAATACAGATACCTCTGTATGCGCTGGCTGATATTTCAGTGAAATCGGGTCCGGCACAGGTGTCGCGCGAAAACACAAAACGAAGAATAACTGTAGGCTTTAATGTCCGCAACAGGGATATCTCAGGCGTCATTAATGATGTATCGTCAAAAATTGACAAACAGGTATCGTTCCCTGCAGGTTATTATGTGGAATATGGCGGGCAGTTTAAAAATCTCGAAGCAGCGAAAGCACGGCTTTCCGTTGCGATACCGGTTGCACTTCTGCTCATATTCCTTCTTCTTTATTTTGCTTTCCACTCTGTGTCACAATCTCTGCTTATCCTTACCACAGTGCCAATGTCAGCAATAGGAGGAATCTTTGCGCTCTGGATAAGGGGAATGAATTTCTCGGTATCGGCAGGAGTCGGGTTCATCGCTCTGTTTGGTGTGGCAGTACTGAACGGTATTGTTCTCATAGCTGAGTTCAACAAACTTGAAGAGGATGGCATCTCTGATATTAAAGAGAGAATTAGAAAAGGGCTGCATACCCGTCTGCGCCCGGTAGTGATAACCGCAGCGGTAGCCTCACTGGGTTTTCTTCCAATGGCATTATCAACATCGGCCGGCGCTGAGGTTCAGAAACCGCTTGCAACAGTTGTTATCGGCGGCCTCATCACCACAACAATACTTACACTTATGGTATTACCTGTCTTTTATATGTACTTCACCAGACAACGTGAGAAATTTTATGCAAGGAGAAAACCATCTTTACCAATTACAATAGCTCTGCTCCTGCTTGCATTATCATCATTCACAGGTAAGGCAGGTGCACAGAATGTAAAACCAATCAGTCTGAATGAGGCTGTTAAGATGGCTGTTGAAAGTAATCCTGCCGTACTCTCTTCGGAGTACAATCTGAAAATGCAAAAGGCTTTAAAAGGTGCTGCATGGGATCTCGATAAGACTGAGATTTCGGGACAGTACGGGCAATTCAACTCGTACTCAAAGGATAACAGTTTCACCCTGTCACAGTCGTTCTCGTTCCCAACTGTTTACATCTACCGGCAGAAGCTTGCCGGAGCAAACTATTCCGGAAGCGAATGGCAGCTGAAACAGACACAGCTGGAAGTTGCAACACAGGTGAAACAGGCATACTGGCAGCTAACTTACCTGAGATCAAAGGAGAAACTGCTGATGTACCAGGACAGTCTCTTTACAGGTATTATGAATGCTGCTGAAAAAAGGAGCGCTGTGGGAGAGACAACCCGTCTGGAGATGATAACAGCACGCTCCGAAAGCATGAGCCTTAAGAATAAACTAATGCAGGTGAGATCTGATATAACTGTTGCCGAAAGGAAGCTGCGTACTCTTGTCAACGGAGATAAGAGTGTGACATTCAATGATACTGTGCTATCAAGAATAGCTTATATCAATATGGCTGATACATCATCCTTCCTCCGGAATCCGTCGCTTGGTTACCTCAGCAGCCAGGTTTCCGCATCGGGTTATGAGAAAAAGGTGGAGCAGAGCCTTATTCTGCCTGACTTTTCCATAGGATACTTCAGTCAGACAATGAGAGGCACACAGCCAGTAGATGGTACTGATGTCACCTTTGGCGCAGGTGATCGTTTCACAGGCATACAGGCCGGTATTTCTATACCACTATGGACAGCCCCATATGTTGCTAAAGCAAAGGCGGCAAGATACAGGGAGCAGTCTGTAATGGCTGATGCCGAGCAGGCTTCCGTGACTCTGCACAATGCATACCTTAACGCTATTGATGAATACAAAAAGTATTCCGGAAGCATTGATTATTATGAAAGCCAGGCCTTGCATGAAGCCGATATTATCATCGGACAATCAACCCTCAGTTATAAGGCCGGATCTCTTGATTATATAGAATATGTTCTCACTCTTAACAGGGCGCTGGAGATAAAACAAAACTACCTCGATGCCCTTAACGATTATAACCAGACTATCATTTCAATTGACTATTTAACAGGTAAAATATTCTAATCCTGAGCATTATGAAGAAGCATAATTATTTTTTCACAGCTATAGTATCATTAATTATCATTTCACTTTTCTCCTGCAAGGGAGGTAAAAGCGCATCCGGGGCACCTGAAGAGGAAGCACTGCCCGAGGATATTGTTGAGATGAGGGCCGATCAGGTTGGATTGGCAGGTATACAAACCGGGAAAATAGAACTAAAGACAATAAGCAGTTCCTTAAAGGCAAACGGTGTTGTGGCAGTATCACCTCAGAATATGGTAACTGTCTGCATGCCGGTAGGCGGCTATGTAAAGTCGGTAACCCTGTTGCCCGGCAATGCAATATCAAAAGGGCAGACGCTTGCAGTGCTTGAGAGCCAGGATTATATTGACATGCAGCAGAATTATCTTGATGCAAAATTCAAGCTCGAATTTGCTGAAGCCGATTACAAACGGCACTCTGACCTTTATAAGGATGACGTCTATTCTGAACAAAATGTACAGTCTGTTACGGCTGATTATAAAAGCCTGAAGGCGCAGGTGAAAGCGCTTGAACAAAAACTGCTGCTCATAGGAATAAACCCCTCTTCGGTCAGCGAAGACAATATCACCCGTTCTGTAGCAGTAGTATCACCGATAAACGGTTATATTAAATCTGTTGACGTTAATGCCGGCAAATATGTTGCTCCTGCCGATGTTATGTTTGAACTGGTTAACAGCGATAAACTTTATCTGGAGCTGACCCTGTTTGAAAATGATGCCGACAAAGTTGCCTCCGGACAAAAGATACATTTCTTTATAAATAACGAGACTGAACAGCATGATGCTGTCATATACCAGACAGGCAAGGCTATTAATGACGACAAGACATATAAGGTATACGCCACTGTTGAGAGCAATTGCAAAAACGTCATACCCGGTATGTATGTTAATGCACTGATTGAGTCATCCGGAACAGAAGTTATGTCTGTTCCCTCAGAGGCTATAGTTAATTTCGATGACAAGGACTATATCTTTGTTTTTGTCAGAGAAAAGGAAGAAGGAGGTAAACCCTTCACAGAATACAGGATGATTGAGGTTCAGAAAGGGATAACTGACGGAATCAATACAGGAATAACCGTGCCTGTTGATTTAAATACTCAGTCGGCCGTTGTTGTTGTCAAAGGTACATATAACCTGATGTCGGCAAAGAAGAATGCCGGTGAGATGGCATGCTGAGGCAGACAATTCAATATTGATATAGTAGAGCCGTTGCATGAAACGGCTCTACACATGCAACGACTCTACAACAGTACAGAGGTCAGGTGTGCCTGACCTCTTTGCATTTTAAACAGTATCCCTTGTGAACACAAATGGTGCCTCCGCATTGAGGGCACTTCCATCTTTTCTCTTCTGATGTTACAAAATAATCAAGCCCCGATTTTTTTATATTACCGAGGTTTTCAATCATGCTCATCCCATATTTGGTTCTATAACGTTTATCAAGATCTTTCATCCTTTTACAGGGAAAAACTTTGCAATCGTAGCAAAACCCGGTTGTCGTTTCTTTCAGATGAGAACAGTTTTTTATAACACACCGAACGCGGCTTATCTGCGTCTCCGGGGTAACATTGCGACAACCCATGCATTTGTTCCTCTCACGCAAATATCCCATACAAATTCCGCAATTCATTCCGCAGGGGGCAATCAGCAATTTGTCAGAAATCCGGACTTGTTCCATTATAAATTATGGGGGTTAATTGCTGATCCATTGCATGCAACGGATCTACGATAATTATTTAGATTTATTCCGTTTCTTTTTGAGTTTAATAACTGTCGTTTCAGCTATGCGGTCATGTACTGCCTGACGATTCTCATACCAGATAACCTGTAAAAAGCCAAAGCCGGCTTCAAGGGCCGAGGCACCATAACCCAGAGTACGTTCAACACACTGCCACAGGGTAAGCTTCTCCGATTTGACAGAAATCACCCGTATCCGCATAATCTTTTTCCCCGGAGTCCGTCCCTTCCATAACAGTGTTATAAAAATAAAATAAACAGCAAAAACAATGGTCATATGTAACCCGTTCTCAGCAGTTTTGTTATTCAGGTTAATTTCACCTGAAGGAGATATCTTATACGTCAGGTCTCCCGTGATGAGATTCACAATCACTATCAGCAATAAGACAATGAAAAGGTCAATCAGAAAAGCTGCTGCCCTTGTCCTGAAGCCAGCCAGAGCCGTTCCCTCAAGTTCATGAAGACGTTCAATATGAGGCACATTAAAGGTATTGTGTCTTATGCGGATATCTTTAAGCTTTTTCACCTGGTTGATTGTTTTTTTATTTCTACAATAAGTAAAAATAAGTAATAATCAATGAAATGGCAAAAATTGTAATTCTGTAGAGACGCGATGAATCGCGTCTCATTTGAATTTCCTCCGGCATTTGAAGAGACGCGATTCATCGCGTCTCTACGAAAGGCATCACACCTGTTGATTTTAATTAAAATGTGAATTTGCCAACATCAATAACATCCTTCTGGTCATCCAGACGAACTGTTACCTCCTGCGACTTCTGTTCCGGTCTTCCAAAATTTGTAATGAACGTGAGATGCAGATTGACCGGGGCAAGAATTGCCTGAGAGTGTGTTCCGTAATAGTTAACCTGAACATTATACTCTCCATGCACAGCTTTCTTTATCATGAACTCTTCGGGCCCGTAACCTCCCGTAAAATCATTGGATATCTTCCCACCAAGCCTTGTCAGCTTGTTCTGATAAAAACATTTTTCTCCGGCATGGTCTGTAACCCACAGGTCCATATCGCTGTTATCAGTATCCCATGTCAGAACAACGCGGATATCAACAGGTTCTTTCTTTACTAATCGCTTGTCAATAAATGAATAGTCAATCTTCGGATTCCTGTCAATGAGGCCGTTTATTTCATTAAGGGCAATCAGCTCAACTGAAGGGAACCTGGCGTCCCATTCTCTTTTGACAACCTCATAAAGTGTGCTTATTGCTTTCTGTGGATTTGCCGATGCTGCATAAGACAGCCCAAGGTCGATGTATGACTGTGGCTCTTCTGTTCTAATCTTAAGCACTTTTTCAAAAACAGATGTAGCATAGTCATTTCTTTTCATCTCAAGGAGCTTTTTGCCCAGGATACGCAACAACTGTGGCGATTCAATCTGTAACTCGGCAAGGTTTGAAATGATCCTGAACGCAATTTCACTATCTCCATTTTTAATGAAGAAGTCTGAGGCGTCAATGTAGAACGCCGGTGTTGATCCATACTCCTTTTTCAGTTTAAGATAAGTATTGTATTCATCGCCCTTTGAAGCATACTGAATAACCTTTAAATATGGTGTTTCCGGATCCCATGCATTGATCTGGATATCTGCCCTCGACTCTTCTTTGATTTCCCCTGCCTGTGGTGGTGGAGATGCCTGAACCTCTTCAACTACCATATATGCGAGAGGTTCTTCAACAGCATCATCCAAAACCTCTTCAACCACTGAGTCGTTTCCTGTTGAGCCATTCATTACCACTGGTGGAGAATAGAGTACCCGTTCAGAACCATTAGGTTTTATTTCAGGTAAAGGATACCTTGTGTTCCACCAGCTGGTCTGATCATCTGACATTTTAACAACCAGATCCAGATGGTTCTTTTTGTTCTCCTCAGCCTGAAGTTTGTCAGATTCTTTCGCTTTAAAATATTCAGCCCTTAATTCAGCAGGAGGGAAAATATTATACTGAAGATAGTCGCTCAGGTTCTCAAGAACAATTAAGGAGGTATTCGGAGTGACTATTCCATACCTCTTACCTGTCTTTGTGATTTCTTCTTCATTCCTGGTGGCGTATATACTTAACTCAGAAATCTTTTTCTCCGCCCAAAGACGCCTTAAAAGAGGTGCATCAGCTGAATTGTCGGCATTGATTTTTATTTCTTTTGAATATACAACCTTCGACCCAAAACCGAAATTAAGCTTAATGGTTGCTGATTGACCGGTCAACTTGCCCGCCATACTGAATGTGTTTTCAAACTGACATGGCATTGACGGATAGAGTTCTCTGACATTTCCGCTAATTATCTTTGCAGAAATAAAATGATAGTTGCTGTTGCATAACAGAGACATTGCTTCATCAGCTGTCTGCCCGGTGAGATTGATATAAGCTCCTCCTGTGCGTTGTGCAATGTAAGTAAGGAATGAGTGATCGGCAGTAAAATTTGAGTTAATTGTGTAAACAGGGATCACTGAAAAAACAGGATCAGACGCACCAAAGTCAGTCATCCCATCAGTAAAGAGAAGAATCTCATCTGTTTTAAAACTGCTGAAGTCAATTGATCCGAATGATGTTGCCCCGTCATTCACCATATTATTCAATGCTGTCTTGAGTTTTTCCCAGTTGCCGCCGGTAATAATAAATGACTGCGGCTTTTCAGTTTTTATATTAAACGGCACGAGATCAATTGTAACGTCACCCAGTTTTTGAATATAGCTGTCAAGTAATGCAATCTCTTTTCTGAGGTCTCTTTTTTCTGCCGATCCGGAATTATCCCAGAGCAGTGTAATGCTTTTTGGTAAAGACTTCGCTTCTTTAAAAATCTCAGGCCTTAAACTTAAAAAGAAGGTCGAAGAGTCCGGGGCACTGTTCATAGCCGCTGAAAAGATCATTAACCCATTGCCTGTATGAGGCAGATCGATAGCAATCTTCTTATCAGGAGTAAAGTTTGCCTGTTCCAGGTCTGCCACGTAAGAGTCATTCCATTCTTTAAATGAGAGGTTCACAAGCTCATTTCCTGAATCAAAACTAACCTTACTCTTTAAGACCTCTGCATGAACTGAAAACTTATCAACTGATTCATCTATATTAAGAGGAAGGGTATAAAGATCATAAGCGCCTTTGTCTGCCAGTACCTGTTCAAAAGAGAGAACCACCCTTCTTGATCCTTTTGCCGGCAACGGATATACACGTGCTTTAAAAGTATTTCCTCCTGCCATCTCAAGCAATCCCGGGTCTACACCCTTCCTGGCAATTGCTTCAAATGTTCTGCGTCCTTTTTCCTTCCCGACAACAACGCCTTCGCGAAGGGCACCGTTAATGTCAAGGGCAAACCGTGAGACGGTCTCTCCTTCGTCAAGAGGAAAAATAAACTCCCCTTCCATAACCCTGCTGTTGGGGTTAAAAAAAGTCATATCGAGGGTGGTCACTGCCACCTGCCCTGTAACCTTGATATCAACCTTGAGATTTGTAAGACGCATAGGGTTCTCATTTGATTTCCCCTGGTTCGATATTTTCATTACCGGCCTGATGTTGACAGAGCCGCTTTGCTGAGCCATGACCGGCAGAAATGAATAATGACACAATAAGATAATGAGGATGAACCTCATCAGATTTCCCGGATTGATTTTAATTGCTTTCATAATCAGAAGAATTTTGGTGATAACCTCGTTTTAGAATATGATGCAACAAGCCCTCAGATTCCATAAACATATTGCAGACCTTTCTTCTGATTGTTCGCAATTCCTGTGCCAGAAAGAAGTTTTAAAGGCTAATATAAAACGCAAAATGTATCATACATTTTGTGTCATTTATTGTGAGACAAAAATGTCCTTGTTACGGGTGCTGAGTCCTTTTGACTTTCAACTTTAGCCTTTAGCCTATCCCAGCTATATCTCTTATCACAACCGATGCACATGCAATACCGAATGCTGCCGGCATATATGATATTGTTCCCACAGATGAGGCTTTGTTGCTCTCTTCAGAGCCACGGATTATCTTATCTTTGTCAACCACCTCCGGACTGTAAACGGCTGTAAAGCCGTCCCTGACACCGAGTTTGTGAAGTTTCTTGCGAAGCATGCGGGCCAGATTGCAGTAACTTGTCTTTGAGATATCTCCAATCTTTATATGGGTTGGATCAAACTTACCGCCTGCACCCATAGAGCTGACAATCTTCAGCTTTAATCTCAGCGAATGATATATCAGAAATACCTTGGGCGATAATGTATCGATGGCATCAACAACATAATCATATTTATCTTCCTCGAGGATGTCTATCATCCTCTGGTCACGTATGAATTCGGAAATGATCGTGAGTTGAATCTCAGGATTGATATCTTTAAGCCTCTCTCCCATCACTTCGGCTTTGCCTCTGCCAATTGTTGAGGTGAGAGCCGGTAACTGACGATTGATATTCCCGGGTGAAACAATGTCTCCATCAATGATTGTCATCCGTCCCACACCTGACCTGCAAATCATCTCGGCAGCCCAGGAGCCCACGCCGCCAAGCCCGGCAACAAGCACATGCGAGTTTTTCAGTCTCTGAAGAGCCTCTTCTCCCAGTACCATCTCTGCCCTTGACAACCACTCGTCCATAGCTTATTCAGTATCAGTATTGCTGAAACAGCTGTTAAAATTCCTCCTTATTATCACTGACAGCTTATCCGGACTTTCACCGGTCACCTCAGCAATTTTCCCATAAACATTTCTTATCTCATTGCCTGAGGCATCTGTCTCGGCAAGTATCCTGTCAAAACCAACAACATCAATTATCCCTTTAGAAATTCCCATCTCGCCCAATGAAAAAAGGAAGGTCTCTCCTGCAAGCAACTGTGCAAGTTCTTCCTTACCCCTGAACCCGTGAATGATCCATTTCACCGAAGGTTTAAGCTCCGTCTTTGCCTTTAACAGAAGATCCCAGCCTTTAACACAATGTATAATCATTGGCATCTTCATCTCTTCAGCCAGTTCAGCCTGGTAGCAAAAGACATCATACTGAAGCTTTTCATCCGGCCCCTTCAGGGTATCAAACCCTGCTTCTCCAATCATAACCACATGTGGGTGTGCCAATGAAAGTACAAGTCCGGTCTTCATCTCTTCAGCATTTTCACTGGTGAGATGCCATGGATGGATTCCGGCAGAGAAGAGTGTGTTGGGTGGAAAAGAATCAGGCACGCTCTCTCCTGCAAAAATATTTACAACAGAAACGGTGTCTGAGTCGCCACTAACCTGATGAGTGTGGAAATCAATAAATTTTATCTTTTCATTTAGGTCCATTACCGTACCGAAAGTGTTTTGAGGCCGCTATCAAGTCTGCGCAGAGTCTCCTCTTTCCCTATCCATGCTGCAATGTCGAAGATGTGCGGGCCGCGCGATGCTCCCACCAGCAACAGCCTGAAGAGGTTAAAGACATTCCCGGCATTTTGACCAGATGTATTGATCCACTCCTTGACAACCTTTTCAATCTCAGCAGGAGTAAAATCGTTAATAGCTGAAACCACAGAGCGAAGTGTTGAAATCATTGCAGGCGAGTCATCCTTCCATCTCTTCTTAAGCACCTCGGCATCATAGCTCTCCGGGGCTATAAAGAAGAAGTCAGATTCCTTCCACAGATCAGCCACAAAAACGGCTCTCTCCTTTACGAGCGACACCAGTGTCAGCAGCCTGTCAAATGAAGGTTCAAATCCTTTTTCTTTTACCATTGGCATAAAGAGTTCTGCAAGCTCTTCGTTTGTTTTACGCTGCATATACTGATGATTGAACCACTTTACCTTCTCAGGGTCAAAGCGTGAGCCTGACTTGCCAACTCTCTCAATTGAAAATGCATTTATAAGCTCATCCATTGAGAATATCTCCTGTTCAGTTCCCGGGTTCCATCCCAGGAGGGCAAGCATATTTATGAAGGCATCTGCAAAATATCCGTCCTCACGGTATCCGTGAGCTGTCTCACCATAAGGCCAGTAGAGAGGAAAGACAGGGAATCCCATCTTGTCTCCATCACGTTTGCTCAGTTTTCCCTTGCCTGTCGGTTTAAGAAGCAAAGGCAGGTGTGCAAACTCAGGTGCCTCCCATCCGAAAGCATTGTAGAGTAACTTATGGAGCGGAAGTGATGGGAGCCACTCTTCGCCGCGTATCACATGAGTGATCTCCATAAGGTGATCGTCAACAATGTTTGCCAGATGATAGGTTGGCATGCCGTCTGACTTATAAAGAACCTTATCATCGAGGGTGGAGGTGTTTACGACCATATCTCCCCGGATGATATCTGTAAAATGAATATCCTCGTTTTCAGGCATCTTAAACCGCACAACATAAGTCTCTCCGTTGTTCAGTCGTTTCTGTGTCTCTGTCTCGCCCAGGGTGAGAGAGTTGCACAGGCTCATGCGCGTTGTACATCCATAGTTAAAAGTCTCTCCGCGTGATTCTGCATAAGTGCGCAGGTGCTCAAGCTCTTCCGGCGTATCAAATGCATAATAGGCATCGCCTGATGCAACAAGGTCATCAGAATACTTTTTATATATTCCTTTGCGTTCGCTCTGGCGATAAGGTGCATGCGGGCCACCTTCACGTATACCTTCATCAACTTTTATCCCTGCCCACTCCAGTGAATCCATGATATATTGCTCTGCTCCCTCCACATAACGCGCCTGATCAGTATCCTCAATGCGAAGAATAAAAACGCCATTGTTTCTCCTGGCAAAGAGATAGTTATAAAGGGCTGTCCTTACGCCTCCGATGTGAAGTGGTCCGGTAGGGCTCGGCGCAAAACGTACACGTACTTTTCTGTCTGTCATATCTGTAGATAACATAAAACGCGGCAAAGATATATAAACAGCAGGAATTTTCAGTAACTAATAAAAGTCAGATTCCGGAAGGTTTTTTTAATGTAATTTTGATACACTTCTCCGGGAAGCAGTGAGGTGTGAAACTAAATGACCATGTTTCCCCCCCTGATCCCGATAGCTATCGGGAGGGAGGGAAAATTCCTTCCTTAAGAACTTTTGTGAATGAAAGAAACTTAAAAACAGCATAAATGAAAACGATGAAGGCCCTTGTAAAAGCCAAAGCCGAAAAAGGAATATGGATGGAAGAGAAGCCCATACCTGAACCTGGCTATAACGATGTCATTGTAAAGGTCAAAAAGACCGCTATATGCGGGACTGACCTTCATATCTATGATTGGAACGAGTGGGCACAGAAGACAATCAAAGTGCCCATGACAATAGGTCATGAGTACATGGGTTATATTGATGCTATTGGTCCGGGTGTGAAAAACCTGAAAGTTGGAGACAGGGTTACAGGCGAGGGCCATCTCTATTGCGGCCATTGCCGTAACTGTCGCCGCGGACGCCTGCATGTGTGCGAAAACTCGGTAGGTATTGGCGTTCATATCGATGGCTCTTTTGCTGAATATGTGAAGATACCTTCAACAAATATCGTCCCGCTTGATCATCGTATTCCGGATGAGTGGGCCGCAATAATGGACCCGTTCGGAAATGCAACACACACTGCACTCTCATTCCCTCTGTTAGGTGAAGATGTGCTTATCACCGGCTCGGGCCTGATTGGAAGCATTGCTGTTGCAATTGCAAAATATGCAGGTGCAAGATTTGTTGTTGCCACTGACCTGAGCGACTATCGTCTTGAGATCGCAAAGAAGATGGGGGCCACAATGACGCTTAACCCGGCAAAAGGAGAAAAAGTGTCTGATGCTGTAAAGAAACTCGGACTGAGAGGCTTTGACGTGGGTCTTGAGATGTCAGGATCACCAAAGGCATTCACCGAGATGATAGCCAACATGTACAACGGCTCCAGCATCTCGCTGCTGGGGATATTGCCTAACAACTTTGAAGTGCCATGGAGCGATATCATTTTTAAAGCCATAACACTCAAAGGCATCTATGGCCGCGAGATGTGGGAGACATGGTACAAGATGGAGATGATGATCATTGGCGGTATAAACCTTGATCCGGTCATCACCCACCGTTTCCCGATAGATGAATTCCAGAAAGGATTCGATGCAATGGAAGAGGGAAATTGCGGGAAGGTGATATTGTCGTGGGATTGAAATAAGTCGAAAGTCAAAAGTCGAAAGTCAAAAGTGATGAAGGCGGAAAGATTTGAAGATTTGCTTGTATGGCAGAAATCAAAGGATATGACTTTGACTTTGTACTCGGCTTTAAAAGACCTGAAAGACTTCAGTTTCAGAGACCAGATTTGCAGAGCGTCAGTTTCTGTGATGAACAATATTTCTGAAGGATTTGAAAGAGGAACAGATAGAGATTTTCAACATTTTTTATATATAGCAAAAGGGTCATCCGGTGAGGTAAGATCAATGTTGTATATTGCATTGGATTTGAAATATATAGATGAGAATAGATGTAAAGAACTTATCTTAAAATCTAATGAAATATCAAGGATGCTTGCAGGGCTCATTAAATCCATATCCTGAGCCTACATATGAGACCTTTTGACTTTAAGCTTTTGACTTTAAACTTTAAAATCATGTATACAGATTTTCAAAAATTTCTACAGGGCACTATAGCCGAGATTAAGGATGCCGGGCTTTACAAGAATGAACGCATCATTGTATCTCCCCAGGGTGCAGAGATACAGCTTGCCGACGGCAAGAAGGTGCTTAACTTCTGTGCTAACAATTACCTTGGGCTTTCAAGCAACAAGAAGCTTGTTGAAGCAGCCAAACATGCGCTTGACACCCATGGTTATGGCATGTCATCAGTACGGTTCATCTGCGGCACAGGAGACCTCCACAAAGAGCTCGAAAAGAAGGTAGCTGAGTTCTTCGGAACAGAAGATACCATTCTTTATGCGGCCTGTTTTGATGCAAACGGCGGTGTCTTTGAACCATTGCTCTCAGAAGAAGATGCAATCATTTCTGATGCATTGAACCACGCATCAATCATTGATGGTGTTCGCCTTTGCAAGGCAGTTCGTTACCGCTATGCAAATGCCGACATGAAAGACCTAGAAGAACAGCTTAAGGCATCACAGGCACAACGATTCAGGCTGATTGTAACTGACGGCGTCTTCTCAATGGACGGCAATGTTGCCCCGCTTGATAAGATCTATGAGCTGGCAAATAAGTACAATGCGATGGTGATGGTTGACGAGTCGCACTCGGCAGGTGTTGTTGGCCGTACAGGCAGAGGAGTGACTGAGCTTCATAATCTCAGAGGTAAGCTGGAGATAATTACTGGAACCCTTGGTAAATCATTCGGTGGTGCCATTGGCGGTTTCACAACAGGAAAGAAAGAGATTATTGAGTTACTGCGTCAGCGCTCAAGACCATACCTCTTCTCCAACTCAATACCTCCGTTTGTTGCTGCTGCCGGCATAAAGATGTTTGAGATGATGTCTGAGACAAACGAGCTGCAGGACAAGCTGCATCATAACACAGAGTATTTTGTTGATAAGATGCTCAAGGCAGGGTTTGACATCAAGCCTACTCAATCGGCTATATGTGCAATAATGCTGTATGATGCAAAACTGTCGCAGGATATGGCATCAAAGCTGCTTGACGAAGGTATTTACGTAACCGGATTCTATTATCCTGTCGTACCGAAGGGTCAGGCACGCATACGTGTTCAGTTATCTGCCGGTCATGAGCAGGAGCATCTCGACAAGGCTATAAAAGCATTCACCAAAGTCGGAAAAGAGCTTGGTGTAATCAAATAGTCTAAAGTCTAAAGTTGAAAGTTAAAAGTTGAAAGTTGAAAGGATTGTAGAAAGAGAGATCCTTTTAACTTTGGACTTTCAACTTTAGACTAAAAAAGCGGCACCCTTTCGGGGCCGCTTTTTTCTGAGATATGGGTTTTTGAAAAGGAGTTCTTAACCGCATTTTGATGTACCGCAGTCGGTACAGATAAGGCACCCCTCCTGGTATACCAGCGATGTTGAACCGCAGTTACCACATTTCCCCTTAGCCTTTGTTCCATCAGCAATATAACGTTTCAGAGAACGTTCAACACCATTCTTCCAGGTATTGATAGATTCGCTGTCAAGTCTCATTGATGCCACCAGCTCAACCACGTCGTTGATAGGCATACCGTAACGTAATACACCCGAGATAAGCTTCGCATAGTTCCAGAAATCGGGTTTGAACATATGCGACAATCCGCCTAACGTGTTCTTGTAACCGTATTTGTCAGTATACTGGAAGTCGTAACGTGTGTTTCCAGCCTCATCCTTGTTTTTGATGATCTTGCCCCTGGTGATGCTTTTAGGTATAGGGAACATTTCGTCGTCCTGGATACCTGTAAATATCTCGTATGGTGTCCCGTTTTTAAGACCAACAAATGCGATCCACTTTTCTTCATTATTCATGAAACGGATTACATCACAATCGAGTACTTTAGGTCTGATGGGAGATATCTCTTCTTTCTTTTCCTGTTTGTTTGAGACAAGAACACCTGCGCGGCAGCCGTCGCGGTAAACGGTAACGCCCTTGCAACCCTCTTTCCAGGCGGTAAGATAAAGCTCTGATACCAGATCTTCTTTTGCTTCCGACGGGAGATTGATTGTGACGCTGATGGAGTGATCTACCCATTTCTGGATCTCTCCCTGCATACGTACCTTTGCTATCCAGTCAACATCGTTCGCTGTTGCCTTGTGGTATGGCGATTTTGCAACGATAGCATCTATATCGCTGTCGAGCATACTCTTAACCTCATCGGTGTCATAACCGTTTGCCTTCATCCAGTCAATGAACTTATGATGGAAGACGATAAACTCTTCAAAATGGTCTCCCATTTCATCAACGAAAGTAGGTTTGACATCCTTATCGTTTGGATTAACCTTGCGTCTGCGTTTATAGAATGGCATGAACACCGGTTCAATACCCGAGGTGGTCTGGCTCATGAGGCTGGTTGTACCTGTGGGAGCAATGGTGAGCAGTGCAATGTTTCTGCGGCCATGCTTTTCCATTTCGGCATACATCTCCGGGTCAGCTTCCTTCATGCGGCTGATGAAGGGGTTGCTACGTTCTCTCTCCGCATCATATATCGGGAATGCGCCCCTCTCTTTTGCCATCTCTGTAGAAGCACGATATGCCTCTATGGCAAGTGTTTTATGTACCTGAACAGAGAATTTTGTCGCTTCATCAGAACCGTAACGCAGGCCAAGTGCTGCAAGCATATCGCCTTCGGCAGTGATTCCGATACCAGTACGTCTTCCTTCTCCGGTTTTATGACGGATGTTTTTCCAGAGGTTCAACTCTACCTGTTTCAGTTCCGGACCCTCAGGATCATTATCAATCTTTGCAATGATAGCATCAATCTTTTCCTGTTCAAGGTCAATGATGTCGTCCATGATCCTCTGTGAGAGATGAACATGCTTTTTAAACAGGTCATAATCAAATGATGCTGTTGGGGTGAACGGGTTCCTCACATAACTGAAGAGGTTTATTGCCAGCAGACGGCAGCTATCGTACGGACATAGGGGTATCTCACCGCAGGGGTTTGTTGATACTGTCTCGTAACCAAGGTCGGCGTAGCAATCAGGAACGCTTTCACGTTTAATTGTATCCCAGAAGAGGACCCCCGGCTCTGCCGATTTCCATGCATTATGAACTATTTTATTCCATAGTTTCTTTGCGTCTGTCTCCCTTGTAAACTTCGGGTTGTCACCTGTAATCGGATATTGCTGTTTGAATGGTGTGCCTTCCATAACAGCATTCATAAATTCATCAGTGATCTTGACAGAGACGTTTGCACCGGTAACTTTCCCGGCCTCAAGTTTAGCATCAATAAAACTTTCAGAATCGGGATGCTTTACAGAAATTGAAAGCATCAGTGCCCCGCGGCGTCCGTCCTGTGCCACCTCTCTTGTTGAGTTGGAATAACGCTCCATGAAGGGTACAACGCCTGTTGAGGTGAGGGCACTGTTCAGTACCGGTGTCCCTTTAGGACGTATATGAGAAAGGTCGTGACCAACACCGCCGCGTCGTTTCATCAGTTGAACCTGTTCCTGGTCAATCTTCATAATCCCGCCATAGGAGTCTGAATCACCCCGGTTACCGATGACAAAGCAATTTGAGAGGGAGGCGATCTGGTAATCGTTTCCGATGCCTGTCATTGGGCCTCCCTGCGGGATTATATATCTGAAGTTTTTAAATGCTTCATATATCACCTTCTCCGAGACCGGGTTGGGGTACTTTTGCTCAATCCGGTATACTTCAGAGGCAAGCCGGTGATGCATATCATCTGGGTCTTTTTCATAAAGATTTCCATAAGAATCTTTGAGGGCGTACTTGCTGGTCCAAACCTTTGCGGCGAGGTCATCTCCATTGAAATATTCACGTGTTGCCTTTACGGCTTCATCAAATGAATATATATCTCTGGTAATGGGTTTTGCAGCAGGAGTCTCCCTCTTTACTGTGCTTTGCTCTTCCTTTTTCATCTTCTTATCCTCACTTTCCAGGATATCTTTTTCGCTATGAGCAACAGAGGGCTCGTGGACAATTGATTCTCCCATAAAATTAACTCTGAAAAAATTCTACAATCTGAAAATTAGTGCTTTAAAATGCCGCCGTAACAAACATTCGGGTTATGCTAAAATAGGAAAGCAAACAGGAGCGGTCAAGGAGAATTCATTAGTTTTATTAACACTTTTATCCACATTGTTAACTAACAAAAAAAGAGACCGTTGTAGCGGTCTCTTTTTTATAGCATTGATATGCTGTTAGTTAAATAAATAGCGAAGTCCTATCTGCATTCTCCAGCGAGAAGAGAAATCGCTAATTGTATAAGCCCTCTTGTCAGCTGTCTGACCAGCACCTGTATAAGTAAATGTCGGTGGGTTAACAGAGGTGCTCTTTATATTGATGAGGTTAAACTGCTGGTTGGAAGCAAAAATTGAATGACCCCAGTCTTTGTTAAAGAGATTGCCTATGTTAATAATGTCAAGAGACACCTGAAGCTTGTTTGATGTACCACGGATATTTGTCTTGATATCCTGCAGAATTCTTACGTCAAACTGATTTGAGAAAGGAAGGCGTGCGCCATTACGTTTAGCATATTCGCCACGATGATTTCTCAGGTAGCGGTCATGTATAATAAAATCCCAGAGTGAAGCCCACTGCTGATCAGAAGTAACAGTAGTAGTTACTCCATTACTGGTAACTGTATAATCAACCAGGTTTATATCAGCTTTGGTCTTAGGAATGTAAATAAGGTCGTTGGTGGTGCCATCATTGTTCATATCACCATTATAGATGTATGAGAGAGGCTGGCCTGACTGTCCGTTATAAAATAGGGATATCTGGGTCGACATATTCTTGTTCAGATATTCAAACTTATACGAAATAAGTCCGGTCACCCTTGAGCCAAGATCAAAATTAGATCTTGTAAGGCTTAGGTTGTTAAGCCCGTTAACGTTATTAACATAACGCCAGTTGGAGTAAGCAACGCTTGAAGTACCTGAGTTAAGGTCCATGGATCTTCCATAGGTATAAGATGCCTCGGCATTCAGTCCGTTTTTGAACTGTTTCTGAAGCATGAATACAATGTTATAAGAATAACCCTTGTTTGTGTTTTCGAACTTGATAATCTCATCCCATGCCGAGTTGACCCTGCCAGTGAGGTATCTTGGTCTCTGATCTGCACCTACGAAAGTGTAAGTCTGATCAACCTTTCTGTTGAGGTCAATAAAGTTTACATTGTTGAATGTTTTGCTGAAAACACCTTCAACGGTACCAAAGATATCGCCAGGCAGCTTAACATCGACTGCAAGGTTAGTTCTGAATACCTGAGGGAATTTGAAGTTCGGGTCAACAACGTTGATAGCGCCGCTGCCTGCTGTACCGCCCATGGCTGTTGCATCACGCTGTCCAGCGGGATCAGCTATAAAGGTCATATGCGCCGGTGAAGTAATTGGAGTGCCGGTACTTGAGCTGTTACCCTTGCTGTATGAACCGTTAACAAGGCCGTTGTTTGTATACTGGTTTGAAATCCATACAAAAGGAACACGTCCGGTAAATAATCCTGTTCCGCCCCTGAGCTGAACAGTTTTGTCTCCCTTAACATCCCAGTTGAAGCCCAAACGAGGCGACCACATAATGCGGGTTTTAGGATTCACTCCTGTAGCTACACCATCTGCTGCATATGCAGTGTTAAAGGCAGTGTTTGCATCTGGTTTGTCGTTGAACATAGGAACGTCAATACGTAAACCTGCAGTTACTACGAGGTTCTTTGTTGCCTGAAATTCATCCTGTCCATAAAGTCCAAACTGCATTGCTTTCCACTTTGCAGCACCATTAGTCTGGTACATGCCATCATTCGGATCGAGTGAGTAACCAATTGCATAATATGTCGGGGCAATTTCTCCGGCTGTTCCAACTGTTTCAAAGTTGGCAAGGCTATTATATGCATAGCTTCCGAAAATATTCTGAACAAACAGGTTATAGAATGAATAGAACTCATTGTGTGTTCCAAAAGTAAAAGTGTGTTTGCCATGGAACCATGAGAAATCATCCGTGAGAGAATAAATATCCTGGTTAAGCTCGTTCGCTACTGATGAATATTCACTTCCTAATGTTATTGAACGGTTGTTTGTAAGATTGATAAGTACTGTTGGGAACGGGTCGCCAAGAGGGTCACGGTTATCACGAACGGCTGTATAACCCAGTGAGAGCTTGTTTGACATATTAGTACCTAAAACGCTGTTAAGCTCAAGGCCTGTCGAGTTGGTTGTGCTTGGGAAATAAATACCGTTATTGTAAAATCTTAAGGCATTGGCTGAACGGCTGTTGTCAATGTTTTCGCCGTAGGTATAACTGTGTCTTAAAATAAGTTTGTGTTTATTACTGATATTCCAGTTCAGTTTTACAAGTAACTTATTACTGTTTGTCTCATTATTAATGTCACTGTATGATCCCGGATCATAGGTAGGTGCCACCCTGTTAATAACAGCCAGCACTCTGTTTATTTCATCCAGGCTGATGTTTGAAGCTGTTGTCCCCGGAGTATAAGCAAGAGGAGTGATTTTGCGGGTTAACTCTCCGTTAATAAAGAAGAATAATTTGTTCTTAATAATCGGGCCGCCGGCAGTGAAACCATACTGGTAGTCTTTGTAATCAGCAACAGTGTTTTTAGTGTCGTTTACAGCGTTATTTCTGCCGACAAGCTTTTGGTTATTGCCATAGAAATAGACTGATCCCTGGTATTTGTTAGTTCCGCTCTTTGTGATTGCATTGATACCGCCACCGGTAAAACCGTTCTGGCGAACATCATATGGAGCAATATTTATCTGGAACTCTTCAATAGCGTCAAGGCTTATAGGTTCAACACCTGTCTGGCCGCCGTTTGTGCCTGATGAGGTAAGTCCAAATACGTCGTTATTTACAAGACCGTCTATTGAAAACTGGTTGTACCTGTTGTTGGCACCGGCAAATGATGTGCCTGAGCCTGAAGTGTTTGCAAGTGGACTAATCTTGGTAAAGTCTTTCAGACCTCTTGAGATAGTAGGAACGGAGGATGCCATTTCGTTATTTACGTTTATTGCAGCACCTGTACGTTCTGAGTTGATGACTGCATTACGTCCTACCGATACAACGACTTCGCTTAATTCAGTAGTTGAAGGCATAAGTTTTACCTGTATGTCGGCTACGTTACCAAGGCTGAGGGTTACATTATTGAAAACCTGTGATGTATATCCAACAAAAGATATGGTGATGGTGTATGGACCACCAACCCGCATGTTGATCAGGTTAAAAAGCCCGTCAGCATTTGCCTGGCTGGCATACTGTGTGCCTGAAGGTTCGTGGACGGCTGTTATTGTCGCCCCTGGAAGAGTCTGGCCATTCTCGTCAACAACATGGCCCTTAATGCCTGATGTTGTGACCTGTGCAAAGGTGGTTGAAACAACCATCATTACAAAGACCAGAAGTAGTGTTAGTCTTTTGTAGTTTTTCTTCATTTTTTTGGTTATTAGAGTTTTTCTTCTTTGGATTATTAACTTTTTTTTTGTTAGTGATTAGTCCTTTTTTTCTGCCTGTTTTTTTCTGTCCGGCTTATTTGGGGAATACAATTTACAATTCATTAAGCTATCAGTATGTTTTTAAAAATCCCTACTTTTTAACAAGTTATAAACCATCTATTGTCGTTGGTTGTTAAGATAATCCGCAAACACTATATTGAAAACCTTTGCGGTGGCACCAGTGTTTTCAGCTATGTAACTTCTGGCTGAGGCACATGCCTGTGAATATCTTTCGTTATTGCTCTCAAGTGACTCCATTATTGAGTAAAACTCATCAAAATTTTTGAATGTAAAGGCGCCTTTCTTCCCTAATAATTCTTTTGCTTCAAGGAATATTGTGTGGTTTGGGCCGAAAAGTACAGGTATGCCCCAGCATGCTGGTTCAAGAATGTTGTGGATCCCCTTGCCAAATCCGCCTCCTATTTCGGCATAGGATCCGTAGCGGTAAACTGAGGAGAGCATGCCTATGTTGTCAATGATAAGCACGCGTATTGCTTTATCATCACGGTTGTAAACCGAATACCTTGAATATGGGACATCAAGTTTCTTCTCTATACGGGCCAGATGAGACTCGTCTATCTCATGCGGTGCAAAAAGCCATTTCATCCTTCCCGGATGTTCATTGATGTACCTTATTATTATGTCTTCATCGGGTTCCCAGCTTGATCCCGCAATAAAGAGTCGCTCATTTCCGCAGAAATTCTCAATCAGTGGCAGATCACGTGCATTCCCTGCTATCTGGCTAACCCTGTCAAACCGTGTGTCTCCCGTTATTGAACAATCATTGTATCCGATGCTCTTCAACAAATCAAACGATTCTTCATTCTGAACAAAGATATGATTGAACTTAGGCAGCATTAGTCTGTAAAAGCCACCATACCATTTGAAGAACAACTGATTTGGCCTGAAGATTGCCGAGACAAGATAAACAGGGATATTCTTTCTGCTTAAGATATTCAGATAGTTATACCAGAACTCATACTTGATAAATACAGCAACATCAGGTTTTATGGCTTTAATAAAGTCGCGTGCATTGATAAATGTATCAGCCGGAAGATACATCACCAGGTCGGCGTTGGAATAGTTTTTCCTTACCTCATAACCCGATGGTGAAAAAAAAGTAACCACAATCTTCCATCCCTGCTTTTCAGCCCTTATCTTTTCAATAAGAGGCCTCCCCTGCTCAAATTCTCCCAGCGAAGCGCAATGTACCCATACTACATGACCGCTGTTATTCTTAAAATCTCTGATTTTTGATCTCCATCTGCTACGTCCCGTAACCCATTGACGAGCTTTTGTGTTAAAGAGGGCATATATGCCTATAAGTACAGAGTACAAGGTAATTGCGAGGGAATAGAGTATTTTCATAACAAACTTATGAGGCCACAAAGGTAATAAACTCATACTTTTGTAAGAATTAAATTTTTGTTACATGGTACGTCTCATTGCACTTTTTATCTCTATCATATTGCAAATCATTGCAGCATCGATAGCTCTGAGGTTTATGAAAATTACCAGATACCGGCTCTCCTGGATACTTTTATCAACCTCATTTGTGCTTATGGCAATAAAAACATTTATCCAGCTTGTTGAATATTTCAGAGGGAAACCATCTTTTGAGCTGATGCTTCTTGACGAGTGGATGAACGTACTAATTTCTGTTTTGATTATCATAGGCGTTATCCTTATAAGAGAGCTTTTCTATTCGCTTAAAAGAGCTGAGACAGACAGACTGAGATCAGAGCGGAGAGTCCTTAATGCGATTATTACCACAGAAGAAAAAGAGAGAAAACGTTTTGCCAAAGACCTTCACGACGGCCTCGGTCCGCTCCTTTCAACAATAAAAATGTCTCTTTCCGCGCTGACAACCACGGTAACCGATCCGGCAGGCTCAGAGATACTCGCTAATGCAACACATGTTGTCAATGAATCAATAAGCACCATCAAGGAGGTCTCAAATAATCTTAGCCCCCACGTACTTACCAATCTGGGAGTGGCAAGCGCAATCAGCACATTCACTGCCAAAGTAAACAGTGTAAGGGATATTGTAATTGAGTTCCGCACAGACATGCAGGGAGTCAGGTTTGATCCTGATAAGGAAGTGGTTCTGTACAGGTCAGCATGTGAGCTGATCAACAATGCCATCAAACACTCCGGCGCATCAAAGATTGAAATTGATCTTTACAGGCATGAAAAATTTATTACCTTGCAATACCTTGACAACGGCAGGGGGTTCGACACTTCTCTGCTCTCAAATGACGAACATACCGGCATGGGTCTGCCAAATATTGAGACCAGGGTAAGGTCAGTTGACGGAGTCTTCGTAATTGAGAGTTCAAAAGGAAAAGGTACCAGCGCCCTGATAAGGGTTGATTATTGAAACTATTTAAAGCATGGAAAAAATAAAAATAGCCCTTGCTGATGACCATCACCTGTTTCGTAACGGGCTTAAAATTCTGCTTAATGCATTCCCTGAGTATGAGATCACGGCTGAAGCATCAAATGGCGTTGACCTGCTGAAACAGCTTACACATGTATCGGCCGACATTGTACTGATGGATATCAGCATGCCAGAGATGGATGGCATTGAGGCTACTGCCGCTATAACCCAAAAGTACCCTGAGACAAAAGTCATTGCGCTGTCAATGTACGGCGAGGAAGAATATTATTACAATATTGTGGATGCCGGAGCAAAAGGGTTCATACTCAAAGACTCGGATATATCTGACGTTAAAGAAGCAATTGATACAGTTTTTAAAGGCGGCAACTATTTTTCACAGGAGCTGCTTTACCATGTCATCCGCAAGATGAAAAGCAGGGAGCAGGAGACAAAGAGCTCCAACCTGTCAAAACGCGAAAAGGAAATACTTCTGAAGATATGTGAAGGGCTTTCAAACCATGAGATAGCTGAAACTCTCTTCATAAGTAAACGGACTGTCGACAAACACAGGGCAAACCTGCTGTCAAAAACCAATTCAAAAAATACGGCCAGCCTGATTCTCTATGCCATAAAAAACAGATTAATAGAAGTGTAACATGTCTGATAGCGCCGAAACGGGAGCCAGAGGCGAAGATATTGCTGCCCAATGGTTGAGGACGGCAGGATATACAATACGCGACCGCAACTGGCACTCGGGAAAAACTGAAATAGACATTATTGCCGAGAACGACAGATTCATTGTTTTTGTCGAGGTAAAGAGCCGTGCTGCCGACTACCAGGTGCACCCCCGCGATGCAGTAACAGTGCCCAAGCAAAGGACAATAATATTTGCGGCATCTAATTATCTTAAACGTTACAATATTGACAAGGAGAGTCGCTTTGACATTATAACAGTGATCTTTAACGGTAACCAGTGGGATGTTGAACACATTGAAGATGCTTATTATCCAACCCTTTAGTCTGCTGTCATGAACGTTGAGATACTCAGAGAATACTGCATATCAAAAACAGACACAGAAGAGTGTTTCCCCTTTGGCGATGATACACTTGTATTTAAAATCAAGGGCAAAATATTTGCACTTGTTAATCTCGACGGCGACCTGAGCATTGCTCTTAAATGCAATCCCGAACTTGCAATTGAACTACGTGAGAATTACCCGGCAGTAAAACCCGGTTATCACCTTAACAAGAAACATTGGAACACTATTTCGGTTGACGGATCAATTCCTGATAAGGAATTATTCAGGTGGATTGATCATTCCTATGACCTTGTTTCTGGGAGAAAAATCAGGCGTTAAATTTCCTTAAAATCAGCTATCAGCAAAAAATTCATATAATTTTGATATCATATTCTATTACTAATATGTACCCAAGATGAGAAGATTACTTTTCCTCCTTATTGCAGTCTCCCTGTTCACACAGACAGCATCGCCGCAAAAGGCAAAAAAAGATAATAAACCTGAATCTGATGGGTATAAATTCACTACGGTGGTTTCATTGCCAGCCACTTCTGTGAAAAACCAGGCTGCAACAGGAACATGCTGGTGCTTTGCAACAACATCGTTCATGGAGTCTGAGCTGCTACGCATGGGAAAAGGAGAGTATGATCTCTCTGAGATGTTCATAGTCCGAAACAACTATTTAAACAAAATAAAAGACAACTACCTTCGCCAGGGTAAAGGTAATCTGGGAGAAGGAAGCATCTCAACCAGCTGGATGCATGTTTTCAGTGACAAGGGAATAGTACCCGAAGAAGTATACAATGGTCTCAACTATGGTTCACTGCTCCATAATCACAGGGAATTGTCGGCATACATTGAAGCTGTATCAGAAATACCTGTGAAAAATAAAAAGATGAGCCCTGAGTCAGAAAAAGTAGTCAATGGTATTCTTGATATTTATCTTGGTCAGGTTCCTGAGACCTTTACATACAAAGGAGTCTCATATACTCCAAAGAGCTTTGCTGAGAGCCTTGGGCTCAACATGAACGACTATGTAAAAATAACCTCTTTCACTCATTTCCCCTTCTATACCCAGGGACTTCTTGAAATACCTGACAACTGGGAGATGGACCGCTTTTACAACGTTCCGCTTGATGAGCTCATTGCGATAATGAATAATGCACTTAATAAAGGATACACCATTGCATGGGATGGAGACGTCAGTGAGCGCGGCTTTGCACATTCAAAGGGAGTAGCTATCAACCCCGACCTTGAGCTTCTTAAGATCCCTCCAATGACTGATCGTGAGCGTTTTGAAAGATCACAGGACCCGAATAATGTCCCCGAGGTTTTCAAGTTTGAAAAACCTTTCCCTGAAGTAAAGGTTACACAGGAGGCAAGACAAAAGGGATATGAAACATTTGTTACCACAGATGACCACCTTATGCATATCACAGGCATAGTCAATGATCAAAACGGCACTGAATATTTTACAACAAAAAATTCATGGGGCACAGACAAAAACCCCTATGGCGGATATCTTAATATGTCTGAAAGTTATGTAAGAGCCAAGACTATCTTCATCATGGTTCATAAAGATGCTGTACCTGCAGAAATAAGAGCAAAACTGGGATTCTAAGATATTGCCCGAGGCCTGTTTCGGGCGGCTATTCGAACTTTATCTTCCAAATTCGGTTATTTAAGTTTGTAAATGCCCGGAATAAAAAAAAGACCCAAAGAACCAAAACATATTAAAATGAAAAAGCATCTAATGCTAACAGCCGCTCTGTTAGTGCTGTCAGCCAGCACTTTTTCCCAGCAGGCATTATGGGGTGGAGCAAATATAATCTCTCCGGAGTTAAATAGCGACAACACTGTGACTTTCCGCTATTTTGCTCCGGCAGCCGACACTGTACAGGTGACCGGCGACTTTCTGCCTGCAGATAAAGTAAAGACTCAATGGGGAACCATGGACAGGCCAGGGAAACTCAACATGACAAAAGACGACAAAGGTGTCTGGAGCGTCACATCTGCAAAGCTTGAACCTGAGCTGTACGGTTACTCTTTCATAGTAAACGGTATTAAAGTTACTGACCCGAATAATGCTTACCTGATAAGAGATGTAGCCACTGTTACCAATGTCTTTATTATTAAAGGAGACAAAGACTCAAAAGGTTATCTGTACTCAGTCAACAATGTGCCTCACGGGACAGTCGCACGCCGCTGGTATGACTCACCGGGACTGGGAATGAAACGGCGCATTACAATTTACACTCCGGCCGGTTACGAGGCAGACAAAAAGACAAAATACCCTGTACTCTACCTGCTGCATGGCATGGGTGGTGATGAAGAAGCCTGGATCAACCTTGGCAGAACAGCTCAGATACTCGATAATCTTATTGCAGAAGGCAAAGCAGTACCAATGATTGTTGTTATGCCTAACGGCAATGCCGCGCAGGAAGCCGCTCCGGGCGAATCGTCACTTGGCCTTGTCAAACCAACCATGATGCTGCCTAAAACAATGGACGGAGCTTATGAAGAGTCGTTTATGGACATTGTTAAATTTGTTGAGAGTAACTATCGGGTTAAGGTCAGCAAATCTGCTCGTGCTATTGCCGGACTGTCAATGGGCGGATTCCATTCATGCCATATATCAAGATATTATCCAAACACTTTTGATTACATTGGTCTTTTCTCTCCGGCAATAATGCCTAATGAGAATGCCACATCAAAAGTTTATGCCGATTTTGACGGCACACTTAAGAAGCAGATGGAAAACGGGTACAAACTCTATTGGATCGGGATAGGTAAAACCGACTTCCTCTACAAATCTGTTGCCGATTACAGAGCCAAACTTGATGCAATGAAGATGCCATATACCTACAGGGAAAGCGAAGGCGGACATATCTGGGTAAACTGGAGGATATATCTCTCTGAGTTTACACCGCTACTATTCAAATAAACCCATCGTCATTGATTTTGCAGAGCCGTTGCATGCAACGGCTCTACGCATTTATTAAAAGATTACAACCTCTGATATCAGAATTGTCGAACCTGCCCAGAACTTCGAATATGCCATCATGATGCATACGCCCAAGATCTGATGTTGCAATAAAAGCACACGACCAGATATTTGCAAGGTCTATAATACTTATCCCTCCCGATGTCTCTTCGTCGGTTGTATGTGAAAACGGGTCATGACTGTCACGCATAAGCACCTTCATCCACGGCGGAGACAAAAACAAACCGCTGCCTGATGAATATGCCTGTGAGAGCAGTTCTGTCATACCATATTCTGAATGAATGGTCTCAGAATTAAATGCCCGGCACAATATTGAATGAAGCTCTTCCCTGATTATCTCTTTTCTGCGTCCTTTCATCCCTCCTGTTTCCATAATTATCACATCGCCAAGATCAGGAGTGCAATATTCGGCAAGATCGAGAAGAGCAAAAGTCACACCTATCAGAAATGGTCTCAACCCATTTTTACGGGCAACGGATACAGCCTGTAAAAGAGAATCATAATCTTCAAGAAAAAAGCCTCCGTAATTATTCCCTGACTTTCCAATAAGCCCTTTTACCATATGCACCAGGGACGAACCCTCTCTGTCGGCATAAGAAGGTAAAAGTGCCATAAAAGCGTACTGGGAAGGATCACCGTAAAAAATATTGAAGCCGCTGGTGTAGCTCTTTTCATAAATGGAGAGATCAGCAATATTGTGGTGGCTTCTAATCATGCCTGTGGTGCCGCTGCTAAAGAATGTGGCCTCCGGCTGCAGCTCAGAGCAGTAAACATCGTGATCTCGAAAGAATGAAACTGGAATAAAAGGAATATTATGGTAATCCCTTATTGCGGCACGATCAATGTCAAGGTTTTTTAAATACTCAGAATAGACAGTACATTTTACCGCCTGGAAACGGAACAGTTCAATTGCTGCGCGGTTGAACTCCTCTTCACTCTTTATGCTGAATATGCTGCTAATGAAAGCATCACTCATCATAGTGCCGGAAAAGTGGTAGAACCATCGGGTTGATAAGCCCATTCAAAAGAGCAGGAAGCAAAATCCGGATTCAGACTGGTATTCAATGAGTCAGAAACAATAAGGAGTTTTGCGTATTTTTCGTCTTCTGTCTTGAATATCCATATCTGATTTTCATACAGGGGAGTCCCAAAACTTGTCCACGAGAGACCACTTCCAACTGATATGAGTGATTTAAACGCTGCACTGGCTAACTCAGAGGTAGGATATTGACCTGCAAGGTAAAAGGATGGGTTAAAATTATTTGATGAGAGAAAAGCAACTACATTACCTCCTGTTGTAACAGACCCGGCCTCAATGGTAATATCAGGTCCGGGGTTTGCCAATGTGGAAACCTTTTTTGCCCCTGAAAAAGTGAATCCCAAAGAATAATAAGGTCCGGAACCATAAAGAGTATTATCTATATATGCCCTCCCGGTATTGAGATCATCTGCCTTACTGCATGATAATGCAAAAAGCAGGAAACCAATTGAAGAAATTAATAGTGAGTTTTTCATTATATCGACCTTAACCCGGCTTTTACCCGATTTCCCCATTCCCCTTACCCTTCCCCCGTGCCGGGGGAAGGGCAGGGTTAGGGGTTTATTATTCGCCTCTGATTGCTACTATACCTGGAAGTTTCTTTCCTTCCATGTACTCAAGCATTGCGCCGCCGCCGGTTGATACATAACTTACCTTGTCGGCAAGACCGTTCTTGTTTATTGCTGCAACGGAGTCACCTCCACCAATGAGAGAGTAAGCACCCTTTGCGGTTGCTGCCGCTACTGCTTTTGCTATTGCAGTAGTGCCGGCGGCAAATTTCTCCATCTCGAATACTCCCATAGGACCATTCCAGAGGATGGTTTTTGAGCCAAGAATCGCATCTTCAAAAAGCTTTATACTCTTTTCAGCAATGTCAAGTCCCATCCAGCCATCTTTTACATCATCGATAGCAGAAACGTACGTATTGGCTTCAGCATCAAATTTATCGGCGTTAAGTCCATCAACAGGAAGAAGCAGCCTGACACCTTTGGCTTTTGCCTTTTCAATGACAGCCTTTGCCACATCGAGCTTATCCGCTTCACAGAGAGAGTTTCCTATCCTGCCGCCCATAGCTTTAATGAAGGTATATGTCATTCCCCCTCCGATGATGAGTATGTCAACTCTGTCGAGAAGATTTTCAATGATCATTATCTTGTCAGACACTTTTGCCCCACCCATTACTGCTGTAAAAGGTTTATGCGGGTCCTTAAGCACTTTGTCCATGGCAGCAAGCTCGCTCAGTATAAGGTATCCGAACATCTTCCTGTCGGCAGCAAAATAATCGGCTATAACTGCTGTTGTTGCATGAGCTCTGTGAGCTGTTCCAAAGGCATCATTAACATAAACCTCAGCATAGGTCGAAAGTTTCTTTGCCATCTCTTTCTGTTTCACCTTAAGCTCAGCCTTGGCAGCTTTCTTCTCTTCTTCGGTAGCTGTCTCCGGAAGTATCGGTTTACCTTCTTCTTCAGGATAGAATCTGACATTTTCAAGCATTAATACTTCACCGGGCTTAAGGTTGGCAGCCATTTTCTCGGCCTCAGCACCAAGAGCATCAGGAGCAAAAAGAACTTTCTGACCAAGGTGCTTTTCAAGCACCGGTAATATCGGCTTAAGTGAATACTTCTCTTCTACACCCTGCGGGCGGCCAAGGTGAGACATAAGAATCACACAGCCACCGTCATTAAGTATTTTTTTTATACTCTTAATGGCACCCCTTATACGGGTGTCATCCGTTACTTCACGTGTTTTCTTGTCAAGTGGTACGTTAAAGTCAACCCTCATAATTGCTTTTTTACCCTTGAAGCTGTAGTTGTCAATCATTTCCATAAAAACTTATTTTTTTTCAGTTTTACCATATTTGAACTAACAAAATTAAGATTTTCCTTTAAATAATGTTAATCGCTTAACAATGGGCGGTCAAATATTTTCTCCGGTGTCATAGCTGAAATGGTTTTTAACAGAGAGGTTCATTGTAAAATGCAAATAGTATTCGGAACTGATTACCGAATACTGATTACCGGTTACCGGTTACCAGTCTTCGTATTTTTTGTATTTTTGCTTTCTATTCTTTTCAAAAGAGATGAATTTTTCAGATATCCCCGGACAATCAGCGGTAATAAACAGGTTGCGCACTTCAGTCAAAGAGCAGCGGGTGAGTCATGCCATGCTTTTCTACGGGCCGGAAGGCAGCGGTAAATTTGCGATTGCACTTGCTTTTGCTAAATATGTAAGTTGTGAAAACCGCTCTGAGACAGATGCCTGCGGAAGGTGCCCTTCATGTCTTAAGTATGATAAGCTGATTCATCCTGATCTCCACTTTGTTTTTCCGGTTGTCAAAAAAAAGAATGTTTCTGACCCGGTAAGCGATCTGTTTCTTCCACAATGGAGGGCGATGGTAGGCAGTTCGCCATGGTTTTCTCTTAACCAGTGGACCGAAGCCATGGATGTGGTAAACGAGCAGGCTTCCATTTTTGTTGCCGAAGCTGGTGAAATAGTCAGAAAACTAAGCCTCAAGACATTTGAGTCAGATTACAAGATAATGATCATATGGCTGCCTGAGAAGATGAACACAGAGACAGCCAACAAGCTCCTGAAAATGATTGAGGAGCCACCTGAAAAGACCCTGTTCATTCTTGTAGCCGAAGAGGAGGACAAACTGCTGCCAACTATTGTCTCCAGGTGCCTCCCGGTAAGGATACCTTCAGTCTCACGTGAAGATATGGCTTCTTTTCTTTCAGCCCGGTTTGGCATTGACTCTTCAATAGCTGCGGATATAGCAGGTATTGCCAACGGTAATATGGTACGTGCAATTGATCTGGCAAGAGACACTGATAATACAGTCCAGTACCTCGGGAGGTTCAGGGATATGATGAGAGTGGCATGGAAACGCGATATACAGGAAATAATTACCTGGTCAGAGGAGACCGCCGGTCTTGGCCGAGAACGTCAGAAGAGTTTTCTCTCATACTCACTTCGTCTTATACGTGAAAACTTTATACTGAACCTCGTTGGCAAAGAAAAAGGCCTGGTATATCTGACCGCCGAAGAGGCAGGTTTTGCAAAAAATTTTCACCCGTTTATCAACGAAAAAAACATCAGTGTGCTTGACAGGGAGTTCAACCTTGCCTACGCCCATGTTGAAAGCAACGGCAATACAAAAATGATATTCCTCGACCTTGCTCTTAAGACTATGAGACTGATTAATCAATAAGTTGATAATACACTATTTTTTAATAATTTTGCCTTTATCTCTTCCGGCTTTAATTTGACCGGAAGAATTACCATATATTGCCTGAAATGACAAACGAAGATATACAGGGACAGCAGGGTGAAGAGATCCATGTTCCTGAGACAAAATATAACCCCGGTGATAACAAGCTTGATGAATTTGACTGGCTTTCCGGCATGCCAAAGGACCCCCGCTATGAAGAAGTAGTAGAGGTACGCTTCAAGAATACCCGTAAAGGATTTTACCGTAATGTAAACAAACTGGATCTGGAGATAGGTGACTTTGTTGCGGTTGAAGCCTCTCCCGGACATGATATAGGCAGGGTGTCGATGACCGGATTCATTGTCAACGAGTTGATGAAGAGAATGAAGGTGATGCCCGTCGTTGAAGAGCTCAAAAAGGTTTACAGGAAAGCAAAACCTGTTGACCTGCAGAAATGGGAAGAAGCCAAAAAGCTCGAAGAGACTACCATGCTTCGCTCCAGACAGATATCTGAAGAACTGGGGCTGAGTATGAAGATAGGCGATGTGGAATACCAGGGCGACAAGACCAAAGCTATATTCTATTACCTTGCCGATGAGAGGGTTGACTTCAGAAAACTTATCAAGGTCCTTGCCGATGAGTTCAGGATAAGAATTGAGATGAGGCAGATAGGTGCCAGACAGGAGGCCGGAAGAATTGGTGGAATAGGCACCTGCGGGAGAGAACTGTGCTGCTCAACATATATTACAAACTTCATGTCAGTCACCACAACACATGCCCGCTTTCAGGATCTGTCACTTAACCCTCAGAAACTGGCGGGTCAGTGCGGTAAGCTAAAGTGTTGCCTCTGCTTTGAGCTTGACAGTTATATTGATGCCCAGAAGGAGTTCCCTGCTAAAGAGATGCCTCTTGAACTGATGTCAGGAACAGTCTACTATCAGAAGATGGAAGTGCACAAGGGCGTTTACTGGTATTCATCAGATCCCAGAATGGCAGTTAATCTTACTGCCGTACCCGTTGAAAGAGTACACGAAATATTAAAGCTGAACAAGAAGGGAATCAAACCCGATAAACTTCTCTCAACAGATGGCGAGCAGGGCTTTAAGAGCGGTAACGACCTGCTGCTCCAGAACAGCGGACTCGAACGCTTCGAGTCAAAATCATCCCCGAAAGATCGCCATAACAGGAAAAGACGCTCCAACAGAAAAAGAGACAATGAAAAGAAATAGTTATTATTTTTTACTGCCGCTCATTTTGCTCTTTATCATTACAGGATGCAAACAGAAGACTCTTTTCAATGAGACAAAAAAAATGAGTGATGAGAAGTGGAACATGTATGATCCCGCCACTTTCCGTTGTACGGTAAAAGACACCATTGGAGCTTACGATGTAACATTCTCGCTCCGCACTTCAACTGATTATCCATACAGAAATATATTCCTTTTCGTTTTAACATCCTTCCCATCAGGTATCACCCAGACTGACACCATTCAGTATGCCGTGACCAATGAAAAGGGTGAATGGATTGGCAAAGGAGCTGGAGATATACGGGAGCTCACCATGCATTACAAATCGAATGTTTTCTTCCCTGAAAAAGGGCTTTACCAGTTTCGTATCATCCATGGCATGAGAGATGTTGATCTTAAAGGAGTATACGACTTCGGTATGAAAATCCGTAAAAGAAAAAATTAACCTTTTCATTTCACCTTGGCGAAGAAGAAACTTGCACGATGGGCTGAGCTGAACAGCTTCAGCCATGTAATACAGCCGGCCTTTGAGGATGTCTTCAGGAAAGACCATGAACTTAAAGGGAAATGGCATGAAGAGTGGTTTAAAAACCCCAATCCTATTGTCCTGGAACTTGGCTGCGGCAAGGGTGAATATACTGTTAATCTGGCATCAAAATATCCTGACAAAAACTTCATTGGTGTTGACATAAAAGGGCACAGGATGTGGCGTGGAGCTAAGGAGGCAAAAGAGAAGAACCTCCCTAATGCAGCCTTTCTGCGTACAAGGATTGAGTTCATCAGATCGTTTTTCGCGGCGGGTGAAGTGGATGAGATATGGATCACCTTTCCTGACCCGCAGTTAAAACAAAGCAGGGAGAGTAAACGACTGCCGGGTGCATATTTCCTGAATCTCTACAGGTCATTCCTGAAAGACAACGGTATTGTTCACCTCAAGACTGACTGCCGGGCGCTTTATGACTATACCTTGTCTATTGTCAAATCAAACAATCTTGAAATAATCACATCAACCGTCGATCTTCACAATGAAATGCCGGGCAACGAGATGCTTGCCATACGTACATTTTATGAAGATATGTTTCTTAAGGAGAATGTGCCTATTACATATCTGTCATTCAGGCTTCCAAATGAAAAAGTCATCAAAATCAACGACTGAAACCGGGCACGAAGAATCGGGTTTTTTTGAAATGGTCTATGAGGTCACCCGAAAGATCCCCTATGGCCGGATCACCTCTTACGGAGCTATTGCAAGATACCTGGCTACAGGCCGCAGTGCACGCATGGTAGGATGGGCGCTTAATTGTTGTCATACCCAGCCTGACTTTGTCCCTGCACACAGGGTGGTTAACAGAAACGGATTGCTGACTGGCAAACGACACTTTGGAAACTCTACCACGATGCAGCAGCTTCTTGAAAACGAAGGATTCATAATTAAAGACGATATAATTACTGATTTTAAAGAAAAATTCTGGGATCCTTCCTCTGAACTATAACTTGTTCCTAATGTTATTATAGAAATTAATTACTCTTCTACTTTATAAGGTTATGTTTAACAAAGAACAGATAATAAATGCACTGAAGGATGTAAAGCATCCTGAAAAAGGCAATGATATTGTAACACTTGGTTATGTGGGCGAGGTATTGTCTTCCGCTTCAGGGATAAAAATAACTCTGACACCTGAGAAGTCAAATGATCCTTTACTTTCTTCAATAAAGAGCAATTGTGTCAGAGCCATTAAAGAGCACCTGGGATCAGATGCTGTTGTAGAGTCAATTGATGTCAGACCCAGGGTTATTGTTGGTAAGAAAGAAGCCCCTGAAAGATCAGTGCTCCCTTATGTTAAAAATATAATTGCTGTTTCATCAGGAAAAGGAGGCGTTGGCAAATCAACTGTAGCTGTCAACCTGGCCGTGGCTCTTGCCAGGGAAGGATACAGAACCGGCCTGATTGATGCTGACATCTTTGGCCCTTCGGTACCAAAAATGTTCAGGGCAGAAGATTATAAACCTTCAGTCAGAAGCGAGGGTGGAACAGATATCATCATTCCGCTTGAAAAGTATGGTGTGAAAATATTGTCAATAGGATTCTTTGTTAAAGACAGTGAAGCAGTGATATGGAGAGGTCCTATGGCCAGCAGTTTCCTTAAACAGCTTATAAACCAGGGTGACTGGGGTGAGCTTGATTACCTTGTGTTTGACCTCCCTCCGGGAACCAGTGATATTCATCTTACCCTGGTACAGGAAGTCCCTGTTACAGGGGCCATCGTTGTAACCACCCCGCAGGAGGTGGCTCTGGCCGACGCCCGCAAAGGTATTGCAATGTTCCGCAGTGAGGCTGTCAACGTGCCTGTCCTTGGTCTGGTAGAAAACATGTCGTGGTTTGTTGCTCCCGAACTGCCCAACAATAAATATTATATCTTCGGCAAAGAAGGCGGTGCAAGACTGGCAAAAGAGGCTTCAGTACCACTTTTAGGCCAGATACCTGTTGTTGAAAGCATTTGCAATAGCGGAGACAATGGAACACCGTCAGCTCTCGGAGATACTGAGACGGGGCTGGCATTCATGAGGCTGGCAACAGAAGTGGTAAAAGAGGTTGAAAAGAGGAATAAAACTCTTGACCCGACAGAAAAAGTGAAAATAACAACAAGCTGATATGGCAGATATTAAAGAAGTTACAAAAAAAGTCGAAAAATCGCTTGAATCGATAAGACCATACCTTCAGGCCGACGGAGGGGATATCTCTCTTGTTGAGGTTTCTGCTGAAATGGTAGTAAAGGTGCGGCTCATAGGAGCGTGCCATGGATGCCCGTTCAGTTACCAGACTCTTAAGGCCGGGGTGGAACAGTCTCTTATGAAAGAGGTTCCGGAAATTAAAGCCGTTGTTGCGGCAGAATAAAATATTTTCCTCTTTTTATTACCTTTGAATACTATTCGCCATAGCAGGCAGTTTATAGTATAAAACCAGGTAATTGGTCTTTCAACGCTTAAGAAATATACTCCCGGTAACGGCCATGGCGGCCATGATATTAACCGGATGTTCGGTGGAGAAGAATACTTCCTCTTCCCGCTTTTATCATGCCCTTATATCAAAATACAATATCTATTTTAATGGCAATGAGGCATACAAAAAAGGTGTTGCAAAGGTAAATGCTGCTAACAGGGATGACTATACAAACCTGTTGGCAGTGTTTGAATATTCATCTCCCGGAGCAGCTTCAGCCTCTGCAGGAGAGATGGACCGGGCTATCCAAAAAGCCTCAAAGGTTATTGCACTGCACTCAATAACTGCCAAGCCTGATAAGCCTAAAAAAGGCGTGCCGACTGAAAAAGAAGAAGCATTCATGAATCAGAAGGAGTACAATGAATGGGTTGACGACAGTTATCTTCTGATGGCAAAGGCACAGTTTTATGAGAAAAAGTACCCGGAGGCACGCACAACCCTTGCATATCTTAAGGAACTTACTACTGACAGTGAAATACTTACTGAAGCAGAGATATGGTCTGCCAGGATATTTATTGAGGAGAAAAACTATTTGCTTGCCAGCCGTACACTGGATGCTATCCCCGGCAAAGAGACCATGAACCGTAGGCTGAACGGAATGTACTACCGCACACTGTCAGACGTGCTGATACGGCAGAAAAATTATGGTGAGGCGGTAACAAGCCTTGAAAACACAATAAAGAACACAACAGATAAAAATACCCGGGTGCGTCTCACCTACCTGCTTGCACAGGTGTGTGAGAAAAACGGCGATGACGTTAATTCAACCAAATACTTCCGCCAGGTAATTAAAATGAAACCGGCTTATGAACTGGTTTTTAATGCCGGCATTAACCTGGCAGGAGTGTCAGATATCTCTTCGGAAAGCAATGCTGCCGAACTGAAAAAGATACTGAGGAAGATGCTTAACGATGTAAAAAACAAAGAATATCTTGATCAGATTTACTTTGCCCTTGGCGAACTGGCGAGAAGGCAGGGTAACACCAGTGATGCGCTTGACAACTATCTTAAATCGGCTCATCACAGCACAACCAATATGCAGCAGAAGGGTAAGTCATACCTTGCCCTCGGACAATATTACTATAACCGCAGTGACTATGTTCAGGCATCGGGTTACTACGACAGCGCAATGGTATGTATCAATGATACCTATCCCGATTATGCTGACATAAAAAAGACAAATAGCGCACTGAAGGAATTTGCCGGTTTTCATAACATAGTAATCAGGGAAGACAGCCTGAGAAGAGTTGCTGCATTGTCGCCGAATGAACGTGACAGGCTTATTGAGAATCTCATTGCTAAAGTGAAGGATAAGAAAGAACAGCAGAAGCTTGAGACATCACAGGGCATGTCAAACATGGGCAAATCATATGAAAATGAACAGCGATATCAGGAAAATATAAATCAGGAGGGGAGCTGGTATTTTTATAATCAGACTGCACTTGCCTTTGGAAGGACGGAGTTCAGACGGCGCTGGGGCATACGTAAGCTGGAAGACAACTGGAGAAGGATTAACAAGGCACGGGGTGTTACCAATACCGATGAAGAAGAGGCTGCAGCAGGAGATAACGGAGATAAAAAAGCAGAAAAAGGCTCTGTTCCATCTGATGAGACCCGTGACTTCTATACTGAAAACCTTCCGCTGAATGACTCACTCATGGCTGCTTCGTATCATAAAAGTACTGTGGCCTCGCTTAATGAAGGCAGGGTTCTTGCATCTAACCTGAGAGACACCACAGATGCCGTTAAATCACTTGAGTCTGTCATAATACCTCAGGCAGAGGATCTGACAAAAGCCGAAGCCATGTACCGTCTTTACCTTATTGAGAAAAAGAGCAACCCGGCCGGGGCAACCAGATGGTATGACCTGCTTGTCAGCACCTATCCGGGGTCAGAGTATGCAAAAATACTTTCCGATCCCGATTTTGTAAGAAAGCAAACCGAAGAAGCAAATCTTTATAAAGCTCTTTACGAAAACGCCTATTACTCGTTTAAAAAATCTTCATACCCTGAAGCCATAAGCATTTGTGACGATGCAATGACAAAATATCCCAAAAACGATCTCGCCCCTAAGTTTTTGCTTCTGAGAGCAATGGCAACAGGAGGCATCTCCGGCGAAATGGCATACAAACAGGGTCTCGATTCGCTGATATCTCTCTTCCCGGCTTCCCCTGAAGCTTCAAGAGCCAAAGAGATAATTGCCTACCTTAAAAAAGAAAAACCACAGATACAGGTTGCAGAAGACACCAAAATTGCAGAGAACATTTATAAAGTTGATCTGTCTCAACCTCATTATGCACTTATAATTGCTGCAAATCCTTCTGCAAATAAGAACCAGATGATATTTGACGTGGTGAATTTTAACCTCGACAATTACCAGACAAAGAATTACAAAACTGAAGGTACTGTAGAATCAGGCATGTATGTTGCCGTCACTGTTGGCTCATTTGCCAACGCAGAAGAGGCTGCCTCCTACATTAAATCGCTTGATACCTCCAAAGTCATCAGAGATGCTGATAAAGCAGATATTTCTGTTTATATCATCAGCCGTGATAACCTGGAGCAGTTCCGCACTGACAGGAGTCCGGAGCGATATCGGATTTTTTATCAGTCAAATTACGGCTTAAATAAATAGCCTTCACCAGTCGCTGAACTATGAGGAATATTAAGATTTTATGGGTAGATGATGAGATTGAAGTGCTGAGACCTCACCTGCTTTTCCTTAAAGAAAAAGGATATGAGACAGACACATGTACAAATGGCAACGATGCCATAACCAAAGTTGTAAATGAGGTTTACGATATTATCTTTCTTGATGAGCATATGCCGGGACTGAGTGGGATGGAGACTCTCAGGCGGATCAAGGAGATAAAACCCTCCGTTCCGGTTGTAATGATAACAAAGAGTGAGGAAGAAGATATAATGGAGGCGGCAATAGGCTCTCAGATTGCCGATTATCTGATCAAACCGGTAAAACCAATTCAGATACTGCACTCACTGAAAAAAATACTTGAACAGGAGACATTTGTAAACAGGCAGACTACCACTGCATTCCGTACGGAGTTTTCTGCAATAGGTGATATGATTGCCATGGCTGACTCCTTTTCAAAATGGACCGAGGTATATCGCAAAATGATTTTCTGGCAGGGCGAACTGATGCGCTCAACTGATGACGGGATGAAAGAGGTACTGAAGATGCAGGAGTCTGATGCCAACAGGGCATTCTATAAATTCATTGAGAAAAATTACCTTGGATGGCTTAGCCCTGATTCCAAAAACAGGCCATTAATGTCACCCGCAGTGATGTCTAAAAAGGTATTCCCTCTCTTGGGTAAAAAGGAGCCGCTGTTTTTTATAGTCATTGACAATATGAGACTTGATCAGTGGTCAGACATGGCTGCCGATATGAGCTCATTTTACAGGGTGGCCTCTGAAGAGATTTACATGAGTATCCTTCCTACCGCCACTCAGTATGCACGAAACGCTCTCTTTGCAGGTCTTATGCCATCTACTATCAACGAGACCACTCCTGAATACTGGATAAAGGATCATGAAGACGAAGGCAAAAACCTGTTTGAAGACAAGCTCATAGGAAGACAACTTCAGAGAGCTGGCATAAACTGCAAATGGAGCTATACCAAGATAAACAGTGAAGCTGAAAGCATTGCAGTAAATGAAAAACTGTCTCAACTCCTTCAAAACGATCTGAACATACTGGTTTACAATTTCATGGACACACTGAGCCACGCCAGAACAGAAGTGGGACTGATTAAGGAGATGTCTGGCGATGAAGCAGCGTGGCTTAGCCTTACCCATTCGTGGTTTGTACACTCACCTCTTATTGAGCTCCTGCGCACACTGTCTGAAAAAAGGATAACCGTTGTAATCACAACTGATCACGGGGCCATCAGGGTTCAAAGACCTGTGAAGGTTGTAGGTGACAGACAAACATCAATGAACCTGAGATATAAAACTGGAAGAAACCTCGATTATAACCAGCGTGAAATATTTGAGATTAAGAATCCGGCACAGGCAGGTCTGCCAATGACAAATATATCATCCAGATATATTTTTGCCCGTGAAAATGACTTTCTTGTCTATCCCAATAACTTTAACCAGGTGGCAACATACTATAAAGACACCCTGCAGCACGGAGGTATTTCTATGCAGGAAATGCTGATACCGGTGAGTGTTCTTGAACCACTTTAATCTCTATATTTGCGGTATGAATATCCATATTCCTGACAGATCAAAACTTGGAGAGGCCGCCAGGAAGTTTCTAAGTGAAGCAGGTGAACGCAGAATATTTGCTTTTTACGGCCAGATGGGAGCCGGGAAAACAACATTTATAAAAGCCATCTGCAAAGAGCTTGGTGTCACAGACGTGGTGACCAGCCCTACCTTCACACTGATAAATGAATATCGCAGGCCCGGACATAATGATGTATATCACTTTGACTTCTATAGAATAAAGGAAGTAAATGAAGTCTTCGATTTTGGCTTTGAAGAATATACAGGCGGCTCTTCTTACTGTTTTATGGAATGGCCTGAAAAAATTGAACCCGTTCTCCCTCCCGGAACAGTTAAAGTATACATTTCAGTGAATCACGATGGCAGCAGAACAATAAAAGTTGACCAGAATGTTCATAATCAGCCCTGAAAGTTGAAATTTCTGGTGTAAACCCTGACCCATCTTCCCGATATATAGCTTAAATTTATACCCAATTTGCGTTTTTGATTAACCCCTTTTAGAAATGGATGAAAAAGCAAAGAGGATCTTCATGCCACAGGAAGAACTGCTGGAGAAGACCACAGGGAAGAAGAATATGACTATTGGCATTCCGCATGAGAAAAAGGATGACGAAACCAGGATCTCTCTTACACCCGAAGCAGCAAAGATACTTGTTGACAATGGTCATGAAGTAATACTTGAGCGCGGCGCCGGTAACGGTTCAAAATACTCTGATAAAGACTACAGCGATAACGGGGTGATTGTAAGCGACTCACCGCAAAGAGTATTTGAGTGTGATATGATACTGAAGATAACCCCCTTCACACTACAGGAGATTGAACTGATGAAGGGCAATCAGCTGGTTATATCGTTTCTGAATGTGCTCATGTTAAACGAAGAGACCCTTAATGCTCTCATGCGTAAGCGCATAACTGCTCTTGCCAGTGAAAGGATAAAGGATCAGGACGGCAACACCACGGTTATGGATGCCATGAGTGAAATATCGGGTATATACTCTGTACTTATAGCATCCAAATACCTCTCATCAACAGAGGGTGGCAAAGGGACACTCCTGGGGGGAATTACAGGCATAACGCCGTCAGAGGTAGTTATCCTCGGAGCCAACACGGCAGGCGAATATGCAGCCAGGGCCGCACTGGGTCTTGGTGCAAGTGTCAAGGTTTTTGACGCCTCGCTCCAGAAACTGAGACAGTTTCAATCAATAATCGGTCAACGGCTTTATACATCCAACTTCCATCCGCAGGTTCTAAAAAAGACCCTCCTCTCGGCCGATGTTCTTATCGGAGCCATTGAGCTTGACGACCTCCGCCCATGGTATTATGTGACCGAAGATATGGTCAGGGGAATGAAAAAAGGATCAGTGATCATTGACCTGAGCATCGACAGGGGCGGATGTATTGAGACAACAGAGTGCCGGCAACTTAAAAACCCGGTTTATGAAAAGTTTGGAGTGGTGCATTACTCTGCCTGGAATATTCCCTCGCTTATACCCCGAACAGCCTCAATAGCCCTGAGCAATGTCTATCGTCCGCTTATCCTTGAGATTGCACATGCTGGTGGAATAAATTCAATGCTTAAGCAAAACCATTATCTCCGCAGTGGAGTGTATCTCTATAATGGCATCCTTACGAATGAGACACTTGGACAGAAATTCGGAATGCTGTCAAAAGATATAAATCTGCTGATGGCTGCCTTTTGATTTTTCAGATATACATAAGTGAGGCTTCCCTCCTGTTCTGAACCAGTCTTGCTTCACGGCCAATATAAATTGCCCTGTTGTCAGAGATGTGTCCGGCCGGGAAGTTAAACACTACCGGATAGCTGTAATGCCCCGCCACATCAAGGATTATCTCTTCTATACTGCGGTTATATGGAACAGAGCCTTCCGTAATACGTTCCATCCCTCCAACAATAAGAGCCTTCAGGTTTGAAAGACATCCTGATAACCTCATTGAAGTAAGCATACGGTCAAGATGGTAATAGTACTCCCCCACCTCTTCTATAAACAATACAGAGCCCTCGGTATGGGGTTCTGCAGGTGTGCCAATAAGACTGTATATCAGCGACAGATTTCCTCCGGTCACCGGACCGGTAACATCTATAACATCGTCCCTGTCGGCTTTCCATAAAATCTCACCTGATTTCCCAAAGAGAGCATTGATCAGTGTATCATAACACTCCGTTGTCTTTTTGGGGTTAAAATAGTTAAGTGGCATCTCCCCATGAAGAGAAACAATACCGCATATAGTGCTGAGCCACAAATGAAGAACAGTAATATCACTGAACCCGACATACCATTTCGGGTTCTCTTTAAGAGGCGAGAAATCAACCCTGTCAATGATCCTTGAAACACCATAGCCGCCCCTTGAACAAAATACGGCTTTTATGTCAGGGTCAGATGTTGCCTCCTGCAGGTCATTCAGACGCTCAGTATCCGTCCCTGCAAAACAGCCATTATTCTTAAATGCGTTTTTGCCTATGGTAACAAATAATCCTGAAGCTTCCAGCTTTTTTGCCGCCTTAAGCACAACGTCTCTGTCAACTACTCCTGAAGGTGAGACAATCTCTACATGATCTCCCTCTTTCAGGTAAGGAGGTATAATAAGCTGCTTCATTTATTGCGTTCAGTTAGTATTGGCTCAAAAGTACATTTTTTAGAATTTTAATAAACAGGATATTTAAAAAATCCGGCTACTTCCGGATCAATCAGAATTTCTGTGGGTTAAAAAAATCAAATTATTTTGCATTGCTGCGGTATCATAAAGCTAATGCAGAGTCGGTTGCATAGGTTTCTCCTCCTTCCAGGTGACATCCAGGAAGAGAGGAGAAACCTTGCCGATCAATAAAAATTCCCAAAAATTATAACTGACCCTTATTTTATCAGGCAAGAAAACGGGCCGCTGTGGTGAACAGCTTGTCAAATGTAGCATCAACTTGTGATGTGGTTTCGCTGCAGTTAACAGGGAACGGATTCTCGTGCATGTAATCATATTGAGGACTCCAGACTTCCAGATCGGTCCCTCCCATTAATTCAGAAATACCTGAAGGTGGTATTACCTTGTCCTTTTCCAGAGTTATAGTTTTTATCCTGTCACTCTCCATTTGTATTTTGTCACTGAAACAGGAAGCATATCGTTTTTGTGAGCTCAAACCGTAGTAAGCTAATCCAACAGAGGTATTATGTATAATCTCAAAGAATTTCTTATCATCAGCCCCTGAAGGATCTTCTATCTCATCGATATAATAGCTGAGGAGCCTTTCAAAGGCGCGGCTATCCATTATAAGCTTTGAAGTGCCGTCCATCCTGTTCAAAGGGCTTCCGCCACAGAAGAAAAACAGCCTGCTGTCTGAAGGCAGCCCTCCTTCTCCGGAGAGTAAAATGACCTGAGAGATCATTACCCCTATTGAATATGCAAAAATATCAACCCTGCCGTTACTTTCAATATATGGGTGATTGCCACTCTTTATCTGGCTGATCAGCGTCAGCAGATCGTTGACCGCCTGATAACCTGAAAGGAAAAAATGTTGTGGCAACAGTGAAAGTCTGGTGCTTAATGCAACATTTGCAAATGAAGCCATTTTGATAGAAGGATCTTTCAGAAGTCTTGAAGCCACTGCAGGCATCATCAGATGACGATCAACCCATGAGAGCGGAGAGCGATTCATATGATAGGCTATCGGGAAAAGAACCACTGCTCTGCCTGTATCAGTTGCAAGACGTTCAGCCCATGTAAGATATTTCTCCCAGCTGCGTTCATTAAGCCCATGAAGAAGTATTATTGCTCCCTTATTCTTGGTTTCATTGGGAGGCATAAATATGTAATATGTAAAGTTATCGTTCACCCTTGTCATCCCTTCAGCATTGAAAAATCCATTTAGCTCTCCGGGTACTTTTGCTTCAGATTGGAACTTAACTGCCTCATGAGAATGGAACCTGACTTTTAAAACCCTGATATCAGAAGAAGGAATTCTTCCCTCATCACCCATTTGCCTGAAAAAATGAGAAAGCTCTTTGTACCGTTCTGTGTAATCCATCAACTTAAATTTTGGAACAAACCAACGAAATAGTCTAAAAGCCTGCAAATAAATGGTGCCCGCCGGATGAGCAAGGGCCAAAAGCAGGAAATGTGGGGCAAAATCGTATATGGTGGGGCGAAATACTTTGACCCTGTAAAAGACTGTTCCCGGATTATTAAAAAATCAATGGTGACCAGATCACATTTATTTCCTTTAATAAATGATCAGTCATTTTCATTAGTCAATAATTAGTTATTTTTGTCTTAACCAATACCGGTAAAAGTCTTGGATCTCAGCAAAAAGATACCCGCATACCTTACAGAAAAACAAAATATTGTAAAGCTTATTTTGTTTACTGCTGCCTTTGCTCTGATATTCATCAACATATACTCTCCGTTTAATATGGAGCAGTTGTACAGGTACACCAGGCTGAAATTCTTTCTTGGTTCAAGCGCTGTAATACTTACAGGTGTGCTTGTTGTGGTGATCAGCCGGATAATAATGTATCAGGCGGTAAAGAAAGGTTCACAGATTCTTGTTTACCAGTATGTAGTGTGGTCGATGGCTGAAGCTGCATGCATGGCACTTTTCTATACATTCTATGAGCTGGTGATACTTAACGATACAAGGCCTTTTACTGAGGTATTTAAAAAATCAGTGTCAAACACAGCCCTGGTACTGCTTCTTCCATATTCTGTTTTATGGCTTTATTTTTCATGGTCTGATAAGAAGAAAAAGCTGATTGAGTTGTCAGAAGCACCTGATAATGCCACTCAAAAGGCAATGGTTCCGTTCAGGGATGAAAAAGGAACACTCAGGTTATCGCTGAAAAGGTCAGACATCCTTTATCTTCAGGGAAGCGACAATTATGTTACTATATGGTATAATGCTCAGAATAAAGTATCTAAATACCTGCTGCGCAACACTTTAAAAAAGCTTGAGGATGAACTTACCGGTAATTCCATCATCCGTTGTCACCGTTCTTATCTTGTGAACATGGAGAAGGTGAAGCTCATAAAAAAGGAAAAAGAAGGTATGATGATAGAGTTGGAATCCAACTCTCCTGTCTTTGTGCCGGTGTCAAGGAGTTACATGAACCAGGTACTGTTGGCTTTTGGCCAGAACCAGTAAATGCCGGGCAGTAAAAATCATTATCTTTGCCGGGTTAAATTAAAAATTTGTTTCTCAGTGATGAAAAAGTTTAAACGTCATCTTATTACATCGGCGCTTCCGTACGCCAATGGACCAATACATATCGGGCACCTTGCCGGCGTGTATGTCCCGTCAGATATATATACACGTTACCTCAGGCTAAGGGGCGAAGATGTGATTTCAATATGCGGGTCAGATGAGCATGGCGTTCCTATAACACTCAAGGCCCGGAAAGAGGGCATCACACCGCAGGAGGTTGTTGACAGGTATCACTCACTGAATAAAAAGGCCTTTGAAGATTTCGGCATTGCTTTCGATATCTATTCACGAACTTCAAACAAGATACATTATGAAACAGCCTCTGAGTTCTTCAGGAAGCTGTATGATAAAGGCGAGTTTGTTGAGAAGACATCGAGCCATTATTATGATGAGGAAGCCGGTTGCTTCCTGGCCGACAGGTATATTACAGGTGGTTGTCCTCATTGCGGCAATGAAAATGCCTACGGTGACCAGTGTGAAAAGTGCGGTACCTCACTCAGTGCCACTGACCTCATAAATCCCAAATCAGCCATCAGTGGCAGCGCCCCGGTTTTAAAAGACACGCTCCACTGGTACCTGCCTCTCGACAAATATGAGCCATGGCTTAAGAAATGGATACTTGAGGAGCACACCGAGTGGAAACCCAATGTCTATGGCCAGTGCAAGTCGTGGCTTGATCAGGGTCTGCAGCCCAGGGCAGTCAGCAGGGACCTTGACTGGGGTGTGCCCGTGCCTGTCAGTGGCGCTGAAGGAAAAGTGCTGTATGTCTGGTTTGACGCCCCGATAGGATATATATCAGCCACAAAAGAACTGACAAATGACTGGGAAAAGTACTGGAAAGATGAAGATACAAGAATGATCCACTTCATAGGTAAGGATAATATTGTTTTTCACTGCATAATATTCCCCGCCATGCTTAAAGCTGAGGGAACATATATACTTCCTCAGAACGTCCCCGCAAATGAATTCCTGAATCTTGAAGGCGATAAAATATCTACATCAAGAAACTGGGCCGTGTGGCTTCATGAGTATCTTGAAGACTTCCCCGGCAAACAGGACTCGCTGCGTTATGCCCTGTGTGCGAGCGCGCCGGAAACAAAAGACAATGACTTTACATGGAAAGAGTTCCAGGCGCGCAACAACAATGAGCTTGTTGCCATACTTGGAAACTTTGTCAACCGCACACTGGTACTTACAAACAAGTATTTTGACAGCCGGGTTCCCACTCCGGGAAAACTGACTGATTATGACACTTCGACATTAAATTCAATTGCCACACTGAAAGAGAGTGTTGAGACCAACCTTGAAGCATTCAGGTTCAGGCAGGCTCTTGCTGAAGCAATGAGCCTTGCACGTCTTGGCAATAAGTATCTGGCTGACACAGAACCATGGAAAGTGATAAAAGAGGATGAGGAAAGAGTTAAAACCATCCTTTATGTATCACTGCAGATAACTGCCAGCCTGGCAATTATCCTTGAGCCGTTTTTACCATTCTCAATGGACAAGCTTAAAGTATGGCTTAACCTTGACACACTGCGCTGGGACGAGGCAGGAAAGATTGAACACCTTGAACCAGGGCACAAGGTAAGCTGCGGTGAACTCATGTTCAGCAAGATTGAAGATGACACAATTGAGAAACAGATTCAGAAACTCCTTGACACAAAAAAAGCCAACGAAGCCTCTGCAGCCCCTGTGATGCCACAAAAGGAAGATGTGACATTTGACGAGTTCAATCGTATGGATATACGTACAGCAACAATTATTGAAGCAGAAAAGGTACCACGTACAACAAAACTGATGAAACTGAAAGTTGATACAGGTATTGATGTACGGACAATAGTATCTGGTATTGCCGAACACTTTACAGCAGAGGAGCTCCCGGGCCGGAAGGTGTCAGTAATAGTCAACCTGGCTCCGCGAACCATTAAAGGAATTGAATCAAAAGGCATGATTCTGCTTGCTGAAGATGCTGCAGGGCGCCTTATCTTTATGGCTGCAGAAGATGAAATAAAAAACGGAAGTCCTGTCAGATAGGACTTCCGTTTCTTTATTGTTTATATCTGAACTTATTCTGTCTTACAAATCCATGATTTTGGATAGAGCCTGACAACCTGTTTAAGGGCTGAATCTGCTTCATGTTGTGTCTCAAATGATCCGGCACTCACTCTGAAGAATCCGTTAGGCCCTTCTGCAACTACAGGAGAGAAGCCTTTCATCTGGAGCTTACGTATCATCGACAATGCATTTTCTTCATCCCTGAAGCTGCCGGTTACAAGCATATATTTAATTCCAACTTCAGCAACCGGTACTGCCGGAGCGACATACCTGGTGGCCGTAGTAATATTATTCGCCTGCGGCGTGACAGTTGCTTCGCTTTTTGTATTGGCAACGGGCTCTTCTCCCTTATTTGATGAGTCGCCGATGTTAGGATTTACATGAAGTATCTGCGACCTGTTATACTCGAGCTCGGCAACAGCAAGAGGGTTCATATTTGATTCCTGTGTCCTTGACCTGAATAACTCCGTTCTGAAGGGAATGAGTGCCATTGCAACCAGTAACGGAATAATAACAGCTGCGCGGGTCATCATTTTGCGCATGGAGGATGTCTTAACCGGAGCATCCGCCTTGTTCTCAAGAACCTTGCGGCGAAGATCAAAATCCTTTACAGGAGCCCTGTGAAACGAGGTGAGCCCAAATGAACTTAACAGGTAATTTGCATCCGGATCAGGTTCAAATATCAAGACCCCGTCGCGATTATTATAAAAAGTACCTATATTCTCGAGCAGAACCTTCTCTCCCCGGTTTATCCTCCCGCGAAGCTCCTGTGCAAAAGAAGCTGTAATGTCACGCGCTTCGCCATAGCCAATACCTTCCCTTGAAGAAATGTGGCCAATAACCAGACCGTCGTTATTTACAAGATGCCTGTTAAAGGTGATTTTTTTTACTGGAGGGTAAAAGAGCCCCTCGGCATGATCAACACGGGCATGGGAGTAATTACCGATAAAAGCACCGAATCCGGGCACTATTACACAGTCGTGCCCAAACAGTAACTCTTTAATATATATCGTTATATCCCTTTTCATTCAGAACTCCGTATTCAATACAAATGTATAAAATTACCGGATAATAAACTTCAAATAGTTATTATAAGGATTTATTATCTTCGCAATAGTTAATGAGTTTTTATGAGAAAGATAGAAATGGTTGATCTGCGGGGTCAGTATGAAAGGCTGAAGAGTGATATTGACAAATCAATTGCGTCAGTGCTTGAATCAGCTGCATTTATTAAAGGCCCTGAAGTAAGACTATTTGAAGAGGAACTTCAGCGATATCTTGGTGTAAAGAATGTCATTTCCTGTGCCAATGGCACCGATGCTCTCCAGGTGGCAATGATGGCTCTTGGCCTGAGACCCGGGGATGAGGTAATAACTACAGGCTTTACATTCATAGCCACTGTTGAAGTGGTTGAATTACTGGGTCTTAATCTGGTTATTGCTGATGTTGAACCTGATACTTTCAACATTAGTGTCAGGGAAATAGAAAGGTTGATTACACCCCGGACCAGGGCAATAGTTCCTGTGCACCTTTTTGGACAGTGTGCCGATGTGGAGTCTCTGTTGCAGCTGGCAAAGAAACATGACATTGCCATTATTGAAGACACCGCGCAGGCTACAGGCGCTGAATATCGTTTCGCAGACGGAAGCGTAAGAAAAGCAGGAACCATTGGTACCATAGGATGCACATCATTCTTTCCGTCAAAGAACCTCGGTTGCTATGGCGACGGAGGCGCTTTATTCACTGACAATGACTCTCTTGCAACAACAATAAGGAGTATTACAAACCATGGTATGAAAGTGAGGTATTATCATGATACCATTGGCGTAAATTCCCGCCTTGATACCATACAGGCAGCAGTACTTAGAGTTAAACTGAGACATCTGGATGAGTTTAACGAGACCCGCAGCAAGGCCGCTTCATTCTATGACAATGCCCTCTCAGCAATACCCCGGATAAAGATTCCTGCAAGAGCACCATATTCAACTCATATTTTCCACCAGTATACAATAAGAGTGCCGGCAGCCGACCGAAACAGTCTCAAGGAACATCTTGAAAACGAAGGCATTCCTGCGATGATTTACTATCCCGTGCCACTCCACATGCAAAAAGCATATGCCCACCTGGGCTATAAAGAGAGTGATTTCCCGGTCACCACAATGCTTTGCAGCGAAGTTCTTTCATTGCCAATGCACAGCGAATTATCAGAAGATCAGCTTAATTATATCACTGAATGCATTGCTGGTTACTTTAATAAATAAAACAATGGCGAATGAATTCTTTGCTCATGAGAGCGCAATAATTGATGATGGCTGCCGGATAGGAAAAGGGACCAAAATATGGCACTTCAGCCATATAATGAAAGATTCGGAAATAGGAGAATCGTGTAACATAGGACAAAATGTTGTTGTCTCTCCGGGGGTAAAGCTTGGAAAAAATGTCAAGGTGCAAAACAATGTATCTATTTACACAGGAGTAGTATGTGAGGATGATGTTTTTTTGGGTCCCTCAATGGTATTCACTAATATCCTTAACCCTCGAAGCGCTATTATCAGGCGTGATCAATATGTTACCACACTTGTCAGGAAAGGCGCATCCATTGGAGCAAATGCAACGGTGGTATGCGGACATACCATAGGCGAATATGCCCTGATAGGTGCCGGAACAGTTGTGACAAAGGATGTTAAACCATTTGCCCTTGTTGTGGGTAACCCCGGACGACAGACCGGATGGGTTTCCGAATATGGACACAAACTTATCTTCAACAACACAGGCGAGGCGGTTTGCCCTGAAAGTGGCCAGAGATATAAAATTGAAGCCGATAAAGTTACAAGAATATTTTAGTACATTTGAACTCATTTTATTCAATTCAGAATGGAAAACTCTCCTAAAAAATTCGGGTTGATAGGTGTTGCTGGATATATAGCTGAGAGACATCTAAGGGCAATAAAAGACACCGGGAATATTCTGCTGGCAAGCCTCGATAAATTTGACAGCGTTGGCAAAATAGACTCTTATTTCCCCGATAGTGATTTTTTTGTTGAGTTTGAGAGATTTGACCGTCATTTTGATAAGCTTAAAAGAAATGGAATACAGATAGATTATGTAAGTATCTGCTCACCAAACTATCTTCACGATTCACATATCCGCTTTGCATTAAGACATAAGGCAGATGCCATATGTGAGAAACCTATTGTGCTTAATCCATGGAATATTGAGGCATTGCAGGAGATTGAAAAGGAGACTGGAAAGAAAATATTCAATATTCTTCAGCTCAGACATCACCCCCGGATCATTGAACTAAGGGATAAGGTTCTCAACTCACCTCGTGATAAAAAATACGACATAGACCTTACTTACGTTACCAGCCGGGGCCATTGGTATGATATATCATGGAAGGGAGAAATCAATAAATCAGGCGGAATAGCGACTAATATAGGAGTCCATTTCTTTGATATGCTGGGTTGGATCTTTGGTAAGGTGGAATCAAATACAGTACATATGCTGCAGAAAAATAAGGCAGCCGGGTTCCTGGAGCTTGAACAGGCCCGTGTAAGATGGTTCCTGAGCATAGATTACAATGACATCCCGCAGCTTGAGAAAGAAAATGGAAAAAGGACATACAGAAGTATTACTGTTGACGGTCAGGAAATAGAATTCTCTGAAGGATTCACAGATTTGCATACTGTAAGCTACCGCGAAATACTTAAAGGCAATGGTTTCGGCATTGAAGACGCACGTCAGAGCATCGAGACTGTTTTTCAAATCCGTAACTCAGTTCCTTCACCCATCAGAGGAGATTATCACCCCTTAATCAATATTAAAAATGTATAATAGGTTAGTAAACAAAGAGACAAAGCTGTCTTTAATCGGCCTGGGCTATGTAGGTCTGCCAATTGCACTTGAATTTGCCCGAAAAATCAAAGTGATAGGCTTCGACATTAAACCGGAACGGGTTGAACTGATGAAAAAAAGTATTGACCCGAGTAATGAGCTTACTTCTGAAGCCTTCATTGGGACAGACATTAAATTTACTTCCAACCCGGAAGATCTGAAGGAAGCTTCTTTCCACATTATTGCTGTTCCCACCCCTGTAAACAGCCATAATATGCCTGATCTTACTCCTGTGCTGAAAGCATCAGAGACAGTGGGAAAGGTTTTAAAAAAGGGTGATTATGTAGTTTATGAGTCAACCGTTTATCCCGGATGCACTGAAGAAGATTGTGTCCCCGTGCTTGAGAAATTCTCCGGATTGCGTTTCGGTACCGATTTTAAGGTTGGTTTCTCTCCGGAAAGAATAAACCCCGGAGATAAGGAACATACCCTCACAAAAATTACAAAGATTACCAGCGGATGCGATCCTGAATCAGCTGAAAACATAGCAAAAACATACGAACTTATAATTAAAGCCGGAGTACACCGCGCCTCCTCAATAAAAGTTGCCGAATCGGCCAAAATTATTGAGAACACCCAGCGTGATATCAACATTGCTTTTATGAATGAGCTCTCAATGATATTCAACAGGCTTGGAATAAACACTTTTGAAGTTCTTGAGGCTGCCGGTACAAAATGGAATTTCCTCAAGTTCGCACCCGGTCTGGTTGGCGGGCACTGCATCGGCGTTGACCCTTATTATCTTTCATTCAAGGCCAAGGAGCTGGGCTATCACCCTCAGATGATAGACTCCGGTAGGTTTATTAATGACAGCATGGGCAGATATGTCGGTACCTGTGCCGTGAAGAAAGTCATTGCTGCAGGCAAAAGCCCGAAAGGCGCCCGTATTCTTGTGATGGGAATGACCTTTAAAGAAGATGTTACTGACATCCGAAACTCAAAAGTCATAGACATCATCAAACAGCTTGAAGACTTTGGCGTTGATTATGAAGTTATCGACCCGGGAGCATCACACGAAGAAGTACATGAAGAATATGGCATAAGCCTTAAAGATAAACCCACGGGCAAATATGATGCAATAATACTTGCTGTTGCCCATAAGGAATACCGTAATTTTACTGAAAAAGATTTTGCCGCAATGCTTAATGACAATGGTGTCCTTGTCGACGTAAAAGGTATATACAGGAATATTGTTAAGGATTTGACTTACTGGAGTCTCTGATGAAGAAAAAGGTTTTGGTGACAGGTGGTACAGGCTTTATAGGTTCACATACAGTGGTGGAACTTATAAATGCAGGATTTGATGTAGTAATAGTTGACAACCTGTATAACTCTGACAAATCTGTTCTTGATGGAATAGAGAAAATAACCGGTATAAGGCCGGGATTTTCTGAATTTGATATTTGCGACACCACCAGGCTTGAGGACTTTTTTGTTAATGAGCACAAGGTAGAAGCAATAATTCATTTTGCAGCTTACAAGGCAGTTGGTGAATCTGTTAAGAAACCGCTTGAGTACTATCGCAACAATCTCCTTTCCCTTATTAACCTTCTGGGAATGATGGATAAGTTCAGTATACCCTCTTTTGTCTTTTCATCCTCATGTACTGTTTACGGTCAGCCTGATAAGCTCCCTGTTACTGAAGATACTCCGGTTAAGCCGGCTGTCTCACCTTATGGTAACACAAAACAGATTGGCGAAGAGATAATCAGGGAGACCATGGCTGTCAGGCCGTCATTAAAAGCAATCGCTTTGCGCTACTTTAACCCTATCGGTGCACATCCGTCCGCTCTTATAGGTGAGTTGCCAAGAGGTGTCCCTGAGAACCTTGTGCCTTTTATCACCCAGACAGCCATTGGCTTGCGCAGTGAACTCAAAGTTTTCGGCAATGACTATAACACTCCTGACGGATCATGCATCCGTGATTACCTGCATGTTGTTGACCTGGCAAAAGCCCATGTTGTTGCACTGCAACGACTGGTTGAATCAAAGAACAAAAATAACTATGAGGTGTTTAATCTCGGAACCGGCATTGGGGTGTCTGTACTTGAAGCAATAAAGTCGTTTGAAAGAGTCTCCGGGATAAAACTGAAATACAAAATAGTAGATCGCAGGGAAGGTGATATAGAACAAATATGGGCCGATCCGTCTCATGCAAACAAAGAACTGGGCTGGAAGACGGAAAGCTCCCTTGACGAAGCCATGGCAACAGCCTGGAAGTGGGAAAAAAGAATAAGAAATAAGGAATGATGAAAAAGAATATCCTGATAACGGGAGGTGCAGGATTTATCGGATCGCATGTGGTCAGGAGATTTGTCAGAAATTATCCGGACTATACAATTGTCAATGCCGACAAGCTTACTTATGCAGGTAATCTTGAAAACCTCACAGACATTAAGAACGAGCCAAACTATGTCTTTAAAAAGACGGATATAACAGATAAGGAAGCAGTTGTATCTCTCTTTGACGAATTCAGGTTCGACGGGGTTATACACCTGGCAGCAGAATCACATGTTGACAGATCCATTACCAGCCCCGATGAGTTTATTTTCACCAACATCGTTGGAACTGTCAACCTGCTTAACGCATTTCGCTCATCCGAAGCAGGTCCGACGGGTAAAAAGCTCTTTTATCATATCTCCACCGATGAAGTATATGGCTCGCTGGGCAGATCCGGGTTATTTACCGAGGAGACTCCTTATGACCCCCGAAGCCCATATTCAGCATCCAAAGCCAGCTCAGACCATATGGTCAGGGCCTTTGGCAATACCTTTGGACTTCCGTGGGTAATATCAAACTGCTCAAACAATTACGGACCAAACCAGTTCCCTGAAAAACTTATCCCTCTTACAATAAACAACATCAAAAACCGGAAAGAGATACCTGTTTACGGCAAAGGTGATAATGTGAGAGACTGGCTCTATGTCAAAGATCATGCAGCAGCAATTGATCTGATATTCCATAACGGCATTCCGGGAGAAACGTACAACATCGGTGGCGACAATGAGTGGAAAAACATTGACATAGTAAACCTTCTGTGCACTATAATGGACGAGAAACTGGGACGTGAACAAGGAAGCTCTCAGAAGCTCATAACTTTTGTTTCTGACCGGTTAGGTCACGACAAACGCTATGCAATTGACAGCAGTAAACTGAAAAAAGAACTTGGTTGGCGGCCAACCCTGACTTTTAAGGAGGGAATAGAAAAAACCATAGACTGGTATCTTGGGAACACCACCTGGCTCGAAAGAGTTGTCTCCGGAGAGTATACCAAATACTACGAAAAACAATATCACAAGCACTGAGGCTTTACTTCAGTCCTGTGCTTTTTATCCTTTGAATCAGCTCATCACCAAGGGCTGATTTTTGTTTTATATGGTCATGTATTGCGAGCACCACAGGGTTCCTGTCAAAATCGCCCCGTACCTGTTCAAAATCAAGCTTCTTTATCTCTTCATCTCCATCAATGCCGAACCCTGTCATAGATGAGAGTGTGAACTCCTTATGCGCATCATCAAGCAGCATTCTGTCAAGTTCTATTACGCTCGCCTTCCACTTTTCAACAACATTTATAATATCGGTGGCATCAATTTCTTCAAGGCTTTTTCCTATCTCCATGCCCAGGTGAATGTAAGACCATTCCCATTCCAGCTTGTAATAATCAGCATGTATCTTTTCGAACCGTCCGTTAAGCTCATCGGGGGTTGTTATTTCCCCTGCCTCCAGGGAAATGATAAGGTCATCTATTATCTTCAGAGGAGCAATAAGCCCGGCCATATCAACCCAATCACCGGCCCCGCCCTTGACAACAGGTATCATATGTCTGCGTAACTCCCCCAGTGATTTTGGGGTAAATCCTTCAAGTTGTTTAATCAGCGAATTGCCCAGGAATTTGTCAATACCTATCTGATAAAGCTTCATACCCTTTTCAAGTGATGTGCCTTTAATTTTCATTCCGTTGAACGAAACATAGCCGTCGGGGTTTTCGCTTTGTGTTTTCAGGTAACGCAGCGTTTCCCTCCCTGCTATCATTTTGCTGACTGTGAACGGGCTGAGGAGATTAAAATTAATCTGGTCAAGGCGGTTCTCTTTTTTTCTTATATCGCGTGACGGCCATTTCTGGGCATCACGAATAGTGCCCACGCTGCGCAGGTTAATAGCCGGAACGAGTACCGAAGTGTCATCCTTTTCAAGAAGATATGAGAACGGAAACATCGTGGTATCCACGTTATTGTAATGTCGTCCCATCACAAGGGTAAAAGGGCCTATTTTTGAAGGCCAGAGCACGTAAGAGTCACTGGTGGTCTTTGATCCTCTTTCAATAATTCCCTGATGAATGGGACCAAGCTTATACATGTGATTGCTCTGGTTTGAACCGCTTCCGGCATTCATGAATGAGAATATCCCGGCAATCAGAAGTGTAGGCTTATGATGTGTCACTGTAAACGGTCCGCAGAAGACAGATGTTCCTTCACCGTGATATCCGACGCAGTTGGCAAAGAAAAGTGAATTTTCTGCAGAATATTGCTTTGAAATCAGGCATCCCTGGCCTATAAAGCATTTCTCAACTATTGCTCCGTCAGAAACCCTGGAGCCGGAGCAAATAATGAAATGGTCCATTATCACATCGCTTCCGATGTAAACCGGATCATTGAAACAGCTATTGACCGATCCCTCATAAAGGCGTGTCACATCTTCAATAACGGCATAATCGCCAATCCTTACATTCTTTATTGTGCGGCATCCGGCAACGGATACTCCAACGCCTATCTTTCCACGATCAGAAGCCATTCCGGCAACATAATCGCTTATAAGGGATTCTATTACCTTAACAGCAGCAGGGCGGTGCCTGTAAAGAGTCAGAATATATGCTGCATGAGCCGAAAGGCGGTCCCATATCTGCACAGAGCGTCCCCCTGATTCGTTCAGTACAGCCACTGATGTGCCGTTACCGAAAGAGGTCTTCCCCTCAACAGCAATTTTCCCGCAATTCTTTATTACTGTCCCGTCGCCAATATCGTAATTGGCAATATAACCTGTGATATCTGCAATAGAGACATTGTCACCTATTGTACAGTTGTGAATATGAGCATTATAAATACCATGTTGCAATGGCAGGCCGCACTTCTCATGGTTGAATCCGGCAAAGAGGCCCATTTTAACTGTTCCGGAAAAAACAACATTCCGGAGTCTTGAAGTGTCAAAAGGTTCTCTTACAAGAACACTTCCCCATGAGTTGCTTCGGCAACCGGAGGCTTCAAGTTTTTTTATCTCAACTGCGCTGAGACTTCTGTATCCGTCAGCCATATTGTCTGTGTTTAATTATTCCACAGTAACAGATTTTGCCAGGTTCCGTGGCTGATCAACGTCACAGCCTCTGAGGACAGCTATGTGGTAAGAGAGCAGCTGCAAAGGAATGACAGATATTACCGGAGCAAAAACAGGCATTGTGTCAGGCACTTCAATCACATAATCGGCCATACGGCTGATGACCTGGTCGCCTTCTGTCACAATAGCTATGACCTTCCCTTTCCTTGCTTTCACCTCCTGAATGTTGCTTACAACCTTATCATAAGTGATCTCTTTTGTTGCAACCACCACCACAGGCATATTCTCATCTATCAGGGCGATTGGGCCATGTTTCATCTCAGCTGCAGGGTATCCTTCAGCATGTATATACGAAATCTCTTTGAGTTTAAGTGCACCCTCAAGAGCCACAGGAAAAAGGTAGCCCCTGCCAAGATAAATAGCGTTCTCAGAGCTCTGGATAGTTTTTGCCAGTTCCATGACAGTGTCATTTACCTTTAATGTCCGTTCAATTTTTTCAGGCAATGAAACAAGCTCTGTTATAAGTTCATTATAGCGTGATTCGTCAATAAGTCCTTTACGGTAGCCTATTTCAAAGGCAATCATAGCCAGTGTAAGTACCTGGGTAGTGAAAGCTTTTGTAGAAGCCACTCCGATTTCCGGGCCGGCATGGGTATAGACTCCTGCATTAGTCTCGCGGGGAATGCTTGAGCCAACAACATTACAAATACCCAGAACAAGGGCTCCCTTCTCCTTGGCTAATTTCACAGCTGCAAGGGTGTCGGCTGTCTCTCCGCTCTGGCTTATGGCAAGAACAATATCACCCTTTTTTATAACCGGGTTACGGTACCTGAATTCAGAAGCATATTCAACCTCAACAGGTATCCGGCAGAATTCTTCAATAATATATTCACCTTCAAGAGCTGCATGCCATGAGGTCCCGCATGCTACAATAAATATTTTATCGGCCTGCGCCAGGGTATCAAAGATGTTAAAAAGTCCGCCCAGCCTGAGGCCTGAATGATCCGGAAGGACTCTTCCTCTGAAAGTGTCATGTATTGCCCTGGGTTGTTCAAAGATCTCCTTGAGCATAAAATGATCATATCCCTCTTTGTCAATCTCACCTATCTTCAGGTCAACCTCCTTAACTTCAGGTACTATTGGTTTGTTACGTATTGTCTTCAGGATCATCTCATCCTTTTTGATGACGGCCATATCGTCATCATTAAGATAAATAACGCGTTGTGTGTACTCAACTATCGGGGTTGCATCGGAAGCAATGAAGTTTTCTCCGTCACCAACGCCAATAACAAGCGGGCTGCCTTTGCGGGCTGCAAAGATCTTGTCCGCCTCCTTGCGGCAAAGAATCACCAGGCCATAGGTGCCTTCCACCTTGTTAAGTGCCAGCATAATTGCCTGTTCAGCAGACAGATCCCCTTCAAGATAAAGATGCTCAATGAGATTGGCCAACACTTCAGTATCGGTCTGGCTTACGAATTTTACACCACGGCTCTCCAGGTGTTTCTTAATGCGTGCATAGTTTTCAATAATGCCGTTATGAACAACTACAAAATTGCCTTTGAAAGAGATCTGCGGATGCGCATTTATCTCATTTGGCTCACCATGGGTTGCCCAACGGGTATGTCCCATTGCAATATTCCCGTTTATCCTGGTCTTGTTTACCAGTTCTTCAAGATCCCTCACCCTGCCTTTGCACTTAAAAACCTTGGGTTCGCCATCAAATATTGCAATACCGGCTGAGTCGTATCCCCTGTATTCAAGTCGTTTCAAACCATTCAAGACAATCTCACGGGCAGGCCTGGGACCAATGTAACCTACTATTCCACACATATCAGAATCTTTTTTATTTTTTTAGAAATCGGTTATCATAAACAATACTATCCCGAACCATAACGGGATTTTTATTTAATGGCAACTTAATAACGTGAACTACTAAAGGCAAAGATAAATATACCGGCCAGACTTACCCTTCTCAACAAACAACACTACAGGAACTTATTATAAAACTCATCGTAAGCATCGATATACTTATCCTCCGGCTGGAATTCAAGGACAGGCTTTTTGAGTGAGCCCAGATATTTGCTTACATCCTCGTTTAAATTTTCGCTTCCTATTATAACACCATCTGAATATTCAGTTGCCAGTTTAGTAATACCTAAAAAATCAGTTTTGCCTTCCGCTATCTTAAGATCCTTTTTATCAATACCATCAGCCAAAAGCTTGTCCAACAATGATGAGCGTAAGGGATTCTTAAATCCATTATTATAAACGGAATAAATAGTTTTGAAATTGTTAAATACAGGATCGTCATAATAGATTTTCCTGAGATAAAGAGGGACAAGAGCTGTCAGCCATCCGTGGCAGTGAACTATGTCAGGGCTCCAGCGGAGTTTCTTGACTGTTTCAATCACGCCCCGTGCAAAAAATATTGCCCGTTCGTCATTATCCTCATATTCGTTCCCGGAAGCATCAGCAACTGTATGCTTTCTCTGGAAGTAATCCTCGTTATCAATGAAATAAACCTGCATCCGCGCAGATTGTATGGAAGCAACCTTTATAATCAGTGGATGATCAGTGTCGTCAATAATAAGATTCATTCCCGAAAGACGGATAACCTCATGAAGCTGGTTTCTCCGCTCGTTAACAGAACCGTATCTTGGCATGAATGTCCGGATCTCCCTGCCTCTTTCCTGTATCCCCTGTGGTAAATCCCTGCTTATCTTTGAAAGCTTGGTCTCCCCCAGGTAGGGCATGATCTCCTGTGAAACAAACAATACCCTTTTGCTTTCCATTAAAACCTCCAGATATTCGAATTAGTGTATTAAGTGCAAAGATAATAAAAAATAAACATATAATTTGCAAACATTTACCGCAGTAGTTTTAAGCTCTGACATCATCTGACTATATTTCCAGTCGTTGTTTTTACTGTTCATAATTAAATATAATTGCAGTAGGTTTGCACAATAAACCACTAAACAGATTTGTAATGAAGGTATTTACAACAATCAGGGAGGTAAAAGACTTTAAACGTTCTGTAAAAGAGGGCCATCTGGGTTTTGTGCCAACAATGGGAGCGTTGCATAATGGTCATCTTTCACTTGTGAAAGAGGCAAAAAAAAGAAGCGGTTTTGTTGGCGTCAGCATCTTTGTCAACCCCACCCAGTTTAATGATTCATCTGATCTGGAACGCTATCCGCGTACTCCTGATGAAGATCTCGCACTTTTGTTAACACTTATGGGAGAGAATGATTTTGTCTTTATGCCATCTGTATCTGAAATGTATCCGGTAAAGGATGAAAGGATATTTCATTTTGGAAATCTGGAAAATGTGATGGAAGGACCCAGCCGCCCCGGACACTTCAATGGTGTTGCCCAGGTGGTGAGCCGGCTTTTTGAAATAGTTGAACCAGACATGGCTTTCTTTGGGCAGAAGGACTTTCAGCAGGTAGCTATCATCAGCGATATGGTAAGGCAGCTGAACCTCCCGGTGAAGGTAATCCCCTGCCCCATCATAAGAGAACCTGACGGTCTTGCAATGAGCAGCCGTAACAGGTTGCTGCTGCCTGAACACCGTAAAAATGCGGCTGAGATTTATAAAGCATTGATCCATGCCTCAGAAATAGCAAAAGAAAAAGAGATAAATGAAATCAAGGCTTATGTTATTGAAAAAATAAACAGTATCAACGGGTTCAAAACAGAATACTTTGAAATTGTTGAATCAGTATCGCTTACACCTTTAAACAGTAAAAAAGACCTGCAGAAGGGATGCTCCTACTTCGGCTGTGTTGCACTTTACGCCGGATCCATTAGACTTATAGATAATATAGAGTTAAAATTCATGTAATAAAAAAGGGTTATCTTTGCATTAATTAACCAGACACACAATTCAATGTTTATAGAAGTTCTTAAATCTAAAATTCATAATGTTACTGTCACAGATGCCAAACTGGACTATATTGGTAGCATTACTATTGACGAAGACCTGATGGATGCAGCTGACCTTATCTCTGGTGAGAAGGTGCAGGTGCTTAACAAAAACAATGGCGAAAGGCTTGAGACCTATGTTATAAAAGGCGAACGGGGTTCAGGGGAAATATCTCTTAACGGTCCTGCAGCAAGGAAAGCGTTAATTGGTGATGTAGTGATTATCATTTCATACGGTACTATAGATAAGGATGAAGCTAAAAACTTCAGGCCAACTGTTATCTTTCCGGATACTGCAACTAATAAACTAATCTGATCTTGAAGCCTGGCTTGACCAAAACCATTCGTTCTGTTATTTTTCTCCTGATAGGAGTACTCCTTATCTGGATCGCCTTCAGAGGAATCAGTTTCAGGGACCTGGGTTCAATATTATCAAAGGCAAATTATCTCTGGCTTATTCTTTCTGTTGCAATATCCATTGGTGGATTTGCAATCAGGGCAAGAAGGTGGATGCTGCTTATGGAGCCCCTTGGGCAAATGCCATCGTTCAGAAACACTTATCACTCTGTTCTTACCGGTTATCTGGCCAATATGCTTTTCCCCCGGCTGGGCGAAGTATCACGATGTGCTGCACTCAGCAAAAAGGAGGGCATGCCTTTCGATAAACTTATTGGCACTGTGATACTTGAACGCACTATTGACCTGGTGACTGTTCTTATCATAATGGGATTCCTGCTCATTTATGGAAGTTCGTCCTCCGGAGCTTTCCTTACAGATAATATTTTTAAGCCGCTGAATGAAAAACTAATGACATGGTTCGGCTTTTCAGGAATGATTTATGTTGTGTTAACTGCAGTTTTTGTTACAGCACTGTACCTGCTGTTCAGATACAGAGAAAAGCTTTCAAAACACAGGTTAATAAATAAAGGATTTACTTTCATCTCCGGCATCATTGATGGCCTTAAGACCATTGCCGGTCTAAAAAGAAAATGGGAGTTTATTTTCCTTACAGTACTTCTTTGGGTTGCCTATCTGCTCATGGCCTGGGTTCCTGTTTTTTGTCTTGAATCAACCAGCGGGCTCGATTTAGGTGCCGGCATCTTCATCCTTGTCATTGGGAGTCTTGGGATGGCGGTACCGGTGCAGAGCGGTATCGGTGCTTTCCACTGGATAGTTTCGCGCGGTATTAACTTTGTCTACGGGATACCGCTTGACCAGGGACTTGCCTATGCTACCATCGAGCATGAGTCGCAGATGATTCTGATTGCCATACTAGGCTCTATATCCATGCTTATCCTTTTCGGAAGAAAAGGTGGCAGGATCCTGACTGAAACATCTCCTTCACATGACAGCAAAGAATAAAACCATCTATGTATGCCAGAACTGTGGAGCCGATTCGGCAAAATGGATCGGCCATTGTCCCTCATGCGGTGAATGGAACACATACCGCGAAGAGATAATTGCAGGCGTACAGGCATCGGCCTCCCCCATCCCCGGCGCAGCAAAAAGAAAACCGGAGCTTCTCTCAGGTATTGAGATAAACGATAATCAACGTCTCAGTACAGGCATAAATGAGATGGACCGCATACTGGGTGGAGGACTAGTAAAGGGGTCGCTTATCCTTATGGGTGGAGAACCGGGTATTGGAAAATCAACCCTGGCACTTCAGATTGCTCTGGCGCAAAAGGATAAAAATGTTCTATACGTATCAGGAGAAGAAAGTGAGGAACAGGTTAAGCTCAGAGCAAAGCGCCTTCCTGGAGAGAATAAAAACTGCTATATCTATAATGAGACAGAGCTTGAGAGTATAATATCCCAGGCTTCTGTTCTTAATCCTGATATCCTGATAGTAGACTCCGTTCAGACTCTTCAGTCGACAATCCTCGAGTCTTCGGCCGGGTCTGTCTCGCAGGTGAGGGAGTGCGCTGCAATGCTGCTGCGTTATGCCAAGGAATCAGGTGTGCCAGTCATTCTTATAGGTCATATAACAAAAGACGGCTCCCTGGCCGGTCCGAAGGTGCTGGAGCATATAGTTGATGCCGTACTGCAGTTTGAAGGCGACGGCAACCATCTCTTCAGGATCCTCAGACCGATAAAAAACCGTTTTGGATCAACAGCCGAGATAGGTATTTTCGAAATGGAGACAGGTGGCCTGAAGGAGATAACAAATCCATCAGAGTTATTTATTAACCGCGACAGAGATCTTTCAAGCGGCACTGCCATTGCTGCCACTATCGATGGTATGCGGCCATTCCTTATTGAGATACAGGCACTTGTCAGCAGCGCCGTATATGGAACACCTCAGCGAAGCTCAACAGGTTTTGATATCAGGCGGCTGAACATGCTCCTTGCCGTGCTTGAAAAAAGAGCAGGGTTCAGACTCGGTGTAAAAGATGTCTTCCTCAATATTGCAGGGGGAATAAAAGTGACCGATCCTGCTATCGACCTTGCAGTTGTAAGCTCCGTTCTTTCTTCAAACCTCGACGCCCCTATTGAAAAAGATATCGCCTTTGCTGCCGAAATTGGACTATCAGGTGAGATACGCCCCGTGGCACGTATAGACCAGAGGATACTTGAGGCATCAAGAATGGGTTTTAAAACAATAGTGGTATCGGGCTACCACCGTAATTTAAAAGAACAGCCCGGAATAAATATCCGGGCCGTAAATAAGATTGAAGGTCTTGTCAGACTGTTGTTTGCCTGATTAAAATTCCTGTTGCCTTTTATTTCCTTTCTTTTGCTTCTGCGCCTTTCCCTTATTGCAGTCAAGATTCACATCGAAGTTAGCAGGAGCTTCAAAGGTATTGCTGGCCATCTCGGCAAACTGCGGATCAGCAAAGAGCTTGTTTAGGAAGACCCCCGATACAGGCAGTGCCATATTTGCACCCTGTCCCAGAGACAGCGACTCAAAGTGAATTGACTGATCTTCCCATCCTGTCCATGTACCCATTACAAGGTTAGGTGTCACTCCCATAAACCACCCGTTGGAGTTGTTCTGTGTTGTACCTGTCTTACCACCCATCTGGTTCCTCAGGGCATATGTCCCTCTCAGCCTGTTCGCCGTTCCGCTGTTTACAACACCCTGGAGCAGGTTGAGCATGAGGTAGGCATCATGTTCACTTATAACTTCATCTATATATGGTTTGAATGTCGATATAAGATTACCGTTCCTGTCTTCTATCCTTGTAACATATACCGGCCTCGTATAAACGCCCTTATTTGCAAAGGTACAGTAGGCACCAACCATCTCTTCCAGCTTAATATCAGATGTTCCAAGAAATATAGAAACGACAGGATCAATGTAGCTTCTGATACCCATCCGGTGCATAAGATCTGCTACTGCTGCCGGAGAGAATTGTTTCATCAGCCATGCCGAGATATAGTTCTCAGACTGGGCAAGACCCCATTGCAGGGTAACCATTTTCCCCCAATATTCAGGTGGGCCGGAGCTCCGGGGCCTCCACACAGTGTCATTAACTTCAAACTCCGTTGGTATGTCCGGGACCTCCTGACACGGTGAAAGCCCTTCCTGCATAGCAATGGTATAAAGGAACGGTTTAATTGTAGATCCAACCTGCTTTTTCTGCTGGGTAACAGCATCATATTTAAAATATGTAAAATCAGGACCCCCCACGTAAGCCTTGACAAACCCTGTATGAGGATCCATCGCCATGAATGACGATCTCACAAAGAACTTGTAGTATCTCACTGAGTCAAGCGGAGACATCACTGTATCACGGTCACCCTTCCATGAGAATACCTTCATTTTGACCGGAGTATTAAAGATAAGTCTTATTGAATCGTCTTTTACACCAGCCTTGACCAGTGACTTATATCTGTCACTTTGCCTTATTGAAGTCTCAAGTAGTTTTTGTACCTGTTCCTTGTTGATGCTGTTTGAGTACGGCGGATTCCGGTTACCTCTCACCTGCTTGTAAAACAGAGGCTGCAGATTTGTTGACAGATGCTGACGGAGAGCCTCTTCAGCATACTTCTGCATATGTGAGTTTATAGTAGTATATATCTTCAGACCGTCTCTGTAAATATTATAGTTTAACCCATCGGGCTTCTTGTTTTTGCGGCACCATCCGTAAAGCGGATCATTGTTCCACTGCCATAACGCATCCTGGTAGGAATCGTCAGTAAGATACATTCCCCGTTCAGGTTTGTACTCTATCATCCTGGTGCGGAGATACTCCCTGAAATAAGTTGCAAGACCACTGTTGTGACTCTCCTCCTGAATGTCAAGCTTCAAAGGGAGTTTCTTTACAGAGTCAGCAACATGTTTGGTTATGTACCCGTAACGCTGCATCTGGTTAATTACAACATTCCTTCTTTCAAATGCTGCTTTTTCATCACGTACAGGATTATAATAAACCGAATTCTTCAGCATACCAACAAGCATTGCCGATTGTTCAATCGTCAGTGAGTCAGGTGTGGTGTTAAAATAAATCCGGGCGGCAGAGTTAATGCCAACAGCATTATGAATGAAGTCAAACACATTGAGATACATTGTCATTATCTCTTCCTTTGTATAGCTTCTCTCAAGCTTAACGGCCGTTTGCCACTCCTTCAGTTTGGCGATTACAAGCTTTCCAGATCTTACAATGGCATTATATTTAGAGAGGTCTTCGCGCGGGAAGAGGTTTTTGGCCAGCTGCTGTGAAATAGTGCTTCCCCCTCCGGTATTCTGTCCCAGAACAACAGTCTTCAGAAGCACCCTTACAAGCCCGCGCGGATCAACACCTGAGTGGCGATAGAAACGAATGTCCTCTGTTGCAATAAGGGCATCTTTTACATATGGGGAAATGTTTTCATATTCAGTCCATGTACGGTTCTGTACATAAAACTTCCCCAGAAGAACACCGTCTTCAGAATAAACCTCAGCAGCCAGATTGTTGGATGGGTTCTCCAATTGTTCAAACGAGGGCATAGGGCCCAGCTTTCCGGCTGAAATCAGTATAAAGAGAGTTATCAGAAGAACTACCGGTGTAGCAAGAATTACCCACAGCCAGATAATGTTTTTGCGGAATTTCTTTTCCTTCATTGTACCTTAATAATATGGTCGCTAATTTAGCAATTAACGAATAATCTTTCTTAATTATTTTGAAGTTAGTAATCAGATTCGTTTACTTTGCCCTGTTTTTCAATACATATCTGATGACAGAAAATCTTGTTATTGTTGAGTCCCCTGCCAAAGCTAAAACAATTGAAAAGTTCCTTGGCAAAGATTATAAGGTGGTTTCGAGCTTTGGCCACATACGTGACCTTACTAAAAATAAGCTTGGAATAGAGGTGGAGAAGGGTTTTAAGCCTGTGTATGAGGTCCCGTCTGACAAGCAAAAGGTTGTCACTGAGTTACGGAAGCTGGCCGGAGAATCAGCCAAAGTCTGGATTGCCTCTGATGAGGACCGTGAGGGGGAGGCAATAGCCTGGCATCTTGTTACCGTGCTGGGTCTTGATCCGTCAACCACTCTCAGGATTGTTTTTCATGAGATAACTAAAGATGCAATCACCAATGCCATTAATCACCCCAGGGAAATTGATATGAATCTCGTCAATGCCCAGCAGGCAAGGCGGATGCTTGACAGACTTGTGGGTTTTGAGATATCTCCCGTGCTGTGGAAAAAAGTACAGCCATCCCTCTCTGCGGGAAGAGTTCAGTCAGTGGCAGTGCGCCTGCTTGTAGACAGAGAGCGTGAGATAATAGGGTTTACTCCTGAATCGTCATTCCGCGTAAACGGAATATTTAAGGGCATCAACAACAAATCGGAAGAAGTGGTCCTTAAAGCCGAGTGTTCAAAGAAATTCCTGAAGGAGGCTGATGCCTCAGCATTCCTGACAAAATGTTCAGAGTCAGAGTTCAGTATAGGTAACATCACAGTAAAACCCGGAACACGTTCTCCGGCACCTCCATTCACTACTTCAACACTTCAGCAGGAAGCATACCGTAAGCTTGGATTCTCTGTTGCACAGACCATGTCAGTTGCACAGAAGCTTTATGAAGCAGGACGTATCACCTATATGCGTACTGACTCCACCAACCTGTCATCTCTTGCCCTTAACACTGCCAGAGAAGTGATTACGGCTGACTATGGCCCTGAATACTCACGTACCAGACAGTTTAAGACACATTCAAAGGGAGCACAGGAAGCTCATGAAGCTATCAGACCCACCTTCTTTGACAAGGAGACCATTACAGGCAACAACAACGAAAAAAAGCTGTACGAGCTTATATGGAAGAGAGCTATTGCGTCACAGATGGCAGAAGCAATAACCGAAAAGACAACCATAACTATCGGTATGAATCCGGCATGTGAGAACTTCACCGCCACCGGAGAAGTTATCCGGTTTGACGGATTCCTGCGTGTCTATTCAGAATCAACCGATACAGAGGGAGGCGAAGATGAAAAACCATTGCTCCCGAGTGTTGCAAAAGGAATGCCTCTGAATGCTGAAGCAATCACAGCTTTGCAAAGATATACCACTCCACCTCCAAGATATACCGAGGCAAGCCTTGTTAAAAAACTTGAAGAGCTCGGTATTGGGCGTCCTTCAACATATGCCCCTATCATTTCAACAATACAGGCACGCGGATACGTAGCCCGTGAAGAGAGACCGGGAGAAAAGAGGTTACTGATAGTTCTTACGCTTGCAAAAGGAAAGATTGTAAGGAGTGAAAAAACTGAGATAACAGGCAAGGAAAAGTCAAAACTCTTCCCAAAAGACATCGGTATCATTGTTAATGACTTCCTTATAAAAAATTTCCCTGATATACTCGATTACAATTTCACTGCCGGAGTTGAAAAACAGTTTGATGAAATAGCCGGAGGAGAACTTGAATGGGGTAAAATGATTTCAGTCTTTTATTCCCCGTTCCATAAAAATGTAGAAGAGGCATTGTCCAGGAAAGAGAGGATGACGGGAGTGAGGGAACTTGGCACGGATCCTGCCACTGGGTTACCTGTATTTGTAAAGATGAGCAAATATGGCCCTGTGGTTCAGCTTGGAGAAGCATCTCCCGGCAACAAACCCCGTTTTGCCAATCTCCGCCGTGACCAGCTGCTGGAGACAATAACACTTTCCGAAGCCCTTGTCCTCTTCAGTCTGCCACGTTCACTCGGAATGCATGAAGAAAAAGAGCTGGTTGTAGGTACAGGTAAATTCGGTCCATATGTCAGATATAACAATAAGTTCTATTCACTTAAAAAAGGAATTGATGATCCATATACCATTACCACTGAGAGAGCTGTTGAACTGATTGCCGAAAAGGAGGATTCCGAAAAGAAGAAAGTTATTTCAGACTTTGGAGAGATACAGGTTCTTAATGGCCGCTATGGTCCATATATAACACTGGATAAAAACAATTTCAGGATTCCAAAAGAAGTTGACCCACATAAACTTACGAAGGAGGAATGCCTTGTTATCATTGAAAAAGGCGGAACAAAAAAGAAGAGTTCAAAAACAGTAAAGAAAAAGTGAAATAGAACCC
>JGI20214J51088_10000051_pt1 | contig 73052 bp, 61 predicted proteins | sample WetSurMetagenome_FD_51088 | JGI IMG/M metagenome (IMG submission 51088) | reverse complement strand
CGCCGTTTTTTTGCAGTGTTAAAGCCATAATGGGTTAACGTATCCCAACTCGCCAAATCAGAAAATGTCGGCATCTCTGATGGGCTATCGGGTTTAAGTCATATCAGGGGCGGCTTGCATATGTGCGGAGGGATTGATATATTGTAAAAAAACAATATGGAGGGCCTAATGGAAAAGTGGCAATGTGTATGCAGTTATATCTATGACCCTGCAAAGGGAGATCCGGAGAATGGTATTGCGCCCGGAACGCCGTTTGAGAAGCTGCCGGATGACTGGACATGCCCTGTCTGCGGCGCAGGCAAGGATATGTTCGAGAAAATGTAACGGTGGAATATATGACCTCTCTTAAAATAGCCGTCAAGATGGAAACGGATGCGGTCGATTTCTATATGTCTTGCGCAGCCCGGGCGAGCCATCCTGTGGGGAGAAAGATGTTTCTCAGTGTCGCAGAGGATGAGAAGCGGCATATAAGGTATGTCAATCAACTTATTGAGAGCATGGATTTCAGGCCTGAAGAGATCACCCCGATGCAGAATATAAAGACGGTATTCGAGCAGAACAGGGCGGCCATGGAACAGAAGCTTGCCGCCACTGATGACGATCTTGAAGCCTTCCGCACGGCGCTGCAGATGGAGAAAGCGGGTTATGAATTCTATGATAAGGCCGCGACCCTCGCCGGTTCCGAAAAGGAGAAGGTCCTTTTTGATAAATTGGCGCAGGAAGAGCGACAGCATTACACTATCTTCGACAACACTCTTACTTATCTTAAAGATACCGGCCTCTGGTTCATGTGGGAGGAACGCGCCATCTACGAGGGCGGATAAGGGCAGGGCCGAATCAATAAAAAAAGGGCCGGATGGCCCTTTTTTTATTGCACAGCAAATTTCATATCAATTTTCTTAAATAAAATAAGAATCCGTTGTTTTTATTTCAGCCCAAGCACATCCTGCATATCATACATGCCCGGTTTTTTGTTGTTGAGCCACAGGGCCGCCTTGAGCGCGCCGCGGGCAAAGGTGTCGCGGCTCGACGCCTTATGAGTAATCTCTATGCGTTCTCCCAGACCGCAATACATGACCGTATGATCTCCGACAATATCGCCGCCCCTGATGGTCTGCATGCCGATATCTTTTCTCGGTCGCTCACCCGTTATTCCCTTTCTCGTATATACCGCCACTTCATCCAGATTGCGATCTATCGAATCTGCGATGACCTGGGCCAGCTTAATTGCGGTGCCGCTCGGCGCGTCTTTTTTCAACCTGTGATGGGCCTCTATAATCTCTATGTCGAAATCATTTGCAAGAACAGGCGATATGTCCGCCAATACCTTTAAAAGGAGATTAATGCCCACGCTCATATTCGGCGCAAACACTATAGGAATGTCTTTGGAGAATTCCCTGAGTTTTGAGATCTCGTCTTTCGACATCCCGGTTGTGCCGACCACCAGGGACTTTTTATTTTTTGATGCGATCTCTGCGTTATGGAGCGTCGCCCCGGGGGCCGTGAAGTCGATAATCACATCGGTTTGGTCTATGATATCCTCTACGCGTCCGGCAAGGATGATCCCCTTGTCGGCTACGCCGAGGATTCCGGCGACATTCTTGCCTATATCTTCATGGCCCGACCGCTCGAATGCGCCTGTAAGCTCGATCCCCTCATATTCGTATGAAAGCGCGGCGATCCGCCTGCCCATCTTTCCGGTCATGCCTGCAACTGCCATCCTTGTCATAAATCCTCCTTATGGTTGCGTGTCATCCTGAAGCGGTTTTTCATTTTCCTCTTCATCCTGCGAGGCGGACTCAATCCGGTATTCCCCTGACGCCCATTTGCCGAGATCGATCATTTTACATCTCTCAGAGCAGAAGGGCCTCCAGGGGTTTTCTTCCCAGGTCGTCCTGTTTTTGCATATTGGGCATTTAATAATCATACTCTACAATTGCCTCTGAAACTTTATCCTGTTTTTGGTTTCGTCCGTCATTGCGACATCGCCATTGCAATCTATAAAGATTACCTCAACCCCGGCCTTTTTTGCAGCCTCAATCCCCTTTTCCGGTCCGAGTATGAAGAGCTTTGAAAAGCCGTCCGAGGTTATCGCATCCTTTGCAATAACGGTTGCGCTGCCGCAATTTAGTGACGGATAGCCCGTCTTTGGATCTATCAGGTGATGATAACGCCTGCCGTCTTTCTCAAAGTATTTATTATAGTCACCCGAGGTGGATATGGCCCTGTCTGATATCTCGACGGACGCTATTATCTCATCACCGCCGCCTTTCTGCCTCGGGTTCTGTATACCGACCACCCACGGACCGCCGTCCGGCCTTTTGCCGAAGGCGCGCACCTCTCCGCCGACCTGGGCTATGCCGGATTTTATGCCGTGGCGTGTAAGTGTCTCCACAACCCTGTCGGCCGCATAGCCTTTGATAATGCCCCCGAGGTCGATCTTCACACCCTGTTTTCTGATGAATATGGTTGAATCCGGTCGGTCTATTACGATGTTTTTGTACCCGACATTCTTCCGGGTCTGCTCAATGGTCTTTTTATCGGGGACGATGCGCTTCTCCATGTCCCATAATTTGACTAAAGAGCCGACCGTTACATCAAAGGCTCCTTCAGTCATCTCCGACACATACACCGCTTTTTCCATTATGCCGAGGGTCTCCTTCGAGACCTTGACGGGGGCTATGCCTGCCTGCCTGTTGATTTCGGACAGCTCGCTTTTTTCATCATAAAAGTTGAAGAGGCCGGCAAGCCTGTCAAGTTCCGCATAAGACTCCTCAATGGCCTTCCGGGCATTCTCCGGAGAATCCGAGACGGCCGTTACGGCCACAATGGTATGCATGGAGGACCTGCTTTCCCTGAAGACCGTATCTTTTTTAATATCGCAACCGAACAGCGACACAATCATAAATAGCGAGCATAAGCATATAATGATATTTTCCGACTTCTCTGAAATTCTTTTTATTGATGTATTCATAACTTGCTCCCCAGAAATTTTCCGGTAAAAGAACGCTCGGATCTTGCTACCTCTTCGGGAGTCCCCGTCGCAAGGACTTCTCCTCCCTTGTCTCCGCCCTCGGGCCCGAGATCGATCACGTGGTCGGCGGATTTAATTATATCGAGATCATGTTCGATTACGATGACGGTATTGCCCATATCTACAAGCCTGCTGATCACATTTATGAGTTTCTGTATGTCCACAAAATGGAGACCGGTGGTCGGCTCGTCAAGTATATAGAGTGTCTTGCCTGTAAACTTTCTGCTCAACTCCCTCGAAATCTTAAGCCTCTGGGCTTCTCCGCCGGAAAGGGTTACCGCCGACTGCCCGAGCTTCAGATATCCCAGCCCGACTTCGTCAAGCGTTTCAAGCTTCTGTTTCAGAGCAGGGACGGCTGAAAAGAATTCGAGGGCCTCGGCAACCGTCATCTGTAGTATGTCGGCAATGTTCTTTTCCCTATAGCGTATTTCAAGGGTCTCCCTGTTGTACCTTTTGCCCTTGCACACATCACAGGTTACATAGACATTCGGGAGAAAGTGCATCTCTACTTTTTTATGGCCGTCGCCTCTGCAGGCCTCGCACCGTCCGCCCGATACATTAAAGCTGAAGCGGGACGAACTGTAACCTCTTGTCCTCGACTCCGGCAGTTGGGCAAACATATTCCTTATGAATGTGAAGATGGTTGTGTATGTCGCAGGGTTTGAACGCGGGGTCCTTCCGAGGGGCGACTGGTCTATCGAAATAACCTTGTCGAGTTTTTCTATGCCCTCGATCTTCCTGAATTTACCGGGTGTAAGGTTGCCCTTGTACAGGCGATTTATCAGTTCCTTGTAAAGTGTCTCGAATATCAGAGTGCTCTTGCCCGACCCGGAGACTCCGGTGACGCAGGTAAAGAGTCCCAGCGGGATCTTTACATCTATATTTTTGAGATTGAATTCGGACGCCCCGGTAATCCTGATATAGTCCTTTGATTTGCGCCTTTTTTTCGGAACGGGTATGGTCATAAATCCGCCGAGGTATCTGCCGGTTACGGATGATTCCATGCCGGTTATCTCTGTGGGGCTGCCTGCTGCGATGACCCAGCCGCCATTGCTGCCGGCGCCGGGCCCCATATCGACAACGTGATCGGCATAGCGTATGGTCTCTTCATTGTGCTCAACGATGATCACGGTATTTCCGGCGTCTTTTATTTCTGTAAGGCTCGTGAGGAGTTTGGCGCAGTCTCTCTGATGCAGGCCTATACTCGGTTCGTCAAGCACATAGAGAGCGCCGGTAAGGGATGATCCGAGTTGAGTGGCGAGCCTTATGCGCTGGGCCTCACCGCCGGACAGGGTGACCGACGGCCTGTCAAGGGATATGTATCCCAGTCCGACCCGGTCGAGGAAAGAGAGCCTCTCAGCAACCTCTTTAATAACGCGTTTTGAAATGGTCTTGTCTCTTTCGGAAAGTTTTGACGGGAGATCCCTGACATAAGACGCTGCTTCCCTTACGGATTTCCCTGCAAATTCTCCGATATCAATGCCGTGTATTTTTACGCTCAGGGCCTCTTTTCTTAATCGTTTTCCCCCGCAGGCGCGGCAGGGAGTGCGATGGGTCAATTCAATTTCTCCGGCTCCTTCAATCTCAGGCCCGGATTCGTCATCGGCATCTTCTTCCCGGGACGGCATGTCTTCAAATCCAAGGCCGGCGCATTTCGGGCAGGCCCCATCTTTACAGTTAAATGAAAAGAGCCTCGGTTCTATTTCGGGATAACTAATGCCGCATTGCGGACATGCGAGTCTCCTGCTGAAGAGGATGTCCTTGTTGCCCTCGATGATATTTATGATGACGGAATCGGCATATTTCAGCGCGATGTCGATGGCTCGTTTCAGCTGTTTCTCAAGGGACGGTTTGATTATGAAACGGTCAATTACGATTTCTATGTTATGATGAGACTGCTTTTTCAGCGTTATGTCGCTTGTGAGATCGACCATCCTGTCGTCTATCCTGGCGCGCACAAAGCCCTCCATCCGCATCTGCTGGAGCTCTTTTTTGTATTCTCCCTTCCGGCCCCTGACAATAGGGGAAAGTATCTGTATCTTCGTCCCTGTGGGCAGGGCGAGGACCGATCTGAGGATATTCTGGATGTCCTGGGCGGATATCATGGCGCCGCAATGATAACAGTAAGGAACACCGATCCTCGTAAAAAGGACCCTCATGTAGTCGTATATGCCTGTAATGGTGCCGACGGTTGAGCGCAGACTCCTGCTGACGGTTTTCTGTGTTATAGCGATGGCCGGAGACAGCCCTTCTATGTAATCCACATCAGGTTTTTCCATCTGGTCGAGGAACTGCCTTGCATAGGCTGAAAGGCTTTCGACATATCTCCTCTGTCCCTCGGCAAATATGATGTCTATGGCCAGAGAGGACTTCCCTGAGCCCGACGGGCCGGTTATTACGGTAATTTTGTCCCTCGGGATGGTAACATTGATGTTCTTGAGGTTATGTTCCCTCGCGCCTTTTATTATTATGGAATTCTGCATTTCGGTTATCTCTCCAAAAGTATATCCTTGTATGATAACTCAAATGACCTGTTTGTCTGAAGCCGGGGGATGAGAAACCGCTGAAATTGTTTTTTTGTTTCGGCCTGCAAACGCAGCAAGGCATGATAGTTGGAAACTGTGTGTATGGGGAAATCGCGCCCCTGCTATTTCAGCGCGTTCTTTGTTATCTCTTCTGCGGCAAGCAGCAGTGGTTTCTTCATCTCTTCCGTGCGCGCCTCGACATAAAATCGCACCTTCGGCTCTGTGCCTGAAGGCCGTATCATGAGCCACGAATCGTTATCAAGCACCATCTTTATGCCGTCAATGGATATTACGTCCTTTATTTTGTGTGCATTCCCGTCGATATTAATATCACTTCCGGTCACATACTGTTTTTTTATAAGCTCCAGCTTATCAGTAAGCGGCTTGCCGGTAAGGGACTTGTCCACGGATATGCCTGAACGGTCGGGATAATAGCTTCCGAATACATGCATAAGCTCCTTCAGATATTCGCCGAGGTTCATTCCTGTAACGGCCATCATCTCAATGGAGATGAGCAGGCCGAAGAGGGCGTCCTTTTCGAGCGTGTGATTATAGCCGGATATGCCGTCGGATTCCTCAAAGGCGACAAGGGCCTTTTCTTTGGCATTCGGCAGAAGAAAAGGCCTGAAGTTTTTGAACCCGACCGCAGTCTCCCTGATCCCGACTCCCAGGCCCCCGGCAATGGCGTTTACAAAGTTGCTTGTTGCTACGGATTTCACTGCGACTCCCCGAAACCCTTTATGTGTATGAAGAAAGTGAAGGGCCATGGCTCCGAAATAGTTCATAGGTATCTGAACAGTTCCATCGGAATGCCTTATCCTGTCGCCGTCGGGGTCCATTATTACGCCAAGCTTGAATCGCTCTGAAGAGCCGGCAAGCGCGGATTCGATACCGGCCATATTTTTTTCGCTCGGCTCAGGCGCCACACCGCCGAAGAGATAGTCGTCCTCCGTCCTGAGATACTTTATCTTCTGGTTCATTCCCAATATCCTCTGAACACGTGTCCTGGTGGAGCCATGGACATTGTCAATAATTATCAGGCAATCGGCCTTTTCAATGAAATGTTTTATCCTGGACAGATTGAGCGTCTTCCTGTCCATTATGTATTTGATATAGATATCCGTCAAATCTATAGTCTCTACTGTTTCGGGCAATATCGGCTCAGGCAATACATCTTGCGACAGCAATCTGTTGGCTGTTTTCTCGATAGGGGATGTGATCTCAGTGCCTGCGGGACCGCCGTCTGAGGGGTTGAACTTGAAGCCCGCATAATTAGCCGGGTTATGGGAGGGTGTAAGATTGATCGCGCATGCGGCCTTCGTCATCTCGAGCCCGGTCGAGAATTCGGGGGTAGGGGCCTCTCCGGCATACCAGGTCCTGATCCCCTCTTTTTGGAGACGCCCGAGCGCCTCCATCGCAAAATCACCCCCAAGAAACCGGTTGTCATGCCCTACTATGACCCCGCGCCTCTTTATTTCATCGAATCCGGACACCCCGACAGCAGTAATTACAATAGGGTCTTCCTTCTTCAGCATCTCTATAATGGCGTCTACAACTATCCTGAGCCTGCCGAATGTGTAGTCGGTCCCGATCTCTCCCCTCCAGCCGGAAGTGCCGAATACAATAGGAGCCCGGCAAACATAACTTCTCGCAAAACTTTCAATAATAGGTAATAAGTCTTTGTTATTATTTGTATTTTTTAAAATAATTTTCCAGCAGTCAGCGGCATTTTCAAATGCGGTTGTCATTCAGCTCTCCATAGAGTAGTATTGAATATTAATAATACTATATCAATAAAAACCGGCTGATGCAGAATAATGGATATTTTCAACCGGCGATCTTAAACTGCCATTCGGAAGCCTTGCGTAATATGGATTCTTCATCAACTCCGACATGACTTTTGTTATTAATCAGCAGCCTTCCGTCTACCATAGCCATATTCACATCCGACGCCATAGCCGAATAAACGAGGTGCGAATAGATATCATGCATTGGATACGAATGCGGACCTGCCATGCTGATACCGATAATGTCCGCCTTTTTCCCTTTTTCAATGGAGCCGATCATATTGCCGAGCCCCAGGGCCTCTGCTCCCCATCTTGTGGCCATCATGAGGGCGGTTTTTGCGTCGATTACTGAAGGATCGTTAGAGATTGCCTTATGGACTTTTGCGGCAGTTGACATTTCGCCCATTATATTCAGGTCATTGTTGCTCGCCGCGCCGTCGGTCCCAAGTCCGACCATTATGCCTGCCTTCAGCATCTTCGGCACGGGCGCAATGCCTGAAGCGAGTTTAAGATTGCTTTCGATGCAGTGAGAAACAGATACGCCTCTTTCTGAAAGGATCTCAATTCCCCTGTCATCCACATGAACGCAATGCGCCGCAATAAGCCGCTCATCCAGCAACCCGATCGAATCCAGATATTCGACAGGCCTCATGCCGTATCTATTCCTGATCTCGTCGACCTCGCACTCTGTCTCTGAAACATGCGTGTGGATAAAAACCCCAAGCTTGTCCGCGAGCTTTTTGGACCTTTTCAGGGTTTCAGTATTGCAGGTGAGAAGGCCATGAGGCGAGACGCATGTGAGGACAAGATTGTCACCCCTCCATTTTTCAATAAAACTTTCGGCATTTGCAAGATATTTGTCGACGGTCCGGGCCGAAACCGTGGGAAAGTCGATTACACCTGCGCCGAGCATGGTACGCATCCCGAGTTTTTTGGACGCCCCGGCAGCGCTGTCTCCAAAGAAGTAAATATCGTTATATGTTGTGACGCCTGCCTTCAGCATCTCGAGACAGGCGAGTTCGGTTGCGTCCCTGACGAATTCAGGGCTTACCCAGCGCGCCTCTGCAGGCCATATGTGTTTATCGAGCCATTCCCTGAGAGGCAGGCCCTCGGCAAGGCCCCTGAAATAGACCATTGGCGCATGAGAGTGGGTATTTATAAGGCCGGGCAGAAGGACGGCGTTTCCGAGGTTGAGGACCTGAGCGGAGATGTAGTTTTTCAGGATATTCTCCGCAGGCCCGACAGCCGCAATTCCGGAACCGCTTGTGACGACAGCCCCTTTTCTGAAAAACTCAAGGCCGTCATTCATTGTCAGGACATAATCTCCGCAGATTATATAGTCCGCTCTTTCCATTCAGGCCGCAGCCTTTTATTCCCCCTCGAATTCGGTCAGGCAGAAAAACTTGTGCCCCGCCGAGGCCAATTTCTTTGCGCCTCCGACCTCGGGCAGGTTGACGATAAAGGCCATCTCGGCCACGACCCCTCCGAGTTTTTTTATCAGCGCTGCTGTGGCAAGCGCGGTGCCTCCTGTGGCGAGCAGGTCGTCTATAACCAGTACCCTCTCTCCCTCGGAAATAGCGTCCTTGTGAATTTCTATTGTATCTGTCCCGTATTCGAGATCGTATTCGTAGCTGACCGTCTCGGCAGGCAGTTTGCCTTTCTTTCTTACCGGCACAAAACCCCTGCCCAACGTATATGCAAGCGCGCCGCCGATAATGAATCCCCTGGACTCTATGCCGACGATCACGTCGAATTTGATATCGCCTTTTACATACCTCTGCGTCAAGGCGTCTATAACAAGCCTGAAGCCCACCGGGTCTTTAATGAGAGTGGTTATGTCCCTGAACAGTATCCCCTTTTTGGGGTGGTCCGGAATGGTCCTGATCTTTGATTTTATCGACATTTTATCCTCCTATTGCCTGCAAGCGCATTTCAGGGTTGTTATCTTCGGTATGGTTTTGAGCAGGAGCTTTTTGACATGATCGGCGTTCTTTGCCATTATGCCGAACACCATCTCCGCGGTCACCGGCTCCTCGCCTTCCTTCCAGCAGTCGTAGTCGGTGGACATGGCAATGGACTGGTAGCAAATGCCGACTTCCCTTGCGAGGATGACCTCCGGCACCGTAGACATGTTTATCACGTCCGCCCCGAGCAGTCTGAACATATGAGACTCGGCCTTAGTGGAGAAACGGGGGCCTTCGATGGTTACGACCGTGCCCTTGCCGTGATGGCGCATCTTCAGTTCCTTTGCGGACTTGACAAGCAACGATCTGAGATGACTGCAGAAAGGCTCGGACATGGGCTCATGCACGACATCTTTTTCGTGGAAGGTCAATACCCTCTGTTTTGTAAAATCAATGAACTGATCGACAAACACCAGATCTCCGGGCCGTATCTTTTCTCTTAATGAACCTACGGCTGTTGTCGCAAGGATATGTGTGCAGCCTTCTTTTTTCAGGGCAAAGATATTGGCCCTGAAATTCACACCTGTGGGATAGATCGAATGTTTTTTGCCATGGCGGGCGAGGATGACGACATCGACCCCGTCTATCCTGCCGGTTGTAAGCGGCGAGGAGGGATTGCCGTACGGGGTTTTAACCTTCTTTTCCTTGATGTTTTTCATAAGTCCGGGATCGTCCATGCCCGATCCGCCGATAATACCTATCTTGATATTGCTCATCAGGACTCCTTTTGGTCAGCGGGATTAAAATAAAACGATAATTGAAGGGGATTCCGATTGTCAAGGAAACAGCGGCAGGAACTTCGCCGATTCATGTCCGCCCGATATTCCCTTGTTTAAAACATCTTCATTGACATTATCGACAAAAAGGTAAAGAAGAATACGGTTATGCTGATATAGCCGTTCATGTTGAAAAAGGCGAGGTCCAGTTTGCTCAGGTCGCCGGGACGCACAAGCGAATGCTCATACGCCAGCAGCAGCAACACTATCGCCAGTCCGGAATAGTACAGATAGTTGAGCTGGAATATCAGTCCCGTAATGAAAAAAAACGCGAGGGTTGCCGCATGAAAGAGTCTCGAAAATATCAGCGCTTTTTCGACCCCGAATCTTTCGGGGATTGATCGCAGCCCATGGTTTTTGTCGAAATCAATGTCCTGCAGCGCATACAATATGTCGAAACCCGCAAGCCAGAATACAACCGCCGCGACAAGCGGAAATATTTCCGGATCAATAGTCCCCTTTATCGCCATCCATGCGCCGAGAGGCGCGCCCGCAATTGCGATGCCGAGGACTATATGCGAGGCCCAGGTAAATCTCTTCGTGTAGGAATAGGCGGCGAGTATCAATATGGCAACCGGTGAAAGAGCCAGACAGAGCGGATTCAGTTCATACGCCGCGTAAACCATTAATCCGAATGAAACAACAGTGAACACCAGCGCAGCCCCTGCGCTGATTTTACCGGAGGGGATCTCCCTGTCGCATGTCCGTGGATTTTCGGAGTCTATCTTCCTGTCGATTATCCTGTTGAGGCCCATTGCCCCGGACCTGGCCCCGACCATTGCGATGGTGATCCAGAATATTTGACTCGCGGAAGGCAGTCCCGATGCCGCAAGGGCTGCGGAGGTAAACGCAAAGGGCAGCGCGAACACTGAATGCGCGATCCTGATCATACCGAAGTAGAGTTTTATCTTTTCCAATATTCCGGCCATTATTGAATTATGATACCATATGGTTGGCGGCCTTAACGGCCTGCTTTCCCCGCGGGATGAATTTTTATTTGCCAACGCTTATTGTTATATAGTAAAAAAGAGAGTTGGAGATATTTTATCTTTAAATGTTCCCCCGACAGGGGGGGGGTAGAGATTATGAATATATTATAAATAAAACTTTTATATTGCGGAGGAAAAACCGGATGAACCCTGAAGACCTCAAATACCACAAGGAACACATATGGGCAAAGATTTCGGGCAAAAAGGCTACTATCGGGATCACTAATTATGCGCAGGAATCACTTGGAGATATTGTATATGTAGACCTGCCGGAGACCGATATCGAGGTGTCGGCAAACACCGAACTGCTGGAGATTGAATCGACCAAGTCCAACTCCTCGGTTATATCCCCTGTGAGCGGCATGGTCACCGATATTAATGAGGCTCTGACCGACGCCCCTGAGATTATTAATGAAGACCCATACGGAAAGGGCTGGATAGCGGTGATAGAGATGGACAATCCCGCCGAGCTTGAAGACCTTATGGACTTCGACGAATACGAGGCGTATATAGAAGAAGAGGAGAGTAAGTGAGACTTGCCGTTATCGGAGCCGGGCCGGGCGGATATGTCGCAGCCCTGAAGGCGGCCCGACTCGGCGCAGAAGTTGCGCTGATTGAAAAAGATGAGGTCGGCGGGACCTGTCTTAATCATGGCTGCATACCGACAAAGACGATGATTGCTTCCGCCGGCGCGCTCAGTAAGGCCCGCAGGCTTGGAGAGTTCGGAATAAACCTGTCGGGTGAGATAAGTCCGGACTTCACGGGGATTATCGAACGCAAGGATAAAGTAGTTTCCATCCATACCAGGGGCATCAGGGCCCTTTTGAAAAACCATGGTGTCCGTTTTGTCGAAGGGCAGGGCGTGATAACAACTGAAAAGAGTATCATGGTTTCTAAACAAGACGGAACAACAGAGAGTGTGGAGGCGGACAGGATAATCACGGCGACCGGATCGAGACCGGCTCCCCTGCCTGTATTGCCGTTTGACGGGGAAACAGTCATCTCGAGCGCTGATGCGCTCAGGCTCAGGGCCCTTCCGGCAAGTATGATCATAGTCGGGGCCGGGGCCATAGGCTGCGAGTTTGCATGCATGTTTTCGGAGTTCGGAGTTGAGGTGACCATTGTCGAACTCAGGGACAGGGCGGTGGCCGCGGAAGACCATGAGATTTCAGAGATCCTCGAAAGAGAGCTGAAAAAGAAAAAGATCAGGCTTATAACCGGAGTATCCGTCGAGAAGGCCGAAACAGGGTCCGGAGCCCATGTTTTGTTGGGCAACGGGACGGAACTTGACGCTGAAAAAATACTCGTTTCCGTTGGCCGGAGCTTTAATACCGAGCATCTCGGACTGGAAGGTATTGGAATAGAGAAGGGGCCCGGAGGTGAAATCAGGGTCGACAGCAGGCTTGAAACGAATGTGAAGGGAATTTACGCTGTCGGAGATGTCGTGGGCGGCATGATGCTGGCGCATGTGGCGTCCAGAGAGGGGGTTGTTGCCGCATCCAATGCCTGCGGTGTCGATCTGGTCATGGATTATTCCGCAATCCCTTCGGCGATATTCACATCCCCGCAGATAGGTTCGGTCGGCATGCGTGAATTCGAGGCGAGAGCGAAGGGGTTGAATGTCAGGACCGGTCGTTTTCAGTTCAGGGGGCTTGCGATGGCTCACGCTATGGGAGAGATTACAGGTATAATAAAGATAGTGGCCGACGGCGACACAGGCAGGGTCCTCGGGATGCATGTAATAGGCCCGAATGCCTCAGAGCTTGTGCAGCAGGGGACCCATGCAATCAGCTCGGGACTTATGGCCCGGGATGTGGCTGCGATGGTCCATGCCCATCCCACACTGTCAGAGGTAGTGATGGAGGCAATGGCTGATGTTGACGGGGAATCAATTCACACGTTTAAATAATAAATATGACTGAAAGGGGTAGATGAGATGGGTGAGATTATCGGGGTTTTCGGACGTGAGGTGATCGATTCTCGCGGGAATCCTACGGTAGAGGTTGAGGTAATACTCGATTGCGGTATCGTCGGTTCGGCGATTGTGCCGTCGGGGGCCTCGACAGGGACGAGGGAAGCGCTCGAATTGAGAGACGGGGACAAGAAAAGATTTCATGGAAAAGGTGTGCTGAAGGCGATCAAGAATATTGACACCGTTATCGGGCCGAAGCTCCTCGGTCTCGAATCATCGGACCAGGCCTTTATAGACATGGTCATGCTCGATTTGGACGGCACTGAGAACAAGACCAAACTCGGAGCCAACGCAATACTCGGCGTGTCGATGGCAGTGTGTCAGGCGTCTGCAGCGGAACTCGAAATGCCGGTTTACCGCTACATCGGCGGATGCAATGCCCGCGAACTGCCTGTGCCGATGATGAATATCATGAACGGCGGAGCTCATGCGGACAATAACCTCGATATACAGGAATTCATGATAATGCCTGCGGGAGCCAAGGATTTTGCCTCTGCCCTCAGGGCCGGCGCGGAGATATTCCAGACGCTAAAGGCGATTTTGAAGAAGAAAGGGCTGAATACCGCTGTTGGCGATGAAGGCGGTTTTGCGCCTAATCTCGGGTCCAATGAAGAGGCTCTTGCCATCATCATGCAGGCCATAACCGAAAGCGGTTACAAGCCCGGAAAGGATGTCTTCCTGTCCCTTGATGTTGCCTCATCCGAAATTTACAAAAACGGCAGGTATGAATTCGAGGGTAAAAAATTATCGTCAAAGGACATGGTCGACTATTTTGAAAAGATCTGCGGGAAATATCCAGTTCTTTCCATCGAGGACGGAATGGCCGAAAACGACTGGGGCGGATGGAAGCTGCTTACCGACAGGATAGGCTCAAAGGTCCAGATTGTGGGCGACGATCTCTTTGTGACAAATACAAAAATATTGAAAGAAGGCATAAAGAAAGGGGTCGCCAATTCGATTCTTATCAAACTCAACCAGATAGGCACGGTAACCGAAACCCTTGACGCCATTGAAACGGCAAAGAGGGCGAACTATACGGCCGTTGTGTCTCACAGGTCCGGAGAGACCGAAGACACCATGATAGCCGACCTTGCAGTTGCCTGCAATACCGGATTTATCAAGACCGGCTCTTTGTCGAGGAGCGAGCGCATTGCAAAGTACAACAGGCTCCTGAGGATCGAAGAGGAACTCGGAGGCACATCGATATTCAGGGGAAGGGACGCATTTTACAATCTTTAAATGACCGGCTCAATCAATAATAGAACGAGGAAAACGCCGGGCCTGCACGGCCAGGTCCGGCGCGAACGCAATAAGCGGACATGCGTTTTTTTTGTTGCGGCTTTCGGCATAATTGCGTTTCTGTCATATTCGATTTTTTTCGGCGACATGGGAGTCTTCAAGTATATTGAACTTAAGGAGACAAAGACTATGATCGAGGGTGATATAGTCCGCCTCGACAAGGAAAACAGGGCAATGAGCGAACAGGTCAATGCCCTCAGGAAAGATCCGTATTATATAGAGAAATACGCAAGGGAAGAGTACGGACTTGCAAAGCCGGACGAGGTCATCTTTCAGATCAAAAAGAAGGACCGGCAGGAATAGGCGCCTTGACCGACAGCCCCTTAAACGTAGCCTTTCTCTGGCATATGCACCAGCCGTGTTACAAAGACCCGTTCAGCGGCAAATACACTCTCCCCTGGGTCCGCCTGCACGGGGTCAAGGATTATCTCGATACCCTCAAGATACTGGAAGAGTTTCCGGCCATAAAACAGACCTTCAATGTAGTCCCGTCGCTTATTGAGCAGCTGAATGATTATATCGAAAACGGGGCGCAGGACAGACATCTCGAACTTACCCTTAAATCCCCGTCCGATCTTACTTCTGAAGAGCGCATCTTTATTGTGGAATACTTTTTTCTGGCGAATTGGGACACCATGGTAAAACCTTATCCCCGTTATTTCGAACTGCTTCTCAAAAGGGGTATGCGTTATTCCAAGAACGATCTCGTCAGGACCATCAGATATTTTTCGGACCAGGACCTGAGAGACCTCCAGCTGTATTTCAACCTTATCTGGATCGATCCGATGTTCAGGGACGCGGACCCTTTCCTGAAAGGACTGCTCGAAAAGGGGCGCGATTATACGGAAGAAGACAAACAACAGCTCATTGTCAGGCAGTTCGATATATTAAGGCGGATAATACCGGAGTACAGGATGCTCGCCGCCTCGAAGCAGATTGAGATATCGGTCAGCCCGTTTTATCACCCAATACTGCCGTTGCTCTGGGATACGGATTGCGCCCGGATTGCCATGCCCGGAGTGAAACTTCCGAGGAGGAGGTTTTCCTATCCGGAGGACGCTGTTCACCAGATAAAAAGCGGGATCGCGTTTTGCGAGAAGACCTTCGGCTTCAGGCCCGACGGCATGTGGCCGTCCGAAGGGTCTGTAAGCGAAGATGTGGCTGCGGCAATAAGCGCAGAGGGCATCAAGTGGATTGCCACCGACGAAGAGGTGCTCGCAAGGTCTCTTTCACGTTCTTTAAGAGGCAATGAGGGCGGTGTCCTTGACCCGCAGGCCCTTTACAGGCCCTATTCTTATGCAGGCCTCTCGCTTTTTTTCAGGGACCATAAGCTTTCCGACGAGATAGGTTTTGTATATTCCGGATGGCCTGCTGAAAAGGCGGTTGATGATTTTATCAGCAGGCTGTCACAGATACGCGATTCTCTTCCCAACGGCTCTCCATTTGTCGTTCCGGTCATACTGGACGGGGAGAACGCGTGGGAGTATTACAAGAATGACGGGCAGGATTTTCTGAGGGCGCTCTATGGCGCGTTGAGTCGCGACAGCCGCTTTAAAACAGTCACGATGTCGGAATATGTGCGCGAATACGGGCAGGGCGAGCCGCTTAAAAGGCTGCATTCGGGTTCGTGGATCAGCGCCGATTTCCATGTCTGGATCGGGCATGAGGAAGACAATCTTTCCTGGGACTATCTGTCCAAGACAAGGGATGATTTGGCCGCGTATGCGAAATCGAATCCGGAGCAGGACATCTCTGAGGCATGGAAGGCGTTATATGCGGCGGAAGGGAGCGACTGGAACTGGTGGTACGGGGATGAGCATTCGTCCGACAATGCAACTCAGTTTGATGAACTCTTCAGAAACTATCTTATGAAGGTCTACACGGTCATCGGCAAGGACATTCCGCAGGAATTTTATGATTCCATACTCATCGAAGACAGGAGGATAGAACCCGACACCGAAATAAAGGGTTTTATATTCCCGAAGATGGACGGAACTGTTTCGGGCTATTTCGAGTGGTACAACAGCGGCCATCTGGATGTCAAGAGGGGCGGGGGCAGTATGCACAAGGCGGACAGCGTTATCTCCGACATATATTACGGATTCGACAATGACAACCTTTATATCCGCATGGACCCAGCGATCCCGTTTGATCAAATAGGAGACAATATCGCGTTTTGCATAGATATATTCAGCCCTTCGGTTTTCAGGATAATATTTGATCCGTCCGAAACACATGCGCAGCTGTTCATGTCCAAAGGTGAAGAATGGATAAAGACGGACAATCTCGCGGACGCTGCAATGGCGGACATACTGGAGATTGCGGTCCCATTTAAATCGATCGGAGCTGCCGAGAACGACGAGATACAGTTTGCGATAGAGATCGTAAAAAACGGGACGGCGTCTCTCCATCCGGAAGAAAGGTCCGCCCTTGCGGAAAGGATCATCGAACGCTGCCCTCTACGGGGACATATAAAACTGAATGTTCCACCGCCTGATTTTGAAAAGCTGATGTGGTACTGAATATTTCTATCCTTCCATGCTTTTATCGTACAACTCTTTTTTGCTGATATTATAGTTATCTGCTATCACCCTGACCGCCTCTTTGCGTCCAAGGCCTTTTTTCAGCAGCGCATGGACTTCCTGCAGGGCCTCATCAAAAGAACCGGCCTCCTTGTGGAAGCCTTCAACAATAACAACATATTCACCCGCAATCGTCCTGCTCTGCAGTTTTTCAATAACTTCAGACAGGGTGCCCCGAAGCACATCTTCATACATCTTCGAAATTTCTTTTGCGACAGCTGTTTGCCTGTCTCCAAGGCAGTCCCTGATGTCCTCAAGACATTCCATTATACGATGCGGGGCCTCATAAAAGATCAGGGTAAGCGTTTCGTGCGCCAGCTCCGCGAGCCGCTTCCGGCGCCGGCCCTGTTTTGGCGGGAGAAACCCGGCAAAGGTGAATCCGTCGGTATCAAGTCCCGATACGGCAAGGGCCGCAATCAGGGCGGATGGGCCGGGGATGGGAATTACAGATATATTTTCTTCAATAGCGCGCCTTACAAGCACAACTCCCGGGTCTGATATGCCCGGAGTGCCTGCGTCGGATATAACTGCAACATTGAGACCGGAAAGCAGCCTGGCAATAATCTCTTCCGCCTTTGCTTTCTCTTTTTCCGACCAGTAACTGACCAGGGGCTTTGAGATGCCGAAGTGCGTCAGGAGTTTCAGTGAATGCCGCGTGTCTTCGGCTGCGATCAGATCGACCTCTTTCAGTATCCTCAGGGCCCTTGCAGTGATGTCTTCGAGATTGCCTATTGGAGTTGCAACAACATAAAGGACGCCGCAGCTCATAGGTCTCTCTTTGCAAGCCTGTTTTTAAGGGCGGAGAGAGCCCTGATATGACTGCGCTCCTCGTCCATAATTATGTCGACTACGTCCTTTTGAGGAACTACGTCGCGCAATCCGATGAAATAGAGCAGGGTCTCTTTTTCAAACCCGAGGGCAAACCGCACCGCCTCCGTTATTGAGGTTATCCTGTCCATGCCGGCCAGGCTTTTTTTGTTTCCGAGAAAGAATTCGGACTCGACAATGGCGCGCATATACTGCGACACCTCTTCCCGGTCTGCTGTTGCAGGAACTGATTGGTCGATCAAGTCTTTCATCCCGGAATACAGTTTTTCATGTTCCATTTCCACGTCTGCAAGACTCAGGAAAAGGGACCTGAGTTCATTGTCTTTTGCAAACCTGGCGGCCATACCGGTATAGAATTGATATCCCAGTTTTTCAGTCCGGATCGCCTGTTCCAGTATTTCATCGATCGAATATGTTTCCATATATATCTCCCTGAGAATAGTTATTGCTCCGGCTTCAACAGTTTTCTCAATCGGCTGTCGGCCCTGTATACATCATCGGCGCTGTGGCCGGTAATGTCCCAGGAATATTGTCCGTTTGCAGCCCTGCGCAGTTTTATCGAGACCGGTTTTTTCGGTTTGACGGCCTGGACATCCCTGTTTTTATTGAGCTGGAGCGGTTGGCTGGACGCATGTACGGCCTGTTGTTGCGCATACTGTATTTCTGCCGCTGTTGCGCAGGGTATTGCGAATGAAGTCGCGAAAAGCAGAGTCACGATAACCGATACTGTCTTTACCATGTCAGCAACTCCTGTATTTATTTGTTATAGGGAATCTCCGGTCCCTTCCAAACGCCAAAGGCGTTATCTTGCTGCCGGGCGGACTCTGCCGCCTCTTGTATTCGCTCCGGTCTACCATGCCGATCACCTTTTTAATCAAGTCAGCGTCAAAGCCGAGCGCGACTATCTCTTCATAATTCCTGGAATCTTCAATATACGCCTTAAGGATAGGATCGAGTATCTCATATGGCGGCAGGCTGTCCGTGTCTTTCTGCCCTGGTTTCAGCTCGGCAGTCGGCTCCTTGGTAATAATCCGCTCAGGAATGGCCGGGGCCTGCATGTTTCTCCATTTGCAGAGTCTGTATACAAGGGTCTTGGGCACATCCTTGATAGGGGCGAATCCTCCTGCCATATCGCCGTACAACGTCGCATATCCTACACTCATCTCCGATTTGTTCCCGGTGGTAAGGACAAGCCATCCGAATTTATTGGACATGCCCATGAGTATATTGCCGCGAATCCTTGCCTGTATGTTTTCCTCTGCTATGCCCGCCGGTCTTTTTTCAAATTGGGGCTTCAGGGTGTCCAGATAGCTGTTATAAACCTTTGATATCGGTATTTCCATCAGCTCAATGCCGAGATTACGGGCCAGCTCACAGGCGTCGACCCTGCTCTCCGCCGAAGTGAAGGGGGAAGGCATGAATATCCCTGCAACATTGTCCCTTCCCAACGCATCGGCAGCTATTGCCGCTACAAGAGCTGAATCGACTCCCCCGCTTAACCCAATGCAGGCCTTGTTAAAACCGTTTTTGTTGACATAATCACGGGTTCCCATCACAAGGGCATTATATATGTCTCCGCAGTCCGATTTCCTGTCGGTTTTGGACAATTGCATTAACGGCTTGTCGGGCAGGGGAGGTTTGTTCCTTTGGTTGAACTGCCGGCAAATAGTTACATCTTCGATTTTGAGATCATTCGACGGAGCTCCGCAGGCGTACCTGTGCGGTATAACAATGTCGATAATAACATCATCCTCTTCAAATCTTTTGGCCTCAACGATCAGTTCCCCCTCATTATTAATAACGAGGGTATGGCCGTCAAAGACGAGCTCATCCTGCCCTCCCGTCATATTCAGATATGCGATGGCTACGTTGTTGTCCCTTGCTGTTTTTGTCAACATTTCTGTTCGTTCTTCATACTTGCCGATATGGTAGGGAGACGCGCTTATGTTAATGATGATATCGGCCCCCCCTGATGCCTGCGCAGCAGCAGGGCCGTTTTTGATCCAGATATCCTCGCAGATGTTGACGCCGAACCTGATATCGCCTGCCGTATATACAGGGCATCTCTCTCCGGGCCGGAAATACCTGACTTCGTCAAAGACGCCGTAATTCGGCAGATGAATCTTGCGGTAAATATCAACGACGGATCTTTCCCGCATTATTGCCGCTGCGTTGTAAATATGATCGTCAGCCCTGTCGACAAATCCGGCTATTGCAATTGAGTCTCCTATGGCCGCGCTTATTCTTTCGATTGCCCTGATATTGTCCCGGACGAAATGAGGCTTGAGGAGAAGGTCTTCCGGCGGATAACCGGTTACCGCAAGTTCGGGAAAGGCCGTGATATCCGGGTTGTATTCATTTGCAGCCCTTAGCCTTTGAATAATCTTTTCAGTATTTCCGCTGATATCTCCAACCGTGGGGTTGAATCGGCAGAGGGCTATGCGCAGTTTCTTCATGTATTGATTTTACCCGCAGGGGGTTGGTTTGTAAAGAACTCTCCGAAATAAAAATGGTTAATGTCCATAAGCGGTTCCTGAAAACATGGCTTGACGGACATGCGTCTCAGGCGTTTTTGGCGCGATCTTTGGAACCCCGAATTAATTCTATAAAGTTCAGCGCTGTTTCATTAATTTGCCGGCATCCGGTTTTAATCCGGAATCCTTGATTTTTTAGGGATTAGTGGGATAAAATTGTTGACCTTAAACAAAATTCTATAACCATATAGGGGGTTTTTTATGGCCAAGATTGCAACACGCAAGAAGGTTTCCGCATCGGGCAAGAAGCCGGTCAAGTCAGGCAAGTCGGTAAAATATGTCTATTATTTCGGCGGCGGCAAGGCTGAAGGCAACGGCAAGATGAAGGACCTGCTTGGAGGAAAAGGCGCCGGCCTTGCCGAGATGACGAATCTCAAGATTCCCGTGCCTGCAGGATTTACCATAACAACAGTTGCATGCAATGAATTTTTCAGCGCCGGGATGAAGCATCCCGCCGGGCTTTGGGAGCAGGCACTGACTGCCATAAAAAAGGTAGAAAAGGACATGGGCCTGAAATATGGAGATCCCATCAATCCTCTTCTCGTTTCGGTAAGATCAGGGGCCAAATTTTCGATGCCGGGCATGATGGACACCGTCCTCAATCTCGGCCTCACCCCGGCCACTTTGGTCGGCATAATCAAAAAAACCGGCAATCAGCGTTTCGCATATGACGCTTACAGAAGATTTATTACCATGTTCGGCAGTATAGTTATGGGCGTTGACAGGATGAAATTCGAGCATGCGCTTGAAGACCTCCGGAAAGAACGCGGTGTCACCCTTGACACGGACCTCGACGCAGGGGACCTTATGAAACTGGTCGATACATTCAAGAGAATATACGAAACAGAAACGGCTTCAAAGTTCCCGGATGATCCTTATCAGCAGCTGAAGATGGCGATAAATGCGGTTTTCGGTTCGTGGTTCGGAGAAAGGGCGAAGAAGTACAGGAAGCTTAACAACATACCGGATGATCTCGGCACTGCCTGTAATGTCCAGTCCATGGTGTTCGGCAATATAGGCGATAATTCCGGCACAGGGGTTGGGTTCACAAGAGACCCTTCCACCGGAGAGAGAAAATTTTTTGCCGAGTGTCTCATCAATGCGCAGGGTGAGGATGTTGTGGCGGGTATCCGGACCCCGCTTCATATTGAAGAACTGAAAAGGCAGATGCCCAAGGCTTATGCCGAACTCAAGACCATTTACCAGAAACTCGAAAAACATTACAAAGACATGCTGGATATAGAGTTTACAGTGCAGGAAGGCAAGCTTTATATGCTCCAGACCAGGGTCGGCAAGAGGACCGCTGCCGCAGCGCTCAAGATAGCCGTTGATATGGTCAAAGAGAAGATGATAGATAAAAAGACCGCCCTGCTCAGGATAGATCCGATGCAGTTTGAGCAGCTTATGCATCCCATGATTGACCCCAAGGCCCAGATAAAATGTTTATGCAAGGGACTGCCCGCGTCTCCCGGAGCGGCAGTGGGACAGGTTGTCTTCACTGCAGAAGAGGCCGAGAAGGCCGCGGCCGAAGGCAGGAAGGTCATACTGGTCAGGACCGAGACATCGCCTGAAGATATAGGCGGCATGCACGCTGCCCAGGGCATACTGACTGCGCGCGGAGGTATGACTTCTCATGCCGCAGTTGTCGGCAGAGGGATGGGAAAATGTTGCGTAGTCGGGTGCGGCGCGATTGATATTCACGAAAAAGAGGGGTATTTTATTATTAACGGTTGCGAAACTGTTCGTGAAGGTGATTACGTTACACTCAACGGGACAATGGGCGAGGTGATGCTCGGGGCGGCTCCGCTCGTTACCCCGGAAATGAAGGGCGATTTCAATACAATAATGAAATGGGCTGATGAAATCAGGACCCTTGGTGTGCGCACAAATTCCGATACTCCCCAGGACGCAGCTGTTACGATGAAGTTCGGAGCTGATGGTATCGGGCTGGTAAGGACCGAGCATATGTTCTTCGAGGGAGACAGGATCAAGTCGGTCAGGGAGATGATACTATCCGACACAAAGGAAGAAAGGGAAAGGGCGCTCGCAAAGCTGCTCCCTATGCAGAAAGACGACTTTATCAATATCTTCAAGGAAATGAAGGGACTGCCCGTCACGATCAGGCTGCTTGATCCGCCTCTCCATGAGTTCCTGCCTCACACCGAAGAAGAGATCCGCGAGATCGCTGCAGAAATGAATGTCTCTGCTGAACGCCTGACCGTAAAGAACAGGCTTTTGCATGAAGCCAACCCGATGCTCGGACACAGGGGGTGCAGGCTTGCGATCACCTGGCCGGAAATTTATGAGATGCAGGTCAGGGCAATTATGGAGGCCGCCTGCGAACTGACACTGAAGAAGGTCAAGGTAGTGCCCGAGATCATGATTCCGCTTACCGCTTCCATCAAGGAATACAGGATCATGCATGAACTCACAGTCAGGATCGCCGAGGAGGTCAAGGCCCGGTTCAAGGCCAAGGCTCAGTATACCGTCGGCACCATGATCGAACTGCCGAGGGCGTGCATAATATCCGAACAGATTGCGGAGCTGGCCGACTTCTATTCATACGGCACAAACGACCTGACTCAGACCATCTATGGCCTCTCGAGAGACGACGCAGGAAGGTTCCTGCCCAAATATGTTGAGGAAGGCATTATGCCGCATGATCCGTTCATGTCCCTCGACCAGGAGGGTGTAGGTTTCATGATGGAACTGGCCACCAAGAAGGGCAGGGCCGTCAAGAAGAACCTGAAACTCGGTATTTGCGGAGAACATGGAGGAGATCCGGAATCCGTAGAATATTGTCACCGGACAGGACTTACTTATGTCAGCTGTTCGCCCTATAGGGTCCCGGTTGCCAAACTGGCGGCAGCTCATGCCGCATTGAAGGAAAAGGGCAAAGAAGCTTCAAGGTCGACTGTATAAGTCTTATAAAAAAGTGTAAAAAAGGCCGGGTGTATTGCCCGGCCTTTTTTTATTGACCGGATTGATTTATCACAATAAATTGTGTTAATGTTCAAACTATGAACGCAGTCAATACCCCGGATGGAATTGCCCTGAAATTGCTGGATGAAATTACCAGGGAACCCGAAATTTCCCAACGCGCATTGGCCGCAAAGCTCGGCATTGCACTGGGGTTGGTCAACTCATATGTCAAAAGGCTCTATAAAAAAGGACATATTAAAGTCAAGACGCTTCCCAGAAACAGGATCAAATATATCATAACCCCCCTGGGGTTTGCTGAAAAAGTCCGTCTCACTTACGATTATATGAACTATTCAATCATGTATTTCAGAGAGATACGTGATAATATCGAACGAACTTATTCAAGAATGATGGCGGAAGATATCAAGAGAATACTTCTGTGGGGTGACGGAGAAATTGCCGAACTCTGCTATGTTTCGGCAAGAGGGCTCCCCCTTAAAATTGTAGGGCTCATATCCGAAAGCAGGAGCGACGCCGGATTTTTCGGGCATAACATTTATACTCCTGCCGAAATTGAAATGATTGAATATGATGCCGTCCTGGTTTCATCTATTGATGAAGCCACTATTTCAGGCATAAAGGAATATGGGTTTGCTGATAATAAAATATTTTATCTCTAAATGATATGGGCAAACTGATTAATGATTTTCCGGATGAGTTACATTGGTACGTCGCGCATGTCCGTTCACGCCATGAGGTAACCGTGAAGGAGAGGCTTGTGAAATTGGGTATAGACGCCTTTCTTCCGGTTATTGAAAGAATGAGCCGCTGGAAAGACAGAAAGAAACTCTTGTCTTTTCCCCTGTTTCCGGGATACCTTTTTGTCAGGATGAGCGGAAATCAGAATGAAAAGTTGCTGGTCCTGAAGACCCCCGGAGTAGTCCGTTTTATCGGGCAAACACCAGGCGAGCCTGAAGCGGTGCCCGATGAGCAGATAGTGTCTCTGAGGCGTCTTGTGGAAAGCAAGGAAAATCTTGATCCTTATCCGTATCTGAAAGAGGGAAACAGGGTAAGAATCAAAAGCGGCCCTCTTGCGGGAGTGGAAGGCATTCTTGTCGAGAGGAAGGGGATGCACAATCTGGTCCTTTCCGTGGATATTTTACGTCAGGGAGTGTCGATTCAAGTAGACGCTTATAGCGTAGAAGCTTTATAATATTTGTTAAATATTTCAGCCTTCTTGGCCGTTTTTTTTTAAAAAAACTGTGACCGAGAGGGCGGAGCAGTAAGAAAATGATACGCCGGATATGTATTGACACATATCATCAAGTTCCGCCTGGCGGTCTTTGTTTTTAATAATTCCGAAAATTACAGCTGAAAACCGGGGCATATAAAGAAAGGAAACAACATCTATGCTGAATGGGGAAAATATCTTGATTACCGGAGGCACCGGGTCTTTCGGGAAAAAAGCGACCGAAATTATTCTCAAAAAATATAAACCCAAAAAACTCATTATTTTCAGCCGTGACGAACTTAAACAATTTGAGATGGCGCAACAATTCCCGGATTCCAAATATAAATGCATGCGCTATTTCATAGGCGATGTGAGGGATAAAGAGAGACTGCATAGGGCCTTTTATCATGTTGATTATGTTATTCATGCTGCTGCTTTAAAACAGGTTCCCACCGCCGAATATAACCCTTTTGAAGCCGTCAAAACCAATGTATTGGGAGCCCAGAACATAATTGACGTTGCAATTGATCACGGGGTAAAAAAAGTCATAGCCCTGAGCACCGACAAGGCGGCAAATCCCATTAATCTTTACGGCGCGACGAAGCTCTGTTCGGATAAATTATTTATAGCGGGGAACTCTTATGCGGGGGAAGACAGCGCCCGGTTTAGTGTGGTTCGTTACGGGAATGTGCTCGGCAGCAGGGGGAGCGTGATTCCATTTTTCCTGAAACAGAAAGCAACAGGAGTTTTACCTGTTACTGATCCGGATATGACGCGATTCTGGATAACCCTTGATCAGGGTGTGAATTTTGTTTTGGAGTGTCTGGAGCGGATGACGGGTGGAGAGTTGTTTGTTCCGAAGATACCGAGTATGAATATTATGGACCTGGTAAAATCTATTGCCCCTGAGTGTAAAACCGAAATTATCGGGATTCGCCCCGGAGAAAAGCTGCATGAAGTTATGATACCAAGAGATGAGGCGAGGAGCACGCTTGAATTTGACAATTATTATATAGTCAAGCCTTATATTAATTTTTTCAAACAGCGGTTTCAAAATAACGGAGGGAAGCCGGTTCCTGAAGATTTTGAATTCAGTTCGGATACAAACCCATGGCGTCTCACACTTGATGAAATGAAAGAGATGATCAGTAATTTATGATCCCCTACGGCCGTCAATATATTGATGAAGATGACATAGCGGCGGTTACCGATGTCCTCCGCTCGGACTGGCTCACGACCGGCCCGAAGGTCGATGAGTTTGAAGCCATTTTTGCCGAAGAGGTCGGCGCCGGATACGCAGTCGCAGTGTCGAGCGGGACAGCCGCTCTCCATGCCGCCATGTATGCCCTGCGTATAGGACCGGGGGACGAAGTGATTGTTCCTCCCATGACCTTTGCCGCCTCCGCAAATTGTGTCGTCTACCAGGGGGGCAGACCTGTTTTTGCCGATGTGGCGCCTGATACACTCCTTATCGACCCTGCCGATGTAGTTGCAAAAATCACTCCGCGAACAAAGGCCATAATTGCTGTGGATTATGCGGGGCAACCATGCAATTACGATGAATTACAGGCAATCTCCGGTAAGCACAATATTCCGCTTGTCGCCGACGCCTGTCATTCCCTTGGAGGTCGTTACAGGGATAAACCTGTTGGTTCGCTCGCCCTTCTCAATGCCTTTAGTTTCCATCCTGTAAAACATATTACAACCGGCGAAGGAGGGATGATTACAACAGATGATCCGGATCTTGCGGCGCGAATGCGTGTTTTCCGGAATCACGGCATCACTACCGACCATCGCCTGCGTCAAACACAGGGATCATGGTTTTATGAGATGGACGATCTGGGGTATAACTATCGTATAACGGATTTCCAGTGCGCATTGGGTATGAGCCAGTTTAAAAAGTTGTCCGCGTGGATTGGGCGCAGGCGCGAAATAGCTCGGCATTATGATGAGGCGTTTCATAACCGGCGTCAAATAAAGCCTTTGCTTGTCGGGAATGAAGCCTTTCATGCCTATCACTTGTATGTGGTTCGTCTTAAATTTGAGAATGCAAAACTGAACCGTGATATTGTCTTCAAAAAATTGAGAGAAAAGGGGATAGGGGTCAATGTCCACTATATACCTGTTCATCTCCACCCTTTTTATAGAAACGCTTTCGGGACGACGCCCGGGTTATGTCCGGTCGCTGAAACGGCATATAAAGAAATTATTTCTCTTCCCATCTTTCCTCATTTGCCCGACGATGATATCGAAAAGGTAACGGATTCTTTATTGAATTCATTGGATCAATTGTAATTTTCTGCGTAGAACCGGAAACCCAGGAGGTGAAAATATACCGTGAAAGTTCATCAAGGATTTCTGTAGATGAATCTCTATATAAGAGCCGACGCTGATCCGATAATCGGCATTGGACATGTAATGCGGTGCATTGCTCTTGCTCAGGCCTGGCAGGATCAGGGAGGAGAGGTTACATTTATAAGTCGTTGTGAAAGTGAACCGCTGCTCCGACGGATCAGCGACGAAGGCTTCAACTGCATTCCCGTTGAAAACCTTCATCCTCATCCCTCGGACCTGAATGGGGTTGTTGACTTTCTTTCGAAAATCCCTGTTTCCCATTTCGCCTTTCAGAATTGGTTTGTCCTAGATGGATATCATTTTACATCCGAGTGCCAAAAGGCGATTCATGAGACCGGTGTGAACCTTTTGGTTATGGACGACATGAGACATTTGGCATGTTATCACGCAGATATAATTCTCAATCAGAACAGCGGCGCCGGGGATCTGATTTACAATTGCAGTGAAAGCGCCATTGTGCTTGCCGGTACGGATTATGTGTTCCTGCGCAGAGAGTTTCTGAAATACCGGAATTTTAGTCCTACAATCCCGGAGTGTGCAAGGAAAATCCTGGTAAGCCTGGGCGGAGCTGATCCGGATAATGTCACACTGAAAGTCATCCGGGCGCTTTGTTTGATTGGGGAATCGCAAATTGAAGTCACTGTTGTTGTCGGACCCGCAAATATACATGGGGAGCATATCCGTTCCGTACTGGAGTCAACCGGAATGAAGTGCAATTTGTTGATGAATCCGCCCAATATGGTTGAGTTGATGGCGGATGCCGATTTGGCAATATCCGGGGGTGGGGGCACATATTGGGAGCTTGCTTATATGGGCGTTCCGTGTGTAATGATCATTCTTGCCGAAAACCAGAAGCAGGTCGCGGAGGTATTAGAGAGAGATGGTACTGTGGATAATCTGGGCTGGCACCATCTGTTGTCTGCTGATATAATCGCCGATAGGATTGATAATCTCATCAAATCGAAGCAGGCAAGAAGTGATATGTCTCATAAGGGGCAGGTGTTGATAGATGGAAAGGGCGCAGACCGGGTGGTTGAAGTGATGAAAACCCATACAAGAGAAGGCAATAAGGCATGGTAAAGGTCGGAATGATGCAGCCTACTTTCATGCCGTGGCTCGGTTATTTTGAGCTGATCTGCAAATCGGATATATTTATAATCCTTGATGATTTCCAGTTCACGGTACAGAGTTGGCAGCAGCGAAACCGGATGTTTGTGAATAAAAACCAGGTTGACTGGTATACCATCCCCATTGATAAGTCAAAATCCTTTTTGGCTCCTCTTGATAAAACAATCATCAACGAGTCTGTTCCCTGGCGGAAAAAGATGCTGAAACGAATACGTTATAATTATTCCGGCGCAAGTTTTTTCCCGGAGATATTTCAGCTTGTTGAAAGATGGCTTTTAACGGAAAAAGAAACGCTGGCTGAACAGAATATAATGTTTATAAGGGATATATGCGACTATCTTGGTATTAATCCCGAATTCAGAAGGAGTTCGGATTTTCCGTCAACGAGCAAAAGATCAATGAGAGTGCTTGAGCTGCTCAGAGCATGCCGGGCCGATCATTATTATTGCGCCCGGGGTTCTTTTGGATATATGCAGGAAGACGCTGTTTTCCCGGTAAACGGCATAGATGTCCTGTTTCAGAATTTTCAGCACAAACCTTATATCCAGGTGGGTTCACCAAATGAGTTTGTAGCCGGGCTGTCGGTAATTGACGCGCTTATGAACACGGGGCCGAAAGTAACGTATGACTTGATTAAGCATGGGACTGAAGGATGGTTGACCTGGGACGAAATGAAATTTCAATAGGGTGTCGCGATAAGGTTTCATATTGTGATCGAATGTGGAGGATATCATGACAAAAGCCGATAAGCGCAGAGGTTTATTGGAGGGTGACCGGATTTATTTGCGGGGTGTTTGCCTCGACGATGTAAATGAAGTCTATTGCGGATGGCTGAATGATCCGGAAGTCAACAAGTATCTCGAAAGCCGTTTTTATCCCCAAACACTGGAGACGTTGAGAGATTTTGTCGGCAGTAAGCTGGGTGACAGGGAAAATCCTTTTTTTGCCATTATCCTGAAAGAAGGCGATCGGCATATAGGGAATATTAAACTCGGCCCAATAAATAATATTCACCGCTTTGCGGATATCGGCATAATAATAGGCGAGAAAGATTGTTGGGGTAAGGGCTACGGACTGGAGGCCATTCGCTTGATTGTAAAGTATGCGTTTGACACCCTTAATCTGCACAAACTCACTGCAGGATGTTATGAACCCAATGCGCCGAGCATGAAGGCATTTATAAAAGCCGGTTTTACACAGGAAGGTGTTCGTAAGAGCCACTGTTATTGTGACGGGAAGTATGTAGACGATATTCTTTTGGGGCTTGTCGGAACAAAATAGAGCTTTCCCCCGTATTCGCTTTCCGCTATGAATAACCCGAATATTTAACAGCCGGATTGCGGCGCAATAGAATTACTTTTGGAGGTCTTAATGAATATTTCGAAGAGCCAAATGATGCAACAGCGTGCAAAACTGAAGATACCGGGTATGACTCAGCTTCTCTCCAAGCGTCCTGATCAATTTTCACTGGGAGCTTGGCCCGGATATTACAGCAAAGCAAAAGGCGTCGAGGTGTGGGATCTGGACGGAAACAAATATATTGACATGAGTATCGGAGGTATCGGCGCGAATGTGCTTGGATATGCCGATGATGATGTGGATGAAGCCGTATGCTGGGCAATAAAAAACGGCTCGAGTTCATCGCTGAATTGTCCGGAGGAAGTGGAGCTTGCCGATCTTTTGTGCGAACTTCATCCCTGGGCGGATAAAGTTCGTTATGCGCGGACCGGCGGAGAGTCAATGACCATAGCTGTCCGAATTGCCCGCGCATATACCGGCAAAGACAAGGTCGCTTTTTGCGGTTATCACGGCTGGCACGACTGGTATCTGGCTGCAAATTTGGGAACGGAAAATGCTCTGGGTGAACATCTCCTGTCCGGTCTGGATCCGCGGGGGGTTCCCAAGGGGTTGACCGGCACGGCAATCCCCTTTCGGTACAATTGTATAGAAGACCTCAGAGACATTGTTGCAAAGAATAGAAATGATCTGGCCGCAATCGTCATAGAGTCCATACGTGATGATGAACCTGAAGCCGGTTTCTTTGATGAGATTCGCTCTCTGGCGGATGAGACGAAGGCTGTTCTTGTAATTGATGAAATATCCGCGGGATTTCGTTTGAATACCGGCGGCGCGCATCTGCTGTACGGGATAAAGCCGGATATTGCTGTTTTCTCCAAGGCCCTGGGAAACGGCTACCCCATAGCCGCCATTATAGGCAAGGGAAGTGTCATGGATACCGTGCAAAAGACATTTATCAGCAGCACCATGTGGACGGAGCGTGTCGGCCCGACAGCGGCGCTGGCGACCATCAAAAAACATCGGTCATTGGATGCGGGAAAACATCTTCTGTCGGTCGGGAAACTTATACAGGAAGGCTGGGCAAGATCGGCTGAAAAAAATGGTTTAAATATCCATGTCGGCGGGATCCCGCCTCTCAGCCATTTCAGTTTCGAATATGATAACGGTTTATCCCTGAAAGCCCTGTTTGTTGAGTTAATGCTCGATAAAGATTTTTTGGCCTCCACATCTTTTTACTCCATGTATGCGCACAGGTCTGAACATGTTGAAAGTTATCTCCGCGCAGTCGATGAAGTGTTTGAATTGGTTTCCGGGGCCAATAAACAGGGGAATGTTGAGAAAAAGTTAAAAGGAAAGCCTGCGTCGGCAGGGTTTAAACGTCTCACCTGAGATAATTAAATGATTCGTCAATTTACTTCTGCGCTCGTTTTGGGAGCCGCTCAGCTTGGATTTCCGTATGGAATTGCCAATAAAACCGGGCAACCGGATCGCGTGGCAGTGCGGAAAATAATCCAGACGGCCTGGGATAATGGGGTCAGGGAATTTGACACTGCCCAGGACTATGGAGACAGTGAAAAGGCTCTCGGAATTGCTTTTGCTGAATTGGGCATTTTGAAAGAGGCCGCCGTTATCAGCAAAATCAATCCCGGTCTCGATCATTGTGATTCCCCTGCAATGTCCAAGGCCCTGGATGAATCACTGGAGAAATTGGCGACGCCGTGTCTTGCAGGCTTGATGATTCACAATGAAGATATGCTTTGCCGGTGGGCAAACGGCATTAAAGATATTTTGCGGGGTTTTGTCTCAGCCGGGAAAGTGAAAAAAATCGGGGTCTCGCTTTACTCTCCCGGAAAAGCGCTCGAGGCGCTTAATATTGAAGGTATAGATATGATTCAGATACCATCCAATATTCTTGACAGGAGATTTGAGAGAGCGGGTGTCTATGAGTTGGCTTTGCGTAAAAAGAAGCAGGTATATATCCGAAGTGTTTTTCTCCAGGGGCTTATCCTGATGGAGCCGGAGGATCTTCCCGCTCATATGTCGTTTGCCGGAGAGACGCTTGATAAAATTACGTTATTATCTCGGGAGCTGAACCTGACGAGGCATGAAATGGCACTGGGATATCTCAAAGAAAAATTCCCCGAGGCAAAATTGGTTGTAGGGGTGGATACACCCTCGCAGATGATGGAAAATGTTGCAGGTTGGATAAAAAAGCCGGCAGACACCATAGTCCTCCGGGTTTCCGAGTGTTTTGATCAGGTGGATGAAAAGATATTAAATCCATCGTTATGGAGGAGCTGATTTATGATAGACGCGTTTATTCAGGCCAGAATGTCTTCGACGCGCTTTCCGGGTAAAGTACTGAAGCCGATTTTGGGAAAGCCGATGTTGGAGTTGGAGATCGAACGGGTCAAAGCATGCAGGTCCATTGACAGGGTTGTTGTTGTAACAAGCGTTGCGCCTGAAGATCGGCGGATCGTGGATATCTGTGAGAGCTTGCAGGTTGATGTTTTTTGCGGTAGTCTGGATAATGTCCTGGACCGATTTTATCAGGCGGCATTGAAGTTCAACCCCGAGCATATTGTACGGTTGACGGGTGATTGTCCTTTACTGGATGGTAAAGTCGTTGACCGCATGGTGGAACTTTACCTGGAACGCAAATGTGATTACGGAACCAATTGCATGCCGCCGACCTACCCGGACGGGCTCGATGCGGAAATATTTTCGTTCAAGTCCCTTAATCTGGCAAAGAGCGAAGCCTTCCTGCCGTCGCATTTGGAACATATCTCACTTTTCTTTGAAGAACAGCCGGAGCGATTTAAAATAGTGAATTTGGCCAACAGTCCGGATCTTTCCGGCCACAGATGGACTGTGGATGAGCCGGAAGATTTTGAATTTGTAAAAATAATATTTGAAAATCTTTATCCCTTAAATCCTTCATTTGGTATGGATGATGTTTTGGCCCTGCTTGAGAAAAGGCCCGAACTCGTTTTGATGAACAACAAATTCATGCGGAATGAAGGGCTGCTGAAATCCAAAGAAAAAGATTCCATGGTCCTGGAATGCCGGGATTCGGCAAAGAATTTAAAGAAGGGCGGTGACGGCAAAAAATGATGCCTGTAAAGATCGGTCATAGAACAATAGGCGCGGGACATCCTGTATACATTATCGCGGAGATGTCCGCAAACCATAACGGAAGCCTGGACAAGGCCGTCAGGATCATAGAGGCGGCAAAAAATGCCGGAGCCGATGCGGTAAAACTGCAAACATATACGCCGGACACAATCACTATAGACTGTGACAATGAATATTTCAGGATAAAAGGGACTATTTGGGAAGGTAAAAACCTTTACCGGTTATATGAAGAGGCGTTTACTCCCTGGGAATGGCAGCCGAAACTAAAAGCAGTATGCGAAGAAATGGGGCTGGATTTTTTCTCGACTCCGTTTGACGCGACTTCGGTCGATTTCTTGGAGGAGATGCAGGTTCCGGCATATAAAATTGCCTCCTTCGAACTGGTAGATATTCCCCTGTTAAAAAAAATTGCGGGCGCCGGCAAGCCTATAATCATGTCGACCGGAATGGCGACATTGGCGGAGATAGATGAAGCGGTTCATACAATTTGGGATATGGGCAACAGGCAATTGGCCTTGCTGAAATGCACCAGCGCGTATCCGGCTCCGCCCGAGGAAATGAATTTAAGGACTATTACACACCTTGCGACTGCGTTTGATATCCCGGTCGGTATTTCCGATCATACGTTGGGCAGCGCAGTGGGCGTGGCTTCGGTTGCCCTTGGAGCATGTATCATAGAAAAACATTTCACATTGAGCCGAAAGGAAGACGGTCCCGACAGCGCATTCTCAATTGAACCTGCCGAATTTAAATCGATGGTTGAAGATATCAGGACCGCAGAAAAGGCAATAGGAAATGTTACGTATGAGGTTACGGAAAAAGAAAAAGAAAACAGGGTGTTCCGCAGGTCCCTTTTTGCGGTCAGCGATATCAGGAAGGGAAATTTGTTTTCAACGGAAAATATTCGCTCCATAAGACCGGGCCACGGTATGCATACGCGATATTTGGAACATGTTTTGGGACGCCGGGCCGTCCGGGATATAAAAAAGGGAACACCCTTAAGCTGGGACCTGATCGGATAACCGCATGCGGGAGATCGGACAACGAGGTGATTATTAGTGATAAATATTAAAACAGGGAGCATTTCTCCGGAAGTTCCCGGCACCGATAAACAGTTGGGGCCGGTTTTCCATGATGAAAAATGGATCGAATATCGCAAAAAATGGGACGAATTCCCCGTAAAAGGGATTGTAAATAGCGTCCCCCTGCAGATTGACCTGTTTGCCGTAGATATTTGCAATCTGAAATGTCCCATGTGTCCCAGACAGGATCATATTCCGGGAAAAGGATATATGGATGTCGGACTGGTGAAAAAAATACTGGATCAGGCAACCGAATTCGGATTGTGCGCTTTTAATTTCGGAGGTTTGGGAGAGCCGACTTTGTACCCCCATATTTTCGAAGTAATTCGATATGCAAAAGATAAGGGAGTTGTTGATGTAAATATGCATACGAACGGCACCCGGCTGAATCCCGAGTTCAACCGACGACTGATCGAATCCGGACTTGACAGGCTTATTATCTCTCTGGACAGCGCCGACAAAGAGCAATATGAACGTATACGGGTAGGCGCGAAGTTTGAGAAGGTCTATGAGGCTGTGGATGATTTGATTCAGCAGCGCAACCGGTATCCGGGCGCGAGATTGCACATTAAGGCGAATTTCATCGAAATGGATGAAGGCGACCCCGCGGAAAAAAACAAATTTACGGCTTATTGGAAAAACAAAGTTAATCGTATTGCAATTTTAAAATACCTTGACTGTCAATCGGGCAATGAGCAACTTTTCCATAAAGAAAACTATATCCAGGATGATAATTTTTGCTGTCCGGAATTATGGCGCAGATTGGTTATATTGAGTGACGGAACAGCAACGCTCTGTCCTCGAGATATGAAAAAAAGATATGTTATCGGTAATATTGCCGACCAGTCAATTAAAGAAATATGGACGGGAGAGAAAATACAATCCGTAAGATATTTGCATAGGCAGGGCCGTTTCAAAGAATTGGATTTGTGTAATGACTGTCCCGACGCTTATGACAGGAAAGGCGGCAAAAAATGAAAATCAGGAAGAACTGGGAAGTCAAGGCGCCTTTTCTGACAAAGGTAAAAAATCTCATAAAGAAGGGCGGGCTAAATCCGGCTTTTTATAATTATCGATACCGGTTTAATACCTATCCCGATAAATTCAGGGTCGGTAAATACCCGCTGGATGTCATTGCGGAAACATCAAATATATGCAACCTGAGATGTTCGATGTGTTTTCAGGTGGATGAAGCGTTACCTGTTTTGAAGACCACAAGCGTTCCTTTTATGCCGATGGACACGTTTAGGAATATCGTCGATGAATGCGCAAAGTATAAAATTCCCGCTTTAAAGTTAAACTGGCGGGGAGAGCCCATGCTCAACGATAACTTTACGGAAATGCTGAAGTATGCCAAAGCCAAGGGTATTCTGGAGGTGACCTCTTTAACCAACGGCACCCTGATGAATGAAGACATATGTCGTGCAATTGTTGATGCCGAGATGGACCAACTGGTTGTTTCAATCGATGGGTTTACCAGGGAAACATACGAAAAAATCAGAATCGGAGCCGATTATGACGTTGTTATGAATAATCTAAAAACCTTGATTGGTATAAGGGGAAAATCGAGAAAACCGTTTATCAGAGTGCAGTATACCGAATCCGACATAAACAGGCATGAAACGGTCGATTTTTACCGGTATTGGAAGAATAAAGTCGATGAAATTACCATTTCTTACTGTCAGGATTTTGGTTCGCCTGATAAAAATAACCCTGATAATATGCCCATATATGAATTCAGTTGCAAACAACCCTTTCAGCGTCTGGTGGTTATGACTGATGGGAACGTCTGCGCATGCGCCGCCGATGTTATGGGTAGCATCTCAATAGGCAATGTCAATGATACCGGTTTAATAGACCTGTGGAATTGTTCGAAACTGAATGAACTTCGCGAACAGCACAGGACGGGCAACTATCATATGAATCCCATGTGCAGGATATGTGTGCATAATGTCTCTCTTGCAAATAAAAAGGCAGGGCGTCTGGAGACGTAATCGCTTCTACTTTCTCGTTGCTTATCATGAATATCATTTCAGGATTCCGGCTGTATTCCCACAATTCGACGCTTTCTCATGGTTTTATGTCCGGCGGCAGGGAAAACCGGTTCTACTGCTGTGGACCGGACACGGTTGATTATGGATTGTCCTCATGAAAAAAGTTATTTATATCGCATACGCGCATTTATCTCAAAAAGTGGTGCGGGACCAATATATGGATTACCTGCGCGCGGAAGGTATTGAGGTGGAGTACTGGGATCTTGTATCGCTGCTTTTCGGAGGATCGGGGGAAGCCAACATGATCGAGAGGGATTATGTTTTTACCCCTAATACATATGATGAACTGGATAAAATGTTGGGGGCGCCCGGCAACAGGGATGCAATTTATATAATACTGATCGTATATGAAGGGCGATTTGTCCGGCTTTTCAGATTGCTGAATAAATATAAATGCAAAACGTTCTTCATATTGTGGGGACAATTCCCATGCAGGACGACTTCGAGATGGCTGAATAAAGTCGTCGGAGGGATTTTCAGGCCTATACGCCTGGGAAAGGAAACACTGAATAGAATAAAGGGAATTGCCTGCAAAAAACTTAAACTGGTTAACCCATTTGATGTTGTTTTTGCCGCAGGATATGCTCCCATGACTTTGTATCATGATGCCGGCAAAGTAGTCCCGATAAATTCGATCGAATATGATGATTATATAAGATCGCTTTCCATTAACGAGAGACTTGTAGAGGGCGGATATGCCGTTTTCCTGGATATTTACCTCCCCTATCAAAAAAATAATTTGAAACTTAACCATCTCGGGGCGATTGATCCGCATGATTACTTTTCCGCATGCAACCGTTTCTTTGATCTTGTTGAACGCAAATTCGGCGTCAAGGTAGTCATTGCCGCCCATCCGAGATCCGATTATGAAAACAATACTTTCGGGGGGCGTGAAATTTATCGGGGGATGACTCCGAAACTGGTGAAAGACTCCGACTTTGTTATCTCTCATAACAGTACATCTCTCAGTTATGCAGTCCTGAATATGAAACCGATCATTTTTATTTTTACTAATGAGATGAAACGTTTATATAAAAATACTCCGACCATGATCCTTATTCATGAGATTGCCTCTTACCTCGGATCCAATGTTTATAACATCGACGAGATAATTGATGGCGGACATATCGCCATGAGCCGTATAAGCCCGGAACGTTATGAGAACTATAAATATGGTTACCTGACTACCCTGGAGTCCGAGCACACAACGACTCAGGAAATATTCCGGCGGGAAATTAATGCGTGAAATATGTGATAAGCTCTCTGTTTTACTTGCCGGATACCTTTATCCGGAGGCGGTTTTTTGAATTTATTCTCGGTCAGGACCAGATTTTTAGTCTCAGTCATCACTAATATTTTCCGGGCGGGGATCGCATTTGCGACCGGGATTCTGGTGGCCCGGGGGCTCAGCCCATCCGGCTATGGCGACCTTATCTTCCTGCTCGGAAGTTTTGTGGCAATCCGCTCGCTGTTGGACATGGGAAGTTCCAGCGCGTTTTATACCTTTTTGTCTCAACGCGCCAGGAGTTGCCGGTTCTACCTGTTTTATTTCGCGTGGCTGGCGATGCAGTTTCTTGTTACCCTGTCGCTCATAGCGTTCATTACGCCGGCTGAAATATTTGAAAGAATATGGCTGGGCCATTCCCGCGGAATCGTCATGTTGGCTTTTTTCGCCTCGTTCATGCAGCAACAAGTTTGGCAAATGATCGGACAAATAGGGGAGGCTGCCCGGAAAACGGTAAAGGTGCAGGTATTGAACAGCTCTGTTGCGATTGCATACCTGTCGGTGGTCTGGCTGCTGCTGGCGTGCGGACGGATGTCGGTAGAAGTGGTATTGCAATTACTAATTGCGATATATATAGGGGCCGCCATATTGGCTTACCTGCTTTTAAGAGAAGCTCAGGCGGAACCTGTCGAGATAAATATCACATTCAGGCAGACGGTCATGGAGTTTTGGGAGTATTGCAGACCCATGATTGTTCTTTATGCAGTAAGTTTTTTTTATGCCTTTGCAGGCAACTGGATGCTTCAAAAATTCGGAGGCGCGGAGCAACAGGGCTATTTTCAGGCGGCGTCGCAATTTTCGCAGGTCAGCCTTCTGGCGACGGTTTCCATTTTGAATATTTTCTGGAAAGAAATCGCTGAAGCCAAGGCTAAGGGCGATCACGGCAGGGTGGCGCGTCTTTATCAAAAGGTAAATCGCGGACTTGTCATATTCAGCGCCGTCATCACCGGACTCTTGCTGCCCTGGTCGGAACAGATAGTGGCTATATTGCTGGGGCCGGCTTATGGAGAAGCCTGGCCTGTGGCGGCAATAATGTTTTTGTATCCCATTCACCAGTCTATGGGGCAGATCGGCAGCACAATGTTTCTGGCCGGAGGCGACACGCGGACATACGTTAATTTAAGCATAGCCATTATGCTCGTTTTCCTGCCTTTTTCTTATTTTGCATTGGCTCCGGGGTCCGGCGTATTCATTCCCGGCCTTGGGTTGGGGGCTCTCGGCATGGCCTGCTACACGGTTATTACCAATATCTGCGGGGTGAATATTCAGGCATGGTTTATTGCGAGAGAAGGGGGATGGAAATTTGACTGGCTTTATCAGGCGGTCGGCATTCCTGTAATGCTCGGATTGGGTTATCTGGTTAAGGCAATGGCCGGAATGTTTTGGAACCTGGATGGGACGGTGATAGTCAATTTGGGCTCTCCTATTATGTTTTCGTGTTTTGTTTATGCGTTTTCGGTTTTGCTGATAGTGTGGACGCTCCCATGGTTGATAGGAGTCGAGAGAGATGAAATTCGCGGCTTTCTGAAACAACTGCTGAGGCAAGAGAAGCTTTTGGGATAAAAGACAGGCTGCAGAGTATATGGCATGACGCGGAATTGTATTGAGAGATAACTTTTCGGCGATAAGGTTAAAGGATGCGAAACTATGTGTAAATTGATAAATACGGACTTGGAGAAAAATTAATGTTTAATTTCCAGTTGGTGAGAGAAGCCCTGTATGCGCTCCGGACTGAAGGGGCGGGCAGTGTTATTCGTAAAACGATCAGGCGGCTTTCCCCCGGCGACTATAGGGTGCGGTCAAAACTTGATATGGTGGTAGTCGAAACTACAACCTATTGCAACCTTAAATGTGCGGGCTGTGTGCGCACTGTTTTGAATGAAGGCGGTAAATGGGAAAATCGGCATATGACTGTCGAAAAATTCCGCCGGCTGGTCGATGAATTGCCTCCCGCCGGGGTTCTGGTGCCTCAGGGTATCGGTGAGCCGACAATGCATCCCCGGATGGCAGAATTTATAAAAATTGCAGGCGATTCGCGTAAATTCGACCGGATTGAGATCAACACAAATGCAATGGCGCGGCCGCTGGAATTTTACGGGCAACTGTTTGATGCGGGCTTAAGTGAGTTGACTGTTTCGGTGGATTCGCTTACTGAAAGCGTTATTGACAAAGTTCGCGAAGGGACTGAAGTTCCAAAGCTGGAGCAGCGTCTGAAAGAATTTTCGACGCTGTTTCCAGGGAGAATCGGCGTGCGCGTCACGGTCGGTAAATGGAATTATGACGGCTTACCCGATCTGTTAAATAGGCTTAACGATCTTGGCCGATTCAAAATCTGGATACATCCATTTTTTGATATGGGCAGTTGCGAAGGCATCCTTGGTCAGGACAAAAAGAAGGGGCTCATTGACGAAGTCAATAAATTCCGAAGCCGCTTCCCGGGACTTACGATCAAAGTTACCCAGATGGAGCCGCTCAAAGATATTTGTATAAGTCCCTGGCGTCATGCCGTGATACGGGTGGACGGCAAGCTGATGCCCTGCTGCAATATCATGTACGAAGAAATGGATTTGGGCAACATTTTTGAGGAGTCTTTTGGGAAAGTTTGGCGGTCTGCGCGTATGGAAAGATTCCGTAGTGATTTTTTAATAAAATCGCCCGCGTGCTGTGCGCACTGCCCATTTTATACGTTCCGTAATCCGGGCGCATGAGTCATTGAACAATAGTTTGCTTGCCAATGCCGCGTTGCCCCTCAGTGACGCGGCGACGATCCGACTCCACGCGGATTGAAACAGGCATAAACATTATATTTTGGAGGATTTGATGAACCGGGATCTGAATGAGTTTTACCGGGCTTGGTCGGAGAAAGAACCGTGGCTGATTGCCTACGAAGGAGAGGCTGCATGCCGTAAAGTGGATACGATTTTGCAGGGGATGCCCGAGCTCCGTGATCTGGACATCAAATCCGCCGTTGATTTCGGTTGCGGATACGGAAAAGCCTTGCATGATTTTTATAATAAACTGAAACTGGAAAAAGCCTATGGCTTTGATGTTTCGGAAAACGGCGTTGATTATGCCCGGAGGAATTATGCTTCTTCCGAATTGCAGTACCATAAACTGTCGGGCTTTGATAATTACCAAAATGCGCAGTTTATTAAATCCGTTGTCGGATCGGGTGTTGATGTTGTTCTCTTGATTGACTTATTGGAACATATTCCGGATTGCAATAGTTTAATGCTCAGCCTGTCTTCGATTACAAAATATTTTATTGTCCTGCTTCCCATTGAAGAAAACATGATCAATAATTATTTTGTAAGGAAGATATATCCCTCAACCAGGCACTACAACGGCCATCTGCGGGAGTTTAATGTAAATTCAGTTTATTATTTTATCCGGAAATTGGGCCTGACCCCTATAGCCGAAGGGATACACATATATGCTTTTAAAGACAGCTATCCCCCGCAGCCTCCAGCCCCGATTTCCCTGCGCGGGATTGCAAGAAAGTCTTTAAAGTATATCCGCATGATTTTGTCTCGGGTATTGCCGGAAAAAATATATATCAGGCTTGTCGGGCCCGGCGCATATTACTGTATTGCGACATTCAACAAAGACCATATTTTAAATCCCTGATGGAGTCGAGGAATGAGACAAAAACACAAATCGGAAAGTTTATATACTTATAAAAGTGTGCCTATTCATGCGGCCAAAGGGTTGCACGAATGCGCTGTGGAAGTGATAAAGAAACGCGCAAAAGGCGGAATAACCGCTCTGGATTTCGGATGCGGTTCCGGAGCTTTTACAAAGAGGCTGCAGGATAACGGATATATAACCACCTCGGTCGATTTGTCGCTCGACACATTTGCGCTTGATTCCGAGAGCCTTGAACTTGATTTGAATTCGGACTTTTCGCGTCATTTTTCCGGCCGGCATTATGATTTGATAGTGGCTCTTGAGGTTATCGAGCACCTGGAAAATCCGCAACATTTTTTACGTCAGCTCAAACTCATTGCAGACAAAGAGACCGTCATTCTGGTGTCGTTTCCCAATGTTTACTTATACAGTTCCGTTTATACGTTTTTCAAGAACGGCTCATTTGCCAACTGGAGCCCGTTTCTATATTGGGAAACAGGGCACCAGACGATTCTGACCGATTGGCTGTTTGAAGAACATCTGAGGAAAACAGGGCTGGTATTTGAAGAAAAAATATTCTGCGGCCTTTTTGAGCCTCCGCCGGGGCATACGGTGAAATTTATTTTGCATAAGCTTTTTTATGGGCTGGTATGCCTGTTCAACAGGGGGATGCCGCCGGAAGCCCGCAAAAATCAGGTGGTGATTTACCGGATCAGCAATACCCTTCCATCCGGAGAGGAAAACACTTGAGGATATTATTGTTCACTGAAATATTTGATTGCGGAGGGGTGGACACGTTTATTGTAAACCTTATAAATAACTGGCCTGCCGGGGATGATTCGTTTGTAATTATCGCCAATTCGAATTATCCGGGATTGCGGATTATTGAAGAAGAAGTGACGCGTCCCTGTGAAGTGATTCGCCACCGGGTGCCTATATACTCAAACGTGCTGAGCGGCGGTTTTTTTCTCAGGGTTATCAGAAGAATCATTTCTCCCGTCCTCCGATATCTTCTTATCTGTTATAACATACTGGCTTTCCGGAAGCTGTTGCTGCAAACCGGGTCGGATGCGCTTATGGTAATAAACGGCGGATATCCTGCAGGTGATTCCTGCAGGGCGGCGGCTGTTTCGTGGGGGATGTTCAGCGGAAGGCCGAAATCCGTTCATAATATCCACAGTATCGTGCAGAAATCTCCATGGTACCTTTTTTTGCAGGAGCGTCTTGTTGATTGGCTTTTATGCAGGCACACAAGTAAATTCGTAACGGTGTCCGGAGCTGCCGCCGCGTCCATGTCGTCGCGTCCCCTGATATTCGGCAGGAATAAAACCGGTTACATTTATAATGGGATTGAAATGAAATCCATTGCATTCGCCCCCGGGAAAAACATCAGGGATGAAATCGGGATATCAATCCGGACTCCTCTCTGTCTTATGTTGGGCACCTATGGGCCCAGTAAGGGACACTTTTTTTTGTTCAGAGCGTTCAAGAAAGTCCTGGAAGAAGTTCCCGATGCCCATTTGCTTATTTGCGGTTACGGATTTCCTCATGAAATAAAGCAGGTGACAGGATATGTGAGGGATTTCCAACTGCAGGAGCATGTTCATTTAATAGGTTTCAGGAAGGATGTCGCGCATTTGCTGGCCAATTCGGATATTCTTGTTGTTGCTTCTCAGGCATACGAATCTTTCGGTTTTACCAGTGTGGAGGCGATGTCCCATAAGGTGCCTGTTGTCGCGACGAACGTCGGAGGAGTTCCCGAGGTGGTAGCCGACGGTGAAGGCGGCTACTGTGTTGATAAGCATGATGTGGATTCATATGCGCGATGCATAATCCGCCTTCTGAAAGATGAATGTTTAAGGAAGGAACAGGGCAAAAAGGGCTATGCCAGATACCGAAAATATTTTACGGCGGAAAGGATGTCTCATCAATATGCGGACATGCTGCATGAGATTAATGGATAAATATGTTTTGGATTACCTGCGGTTTTCACGGTTGCCGTGTTGCCGGTAGGCGCATGCGCCGACAGTTCACAAGCTTTTGACCTTTTTTCAGGAGAGATTATATGCGATTAAACAGAATTTTGCTCATGGCGCCGCCTGCCTTCACAAAAAAAACAACACGTGACATAAATCCGCTTCCTCCCATGGGACTGGGCTATCTTGCGTCCGTCGCCGAACGGTCCGGGATGCAAGTAAAAATTCTCGATTGCTTGATACACGGCTGGGAGCATGAAGAACATGTGAATGAAGACCTGGTCCGTGTCGGGTTGCCGGATAAGGATATTCAAGATCGGATAATTCAATTTAAGCCTGATATGATAGGGATAAACTGCCAATTCAGCAGGCAATATAAGATTTATCATCAAATGTTTTCCCTGATCAAAAAGATCGATCCCGGAATAATAGTGGTTGCAGGCGGGCCGCATGCGACTGTTTGCCCTGAAGAAGTGCTCAGCGATGACAACTGCGATTATTTGTTGCTCGGTGAAGCGGAAGAGTCGTTCGATGAATTGATAGTCGCGCTTCAAAAGGATACCGAAATCACGGCTATTGACGGCCTGGGATGGAAAGCCGGAGGGAAGTTGAAGATCAACCCGAAACTGAAATTCAATAACGAGCTTGATTCCATACCGTTTCCGGCTTATCATCTTATGGAGCTGGATAAGTATTTCGGCCTGGAAGCGTCCCACGGCGACAGGCACAAGAAACGCTTTTGCCCGATAATTACATCTCGGGGGTGCCCGGCCAAATGCACTTTTTGCAGCGCGTGCCGGGTTTGGGGCAACAGATATAGAATGAGATCTGTTGATAATGTTATTGAAGAAATGAGATTATTAAAGGATCGGTACGGTATCGAAGAAATTATGTTTGAAGATGACAATGTCACAGCCGACGCAGGGAGGGCAAAACTCCTGTTTTCTCGGATGATGGAAGAGGGATTCGATTTCGTATGGGACACTCCGAACGGTGTCGGGGTCTGGTCCATGGATGAAGAAATGATCGATTTGATGAAGAAATCGGGCTGCGTGAGGCTGCATTTCCCTGTGGAAAGCGGCTCAAAGCATGTTCTGAAGGACGTTATCAGGAAACCCCTTGACCTGGAAAGAGTCAGGGAATTAATAAAATATTGTAAAAAGATTAATCTGCATCACTCCATGTTTTTAGTTATCGGAATGCCGGGAGAAAAATTGTCGGATATGTGGGAATCATTCAGGTTTGCCGCTTCATGTGGCTGTTTTTCCCCTCATATATCCGTTGCAACTCCATATCCGGGAACGCAGCTTTATGAAAACTGTTTAAAGAACGGCTATTTTTCAAAGCCTTTTTCCCTGGATGACCTTTTTATAAGAAGCTTTCTTATAAAAACGCCGGACTGGAGCGAAGAAGATTTGAAGAGTATTCTTTTCAGGGGGATTCTTTATCTCAGACTTAGAGGCATTGTAACGCAGCCCTCCAACATAATGGAATACGTCCGCAAGGTAATATCCAGGCCGCGTAGATTTATTGATTTCATCAGAAAACGTTATTAACAGGATCGGATTTCAGAGCGGCCCGTCAATCGGCAGCCGTACTGTCGGCTTTAATTCTAATGAACATTTTACCTGTAATTGATTAAACGGAAAGGAGTAATGGATATGATGCTGCCGGTTTCACGCCCGTCAATCGGTCGGGAGGAATTAAAAGAAGTTGAGAAGGTGTTTTCAACTGGATGGTTGGGATTGGGGTCCACCGTATTCGAATTCGAAAATAAGTTGAAAGAGTACTTGGGCACTGAACATGTCCTTGCCGTCAACACCGGAACGACGGCATTGCATATTGCATTAGATGCCTTCGGCATAACGGCTGGTGATGAAGTTATCGTGCCGTCTCTGACATTCTGCGCCGGTATTCAGGCCATTACCGCTTTGGGCGCAAGACCGGTTTTTTGCGAAATCAACCCCGGCAATCTCAACATGGATGTCGCCGATGTCGAGAAAAAAATAACGGCAAAAACAAAGGCAATCATGCCCGTTCATTATTGCGGGCAATCGTGCGATATGGACGCGTTGATGGAAATCGGCAGGGATAAAAATATTGTAATCATTGAAGATGCGGCGCATGCGTTCGGATCCTCATATAAAGGAAAAAAAATCGGCAGTTTCGGCGACGCGACATGCTTTAGTTTCGATCCCATCAAGAATCTGACCTGCGGCGAGGGAGGGGCGGTTGTCCTTGCCGATGCCGCAATCGCAGAATTGATACGCACGAAAAGAATACTTGGCATCGATAAAGACACATGGCACCGCTATCGGAACGAACGCGCCTGGTTCTATGAGGTAATAACCCAGGGCTATCGTTATCATATGAGCAACATTAACGCCGCCATCGGTATTGCGCAGTTAAAAAAGGTTGATTCATTCATCCAAAAAAAGAAGGGGATTGTTCAAAAATATAATGATGCTTTCATGAATATCCCCGGCTTGAAAATTCTCGACTGGAATCTGAAAGAAACTGCGCCGTTTACTTATATTGTAAGAGTCTTAAACGGTTCAAGAGAAGACCTGATAGCTTTTTTGAAAGAGAAGAGCATAGGCTCCGGCATTCATTATATCCCTAATCATTTACAGCCGTTCTTTAAGCCTTTTGCAGCGCCATTGCCGATTACCGAGCAAATCGGCGAGGAAATTCTCACTTTGCCGTTATACTATGACATGACGGACGAACAGTCGACTGCAGTAATAGACGCTGTAAAGGCTTTTTTCAGCAATTAACGGTCCGGAGGTTATCAACTATGTCGCTCTTGGTTCAATATCATCCCAAAATTGAAACGACAAACAGGGAAGGCCTGCCAAACGGTTGGCTTGTGCCGATCTTCAATGTCCACGACAATTTTATCGACTCGGCGCAGCATCCCCGTCAAGTATATCTTACGGTTATTGCCCCGGGGGAGGTTAAGGGGCCTCATCTGCACCTGAAGCGCTGGGGACTGTTTACCTGCATAAAGGGTAACGCCAGGATTGTGATTCGCGTCGGGAACGGCTATGAAGAGTATATGACAGGAGAAGATTACAAATTTGCATCCATACAGGTCCCGGCCGGTATACCGGCCGCGCTTCAGAATATCGGCTCTGAAGAGGCGTACATACTAAATATGCCGTCGCCAGCCTGGCGCGCAGATGATCAGGATGAGCATCCTGTTTCATTTGACGATTATAATTTCTCAAAGCAATAGGATTAACCGAATATGTCACCCACTGTAAGCATAAATCTTTGTTGTTATAATTCCGAGAAATATCTTGAACAAACCTTTCAAAGTATATTTGCGCAGACTTATGAGGACTGGGAATTGGTGGTGATCAATGACGGTTCGTCGGACTCTACGGAAAAAATAATTCAAAGGCATATCGCTGAAGGACGTCCGATTGTCCATCATTATCAGGGGAATGCAGGATTGGGGTATTCACGCAACAAGGCAATCGGGCTCTCGCATGGGAAATATATTGCGCTTATAGATCATGACGATCTTTGGCTGCCGGCGAAACTGGAAAAACAGGTGAAGCTTATTGAGGAGCATCCTGAAGCGGATATTTTATACGGCAATTTTTATAAAATAATAATGCCGGATGAAAACAGACTGATATTGGGGCATAAAAAAAGACAGCCGGAAGGCAATGTATTTGAAAGCTTTTTATATCATTACCCGCTTAATTTACAGACCGTGCTTTTCCGGCGCAGCGCGCTGGACAGGTTGGATCATTTCTTTGATGAAAAATTAAAATTGGCCGAAGATATCGATTTTTTTATGAGACTGCTTTATGAGTCCAAAATAGTATATATGCATGAACCTCTGGCGGTATATAGAAAGCATAATGATATGAGCAGTATTAAATATATTGATAAATATCCGCAGGAAATGAAGTATGCGGCCGATAAATTATTTAATTTGAATAGTGATATCGGCTCCAAATATAAGAAGGCCTTTCATTATTTCGATGCAAAAAATGAATACCTCGAAGCGAAGGCCCTTATGGCGGCAAACAAAACCATGAATGCGCGAAAGCATTTAAGACCGTATCGTTCATTAAATTGTAAATTCTTCTTTTTGTATTTATTGACATTCTTCCCCCATTTTATCTGGATTTATATTCATAGATTAAAAGATAGAGGTGTCTTTTCCTGAACGGCTGATTGACTGCAAAAGACCGCCACGCGATCAACAGGGGACAACTTTTCAATATCCGAGGCATGGCGCGCTTATTTCCTGCCTGTCGGCAGGCCACCATAATTCAACACTTATTAATTCTGGAATTGCATGCATTTCCATTTTTTGTGCGGATTGATCGGGAATGATTAAAAAAATTTTAATTACCGGGGCAGGCGGTTTTTTGGGTGGCCATTTAATTGAATCCCTGGCAGAAGAGAATGCCGAGATAAGGGCTATCGATTTGTTTGTGCCCGGCAGTCACGATAATGCCGGAATAGAATGGATCAAATGTGATTTATTGAAAGATGATTTAACCATGATAGTTAAAGACGTTGATGTCATCTATCATCTTGCAGGAAAATATCTGCCCGGCAATTCAAAAGAAATATTGGATGAGTTGAACATACTCAATGTTGATGGGACCCGAAATATTGCCAAAGCGGCTTCTTCGGCAGGAGTAAAGAAAATTATTCATATAAGCAGTATTGCCGCTTGTGAAGAATCACCGGAGAGGGTAATCGATGAAGTAAACGGTAAGCCCATAACCGGTTACGGCTTTAGTAAGCTTGAAAGTGAAAGAACGCTGATCTCCGGTTTGTCCGGCCTGACAAAATATGTAATTGTCAGGCCTGTTGCCTTATTCGGCGAAAATCACAAGGAGAGCGTTTATGACCTGGTGAAGGCGATAAAGAGCAGACGTTTTTTCCTGATAGGCAGTGGGAAGAATAATGTAAATTTTTTGTATGTAAAGGATTTGGTGAATTATTTGGTTAAGATCGGGATTGATGACGACATCAATAATGAGTTATTTATCGTGCCGGGGGAACCGTTGCAATTCAGAGTGTTTGTGGACGCCATTAAAAGAGAACTTGGGTTTGGAGCCACAAAATTTTATATTCCCGAATCTGTTGGACTTTTTATCGGATATGTATTTGACCGGATTTCAAAATACTCTGCAATCCGGTCTCCGCTGTCTTTTAAGCAGGTGAAAGCCATGACAAAGGATGTAAGGTACAGTAATTACAAAACCTATAAATATCTGGGTGGATACAAATACGGCGTAATTCAAGGCCTGAGAGCGGCCGTAGATTGGTATAAAAAGAGCAGTCTTTTATAAAATAGCAAGAGTAATTGTGGCTCATGAGATGACCGACACAAGAGATTGACAGGTTTGGTTTGACCGGATACGACATGCCGAATACATTGAAAAACATAAAAATAGCCCGCATAGCCAGCGTTTCCTATTTTATGGCGACTCAACTGGGCCGGCAGATCAGGTATTTGAAAGATCAGGGTATGGATGTCTGCGTCATATGTTCAGCCGGACATGAATTGTCGCGTTTTGATTTTTCCGGTTCTCTTCACTATGAATGTGTCGAGATTCACCGGTCAATCAGCATATGGCATGATTTAACGGCGCTTGTCCGGCTTTTCAGGATATTCCGGAAGTATGGATTTGTTCTGGTTCATTCTACTACACCCAAGGCAGGTCTTCTGACCGCGATTGCCGGTTTCTTTGCTGCTGTTCCCATACGGCTGCACACATTTACCGGGCAGGCCTGGGTAAATAAGAGAGGCGCAGTAAGATATATATCGCGTCTGAGCGATAAGGTGATAGCGCTTCTGAACACCAAATGCTATGCCGACAGCCGGAGCCAGCTTGAGTTTCTTGTAAAGGAAGGTATTGTTCCTCAAAATAAAATAGATGTTATCGGAGCGGGCTCCTTGGCCGGAGTCGATCTGGACCGGTTTAACCCGGATTTATGGACTCAGGAAGAAAAGAGGCGATTGCGGGCCGGACTTGGAATTGCAGACGAATCGAGATTGCTGATATTCATCGGCAGAATAACCGGGGACAAGGGCATTATTGAACTGACGGAGGCATTTAACTTATTGCTCCGGGATAATTATAATGTGGATTTATTGCTGCTTGGGCCTTTGGACCGGGATTGTGGAGGGCTTGAGTCCATGTCCACAGACTACAATTTCAATTCCGATCGCATACATTATACGGGATATGATGATTGCCCCGAAAAGTATCTGGCGATTTCCGATATTTTGTGTCTTCCCAGTTATAGGGAAGGTTTCGGCACTGTGGTAATTGAGGCGGCTGCAATGGGAGTCCCGTGTGTCGGAACCGATATTTACGGGCTGAAGGATTCGATCATTGACGGACATACTGGGGTTCTCGTGCCGCCCAGAAATGTCGAGGCGCTGAAAGACGCGCTCAGGCATATTCTCGACAATCCCGATCTGTTAATGCAGCTGGGCGTCAACGCCCGTAAACGGGTCGTTGAAGAATTCGATTCCCGGACGATAAATCAAATGACGGCGCAGGAATATGAATGCCTTTTAGAAAAGAATAGAGGCATATCAAAACAGGCTTCCGGTCAATGAAAATTCTTGTTACAGGGGCAAACGGATTTATAGGGAGCAGCCTTTGCAAGGAGCTCGCTGAAGCGGACCATAAAGTGCGGGCGGCAGTCAGGAGAGGCATGCCGCTGCAAAACGCTCATGCCAATATTGAATTTATGACGGTTGGAGATATTGGTTCTGAAACAGACTGGACTCTTGCGCTAAAAGGTATTGATGTGATAATCCATCTCGCGGCGCGCGCTCACATGATGACCGATACGTCCGACAATCCCATTAGCGAGTATCGCCGCATCAACGTTGAAGGCACAAGACGACTTGCCGGGGCTGCAGTGCAGGCGGGCGTAAAACGATTTGTATATTTAAGCAGTATTAAGGTGAACGGCGAAGCAACCATGGGCAATGCTTTCAGGGAAGATGACATCCCGGCGCCTGAAGATCCGTACGGTCTTTCAAAATGGGAGACTGAGTTGGTCCTGCGCGACATCTTGGAGAAAAATGACATGGGGATCACTATTATCAGACCGCCCCTGGTTTACGGTCCGGGCGTGAAAGGCAACCTTTTGAGATTGATGCAATATGTAGATCGCGGTTTTCCGCTGCCCCTGAAAGGTATCAACAACAGAAGAAGTTTAATTTCGCTTGATAATCTGGTAGAAATCCTCGGGCTTGCGGCGAGCGATGCGCTGTTTTTGAATCAGACCTTGCTGGTGAGCGACGGAGAGGATGTATCCACTCCCGACCTTGTTTACGCTATTGCCGAAGCCATGGGGAAGAAAGCCAGGCTTATCAAATTTCCGGAGCGTCTGGTGTCTGTGGTTACAAGCCTGTTTCCTCCGCTGAAACCGACGGTGGACAGGCTGACGGGCTCGTTGATTATAGACAGTTCAAGGCTCAGGACAGGGCTCAATTGGTCGCCTCGCCGGAGTTTCAAAGATGGAATCGAAGCTATGGTTTCACATTTTCTATCGACAAAGATGAATGCATGTTAAACGAAATAGGTGCAACCATATACTTTTATTTGTTACACTTTCTCAGCATGAATTGCGTTTTTATTCGCTCCGGCAAGATTTAGAAAATAACTCGTACAAATATATATAGTATAAAATGATAAAAAGTAAATACGGCTTCCCAGACGGCATGATGTTTTGGTTCTTGAGCTTCATCTACGCCTTGTTAATGGCGCTGATGTTCCAGAAGTTGATCGTGCCGATGCTGTCGAATCTTCATGCGGGAAACGGGTTGCTGAATAACGACGCAATATTGTTTCATAATCTTGCTTGTCATGCGGCAGAACTGATCAGGGAGCAGGGCTGGTCCCAGTGGAGTCTCTACCAGGACGGTTTCGGAAATGTCGGAATACTCTCTGCCATATACGCCCTGTTCGGCCCCGACCCTGTATTTTTTATTCCGTTTAATGCCGCCGCTCATGCCACAGGAGCCCTTATGATATATCTTCTGGGACAGCGACTTTGGCCGGGAAAGGTTGGATACCTTGGCGGTCTCATAGCCGCCGTTCTTTTTTTGATTTTTCCCTCATCTCTTCAGTGGTATGGTCAGAATCATAAGGATGCTTTTGCTATCGTCGGTATTCTTATGATTCTGTTTGCCTGGTTGTCCGTTTTCGATCGTGAGTACACAGGTAGCATTTTGTTGCTGATTCTTCTGATGTTTGGAGGAGTTGCGATTCTTGCTGCGGTACGAGCGCACTATCCTCTCCTGACGCTGATTGCATTCAGCGTGTCATGGGTTACGCTTTTCGCAGTGAGTGTCGTAAAACGATCGCTTCGCCGGGACCGGCGCGCATTATTGGCGGCTGTTTGTTTGATGGTAGTCATATTTCCTGTTTCCATGTTTTCGGCGAGTAAAAGTCATATTTCGGAAGTATATTCCGTGAATACGCTCAGCGTCGAAGCGAAAATGCAAAACTGGACATGGACTCGTAGTGAAATCCTGCCAGAACAGATTGATCGTGCATTTGAGAAGATATCCCGCATTCGCACCTATTTTGTTATGATCGGGCTGTCCGTCGGCGCCGGTTCGATGATCGACATAGACCGATTGCCGGATGATGCGGAAAGCCTGGCAGCCTATTTGCCTCGCGCTTTGGTTGTTGGCCTGTTTGCTCCCTTCCCAAACACCTGGACCGAAAGGGTCTCCCCGCCCCGTCTGGTTGGGGCGGTTGAAACTCTTGTCTGGTACATTCTTTTCACCGGGATTATTGTTTTGCTCGCAAAGCGTTCAAGCCGTCCGCTCTTTGCCGGACTCATTTTTTCCTTATGTATCATAGTTTTGCTCGGCTGCGTTAACTCCAATATCGGCACACTCTACCGGCAACGTTTCGGCTTCTGGTTTTTCATTCTTCTATGCGGCGCGACCGGATGGGCAAAAATTATTCTGAGTAATGTGTTCTCCCGCAAGGACGGCTATTGTGCGCGACCGGATTGTGACGCAGGATACTTCGCAGTCGGTCGGGGAACGGACAGGATGGAGACACTTGCCGCCTCCGGCACAGTAGTTCTCCTCATAACGTTCTGCTGTTATCTCGGATTCATGGCGCGGGACTTGATGTTGGTCAGAATCTGCGGAATGAACGCAGAACTGGATGCCTATTTTGCGGCGGTTATGATCCCCATGTTTCTGGTGACTTTCCTCGCACACCCGATATCCGACGCGCTGACTGCGCCTTTTCTTCGTAAAGTCGTCGGGATGACTGCGGGGCGATCCGATCTGTTTATGCGTAAGGCGATGTTCTTTGCGATAGTAATGCTTGGAGGGGTGGTAGTGTTGGTCATCTTTCTGGCGGACGAATTGCTGCCGTTTGTGATCGGAACGGCCTCGGTTTCAACTCTTGAAGAAGGCTCGACCATATTGCGTTTGTATGCGCCTCTTATCCTGTTGTCTGCATGGACCGTGTTCGGTAACTGCATCCTGAACACATTACACCGCTCGCGTCAGGCGGCTCTTGCGCAGTTACTTGTGCCGGCTGCGGCAATAGTTGCGCTTCTCCTTGTGCCTGCTGAAAAAGTCCTGTATGGCGCAGTGATTGGGATGTTGTTGGGCACACTGCTCAATATAATCGCTCTCTGGTGGTTCGCAAAAATGCTCGGTTACAAGTTATGGCCCGTCCGCCCCACCGCTGCTCCGGAGCTTCGGATTGTTTCTCAACAGTATAGTTGGCTTGCCGCAGCGGCTTTTTTCACGGTGGTTGCTACGCCGATCAATTATGTTTTTGCCGGGACTATCGAGCGCGGAGCGATCTCGGTCTGGGCGTTGGCCGGCAAGATGGTAACGTTGTTCAATGGACTGGCCGGGGTCGGGATTGCCGCCGTAGTGTTGCCTCATCTCGCCCGGTTAATGGCCGGCGGCTACGCTAAGGAAGTTAAAAACGACGTCTTTTTTTTGCTGATCACCGGAACCTGGATCGGATTCGGACTCGCGCTTGTAGTTTTTGTGTTTAGTGAACCTATAATTTTCACGTTATTCCATGGAGGCCTGGTTACGGACGAGAAGGTGAAGGAACTGGCGGATGTGGTAAAAATAGGATGCATTCAACTGCCGATGGTTGTTGCCTGCGCCGTGATTGTAAAAATTGCGGCTGTGACCGGGCGTTCGGTTAAAGCGGTGCTTGCTGCATTGACCTCTATTATAATCAACATCGGTTGCAACTTCGTCTTTGTTCCGCTGTTTGGCGTATTGGGACTTGCTCTCAGTTCAGTGATAGCCGTCGGTGGCTCCTCTGTTTTTCTCCTAATGGTCACCAGAAATGAAAATCTGTTGAGTATAACGGAAGTTTTGGTCCTGATCTTCAGTTGGATAATTCTCGCTTTTATCAGCGTTTCCTTCCATTTCGGATACTCGGGAGCCCTTGCGTCGGCCGGGTTCGGAATCTTCAGTCTTGCAGGGGCAACATGGTGGATATGTCGCTCACGCGGCGACGATGAGTTTGCCTGATGTTGTCCTTGTCCGTGTTAAATATGGCAATAGAGGCATGTTATACATGAAAAGACTGTTCGATATTGTGTTTGCAATAACAGCGCTGCTTGTGTTGGGCATACCAATGCTGATTATCGCACTGTTGGTCAAGATCACCTCAAAGGGCCCGATCTTTTATAAATCCGACAGGATAGGGCGGAACAATATAGTCTTCAGCATGTATAAATTCCGCACTATGAAAACCGGGACCCCGCCTGTAGCCACTCATTTGCTGTATAACCCCGAAAATTATCTGACACCGATGGGAAACGTCCTCAGAAAGACGAGCATTGACGAAATACCTCAACTTATTAATATCATAAAGGGCGATATGAGCTTTGTTGGGCCGAGGCCCGCGCTTTTCAATCAGGACGACCTGATCTCTCTTCGAACAGAGAAGTCCATACATGAATTGAAACCCGGGCTTACGGGCTGGGCGCAGGTCAATGGAAGGGATGAGCCCCCCATTCCCAAAAAGGTTGAGCTTGATGCATACTATATGACAAATCAAAGTTTGCTGCTGGATTTGCGTATACTTTTTTTGACTTTACTGAAGGTCATAAGGAAAGAAGGAATTAGTCACTAATATTCATTTATGAGTAAGCTTCCTGAAAATCTATTGCAGCCCAACCGATTTAAGCGGACAATATTTTTTCTGCTTTGTGATTCTTTTATTATAGGCGCCTCTCTTTACTGCTCATTTCTTATCCGGTTCGACTTTTCAATTTCCGCTTTTTATCAGGCTATATTCCTCAAGGCCTTGCCCGTATTCCTTTTACTCAAACTCGCTCTTTTTGCCTCATTCGGGCTTTATAAGTTTACCTGGCGGTATGTGGATGTCAATTATCTCGGCAAAATATATATTTCTTCGGCAATTGCCGCATCAGCGCTCATGGTCCTCATTCTTATTCCCTTCGGTCCCGGGTTTTCGGATTGGCCGCTTCCGTACATTGAAGGATTCCCGAGGAGCATTTTCCTGATAGACGCGCTGTTGAGTTCCCTTCTGCTTTCCGGTCTGAGGATTTCGAAACGATTATATCTTGAAAAGATTGCGCTTACGAGTCATGCGCGAAAGGGACTGAAGACAATTGTCATAGGCGCCGGCAGCACAGGAGAGATGATCTTGAGAGATGTTTATCAGCGGGGATACGCCGATTTTCATCCGGTAGGTCTGCTTGATGACGACATTGCCAAACTGGGTGGATATATACGGGGAATAAAGGTGCTGGGGCCTATCGTTGATTTAAGGCAGGTAATCAGGAAACAGAAGGCGGAGGCGCTCATAGTCGCAATCCCCTCCCTGAATCACAAGACTCTCAAGAAAATATATGGCGCGGCAAAGGAATGCGGCCTGCAGACGATTAAAATAGTGCCTCGCATATACGACTTCCATCGCCCTGAAATCAATCTCAAGAATCTTGAGGAAATAAGTATTGAAGACCTGATAGGGCGTCAAACGATAAAGATAGACCAGGAGACAATTAATAATTTTATCAAAGGCAAGACCGTGCTTGTAACAGGGGCGGGCGGATCCATCGGGTCCGAGATTGTAATGCAGGTGTGTTCATTTGAACCTGCGTGCGTTATACTGTTTGACATAGACGAAACCGAGCTGCATAACATTTCCCTTAGGATAAAAAGGGCTCTTCCCCATATTGAAGAGAAGTGCCGCTTCATAACCGGGGATGTAAGGGATGACGCCAGGGTTGATGAGGTGTTCAGGGCCTTCAGCCCCGGCATTGTTTTCCATGCGGCAGCGTATAAACATGTGCCCATGATGGAGTCGAATCCCAAAGAAGCCATCAAGGTCAACATATTTGGGACATATACCCTTGTGAAGGCCGCGTCAAGATACGAATGCTCAAGATTTATCCTTATATCCACGGATAAGGCGATCAGGCCCACAAGCATCATGGGCTCGTCCAAGCGTATTGCCGAGTATATTTGTCGGGCCTTTAACGGCTTGGCCGGGAAAACGGAATACATATCCGTCAGGTTCGGGAATGTGCTGGGCAGCAGGGGGAGTGTACTGCCTCTCTTTCTTGATCAACTAAGGCATGGCGGCCCGATAACCATTACTCATCCCGAAATGAGACGCTATTTCATGACAATACCGGAGGCGGTATCGCTCGTTCTTGAGGCGTCTGTTATCGGGAAAGGAGGCGAGGTAATGGTACTTGATATGGGGGAACCGGTTATGATAACCACGCTGGCGGAAGAACTTATCCGTCTTCATGGGTTGAATCCATACGTTGATATTGATATTGTTTTTACAGGGCTACGACCGGGCGAAAAATTATTCGAAGAACTGCTTACGGCCGAGGAGGGCACTGTTGCCACTAAACATGAAAAGATATTCATTGCCCGTGATAAAGATAGTCTTAAAATAGACAAAATAGATGCGATGTTGAGGGAAATGGAAGATATTGTCCTGAGTGCCCCGTTCGATGATGCCGCTGCCATTCGCAGTTTGCTTTCAGAATATGTGACCTTTTATAGCGCAGGGAAGGGCGCGTCGCAGACGAATTAGCCGCCGTATATATATATCTTTTGTTACGATAATCCCCCGCCTGTTCAGTGGTTATATCCATGAATAAAAAATATTACATAGAAACCTTCGGATGTCAGATGAATGTCCATGATTCGGAAAAAATCTCGGGCATGTTGAAGGCAGGAGGCAATTCCGAGACATCGACTCCGGAAGACGCCGATATAATTATTTTCAATACCTGCTGTATCCGTGAAAAGGCCGAACAGAAATTTTTCAGCAGGCTGGGCAGATTCAAAAATCTGAAGAAACTGAACCCCGGACTGAAAATAGCTGTGGCCGGATGCATTGCGCAGCAGGAAGGCGCTGGAATACTAAAGAGGACCCCATATGTCGATTATGTGATTGGGCCCCAAAATATCCATGTCCTCAAGGATATGGACCATATTCAGGGACATCCGGTCGCTTGCGAAGACAACCCGTTTATAGCAGAGACTGTTTATGATGTCGATAGAAAGGATGATGTCCGCGCCTGGGTTACGATTATGTATGGCTGTAACAATTTCTGCAGTTATTGCGTTGTCCCTTACACGAGGGGCCGCGAAATCAGCAGGCCAAGCGTTAAAATTATGGATGAGGTTGCCAACCTCGCGGCAGAAGGTTTTAAAGAGATTACATTTCTTGGACAGAATGTCAATTCCTATTCAAGCGACCTTGATTTCCCGGCTCTCCTCGAAAAGGCGGCTGTAGTTGAAGGAATAGAGCGGATCAGGTTTGTCACCTCCCACCCCAAAGACCTGTCGGAAGAGCTTGTACGCTCTATCCGCGACATAGACAAGGTATGTAAACATATTCACCTTCCTCTTCAGTCGGGATCCTCCAGGATATTGAATCTCATGAATAGAAAATATTCTTATGAAGAGTATCTGGATAAAATCAGAATGCTGCGGGAGGCTGTGCCGGATATTGCCATAACTACCGATATTATAGCCGGATTTCCGCAGGAAACCGATGAAGATCATGCGGCGACCATTCGTGCCATTGAGGATATAGCCTTTGACGGCATGTTCGCTTTCAAATATTCGTACAGGTCCGAAACCGCAGCCTCGCGTCTCTCCGGGCATATTGATGATGAAATAAAATCAAAAAGGCTGTATGAGATTATAGATATCCAGGACAGAATAACCGAAGACAAAAACAGACCTTTGAAAGACAGTGTGCAAAAGGCGCTTATCGACACTATTACAGATTTGGGAGAAGGGCGGACATATCAGGGAAGGACCGGGACGAACAAGATAGTCAATTGCCGCACCTCTGCTAATTCCGACCGGGCATACAAGCCGGGGAGCGCCGTTAATGTCCTGATTACGGAAACAGCGCGGCATTCTCTTACAGGGATAATTATATAATAGTATGAAGATAGCTGTCTTGACCATAGGTTGCAGGACTAATCAGGCGGAAAGCGCCCATCTCGAGGAAGCCCTCGGCAAACTCGGGCATGAAATCACCAATTTACCTGTCGGCGCAGATATTGTAATCATTAATAGCTGCAGTGTTACGGCAAGCGCAGACAGGCAGTCGAGACAACTCATATCTCGTGCCCTTAAGGCCGGGGCAAAGGTTATTGTTACCGGTTGTTATGCTGATCTAAACCGAGAAAAGCTGATTAATCAATTCGATGGCATTCAAGTAGTTACAAATAACCTTAAAGACAATATTATTGATCTTATTCCAGGTCAGCGCCAAAATAATCCTGAGTCCGAGACGAATATACGTCGCCATCGCCCGATAATAAAGGTTCAGGATGGCTGCAATAATTCGTGCAGTTATTGTGTTATCCCTTTGGCAAGGGGGAGAGCCAGGAGCATTCTGCCGGAAAGCGTACTTGAAGAGGCCCTGAAATATGAAAGTTTGGGATTTCACGAAATCGTATTGAGCGGTATACATCTTGGACAATATGGGCAGGATCTGAATCCGGTAATCAATCTCGACAATCTGCTTCGACTCCTGATAAGGGAAACAGGGATAAGCAGGATAAGATTAAGTTCCATTGAGCTTTCAGAGGTCACCGACGAGATCCTCGACATTATGAAAGGTGGACGTATATGCCATCACCTTCATATTCCGCTTCAAGGTGGGACTGATAAGATATTGAAAAGTATGAATAGGCATTATACTATTGATGAGTATAAATCGTGTGTTGAACATATTGTCGCATCTTGCGGCAATGTCGGAATTGGCGCAGACGTAATGACAGGATTCCCCGGCGAAGGGGATAAGGATTTTGAGTCTGCGTTGTTGAATATTGCTGCGCTTCCTTTATCTTATTTGCATGTGTTCCCATTTTCTGCGCGTCCCGGAACTGAAGCTATCGAGATGCCTGATCAGGTCCCTGTTCAGGTAAAAAAACAGAGAACAGCCATGATGTTGGAGCTGGGAGAGTCCAAACGCGCACGCTTTATTTTGCAAAACCTTGGCTGCGAGCATGATATTGTTGTGGAATCATCAGTAAATGGAGGCATTATCGGCACAACGTCCAATTATATCAGGGTTGTTGTGGATTCCGGAAATGATATTATGCCGGGGAGCCTTATTAAGATTAGGATTGTAGGCCACTGCGGAAACAAGGCTGTAGGAATTCCGCTATATTCAACATAACGCTTGGACAAATAAACCTTTTTGGCATGCCTGATACTTGCACACCCTAATGGAAGTCTTTACTGGACGCATTTGATTCATTGATTTGCTCTGTATTTGTAACATCTTGTTAACATGAATTGCGAAATATTTTAGTCCGATAAGATATATTATGTAAAATAGCATTCAGGGCCGGGTATTGCTGCCGCATATTCATTACTCTAATTTCCCCATAATATTCTGCAGGTTATTCCCCGACTGTTGTGCTGCCACCCGAATTACTGCTATATTAATCAGCGACCATCTTATTATTGGAGGTTATCCGTGAAATATTCCGCCCTCTTTATTCCGACCGTTCGTGAGGCCCCTGCCGAAGTAACGGCCATAAGTCATTTACTGATGCTTCGCGCAGGCTATGTTCGACAGCTTGCAGCAGGCCTGTATATCTATCTTCCCCTCGGTTGGAGGGTCCTGACCAATATCAACAGAATTTTGAAGGAGGAAATGGACTCGATCGGAGCTCAGGAAGTATCCATGCCGATTCTGCACCCGGCGGAGATTTGGACCCAGACAGGCCGTTGGCAGACGATAGGTGATGAGATGTTCAGGCTGAAGGACAGAAACGACAGGGATATGTGTCTCGGAATGACTCATGAAGAGATAATGACCTGGCTTGCGTCGCGGGAGATCAAATCTTACAGGGAACTCCCGCAGATCTGGTATCAGATACAGACTAAACTGAGGGATGAAGCAAGGCCCCGCGGCGGCATTTTGCGGACCCGAGAGTTTATCATGAAGGACAGTTATAGCTTTGATGTCGACGAGGCAGGCTTGGAACATAGTTATAAGATTCATTCGGAAGCCTATCACAGGATATATTCGAGATGCGGGCTTAACTTTTATGAGGTTGAGTCAGACCCTGGTATGATGGGAGGCGCCACTGCCCATGAATTCATGGCCCCTACTCCTGCAGGAGAAGACGAGATTGTAATCTGCGACAAGTGCGGTTATACGGCAAATGTCGAGATAGCAGAATCCGTTGCATCGCCTGTCGATGAAATGCAATGGGAAAAAGAGGACGTAGAGACCCCCAATAAGCGCACTATTATCGAGGTCTCCTCATTTCTGAAGACAGCCCCGGCATATTTTATAAAGAGTATCCTTGTTATTGCGGATTCCGGTCCCGTGCTTGCTCTTGTCCGGGGAGATCAGGAGATACATGAAAAGAAGCTGGCAAAGATTATCGGAGAATTCAGGCATGCAGGCAAAGATGAGGTCAGGGACATTCTTGGGGTCGAGGCAGGTTTTATAGGCCCAATCGGTCATGAGACAAGAATAATTGCCGACTCGTCTCTCAAGTCGGGCGTTTATATATCAGGCGCCAACAAGGCCGGATATCACACCCGTGGGGTAAGGCCCGGAAGGGACTTTACGGCTGAATGGCATGATATCCGCAATGCAAAGGCTGATGACACATGCTTTAAATGCGGCGGAATACTTCGCAGCGAAAAGGTAATAGAGATTGGGAATATCTTCAAACTCGGGACAAAATACTCATCGGCCCTCGGCGCATGTTTTCTTGACGCCAACGGGCTTGAAAAACCGATTATAATGGGTAGTTATGGTATCGGCCCTGCAAGGATTGCTGCAGCTGCCGTTGAGCAGAACAATGATAAAGACGGCATAATCTGGCCCAGGGCCATAGCCCCCTTTGATATCCAGATATTACCCCTTAATGTAAGCGATACGAGGACTATGGAACTCGCGGAATCGCTTCATAATTCAATAAGAGAGCGCGTTAATCCTGTATGCAGAAGGCCTTTTGAGGTTCTTCTTGACGACAGGGACATCAGGCCCGGCGTTAAATTCAAGGACGCTGACCTGATAGGTATCCCACTGCAGGTTATTATAGGCGAGAAGAATCTCAAGAATAATCAAATTGAGGTAAAGATAAGACGCTGCAGTGAGTCAAGGAAGATTGACGTGGATAACGCATTGCAGGATATCCTCAACGTATATAACGAATGCTGAGGCTGCAATAAGAACTATAGCCGTCATAGATATCGGGTCCAACACCATCAGGCTCCTGGTTGCCCGCAAGGAAGGGAAAACTATAGTCAGGCTTTTTTCCGACAGGGTGGTGACCCGGCTCGGCAAGAACCTGATATCAAGAGGTGTTTTCAATAGACATAGTATTGATTTATCAATAAGTTCTCTATCTAAATTTAAAGTTACTTGTGATATGTATGCAGTTGAAGACATTTGTGTTGTCGGCACCAGCGCCATGAGAGAGGCTTCTGATTCCTCTGATTTTATCCAAAGTGTAAAACAGGAAACCGGTCTGGAAATAAGGGTTTTGTCCGGAAGAGAAGAGGCTGAGCTTACACTCTCGGGCATGAAAGAAATTCAGGGCTCCGGGCAGTTGCTTGCTGTCGATATCGGAGGCGGAAGCAGTGAGTTTATTCTTTCGGGCGATCCCCCCCTGATATTCAGCCTGCCGGTGGGAGCCGTGAAGCTTCATGAAAAATTCATTAATAACGATCCCCCTTCCCTGCAGGAGATAGAAAGCATCAGGGCCTTCATCTCAACCGAGTTAAAAACTGCCATGTCCGCAATAATGCGGGACAAAAGGTTTGCTGATAACTGCATTTTGGTCGCAACAGGCGGCTCCCCAACCACCCTGGCGGCTATAAGCCTCGCCATGCCCGATTATGATGGGGACAGAATTCATGGTTATAAGATGGGCCATTCTGAAGTTTGTTCGATATTTGAAAGACTTGCCTCTATGCCTTTTACAGAGAGGTTGAATGTCATGGGAATGGAAAAGGAACGGGCCGACATAATATTGCCGGGGGCAATGATTCTCACGTCAATAATGGAACTGCTCTCTATTAAAACGGTAACGGTAAGCGATTACGGCCTGATGGAGGGCATAATTTTAGCTCGGGATTGATATTGTTCTTCTGAAAAACAGAAATCTCGACGTTGGAAGTATTCAGAAACCCATTATTTCATTCCTCTTCACAGGCCTGATATGTTATAATTATCCATATGCGTCAGATATTTAAAAGACCCGAAAGCATGACAAAAACCGGATTGCGTTATTGCGCCGGATGCGGACACAGCATAATACATCGCCTTATCGCAGAGGTTATCGATGAATTTGGTATTCGCGAGAGGGTTATAGGTATATCTCCTGTGGGATGCGCGGTCTTTTCACATGAGTATTTTAATTTCGATATGATGGAGTTGGCGCACGGCAGGTGTCCTGCAGCTGCGACGGCCATGAAGCGCGTCTCGCCCGATAACATCGTCTTTTCCTATCAGGGCGACGGGGATCTGGCTGCCATGGGCACGGCGGAGATTATCCATGCGGCAAACAGGGGGGAGAATCTAACCGTATTTTTTGTCAATAATGCAACTTACGGCATGACAGGCGGACAGATGGCCCCTACTACCCTGCCGGGGCAGAAGACTACCACAACCCCTTACGGACGCGATGTCAGGATCAACGGTTATCCGATCAGGGTTGCCGAGATGCTCTCCTCGCTTGAAGGGGTATCTTTTATATCCAGATGTTCGGTGGATTCATACGTGAACATAGTAAATACGAAAAAGATGATCAGAAGGGCCTTTGAATATCAGATCAACGATAAGGGGTTCAGCTTTGTGGAGATTCTTTCGCCATGTCCGACGGACTGGGGACTTTCACCTGCGGCCGCCATAGACTGGCTCAGAGAGAATATGATCGGATTTTTTAAACTCGGGACATTGAAAGACAGATGGAAAGACGAATCATAATAGCCGGCGCGGGCGGACAGGGCATACTCTTTTTCGGAAAGCTTATCGCCTATTCCGCAATGCTTGAAGGTAAAGAGATTACATGGTTCCCGTCTTACGGCGCCGAAATGAGGGGCGGCACGGCCACATGCACAGTGGTGATATCCGATGAGATAATAGGGTCTCCGGTCATAAAGCGGGCTGACTTTCTCATTGCCCTTAATGAGGCGTCCTGCAATAAGTATATCGACAGACTTGTTCCGTCCGGTATACTGATATATGATTCTTCCCATATACATCCGGCTGCGCATAGGGAGGACATAAAAGAATACCCTGTTCCTGCAAGTGATATATCCGCCGAGTCCGGAAAGACCGGCTCTGCAAATATGGTCTTGACAGGCGCATTCTCCGCTATTTCCGGTCTGGCCGGGACTGAATCCATTCTTTCGGCCCTGGATAAAATCACTCCGGCCCGAAGAAAAAATATGACCGAGAGCAATAAACAGCTCATCATGAAAGGATACTCACTTGCCGACCATTCGTAAGGCTGTAATAGCCGATGTAAAGCAAATTCAAAAGCTCGTGAATGATTTTGCCAGGCAGGAAGCCATGCTGCCAAGGGCTCTTAACGAACTGTACGAGAGTGTGCGTGATTTTTTTGTATATGAAAAAGACGGAGAGATAATAGCGATGTGCGCTCTCCGTATATTATGGGAAGACCTTGCCGAGATAAGATCTTTGGCGGTAGTGAAGGATTATCAACATTCGGGGATAGGCAAAGAGCTGCTTAATCGCTGTCTTAACGAAGCCGTGGAACTCGGCATAAAAAGAGTCTTTGCCCTTACTTACAGGCCCGATTTTTTCAGGAAAAACGGGTTTATTGATATCGACAAGGCGAAGCTGCCCCAAAAGATCTGGGGAGACTGTCTGAAATGCCCAAAGTTTCCTGAATGCGATGAGCACGCAGTAATCATCTATCTTTGATTTTAAGCTGAATCACTATATTTGCGCGCTGCCTGAGCAGCTTCAGGTGTTCTTTTAGCTGTTTGTTTATCTCCAGTTCCGTGAGATATTTTTCTATCTCCGCCCTGACTGCAGGGAATTCCATGCCCTTGAATTCGGCCCTGTTTTTATTATAATATTCGAGCAGTTGCTCTTCTTTAAGGGATATTCTTGATCTTATTGTAACATCCACATATTCCTTTATCAGACCATCTTCCGTCGGAGCTTCCAGTCTCATCTTTTTTGCCACATGGAGCAATAATAGAGCGTTAACCATGGAAATCAGCGCCTCTTCCTCAGTTATACCCGGCGAAATCTTTCTGAGCTTTTCATGTCTCTCCCTGAACTCAGAGTATGTAATGGCCCTGTCATCAACATAACCTATTACCCTGTCTATGATTTCGGCCCGGCATAATACGGGCGCGGCAAGATATACAACGAAAATGATTGCCGATAACGCAAATTTTATGTAATTTCGTATGTCCATAGAATTGTTCCGCCCGAAAAAATCAATATGGTCAGCCGCCTTATCAGAATGCATGTCCTACGCTGAAATGCACCGCGCCGACGCCTTCATCCCTATCCCTGTTGAGTTTATATCCGTAATCGACCCTTATGGGCCCGACAGGAGTATTATATCGGAGACCGAGACCTGTCGTGTATTTTAGTTTCCCCGCAGAAAAATCATCGATGTTTTGCCAGACATTTCCCCCGTCTCCGAAAACAACCAGTCCGAAGCCTTTCCAAACATCTATACGCATCTCGACATTGCCCATAAGAAATATATTGCCGCCGGTAGGGTCATTATCTTTGCCTTTTGGTCCGAGCATGTCCTGATCATATCCCCGCACCGTGGTCCTGCCTCCCAAAAAGAAGCGTTCTACCAGCGGCAGGTTTGTGTTACTGTCAAGGCTAAAGGCATACCCTCCCCTTAATGACACTGCCAGCACGAGACCTTTGGTAATTGCCTGGTAATTGTTGACATACATCTGGACCTTGTTGAAATTGGTCTCGGACAAGATCACCGATGACGCTATTTTATTGGTTATGCCCGCGAGTATGCCGCTGTGGGGTTCAAACGGATTGTCCCTTGAGTCGTATATCAGGGCCGCCTTTACGGCGCTTATTATAAGGGTCCCGGCGTCTTCGTGAGTCAATATAACGTCGGGCTTTACATCATAGGTTTTGACCTGGGTAAGCTCATAATATATTTCAGCCTTTATACGGTTGTTTAATTTTTTTTCAAATCCGGCAACAGCCACATACCTGTCAAGCCGGTACCTGATCTCATCCGTATCTATGTTCCTTTCCTTCTTGTATTCCTTCATAACCTGCGCCTTAAACGCAAGGTTTTCATAGATAAACCACGGATCGAAATAAGAGAGTATGAAGCGTCGGTTCAGGGCGCTCAATTCCGTCCGGAACGCGGCCTCCCTGTTCATTCCGAAAAGATTTTTATAGCTTACGTCAAAAAAGCCCCTGAACTTTTCGTATTCCGCATAGCCGGCCCCGAACTCAAAAGCCCCTGCGTCGGCTTCTTCAACCCTGTATAAAACATCCCTGTGTTGGCCGATCCTTTCCGCCGTATATATATCGACCCCGGAAAAAATACCTGTGCGATAAAGCCGTTGCCTCTCGGTCAGGAGAAGTGAATTATCAAGCGGCTCATCTTCCCTGTGCTGGAAAGCCCTTGTAATGACCTCTTCCCTGGTGTTTTTATTCCCTATAACGACTGCTTTGCCGAAAAAGGATTTTGCCCCCTCCCGCACTTTAAATGTAATAACGGCGTCTTTACCCTCGATGCTTTTTTCTATGGTTATAACCGCATCTACAAAACCCTTCCTGTGATACAGATCGAGAATCTTCACCCTGGAATTGATTATATCCACTTCGTTATAGGGATTGCCTTTCTTGAGCGGGATTACGTCCAGTACCTTGTCGGACGGTATTTCCCTGTTGTCGACAATATTTATACCGGACATCTTGACCTGAATGCCCTCAGTATATCTGAATATTATCGATACATTACCTTCCTGGGTATTCACCACAGGCTCTTTTGCCTCGATATAAAGATAGCCGAGCGAATGGTAAAACTCCCGGATAGTCTCATCATCTGCGGCAAGTATCTCGGAATTGTAATTATCACCGATCTTGAGCCTGATGAGAGCCTTAAGCCTGTCAACAGGCAGGGTCACGCCCTCAAACTCAATCTTGTCGACACGGTATTGCGTTCCCTCATTTATATAAAAAGTTACTGTCATGCCCTCTTTGCCCTCCGTCACGATGGGCGCAATCTGGGCTTCGATATAACCTTCCTTGTCATAAGCGGCGATAAAGCGTTTCACGGTCTCTTCAAGCAATTCATAACTGAAACTGTCTAATTCAAAAAAAGGGACCTCTTTTTTCAGGCTGGCCGAGCTTAGGGCGCTGTTGCCTTCGAAACTCATATCCAGCTTGGGGCCTTTTGTCAGTTTTATTGTAAGGACTCCGTTTTCGAATGAATGTGAGAGGATCGAGCCTACATAGCCGCCGTTTTTCAGGTCCGATTTTATCTTTTCCCCTGATTCTTCCATTACCGTCCGGTCAAATATATCACCAACGGCAAGTTTGAGATGACCCGAGACGATTTCGACGTCTCCCGATATTCTGATATCCTTTATCAGCAACGGAGTCCCTTCACTTATATTGATGTTTATGGCTACACTGCCCTGCCCTGAATCTTCAACCGAATGCGCCACCCTGCTTTCAGGGAACCCCTTTTTCTTCAACATATCATTAAGTTCCAAAGCGGTGATTTCGAGCGCGCCGGCATTATATCTCCGCCCTTTTTTAACGGAAAGGACCTTTGAGATAAACCCTTTCGAAAGATAGCGATTCCCCTCAATATCGACGGATGAGATTACCGGTTTTTCCTTTACGATTATCCTGATTGTGTTCCTGTCGGGGCCTGTCCTCTCGACGATGATATCGTCGAAGATACCCTTCAGAAAGGCCCTCTTGATTCCCGCCCGCAATCCGGTCCTGTCGAGAGGTTTCCCTTCTTTAATATCAAGGAGATAAAGAAGCTCGGTCTCGCTTATGGATCTGAGCCCTTCTATTTCGATCTTGCCGACCCTGTCCGCCGTATTCATTCCGCCCGACGTCTCACCGGCGGAAGCGGCGCGATTTTTTTCAGAAGCAAAGGCCATGTCGGACACGAAAAGGAATACAAATGCAACCACACAGACGCAGGTGAAATCGAATTTATTATTAATAAGTTTCATGTAATGTTATTTAAACTGGAACCTGAATTTGATATCAGCTCCGATGCCGCCCGTGTCGTCCCTCACCCCGACAAGAGACGTGTGTTTATTCAGCATGTATTCAAGTTTTATGATCTGGCCTTCTTCCACATCAGCGGATGTGCTGTACGTTGCATAGAGTTTGTCGCTTATCAGCCTCTTCGATATGGTAACACGTGGAGACACCGTCCCGGTTTTTCTCGATACGGACGGATCTATCTGGAGCCTGTCAAGTCCGGTTATCGTCTTAAGGCGGTCCTCAACCACATCCTGCAGCTTGCCGGTGAGGAAAGAGGTAGCCTCTCCGGCTCCGATGCCGCCCTGCATGCCTTTGAGATTCTTTGCGAGATCCCCTGCAGCCATAAGGCTCAGTATGTCCCCTTCGTCAAGGGCCGGCGTTGATGTTAATGAGAGATTGAACTGGTCCGTATATCCATCCAGCGCAAACCTGACCGTGTAATTTTTTATCCTTGTTTCGGCGAGGACATCGAAGAAAGGCTTGATCTCGCCCGGCTTTGCAAAATCCACAACGCCCTTGAGGAAAGTAAATTCATTGTTCCTGAAATATACGATGCCTCTTGTAGTCTCAATCCTGCCGAGTATCGAAGGTTGTCCGACGGAACCCTTCACCAGTATATCCATCTTCAGCGCCGCCCTCATGATGTTATTGTCCACCGAAAGATTGGAGCCCGTTACCTTGATGTTCAGGCCTGTCTGGTCAAGATTACCCAGATCAAGTTTCAGGGCTTCGCTTTTGCTTGCCTGTATCAGCCGGCTCTTCCAGTCCACCCTCTCGGTATAATGCGCCTTGCTGATATGTATGTTCCCCGATATGTTCCGGCTTTCGGCGGTCCCCTGATATGAAAGATTGCCGTCCGAATGCACCCAGAAATTCTTTGACACGGCTATGGTCACGTTATCATATTTGGAGTCCAGGAAAAACCGTTTCAGCTTGAACTTGTCCAGATACAGCGCCCCGTTCATTACAACATCTCCGCCCGATATGGTCCCCCTCGCTCCTTCAAGGACTATCCTGTCTCCGTCCGCGACAATCTTTGCATTAACACCGGTCAGTCTATGCGGGATCTTTTTTATCCCCAGCGCGCCGTTTACAACGTCTATCCTGCCGTTAAGTCTCGGCTTGTCCCACTCTCCCGTGAGCGCAAGGGCGAAAGAAGCGTCGCCTTTCAGCTGATCGATATTCCTGGACATAGCCCTTAGAGGAGCGAGTGAAGAAGCTCCGTCCATAGCCAGATTGAAGCTTTTGCCGAGAGTCGCCGATCCGGAGATGCGAAGTTCGGCCAGCTCGTTTTTCATGGCAAACGAATCAATGGTAAATACTTTTTCTTCAAGATTAACAGCTAAGGGTTTGCTGTTTGTAAATCCATAACCATATCCGTAAAGGTAAGCTTTGTCAATCCGGACCGATGCGCTGAGATTTTCCTTATCGCCCCACAGTTTTACATAGCCCTTGAGATTTACAAGAAGGTCATCAGGGACATCTTTCAGAAACAGCGCCGCAAAAAAGTCCGACCTTGCCGATTTAAACTCTATATCCGTGCGCCAGGGCATTTTATTGTTCAGGGTTGCGCTGCCTGAAATTATTATCTTTCCCCCCATGAAATTACCGGAAAGCGCAGCGTTCTGTTCCCTGATTCCGATATGGATTTTTCCATAACCCGAAGACTGCACTCTTTGAGGATCGCGATATCTCAGCAGTCCGTTTATGTCGAGTTCCGGCCTTGATATGGCGCCTTTGCCCTCAATAGAAACATCGGTCAGCGTCAATGCCTTTAAATTCCGTTCGCTCAATTTGCTGCTCCATGAAGAGGGAATCACATCCTGCAGATCCAGATTTTTCAATGCAGCGGACACAGTATACCTCCGGTCCATTGATATCATTCCCCTTGCGGTCACGACCCCTTTCCCCTTTTTCAGGACCAGGGACGTGAAATTAAACTCGCCCTTCTCAAAAGAGAGTTGAGCTTCAGCCTTGTCCAGCGAATGGGTGTCCCATATCCTGATGTTGGAGGCGCTGAATGATCCGGAAGCCTTCGCTTTTTCGCCTGTCCCGGTAAGTGTAAAAGCCGTGCGGAATAAACCCTCCATGCCGGGCGCCCCGCGTATGACTGCGGCAAGGTCTTTCAGGTCTCCGTTGTCGAAATTTATCCGGAGATCATATTCAGGAGAGGGTATATCAAAAAGGTGTTTCGCCTTCCGGAATCCGATCCTGCCCTTTGTTGTCATTGTCATACCGCCTGCAACCGCCCTGAAATTATTGACGGTCAGGAGGTTCTTTTTATAGGTTACATCTCCCTGTACGGAGTTGAACGACACGGTGTGGGATCTCATAATATTCGGCAGATTCATATCTCCGGCATTCCATTTTATATCATTCGATGCGAACCGGACTTCCAGCGCGGGGTCTGAAGTCGGCCCCGATAGCGATGCAATAAAAGTACCGGGGCCGGTTATTGCCCTGAAATAAGGGTCCGTCAGATCAAAAACATTGGAACTCGCTCCATCCCCCCTGAAATTCAGCATGTTCCTGTTGAGATCTACAGAGCCTGATGCAGTAACAGACGAGACCCCTGTCGAAACCTCCATCTTCGGGAAAGATATTACCTTGTCTTTCATGGAAAAAGATCCGGTAACGGCATTGATGCGCTTGAGCACATCAATGCCTCCCGAATCCTTACTATAGGAAAAATTACCTTGAGGATTGAATTTGCCGCCCTCAGAGGAAATGTGTCCGTCGACCTTTCCTTCCCCGATATTCGGGTCCCAATTTATAAGTTCGAATATGCCTTTGCTGTTAACTCCCTTCGCGTCGACGCTAAAAGAATAATAATTGACCACCGGCAGGGTAATCATTGCCTCGGCCTTTGCCGAGCCGCCGTAAAGTTTGGCGTCGCCGTCGCTGAAATGCATTTTCCTGTCGCTGTAAGCAACCTTGCAATCAACTTTGTCTATTGACACTCCGAAAAGATTCCCCGAGCGCAGCCCGGCCTTGGCAGTGGCCTGAAGATTGTTGAGCGGCCCCCTTATTTCACCTTCGACCGTCACACGGCCCTCGACCCTCTCCTTGACCTTAAGAAGCTCCATCAATGTTTCGATATAAAAATCGCCTTTGACCTTCAGGTCAATAAAGACATCCGCAGGCGATTTAAACCCTTTTACCGTAAGGTTGCCGGCGACCGACACGCTCCCTTCGCCTTTCTTTTTCAATCCGAAAAATTTCCTGACGGATTCCGAAAGAACGTTGGCCTCGGCTTTCAGTTCACCTGATCCGGAACCGGACGCCAGCTGCCCGGAGGCATGTATGTTTGACCCGTCGGCGTCTATGTTAAGGCTTTTTATGCTGACCGTGTCTTCTTTAACGGAAAATTCGGAATCAGCCGAAAATGTGGATTCCGGCAGCCCTTTTGCAGCCACCCCGATATCCCGTAAAAGAACCTTGTAAGACCTCCCGTCATGCAACAGCGCCTCGGCGCCTTCCGCCTTGACGGTTATCTTGTCATCCCCTTCCCGAAAATCAAAAAGCGCATTATTAAGCAGGACTGAGCGCACGGAAACCTTATAAGTGTCCTCTCTCTTGACGGCGAGGTATTTTTTTACATTGGCCGCTATCTCTTTGACCTGTTTATCATCAAGACGGGCAACAGTGTCCCTGACGGTAATTCTCTTCAATATAATCTCTCTGGACAGGAGCCCGGAGAGAGAGACATATACTTTTGTTCTGCCGACCGACAATAATTGCATGCCCTTGCCGTCGGAAATGACCGCATCATCAATTTCTATGAAGAGAGGAAGGATATTTACGCTTATCTGCCCTATGGCCGCCTTTCTTCCTGTTATCAACTCGAGTTCCGGGACGGCGAGGGCCTTGATATAATCTGACACATAAGCGGTTCTCCCGGCAGCAAGGAGAAGGCCGAATACAATAACAACAGTCAAAATATAAAAGATTCTTTTTTTAGTAAACACAATCCAAAATCCCATGCTATGTTTTCGGCCCAACAGTCAAAAGCGCGTTCAGTATATTCACGCAATCTTCTGCGGAAAGCCTCTGTCCTGCCTTCTGCAGATAAAAGACATCATTGGCCATTCCGTCATCAGTGTTTATCATTGCAGATAGTATATCAATTTTGTTTGTCTGCAGACGAACTGCAATATCGTATAGCAGGCCGATGTGGTCCGGCAGCATGACTTCGAGAATGGTCCGGTTTTCAATGGTTTCGTTATCTATCTCTATTAGTCGTCCTGCCCTTTTCATATGAGAATTAGTCCGGTCGCTGAAGGTCTCCAAATAAGAAACCGGGCGCCCGGAAAGCCCCGCCCTCTTCAGGTCCTCTTTGATATCTTCTTCAATGCCGTCCCAGAAGATATCCTTCCAGTTCGAGACGACTATCTTGCAAACAATGAGATCGCCCTTCCCTCCGAATAAACGGGCCCTGACTATATTCAGCCGGCGTTTGCTCAATATCCCCACAGCAATCGGGAAGAGTCCCTGTATCCCGCATGACACTGCAATCAATTCAGCCGCCCCGGATTTCTCAACTATCATGGAAGCTATCCCTTCTCCGGCTGCAAGCCCGGCAAGGGCATAATCCCGGCTGATTTCTTCGGCGGTATTGGAGAGGAGATACCTGTCCGACATCCTGCCGGCAAAGTCCGCGGTGCCGGGATCGGGCAATGACAGCTGTTCATGGCCAACCCCCTGCAAATGGTCCAATGTCCTGTTGTAAAGTTCGTGCAGCAGAGAGGCCTTCCATTCGTTCCAGAAAAAGGGATTCACTGCGCTCATGTCCGCATATGTCATGATATACAACATGTCCAGATTCGTCTCATTACGGACAATCTCAGCAAGGCGTATAACGGTTTCGGGCGCGTCGATATCCCGTGTAAGGGCAAACTTCGCAAGCACAATGTGGTTTCTTACAAGGAACTCTATCATCTGGCGATCATCCTGATCAAAGAGAAGCCTTTCGAGGATATTCCTGATGATCAGATATCCGGTCTCTTCATGCTTTCTCGACACACCCTTGCCGATATCATGGAAAAGCAGGGCTGCAAAGAGCGCCTCCCTGTTCACCTTTGCGAGAATGGCCGCAAGATAACCGAGGCTGCCTTGCCTGTTTTTGCCGAGATTTTCGATATTTCTTATCGAGATCAGGGTATGCTCATCAACCGTATAGCGATGGAAGGCCTCAAGTATTACGAGATGGCGGATCCTGCCGAATTCGGGGACAAACCTGTCGAGTACGGATATGTCATGCATCTTTCTCAGGGTTTCATAGACCCTGTTTCCCCGCAGCGTTTCCCTGAAATTGAAGATCGCCTCACGGGAAGCCCTGCCTTCACGATCTATGGAAAACGCGCTGCCCTTCAGGGTCTCTTCAAGTTGAAGACTGAACATCCTTCCCGTCTCTGAAAATATCCTGAAGGCCTCCATTATCTTCCCCGTATCCCTGAAGATTCCGGGCTCTTTTACAATGATCTCATTTTTTGAGAGATAGAAGTCGCCATTAAGTTTTTTTACCGCAAAGTAGTGAGGGAAAAAAAATCGCCTTCGCCCGCAAAGCCCGGTTATCTTTGTCAGTGAGTCGGAGACCGTCTTTGACCTGAGGTAAAATGCCCGCATCATTACCTCAGAGGCGAAAAATCTGTTCGTGTTTATGAAGCCGAGCATGGACGCCACATCATCGTGAATATCAGCCGAAAGTGTGTCATTCTTTCGCGACGAGCAGATATGGATGCATGCCCGCATCTTCAGCAGAAAGTTATGCGCCGCCATGAAATCGCGGAATTGACGCCCCGGAAGAAATTCCCCATAATCGGCTGAGGAGGTTATTTTGAATTCAGACTTTGCAAGCCATGATATGGCGTGGATGTCCCTGAGCCCGCCCTTGCACTCCTTTACGTCGGGTTCAATAAGATAAAGGGATTCTCCGCTTTCCTTGTGTCTGCGCTCGATCCCGGCCAAAACAGCAGCCGTAAACTCGCTTGCCCCCCTGAACAGGATCTTTGGATAACAATCACGCCTGAACTCATCGAAGACGGCCTTGCTGCCCGAGATAAAACGGCAATCCATCATCGCGGTGCGCGTCTGCAGGTCTTTCATGGCGTCCTCAACGCAGCCCTGCAATGTCCTGAATGAGTGACTGATGTTAAGCCCACGGTCCCATAGTCTGTACAATATTGCGCGCACAGCGTCTTCAGTTGCGCCGGATTCGTTCCCTGAAAGCAGCATGATATCTATATCGGAGTTCGGCATCATCTCCCTGCGCCCATAGCCGCCCACTGCCGCGAGGGCCAAATCATCAGGCCCCTCAGTGTTGAGCGTATTCACAACCTCCAGATATAACGAGCGCATGATCTCATCAACATATTCCGTAAGCGCGTCCGCAATATGAAATCCATCGACTTTTTGTTGTATGAGATCAGACGCCATGGCGCGCAGCTGATCTGAAAAATTCATACGCGCTGAATCAGAAGGGACAGGCATCCCGATTTAACCTCTCCATTGAGCATAAACTCTTATTTTTTATGGCAATTTTCTTGTTTATTATATCACGATTTATGGGATAAATAGAATAAAGACCAGGCCCGGAATCATAAATATCAACAGGTTAACATTGCCATAGCAAGGCGGCTGTTCGGTGGAAATCAGCAGGCCATATTAAATGGACGTATTATGGAATACCCTCCGGTTGGATTTTTCGGGCATATTGTTACAATATTAATCGATGCCGTAACAGCCTTAATTTTATTCTTGTCGAATAATCCGGAAACAGGGGGAGTCTCACATCCATGTTGCAGTGTGTTATGGCGGCATTCGGCGGCTTCAACCCGATACCGCCGATATAATGGCTGAAATAACCATAAGAGTATGCATGGGCTCCGAAGGGATTGCCTCCGG
>JGI20214J51088_10000050_pt1 | contig 73169 bp, 65 predicted proteins | sample WetSurMetagenome_FD_51088 | JGI IMG/M metagenome (IMG submission 51088) | reverse complement strand
ATCTCCACTTAGCGATGTTTTCGTCCCATACAAAAGGGATTGACTGATCACATACAGCGGATTGATGCTAGGGTCTGCCTTGAGGCTGAACGCAGCCGGAAGTTTCACCAGCGGGAACACTTTTTCATCCTTCGCCGTGATTTTCAGATTCACGTCCTTAAGCTCGGTAAGACTTACTCCGCGATCGGTCGTAATCAAAAGAGTGCCGAACGGATCCAGTTTTGATAACGCCTGGGAGATTGCTTGGGGACTGGGAAGATAGTTTGCCGCGTAGATGTTCCAACCATTATCCAGGCTTAGAGAGAACCAGTCCCAGCCGCCTATCGATAATCTCCGGATCGCATTTGGAGTCCAGGAATGTTCATGAGACCCTGATCCCTTCACCGTGTAGGTTTGTCCATCGATGATGACTGTTCCAGAGACATCACAGCCGAGCAGCACATAGTTCGCAACCTCACTGTCGGATTTATCCACTACTCGTGAACCGAGAGCCCACACCGGCAGCGACCGGGCTGTATAATCCAGATCGATCACAATCTGTTGTGCGGCATCGACATCAGCACCTTCAGCATGCACATGCCAGCGTGGATAGGTTCCTTCCGCCCAGGAGTTCTCAAACTCGACCTTCACCCCAGGAGTACCAGCAATGAGAGTTCCTTCCTTAAGGAGCCCCAGATAATGCTCCTTGTTGACCATCCCGCCATAGGTTTCACTGTTATTTCCCAGGAGGCTGACGACAAGCAGGTCGGGTTTATTGGTCCCGAGCAGATCACCTCGAGCCATATGATTAAAGCTCACGGCGACCGCCCAGTCCTTCAGCTGACTGGTGCTGTCATTAAAAACCGCGTTGAAATACCACCATTCCCGGGAGATACGCAACTCGTCGAAATGCACTCCTTCATCCTGCGCTGAGACATCGCGACGGTATGCTGGGATAAGAGACGTCGGTGGAGTCGGAAGTTTCACCGGTGGCAGAATGGTGGTTGTATTGTCACCAGAATCTTGTGGAGTCTGACCATCAGATGGCAGGAACGAACTGATATAATCTGCCTTGTAGAAAAAAAGCGTAGAAATTACGATGAGTGCTACGATGATGATCGTATCAATCTTTCTGAATTTCATTCTCCACCAAACGATATCGTTATACAGTGCTTCTGACAGGAGGATATTAATAGTTTCTTGTACAAGCGGTACCCTTTTGGCACGCGCGCATATTTTTATTAATACAGTGAACAATTACCCTCAACCACGTGCGGAGGCAGCGGTATGATAGAAAAACGCGATATTGAGAACTGTTTTTCAGAGCTTTCCTGGATACAAAACAAAGACCTCAGAAAAAAGGTCGTAGACGTATGGAAAATCGCTGCTGATCGCGGAGGATGGAAGCAGCTTCAGGAAATCCCGTTTACTCTTCTTTTTGAGAACTCAGGGCCTCTTGTCGACCATACGAAAAGGATAACAAAACTAGCATGGACCGTGGTCAATGCAAGGGATGAGCCTCTCAATAAGGATCATTTGATCGCTGGTGCATTGCTTCATGATGTCGGCAAACTTCTTGAATATGAGATGAAAGCCGGAAAAATCGTCAAAAGCAGCTTTGGGGAAAAAACACGCCATCCTGCTGCTGGTGCTCAGCTTGCCGAGGAATATAAGCTTCCTAAGGAAGTCGTCCATATCATCGCTGCACATAGTCATGAGGGAGACACNATGAATCGGTCACCTGAGGCAATCATTGTTCATCATTGTGATTTTATAGACTTTGAAATCAAAAAAAGGAAGTGACACAATGAAGGTGAAGAACGCTGCAGGCAGAACAGTTGAAACAACGATTGCGGGTACCACCTTCAAACCATTTACAGGAGCACGGAAGTACGGGTTTGCTTCAAAACTAACCACCCTGGAAAAAGCGCTGAAGGACTGCCGGTTGAAAAACGGCATGACGGTTTCTTTTCATCATCAGCTCCGTAACGGGGATTTTGTGGTGAACCAGACGCTTGCTGCAATCAAAGAGCTGGGGGTAAAAGATATTCGCCTTGCACAAACCGCGTTATTCACGGTCCATCAGCCAGTCATTGAATATATCAAAGAAGGGATCGTCACCAGAATCGAAGGNAGTCTGAATGACACGGTCGGGGATTTTGTCTCGAAACATCCACTNAAAAGCCCGGTCATCCTGCGGTCGCATGGAGGTCGGTGGGCAGCAGTAAAAACCGGGGAGCTGCACGTTGATATCGCAGTCATCGCTGCATCAGTTGCAGATGAACGTGGAAACTGCACGGGTCTTGTTGGAAACAGCGCATTTGGTCCTATTTCGTATTCACAGGTCGATGCGATGCACGCGGACCATGTGATCGTCGTTACGGATAACGTCGTGGAGTACCCCTGCAAGCCACAAGAAATCACGGAGCGATACGTGGATTATGTCGCACAAATTGACCAGATTGGTGACCCAAAACAGATCGTCTCAGGATCCTTGAAGATCACCGATGACTCTGAGAAACTCAATATTGCTCGACAATGTGTTGACCTGATGGATGCGGTTGGACTGATAAAAGACGGTATGGTGTTTCAATCGGGTTCTGGCGGTATATCGCTTGCCGCAGTCAAGTACCTCGGGGAGCGGCTTGAAGAGAAAAACGTCGTTGCTGCCTGTGCGACCGGGGGGTTAACAAAATTCATTATTGATATTTACAAGGCTGGTCGTGTCAAAAAAATGTATTACTCGCAGGTGTTTGACACCGAATCGATACAGTTCATCCAAAATGACCCAAGCATGCCTGCTGACATCGGGCATTATGCAGACCCGACATCAAAGGGACGGACCGCAGACAGCCTTGATGCCGTGGTCCTCGGGGCAACCGAGGTTGATGTCCGCTACAACGTCAACGTCAACACGCATAGCGACGGACGTCTGTTGCATGGTATTGGCGGTCATCAGGACACCGCAGCTGGTGCTGACCTTACGATTATCACTACTCCAATCTTTAGGAAAACAAACCCGATCATCCGGGAGAATGTCACTACCATCACGACACCTGGATCCGTTATTGATGCGGTGGTGACGAACCGAGGGATCGCGATAAACCCGATACGAAAAGACTTTCTTAAGAAGATAAAAGGCACGATTGACACGGTTCCGATAGAGGAGCTAAAACGTATGGCGTACGATGCCACCGGTACACCACAGGAACCGCATCTCGGCGACGAGATCATCGGGATCATCAAATGGTTCGATGGAACGGTTTTAGACATGGTGCGGGTGGTCAAAGAGGAGAGCCCATGAAGTGGAAAACCTCGATTTCTAAGATAGAACCGAATCATATTATGACCAAAGGGTACCGACAGGAGGATCTCATTGGGAACGTCCCCTTTCCTCATGTGGTGTACCTCTTGTTGAAAGGAACGCTCCCGACACAGGAGCAAGGGAATATGGTTGATGCAATCCTTACCTCATGTATCGATCATGGCCTCACGCCACCGTCATCTATCGCATCNCGGACCGTCGCATCTGGNGGAGTCCCTTTACCTACTGCGGTCGCTGCAGGGATTCTCTCGATCGGGGATGCCCATGGTGGCGCGATAGAAAAAGGGGCAAAAATCCTCCAAGAAGGCGTTCTTCAGATGAAAAAAGAAGGAAAATCTGCGGATTTGATAGCAGCAGCCCTGGTGAAGGAAAGCAATGAGCAGAAGAAGCGGATCCCCGGGTTTGGTCATCGAATCCATACTGCGGACCCTCGGACAAAAAGGTTATTTGAACTGGCTGAAGAGCTCAAAATAGCAAAGGACCATGTTGCCCTTTGCCAGGCCATTGAAACCGCACTTGAGAAATCCCAGGGAAAAAAACTTCCGATTAATGTGGATGGCGCGATCGCCGCGATCATCTCTGACATGGGCTTTGACTGGCGTTTAGGCAAAGCATTCTTTTTGCTTGGCAGGGTCGCAGGGCTCACCGCACAGGTTTACGAAGAACAGACCCAGGAAAAACCGATGCGTGAGATGTTTACGATTGATTATGATTATGTCGGCCCGGNGGAAAAAAACCTCCCCTAACTTCGCCTCTTAACGATCAATTACTCATTTCCTTCCTTCTGCGAANCGTAATCTTCCCCTCGGAGGCAACAAAACAAAAACGTTTATAACTCTAATCGGTTTGCCGTATCAATACAATGAAGATACTATTGGTGTTTCCAAGAATCGAGCATGGAGCCTCAACATATTCAGATAAAGGTTCGTGGGCATCCCTACTGCTCGGCTATGCGGTCATCACGTTACCTCATATTGCAGGGATTACTCCTCGCCAGCATTCGGTGACCATCGTAGATGAGAACTACGAGGACATAGATTTTTCTGCAGACGCAGACTTGATAGGAATCACTTGCTACACGATGACNGCTCCCCGTGTGTATGAGATAGCTGATGAGTTCAGACGACGGGGTAAAAAGGTGGTCCTGGGTGGATATCATCCCACGGCGATNCCAGAAGAAGCAACCCAGCACGCAGACAGTATCTTGCGTGGTGAGGTCGAATTGACCTGGCCTCAGATGCTACAGGACGCTGAACAAGGGAAGATGAAAACGATTTATGAGGCAAACCCTGATTTTGACATGGCCCTGATTCCACCGATCCGCCGAGACCTCATTCGACATAACCCTTTCATCGGAGCGGTGCAGACTTCTCGGGGATGCCCGAACCGCTGTGAGTTCTGCGCAATAACCAGTTTCTGTCAACATGGCGTGAAGCACCGACCGATCAAGAATGTCATAGAGGAAATGAAACAAATCCCAAACTCAGTGTTCATCATTCATGATCCAAGCCTCACCATCAACCCTCCATATTCCCGAGAGTTATTTCAAGAGATGATCAAGCACAAAATAAAGAAAGGATGGATCGCGAATGGGAATGCCAATGTGCTGGGGAAAATCGACGATGAGTTCCTCTGTCTCGCCAGGAAATCCGGATGCGTCGAATGGTTCGTCGGGTTTGAATCCATAAGCCAAGCGTCTTTGAACGGCATTAAAAAAACCGTAAACAAGGTTGAGGATTTCAAACGCATGATTAAACGTGTTCATGACCATGGGATGACCGTTCAAGGTGGCATAATCTTTGGATTTGATCAAGACACCCCAGATATTTTTGAGACCACTTTGGAAAAGGTCAAAGAATGGGGACTTGACTGCTTAGAGGTAAACATTCTCACTCCGTACCCCGGTACCCCCTTGTTTGACCGTTTGGAAAAAGAAGGAAGGATTCTGACGAAAGACTGGTCACGCTACAATCAAGTAGACGTCGTGTATCAACCCAAACAAATGACTCCACAGGAGCTCATAGAAGGCTCCCGGATGGTCGCAAAGCAGTATTATACCATGACAAACGTGATGTTCCGGGCGCTAAAGATCCTTGCAATCACACGGAAGCGTGCTGGATTGGTCCCCGCGGGAACGAACTACACATTCCGAAGATACTACAAACGAGATTTCCATATCTAGCTTATAGACAAAATAGATCATCAGGCGCTGTTCACAATCAATTTGAATTTCCCTGTTTTCTCATCGAGNGGAAGATCGTTGACGACTTTCACGCTGTACGTCACATTGGTGAATTTTTTCTCCGCGAGGATTCGATCGAGTTCTTGTCGTATGCGCTGCTCTACCAGTACGTGGTCTCCGTTGATAACCGCTCGAAATTCAAATGATGTTTTGTCTTTTATCGCGAATTGGAGTTTCTCTAGTCCGCTGACATAAAATTCTGCAATCACGATAGGATGGATAAAGTCCATGACTCCCTCGCGGTTCTGTAACCAGATCATGGATTCCGATCGTCCGATGATATTATCGACGAAGGTGAAAGGCAGGATCTTCCGCTGGTCTTTTTTCAGGTTGAACATATCATTGATTTTGTAGCGAATCAAAGGCTGGGTATAGTTAAAGAGGTTTGTTATGAGGGCATACTCGTCCTTGAATTCTATCAGACATAAATCATCCATGAGGTACATACCATCGTATTCCCGTTTTCCTGTTCCAAGGACCGGGCATTCCGCAAGACCGTAGTTATTGGTCATGGGCGCGTGAAACGCTTCTTCAATGCCCTCCTGGTCTTTAGGGATAATCCCTTCACCGCAATTCACCACGATTCGAGGATGGATCTGTAGATTACCTTGTTTTTGTTGTTTAGCAAGGATTGTTAATCCAGTGAAATATCCGCCGAGGATGTCCGGCTGGAAGATATTTAGCCTCTTGACATGGTCCTGCAACGGTTTTGTGATATCAAGGATCAGAGGATCGCAAAAAAATCCGATGACGCCGCGTCGACACCAGGCGGTGAAACTCACCCCTGTAAAATGACCGGTGGTTGCACCATAAAACACAGATTTGCTTTTATGGAACCCTAAATCAGACACCCGTATGATATAGGGGAAAAACCGGTCCCAGTCATTGCCCGCGTAGACAAACATCCCTATTTTTCCGGATGACCCTGAGGTATGCAGCACATGATATTTTCCGAGATACAGATCATTTGGGTCTCTGTTTTCCTGGATGAACTTCTGAACGCCTTTTTTTGTCACATCACGTTGGGTCATCACCTCATCAAAGTGCTCCATGAGAATGTCTTTATCAACGATCGGGAGGTCTTCGATGTCGACGGTCTTTATTGACTCTGAAGTAATACCAGCCGACGTATACAAATCATGATAAAAACGCGAATGTTGGAACGCGTGCTGAAGTAATGCACGGAATTTTTTTTGCTGGAGGCGAAGAATATTCTCACGGGATTTCTTTTCGTTTCTGCGCATCGCAAGATAACTTCGTACTAGGGTAAACGTGCTCATACGACCCGACTTTCCATTGCCAGAATGAAATAACCGAGGTTTTTTTTATACCTTTTGCCTTCAATATTGATTGGACCTTTGTTGTATATGATTTAGGAGCGTCCTCGCATACGGCGCAAACAGCTGGCTGCCATAAAATTATCTAAGGAAAGAATGAGGCACTACATGAAAAAAGCATAAATGTTTATAACCAGAAAATGATTTCTGCCAGTGACAGGAGTACAACAGCAATGAATCCATTTTTCGACCCGGTGTTTTACCTCCGTCTTGCGAAAAGTTATCTTTCAGATATCAACCGAGTCTGGCATACTGATCTGCAGCAGCTGAAAAAATATCAAGACCAGGCGTTTCGTCAGATGGTACGGTACGCGTATACGGTCCCTCTGTATCATCAAAAATACAAGGCCAACAATATTCATCCCAGTGATATCAAAGGGACGAGCGATGCTTTGAAGCTGCCCTGTATCACCAAAGACGACCTTAAAACACATTATCCTGTCGGGATTATTCCAAAAGGATATGATACGTCCAAAGGGTTTCAAGTGAGCACCTCCGGGTCGACCGGAAAACCAGTACGCATCTATTTCGATGTTTTCAGTGCGATAAAAGGTTTGGAAGGGTTTGTCAGGGAACTGCGTACCTATGGAGGGAACTGGCAGCGTTCACGGGTAATGCTCATCATTGAAAACCATCCGGGTAGCTTTGAGCATGCACTCTTCTCCGGAAGCGTGCTACCGTTCCTGAATCATTTCATCTCTCTGAAGAACATCCGCTACATTCACATTAGTGAAAAACCAGAAACTATTATGAAGCAGATAAACGAGTTTCAACCGGAGTTCCTCGGTTCTGATCCGAATATGTTACGACAGCTTGCATTTTTAAAGGAACATGGAGAAGCACCTGATCTTCACCCCACCACGCTACTTTCTGGTGCCGCAATGCTTGATAGTTACACCAGGCGATATGTTGAACAAGCATTCGGTGCAACCTTGTATGATACCTACGGGGCGACCGAAGCAGGACCGATCGCGTTCGAATGTATCGACAAGGGTATGTACCATGTTCATTCAGATTTTGTGTTCCTTGAGTGTCTCGATGATGATAATACCCCGGTTGCTCCAGGAGAAATCGGACGTGCGGTGGTAAGCCGCCTCTATGGTGGAGGGACGCCGATTATCAGATACACCGGAATTGAGGACCTGGTCACCCCTGCTGAGGCAAAGTCGTCATGTGGGATTACCACGGAGATGATTCAACACATTGGAGGAAGGTCAACCGACCTCTTCATTTTGCCAAACGGTTCCTTTATGTCACCGCTCATCGTCACAGGCATTCCGGCTGAGACCATGGAGCATTTCCATTCGTATAAGATACAACAGTTCCAAATCGTTCAGCAAAGCAAAAATGAAATCGAGGTTTTCGTCGTCATTGACAGCCACCTCAGGAATGTCGGTGTCCCAATAAATGAACTTTTCTCGGAGATGAAAAAACGGTTTACCCAGGCTATTGGTCTAGGGGTCGAAATCAAGATTACTGAGACCGATGAAATCCAGCCTGGCGTCGCATCAGATCATGTCAAGGTAGCGATTTCAAAAGTGCACGATCCGGCCAAAAAATTACATTAATCCAAAGGTTTTTTTATAAGAAAAAAGGAAGTGATAGAGCCAAGCGTTTCTGATCGGACCTGATCTTTTATTTCAAAATATCGGGAAAGGTCAATCCGATCATCGAGAATTTTGCCCTGGGCATCCGTGATGATCCGGACGATGACCCGAGTGTTTGGGCGCACATGGGTTGCGAGATGGGCAATCATCTCCGATTGTCTTTTTACTCCATATAAGACGACAATCACGTCAAACCCNTCAAAGGGGTAGGAAAACCCGTCCGCANATTCAATTTCCAGGTGATGACCCAGTGAGAACTGTTGGATGTATTCCTTGGAGGCACGGATTGCTTCTGGGTCTTTGTCGATAGCGACTACAGAAGCATTTGTTTTTTGTGCAAAAAGAACCGCGGTGGAAGGAAGTGATCCACTCCCGATAATAAGGATCCGATCGTGTATTGATATCGAAGCCATCCTGATTTCTTCAGAGACGATTTCTTTGTACATATCAAGATACAGTTCTGAGAATATCTGCAGCTTGCTGCCTATTTTCTCCACGATGATAAACAAACGGTCCATGAGTTGTTTAAACGCGTTCGTTGGAAAGCTATTGGCAATTCGCCTGAAAAGTATAGACTGCATCAGAAGGAAGAATCGTTCCATCACATGTTTTGCCATACTGTCTCTGTGAGCTCCATCGTTGTTGTCTCTTTAAATGTAATGTTCCTTTTCAAGCCATTGTCGTACCCGCTTCATCCCCTCTTCATAAGCAACCGCGGGCTTATAATTTAAAAGGGTTTTTGCTTTTTTTAATGATACTGAGTTTTGATTGGTAAATATCTCAACGGCAACGGGTGTTACCCATGGTTCGATTTTAATGAGAGTATACCCTGCCATCATGAGTTTTCCTACCACTAATGCGGTTCGTTTTGACATGTGCTTCTTAATCGGTGGTTTTCCCGCCATTTTTGCCAGAGCGTTTAGATAATCACCCCACGTAGTCGCATTATCCCCATCAGTGATATCAATACTCTCACCGATCACACCAGGTTCTCGTAAAGCGACAAGTAAGGCATCAAGGAGATTGTCAATATACGTATGCAGAAAGATGCCGGTTCCTTTGTCGATGAGTGCAATTCGGTTTTTTTGAATAGCTAAAAGAGGCCGCAGCACCCAGGTTTTTGCACCAGGTCCATAGACGTTTCCAGGACGAATGATGACAACAGGGAAGTGATCATGGGTATATTTCTCTATAAGGATATGTTCTGCTGCCGCCTTTGTTTTATGGTAGTACCCTCTGCTTTTTCCGGTTTCATATCTGATGTGTGAGAGATAGATGAACTTCTTTATCAAGGATGCTTCACTAGCGGCAATAAGGTTTTTTGTTCCCTCGATGTTTATTTGATCGAAAATGTGCCTTGGTCCGTAGTCTTTCACCAGTGCGGCACAGTGAAACACGACATCGACCTGATCCATCGAGGATTTAAGAAATGCAGAATCAGTGATATCGCCGGAAAGGTATTCCACTTGTTTATGAAAAAATGTCGGTTGAGTATGATGGATAATGCCGCGAACAAAATGACCCTCAGATACAAGTCGTTGTACTAACGAACTTCCGATGAACCCTGCTGCTCCGGTGATGAGACATCTCATGCGCCCTTCACCTGAAACTCATAGCGTTTCCTGAGAAGATACTGAGAACCGCTGGTGATGACGAGGGCAACGAGGTAGACCAGGATTGCTATAGGGATACTCGCTATTCCAAATATGAATGCGGAGGCAAGAGTGATCCGTTCGATGACAAAAAATTCATGGAACCGTAATCCTTTCTCCCGTGAATAAGACGACAGGGATCGAAATAAATAGAGGTACATCACCAGGAGAATGGCTGCATCGATGATGATGATCAGATAAAATTGAATAGCCAGAAAATGATAGTACAAGGGGAGGATCAACGACAGAGGAAGCCATATAGCAGTCAGGAGTAAAGAAAAATAAATGGAGATTTTTACTCCATATTTTACGGGGATGGTCTGGTAGCCGCCTTTTTTATCTCCTTCGATGTCTCGAATCGCACCCACAAGATTGCTGTTCGTATCATGCAGGAGGAAAACGACGGAGAGCAACCATACATACGGGGGAAGTGAGGAAAGGGAAGCACCGGTAGCAAATATCCCAAAAAAATAAGCAGCCATGGTAACCAACCCTCTATTGACATTACCACTGAGACCATGTGATTTTGAAACGTTCGTATACAGAAACACCAGGAGAGCGACCACAAAAACAAGCACGACATTATAGAAACTTAACAGAAAAGTCAGAAAAAAACCTGCGAACGCAAAGCAGGCACCGACGATGATTGCTTCCTTTGGTTTGATTCTGCCTGAAGGAATGGGGCGATGAGGTTTCTGGATTGAATCCAGTTTTCTATCGAGATAATCTGAGAGGTACAATCCTGCGATCCAGCCCATGATCGGGATGAACAGTACCAACAGTGCTATTGATATCGATGGAAAATTCCCCAGGGCAACGCATGTGCCGACGAGGCTGACCAACCCGCACCATATCACCGTATATAGCCGCATGGTCTCAAGATGCGCGAAGAGTTTTGTTTTCAACAAGGACGAGGACGTCACCTAGACAGCTCCGCTATATACAGGGAATGATAATCATTACATTTAAACCTTTAACATGAAGCAATCCCCATATCATTTATTTGATACAACGACACCTTGAAAAAAAAGGGTAACAATGGATGAAAACAGCGAAGAAATTAAAAAAAGTCTCAGCATTCCAAGCAGCAGGAGACAAAATGACTCGCACCTCGTTTGATAAAACAGCACTGTTATACAATTTTATCGAAAAACGCATCTGGGATGACTATACAAGTGCGTGCAAAATCATTGAAGGGTATTTAACTCTTGAATCAGAAGAAAAAATAATAGACATTGGTGGAGGGACCGGATTAATTGCTAAGCTGCTTCGTAGCAAAAAACAGAACGACGACATCATGGTTTTTGATCTTTCTTGCAGTATGCTGCAAAAAGTGAAGGATCCATCATTGTCTTTAACCCAAGGGGACGCGACAGCCTTTCCCCTGAAAGATGAGACGTTTACCCTGGCGATTCTCATCAATACGCTACACCACATTCCTCAAACCAAACAACAGGTTGCATTGCAGGAGGTTTTTCGAATTTTAAAAAAACAAGGCAGAATATTCATAATCGAGTTATGGTATCCAAAATCGTTTCTAACAAATCTTTTTGTAAAAACCGAAAAAATAATGGTTGGAAAAACCCATCATCTCACTCCCGATAAAATGCACCTTTTGGTACAGGATGCAGNGTTCCATGGAATAAAGGTTTTTTCCCCAAAGAACTATCACTATCGTTATGTCACCACCGCAGTAAAATAACCAGTGATTATCGTTTTTGCTTTCATGGTATTACTCCAGATGGTCAGGGAAATCACGAGAAGACAATTTTAATAAACACCAGCTGGTTTCCTAGCGTCCATCATATGAAAAAGAATATTCTATCCATGCTTGACATTGCTGAGGAAATCGAAGAAATCATCGATCTTGGAATTAAAATGAAACATGAGGTGAAAGCAGGTAAACATTACGATGCTTTACAAGGAAAAACACTTGCCATGATTTTTGATCGTCAATCAACAAGGACCCGGGTCTCTTTTGAGGTTGGTATGACGTTGCTAGGGGGACATGCGATCTTTCTTACCGGTGGTGAGATGGGGATAGGACAACGAGAATCCCCTGAGGATATCGCATACGTGTTATCCAGGTATGTCGATGCGATTGTGTACCGGCCAATCAACACATCCCATTTACAAGAATTAGCTGCACATGCGACAGTACCGGTCATTAACGGACTTGACCGCGAGGAACACCCCTGCCAGATACTTGCTGACCTTATGACGATAAAAGAAAAAAAAGGTCGACTTGAAGGTCTTACCTTTACGTTTATTGGTGATGGAGACGATAATCTTGCACACTCTTACCTCTTAGGATGTACACTGACTGGAATGAATGTAACGGTGGTCTCCCCGAAGAAATATTGGCCAAATGAGTATTATACCACACGATCAAAAGATATTGCTTGTAAGAAAAACCACACGGTGACCATTACTGAGGATATCAACACCATNNCACAAACCGATGTGATTGCAACCGACACTCATGTATCTTTTTGGTTCGACCATGAACGACAACAACGACGGATNGATCTCTCCAGCTACATGGTCACATCAGAGATAATAAAGAAAGCAAAACCAGATGTGATCTTCATGCATTGTATGCCGATGTATTATGGAGAAGAAGTCGCCAAAGACGTTGCGCACGGGCAGAACTCCGTTGTTATTGACGAAGCGGAGAACCGATTATGGGTGCAAATAGCACTGCTAATCATGCTTCTACGGGAACACCCATCCGAAAAAATGCAAGAGAAGAATCTGTAATGTCACATCGATGAAAATCAATACGTAGGAGAATATCAAGAAGTTGAATCCTACTCTCCCGATCTTTTTACCCAGCTGTCTTTGTTGCTCCCCTTGTGAATGGACCAGCAGATAAAAACGAGAAATCGTGAATAACCACAGAAGGACGAAGGGGATGATGAACAGCATGGAAAGAATAGTTTGCGTATAGAGCAGGATCCCAAGAATTCCAGCGATGACGACCATGATGAACGCGACACGTGCAGTGATGCCCACCCCAAACGATGTTGCGTAGGTTCGTACCCCGAATCGTCGGTCACCTTCAGAATCGTGGATTCCTTCGACAAGATCGTGCGCGTCATCCGCAAAATAGGTAAANGCTATGAGCAGGAGCAATGGGATTACCTGGGAACGATGTATGGAAAGAATACCNAGGAGGGGAACCATAAAAGTCACATCTCCGTTCAGAGGGAGCGCAGACCAAAGCACAATTGCTCCAATCAGGGGGACGACGAGCCATTGCATCGGAGTAAAAATTTCTGAATATGCAGGAAACTTGATTCGTTTCTTAAGATATCTGTTGTGGAACGCCACAAACAACGCAGCCAAGCCAACGATGAAAAAGCACCAGGGACTGATGAGAAAAGCAAAGAGAAACGTGAGTGCCGAGAACAATAATGCGATCATGAAGAAGCGACCTGAGGTGATAGCACCTCGGGGGATAGGGCGGCTGGGGTGAACAATCCGATCGATATCGACATCGGTGATATCATTCCAGATGAGGGCGGCAAAAAAACCGCAATACTGTGTGGCGATNGCAAGGATGATTACTTTAATGATTTCCCAGGTATACAACTGAAAACCATAGAACAACAGAGGTACACAAGCAAACATCATGAAATAACTGATGAGCTCATAAAATGGAAACGCACGCCAGTTAATAAGAAAATAAAATGGATGTTTAAACGGGGATTCTTTTGATGATTCGGTGTTTTGGGGCATGGTCGCCACGATTTTCTTTGTAATGTAATTGAGTGAGACTAAAAAAAGTTTCTTCCTTCGCATCGGTACTATGCTGTTTTCTTCAGATAAAATGCATCCCATGCGATTGGTGCTATCAGGAGGAATGAATCATGGTGCATCTGTTTAAGGATGACGATGGAGGGGTATTTGTCGATGCACCGGCAGATGTCTTTGGAAGCGACGTGTAACTCGCGAACGATGATGATGGTATTCGGTTTTGCCGTCGTAAAGATATGCTCCAGGATACTAGCCTTGGGGTACGAACAGGTTGACACAATGATGACATCGAAGGGTTTAACAGGATATGAGGATCCATCACCTTCGTAAATATTCACTTTTTTTTCCAATCCTTTTTTTTTCAGGACATCCCGTGCTTGCCGTACCGCATCCGGGTCCTTATCGATTCCCACGATCTTTACTTTTCCAAGAGAAGCAAGCTCAATCACCGTGAGAGGGTACGGCCCACAGCCGATGTGCAGAATTTTACTGTTTTCAGAAATGCCAACAGACTCATATTCAGATTTATATTCAGTTGCGATCGCTTTATTATAATGTTCTGCGATTCTTTGATTTTTATAGGACCACACATCCATGATATGCCAAAAATAATTCGAAATGCCTTTAATAGGCCAGACGAAGAATCTTTCTATGATCGGTTGTTTTTCTCCCCGTTGTCGCATATGATGACAGGTCTTCCTTGAAAGTCAACTTTCTCTGGATATATCCCTGCTATTATTTGTATTTATACTTGAATCATGCTTGATGTTGAACCGTGTTGAAGCATATCTTTTTTTCATTGTTACCAAGATAACATTACAGCTGATGCCGACCGCGTTTGCGATTATTATTGCGATATCGATTCGAAGGGCCCCATAGATCAACCAGAGGGACATCCCTAAAGCAAGAAGTAAAGGCATCCCGTAGGAGACATCGTCAAGTTTCTTGGTGCGATATCCCCGAACGATCTGAGGAAAAAACCCTATTGAGGTGATTGCTCCTGCAGAAAAACCTATGACCGTAATCAAATCAATATTCATGGACCGTAATTCATCCAACAAAGTATATTAAGTCTTCCTTATATCCACGCATAAGTTTTTCAATGAATATCAGATGAAGAGAAATATCTCTGGGCCCGTGGGGTAGCTTGGTATCCTTCTAGCTTGGGGTGCTAGTGACTTGAGTTCAAATCTCAACGGGCCCACTGAATCATCATTATCTTGTTGGAAAGATATTACTTCATTACCCTTTTTTCATTTTTCACGATGTTAAGAACAATCTGGGTGTTTGTTTTTTCAACATTATCCATAGAAAGAACACCTTTGATAAACCCGTTTAAATCTTTTCTATCTTTAAAATGTGCAATGATCAATGAATCCCATTCTCCAGTGATGTCATACACGCCACTCACATGTTTATCCTTTGATATTCTTTCTTGCACTTCGATCAGTTTTCCATGGGATATCTTAACATTTATTATCGCGGTCAAATCGTATCCAATTTTTTCTTGGTTTATTAACGGAATATATCTTTCAATTACTTTTTCGTCCTCCATCCTTTTAATCCGATTGGATACCGTCGTCAATGATACGTTAAGTTCTCTTGCAATTTCTCTGTAGCTCTTCCGGGCATTCTCGTTTAATTTTCCCAGTATTTTATCATCTAATTCATCCATACATATGTAAATCTATTGTCAATTTAAATGTTTTTGCCCTCTTTTTTATTTAATTATTGAAATATGTAAATTATTTTCATGAAAAAAAGGTCAATTGACTTAATTTTTCGACAAAGAATATATTAATTATATTTACACCAGTATTATCTCATGACAGAAATCTGTTCAAGATGTCCAATCCCAAATCTGATGCATAGAAATTGCTGCGAATGTAATTTAATAAAAATACGATACTATGAAACTGATTAGGGCACGATGCAAACTATACAACTACATTTTCTTTTAATAAAAAATAGTACCATGAACAATAAAGATCATAAAAAATAAAAAAAAAGAAGGATATTACTTCTTTTTCAGATAGGGAAGGCCGGTTCGTTTGTTGACACCAACGGCATATCCCGGCGGTAATTCACAGGGTGTTCCACTTTTTGGTGATCGTTTACTAAAGAAATAAATCGTTTGCTTCCGTCCGCCTTTGAGCGTGACATCCCTCTTATATAACGTCCATCCTTCGTATATATATGGCATAATTCGTTCCTCGGAACACGAATCATATAAGGACGATTTAAAGTTTCTCTACGCATCTCCAGAAAAAAACTAAGGGGTTTAGTGTTGTTGGATGGGTTGCAAAATGAGCTTGTTTTGATGTTTTTGAAAGATGATTTCATGATCCTCGAAAATCGGGTTTCTCCCGAGAAGAACAGGCAGGTCGTTACGATCGGACACATGGATTTCAAGGTTTTCGTAGGTGTACTTCCGGTCCTCATCATAGATAACCATGGTCAGGACTGATTTGAAAAGAGATGTTTCCCCCGCCGCGGTATCGACACACCCTGCTTTTTCCAGCTTGAGTTTTAGATATTTGGCAATCGCATGAGGGATAACAATAAAATCTCCACCAGAATCAAGCAGGGCATCAATCATGGGGGTCTCTCGTTCTTTAGAGAGAAACTTGATAGGAATTAACGGATAGTTCTTGTATTCGAAGACAAAGGGTGTTTCTTGCATGATTCTATTTAATGTAAATGAATACTGCCAGATAATACTTTTGATATCTTGATGGTATCTTCAGGAAATTTCTGAGCAGGGTACTTCTCATCGGCAGCCCTTAGCACATCCTCAAGGTTCACGCTATGGTCAACGATTTGGTCGTTGAACAACAAAATCCATTCACCCGTGTATTTTTTAAGTATCTCTTCCTGGTCCATCAGCTATCACTTACCGTAATGCGGTATATAAACTTTCGCCATTTCTAGAGGAAAAAACCTATTCTTTTTCCTCGTCGGTCTTCTCAAAAGAAAGGGAGAGAATCGCCCCAAGCAGACCACCGAGGACCAAAACAATGGTGATGGAATAGATGCCGATGTCCGCCCAGACACCATAGCGAAGGCCCCAAGTAATGTAGAGAATTAGTCCTGCGATAAGGACGATGAGAGCAACGATGGTATAGGCATTGATGTTTTTCATGCTTATTTTCATTTTTTTATACCTCTTTTATCATTTTTTTTTAACTTGGATGGGAGCACTGGGATTTGAACCCAGATCGACGGGTCTCTTCGTAGGTCATCGCTCCAGTTATTCATCATACGTCAGATGACCCTCTTGTAATCATACCTAACTGGAGCCCGTAATGATGCCGGGTTACACCATGCTCCCATTATGATAGGTATTACTGTTTCTGTCGTCGCATCCGTTTTTCTCGTCGCATCCGTTTCTTGCGCCATTTCCAGCGCATTTTCCTTCGCTTTTTCCATACTCGAGAACTGCGTTTCATTGGATTTTCCTCTGGTTTGTCTACCTTGCCCCTAAAATAGATAGCTATATTTAACTGTTTAGGAACAAAAAGCTATGGTTTCTCTGCTCTGTCAAGCCACACATATTTACAGCAGGTGCAATACCAGGCAGATGATATCCATTCTTGCTTTCCATTCACCGGGTTTTTATGGCGGAACAATCTGACAAGTTTCAGGTCACAATTTGGGCATTTCCCATCGTACGATTTCTGATAATCCTTTCCACCGATCGGATACATCAATGTATCGGAAGCAACCGTGTAAAGGAAATTACAGTCGGTGCACAGCCAGGCAGTCGGGACCCATTTACGTTTCCCATCCAAGGTCTTGTTTTGATACAACCGGACTGCTTTTGCGCTGCATTTGGGACATTTCTTTTTTATAGGTGACACCACCTCTTATAGTATGCTTGTTCTCTCCTACCTACATCATGTGCAGGTTTAAAAGATTCTCATACAACAGATTGTTTCCTTAAAGTATACTTTTAGAAAAGTGATACAAATGAAAAAAAATGATTTAAGCGGGCTTGGAGGGATTCGAACCCTCGGCCAATCGGTTAAGAGCCGATTGCTCTAGCCTAGCTGAGCTACAAGCCCCCTTGATAGAAAGTATATGGTGTAACATTCGCTATTATTTAGGTTTGACGATGGCATCGTATCGGCTTTGACAGATGAAGTAGGTCCTGAAAAAGGAATATCCTGACCAGATAAAACTCTGGAGTTACTCGTCGATTACCTTGTATCCCTTTTCAGGTTTTATAAGGGAGATGACCAGCGGTGCTGGTTTTCCCTTCTGAGAAGGAATATCCTGCACTTCTTTGACGTTAATCTGGACACCCGGACCTGCTTTTTTCGAATGAATCTCTTTTATTTTTTCAAAAATCAAATCAATCGAAGGACCAACGGTTCGCAGGTCTTCATCGATAATGACGAGGATGTCTATCTCATGAAGTGTTTTCTGAACAATCTGAAACTGCTTGACTTTTCTGGTTTTAAGATCATTCAGGATGCTGTATAGACTAGCAAAGGATGCTGCCGGGAACAACCGACCATCAGGTAGTACCACGCTATCGCTCCTTCTCCCCTCCACACCATCCTTAAGCACCGGGGTATGCAGACCGCAGGGACAGTCATTATCCTCGGCCAGGACTATCCAATCATCCATCCCGGTGTATCGCACGATAGGCGTCGCCTTCCCATACAGTCGCGTCACCACGATATGACCACGTTTTCCCTTTTCCACAGGTTCCCTATCCTCATCTATTGTCTCCACATGGAAATAATCATAGTTGACATGCCAGGTTCCTTCGTCGCATTCAAAAGCGATCGGAGCTCCAAGGGATTCTACCGACTCGTAGGTATTATACATTTTACATCCAAAAGCTTCCTCGACATAACTTCTGGTGTACTGCTCAAGGACAGACCCGCCCACGACAAGGGCTTTGGGGGTGATGTGTTCTCCATAACCTTTTCGTTTATAATACGCTAATTGAAAGAACGTGGCCGGGTAGGAATACATAAGATCAGGTTTGAATCGATCAAGTTGCGTAATAATTTCCTTCATCGGAAGAAAAGCGTTCAACATGATGCGTTTATCCTTACGGTACACCAAGGAAGCTTTGGAATAAAAAAGGTTTTCAACGGTCGAGTCAGCCATATTTGGATTAAAATTACCGATATTTGCTAAGCGGGAGGTCCTCCAATTCAAATGCAGCTGATCAAACATTCGTAAGGTCGCCCCAATCCCACCGGTGAACACAGAAAAATCAGTGTAGATGGAGACTTGTTTTCCTGTTGAACCAGAGGTTGACACGATGCGCGTGTTCTGTTTATTATACCCGCAAGGAAGGATATCGTTCGGAAAATGCTGGACTAGGTCTGGTTTTGAAACAAAAGGGATTTTTGCCACATCTTGTATCCCGGAGACATCCTGAAGACGAAGCCCAGCAGCTTCATACTTTTGATGATAGAGGGGGACTGTTTCTGCATACCGAAATGTCCTTCGCAGCGCTTTATCTCGATATTTTTTGATTTTCTCAGAGGAATATCTTCGCACTCTTGAAGCATCAAAAAGAAAATTCTTAAGAAACGGCAGAGCGGTGCCAGGATTAAGAAACGGATTCATATGTAATCAATTTCTACCCCAATGCAAATATTAATAATATATTTTCTGATTGCATCAAAGCGTGAAATACGCACTGAAATGCCTGAAATGCGGTAAGACCTATTCTGAGAATCAATATATCTGTGCCTGTGAAAACAAATGTGACGCGCTTTTAAAGACCGTCTATGAACAAAAAAAATTCACCATCGATGAGTCTTACCAGGGGATCTGGCGATATCATCAGTGGCTGCCGATACAAAAAATAGACCAACGGCTTGTCGATTCCAGCAGCTCACCGCTTACCTATAAAAGCACTAAACTTGCGGCACATCTTGGGTTGAAGAACCTTTTCATCTGCTTAAACGCGTACCCGCATTGTCATACCGGGTCGTTTAAGGACCTTGAGGCGGAAGTGACCTTCCAGCGAGTCATGAACACATTTGACTCTGGAAAGCCCTTGGTGATGTCCTCCGATGGAAACAATGCGATAGCATTTGTGCATTATTCCAATGTGATCCGGTACCCGATTTTCTTATTTGCAACAGAAGATGCACGTCTGAGACGGATCTGGTCGTTCTCTAAATCCAATCCCTATACCCGGCTTTTCCCCATCGAGGGTGATTACTTTGATGCAATCAACCTTGCCAATCAATTTGCCCATGTGGAAGGGTATCTTTCAGAGGGCGGTTTCCGCAATGTCGGCCGTCGAGACAGCGTCGGAACCATGATGCTAGAGGTGACTCAGCTGCTTGGTCATCTCCCTGATCATTACTTCCAGGCGCTTGGCTCAGGCCCTGGTGCTATTGCAGCCTACGAGGCTTCAGAACGGCTCATCCTTGATGGTCGGTTTGGAAAAAAGCTTCCGAAAATTCATGGTGCTCAAAACTATCCTTTTGTCCCGATGGTCGAAGCATGGGAAAACAATAGCCGGAAAATCGATGAACGGTTCCAAACCGTTTCAGCAAAGCAATTAATCGACCAAACCTTGGCGCATGTGCTGACAAACCGCTTTCCCGCGTACTCTCTCATCGGCGGCATGTATGATGTTCTCCAAGAGACCAAGGGAGAGATGTACAGCGTCACCAACGAAGAAATCGAAAAAGCTCAATTGTTATTTGAAAAACTCGAAGGCATCAGCGTTGTTCCCGAGGCAGGCGTAACCATCGCATCATTACAACAAGCCATTCGCAAAGAAACGGTGTCACCACAGGATTACATTGTGGTGAACGTGACCGGTGGCGGCAGAAAAGAAATCAAAAGAGAACGAATCCATATTGAACCTTATAAATTTACAACGAAAAAACAACAGATAAACCAAAGATCACTCGAAGAAAAAATACAGCATTCAAAGGAGCTCATTCAAGAGTCTCTTCAAACGTATGGGGACAAGGTCGCTGTTGCCTGCAGCTGGGGAAAGGACAGCATGGTCCTGTTGCACTTGGCACGAACCGTGAACCCAGATATCCCTATCTTTTCTGTGTTGACCATCCATAAACCAAAGGAGACCTTTGATTTTGTTGTAAAAGTTATCCAACAATACCACATCAAACCAAATATTTTCATGGTTGGAGACACGATACCTGAGGTGTTTTTGAAAAACAACATTGAAGTCACCCTGTTGCCCATGGACGAGTATCGCCTGGAGGAAGAAAAAATAAAAAAAGAGACAGGACATGAAATCTACTTCGCAGACCCTGATATCTGCTGCAAGCTTCTAAAAGTCGTTCCAGTCCGCTATGCATATACGACGCTTGGATTACGCGCTTGGTTCAGCGGGCTACGAAGCTCAGAGGGGTACACAAGGAAGTATTTAGCTGAAATTGAAAAAATAAGTGAAAGCGAAACGAAAATCAACCCCCTGCTCAGCTGGACTGAAGAGGAGATATGGAAATATATTAAAAACAACAAACTCCCCGCGCATCCCTGGTATAAAAAAAGATATAATGATGGACGAAAAATCCGATCGCTAGGATGTGAACCGTGCACGGTCCCTATATTCGACCATGAAAGTGAACGGGATGGCCGATGGCGAAAGACCCTGAAAAAAGGAGGGGAATGCGGCATTCATACCCGTTCATCAGGTGAGAGGAAATGAGAGTCGCAAAAGGGTGTTGGTCTTGGGTAGCACCCCCGCTGCTCGGCAGTGTGCTTTTTTCAGCTCTTGTCATCTGGTTTTCACCATGGTTCCTTATTGGCGCAATCCCTATGATTTGCGTTTTGGTTTTTTTCCTGATCTTCTTCCGGGACCCGGAACGAAAGATCGGTGATGGCGTTATTGCTCCAGCCGATGGAGAAATCAGAGACATTAAAAAAGAAAAAGACCAGGTCCTCATCTCCACGTTCATGGAGGTCAACAATGTCCATGTCAACAGGATGCCTATTGCTGGACGGATCATTAAAATGACGCATTTTCCCGGATATCATCTGAGAGCCTGGAAAAAAGAATCTGATCTGAACGAACGGGTCGTCATCACCATCGACACCTCAATAGGGCAAGTTACGGTTGTACAGCTCGCAGGACTCATCGCGCGTCGTGTGTATCCCTATATCAAAGATGGAGACGTGCTTAAGAAAGGAGACAGAATCGGAATCATCAGACTTGGTTCACGGGTCGATGTGTATCTCCCAGCAGAAAAAATAAAATCGATAAACGTGAAAATCGGCGATCCGGTAAGAGCAGGTGAAGACACCATTGCCTTTTTGAAAGAGGAATGAACAGCGTCACTCTGGTTCTTTGGTTTTTTTTGCTTTTTTCGTAGCTTTTCTTTTTGGTTTNGGTTTCGGTTTTGCTTCTTCTTCGTCAGCTTGGGTCGACTCAGTCGGTGAATCNATAACAGCTGGTTCTTCGGTCGTTCCAGCAGCAGGAACAGAATCTTCTGCTTTAGAGATATACTTCGCATCAATTCGATCTGTGATGTACACATCCTTACCAGCTCGGAAGATCTGTACACCATCTTCTATTGCTTTTTTCCCATCGATACGCAGGATCAACGGAACCTCTGTCCGGACTTTACCTGCCTCAATTGCTTTTTCTATGCTCCCACTGAGATGCACGTTCTTCCGATCAATCGGGTTAAGACCACCCTCAAGGATGATGTCGATTTCTTCCTCAGTCACCGGGTAGAAAAACTCGTCGAGCTCCGCAGGTGGTAAATCATCAAGACGGATGTCAATGGTGTGACCGTAGGTCGCCCTGATCATGCCACCATCAATCTGATACCTGCCTTTCGGGTCGGTGAGTGCGATCGCCTCGATATGATGCTCCCGAAGCCATTGGAATCCTGATCTGCTCACGCCTACTGCTTCAACAAACTCAGAGATATCAACCCAGCCATGGCCATCGACCATAACACCGAGTTTCTCTGGGAAATGACGAAGAACCCCTGCCATGATACGACCAAGGGAATCAAGTTCACGATCACTCATGAGGAATTTTCCTTTCTCTTTGCACACTGGGCATATCTCTCCACGATAATACCCGTGTTCATCACATTTTCCGAGCATAGTTTCACGTTCTGTAATAGTATAAGATGTATAAGTTTTTGTATTCCTTGTTATATTACCCTGTTGGTGGACCAGTGGAACAAGAAGAGATGAAAAAACAGGCCGCGGAAAAAGCAGTGCAATATATCGAAGACGGGATGGTGATCGGCCTTGGGACCGGCTCAACCGTTGAGTTCGCGGTAAAAAAAATCGGGGAGATGGTAAAAGGCGGCTTGAAAATAACAGGGATCCCTACTTCACTAAAGACAAAAAGGTTAGCAACTGAGCTCAAAATCCCGCTGATAGACCTTGATGACCATACGACCATTGACATCACCATCGATGGTGCTGACGAGGTGGATTCCAATCTGAATCTGATCAAAGGCGGTGGNGGCGCGCTGACCAGGGAAAAGATCATTGCGTNTCATTCAAAAAAAGTCATCATCATCGTTGATGAAACAAAGATAGTAAAAGGCCTGGGGTGTGACTCGTTCCTCCCTGTTGAGGTCACTAAGTTCGGATGGTCAGCCACTAAAAAAGCATTGGAAGGGCTTGGGTGCACAGGGGAATTACGTAAGATCATGGATGAGGCGTTCATCACGGATAATCAGAACTACATCATCGATTGTGATTTCGGAAAGATAACAGACGCTGAGGCATTAGAAAAGGAGATCAATAATATCCCTGGCGTCTTAGAAAACGGGTTGTTTATCGGTCTGGCAGATGAAGTCATCGTCGGCAGCAAACAAGGCATGATGACGTTAGAACGACAAGATATCGTGCAATAGATTACATTTTTGTTTTCAGAAGGATGGCTTACACAGATGTTTTTCTCAGAGATGACCGCACGGGATACCTTAAAAAGAACGAAACAAAAAATGACAGAGTACCAGATAGGGATTTTAGAGCAGCTCAACGCAATCGAAGTAGATGCGCATTGGTTCCGTCGTGTGTTCCATACGTTTGCAGCCTCGTTTTTATTTTACTACCTGTTACCAGACGAGAAATGGATTAATCTTGGAAAAATTGTCCTCCCGATCATCATCGTAGCATGTATGGCTGTGGTCGAATATCAACGGATACGAGGCGGTCTTGATCACCATCGGTTCTTTGGCCTGCGGAACTATGAGAAGAAACGACCAGCGAGCTATCTGTATTTTGGCATCGGTGTTCTCGTATTGTTTCTGTTGTTTCCCCAGCAGATAGCGATCCCCTGCATTCTGTGCGCGTCGTTCACCGATCCGATCATCGGTGAATCCCGGTATTATCTTGGGAAAAAACGCGCGTATCTCATTGGTTTTGTCGTTTCACTGTGTTTCTTCCTGGTGAGCTGGTACCGCGCAGACTGGTGGATATTACTCCTTGTGTGTTTGCTAGGTGCCACCGGGGTGCTGATCGGTGAGGCAAAGAAACTCAGATTTGTTGATGATGACCTTATGATCCAGATGCTCCCTGCTATCCTTCTGCTGTTGCTATGGCAAGGATGTGTAGCTCTAGGTGTGAATATCTTACCGCCAAAGATGATCCTTCCGCTATGATAGAAAAGGAAAAGATGATGAAGACCTCGACCAACCGAAGAAATGAATCAGCTCAGAAGCTGCTGCTACGCTTAGAGTTATGGTTTGCACCATTGCTTCTGGTCGTCCCTCTTATTGTATCGTTGGTTTTTTTAGGGGATTGGTATGTGAAAGGATTTATTGGAAGGTCTGCAAGCTATGATGGAGAATTGTTCCTCGGATTGCTTCTGTTAATTGGTAATCTTTTGTTTGATATCCCCTTTTTACGATCACTAAGGATGCAAAAGAAAAAACAATGACCGGTATTATTTTGCTTTGTTTTTTTTCGCTCGTGCTAGGTGACGATACACAAAATACAGACACCCAATGATAATGAGGATAATGATGACGATGTCAAGTCCTTCAAGATACTGGCTTACTTCATCCCAGTGTTGTCCTAAAAGAAATCCAAGATAAGTAAGGATGGCGTTCCAAATCGTCGCACCAAGGATGGTGTATACTGTGAATTTTTTNACATTCATCTTTCCGATACCGGCGATAAGGGAGATGAGATGGCGAACGACAGGGACAAGCCGGGCGATGAATACCGTAAGCTCCCCTCGTTTGTTGAACCATTCCTCGGTTTTTTTGATATCCTCAGTATCAACCAAAACGTATTTTCCATATTTTTCAACGAGTCTATGCCCCCCGGTTTTTCCGATATAATAAAAGATGAGAGAACCAGTGATGCTCCCCAAGGTACTAGCGATGATAACGAATATAAAATTAAAAGACCCTTGTGCCACTAAAAATCCTGCGAACGGCATGACAAACTCAGAAGGAACAGGGACGACCATGCTTTCCAGCATCATCAGGAAAAATATTCCAGCATACCCCAAGAGAGAAATGGTTGAAAGAGCAAAGCTCCCGATAACTGCAAAAATTTCTGTGAGGAATGACATAGGATGCCAAGGAAAATCATGTAGGCCTATTTATACTTCGTTCTTTCATTGGCGGTGAACTAGAGTCGATCAGTAAAAAAAAAATTATTTAATGAAACGTGACGTCAAAAGCAGAGGTAACACGCAGAGACTTGCTATAAAGGAAAAACCAATGAGCGTTATGACCACGATACTGAATTGATGGAGTGAGGGAATATTAACAGCAAATGTCGCAAGCAAGGCGACGCTGGTTGTTGTTGCAGCTCCTACCAGTGACCACCCTGTTGTTTCAATAGTGATTCTCACTGCCTCTGTCTTCGATACTCCTTTTGCTATCTCTTCTCGTACACGTTGTGTGGTCTGAATACTATAATCGATTCCTGTTCCAATCATTATCGAAGCAACCGTGATATTGACGATAGACAGTGGTATATCAAGCATCACCAGCGCACCTGGTTCCCATGCTATTACCACAAGAACCGGGATGAGTGACAGAAGTCCGATACCAATGGAATTAAACCCGATGATCAAACATGCAAGCACCAACAACAACGCAATCAAAAGAGAGGTCGCCTGTGAGCTCATGATCTGTTTATTGATCTCAACACTGACAACATCCTGACCTGCAAGGACGGAGACACGACCATTTTGCGGGATGATAGCGCTTTGTGCAATTTCATCTATTGCCGTGATAAGTTTTTCCAATGTCCCCACGCTGGTTCCAGCAGGGAAGGAAACAACAATAATCGTCTTTGAATATTGATCATCGACGATCCCTTTTTTTGCGATTTTATCAAGAATAATGGTGTTGACTCCGATAAGCTCAGAGATTTTTTCAATTATCTTGCTTCGTTCTAACACGTCATTAATCTTCTTGATTTCATCAGCGATCGAATACGCAGACCCACCAGCAGCTCTAATCTCCTCTTCCATGGTATAGATCGCTTCGATGACTTCAGGATATGTCAAACCCTGGCGGTCTGTTTCAATGTACAATGCATTGAAGTTCGTACCACCACCAAAATTCTTCGAATACTCAAGGAGTTTTTCCACCTCAGGGATACCTTGTGGTGCCATATCGAGATAGTTGACATCGGTTTTCACCTGAGGAAGCACTATTATGGAGAGAACAACGAAGAAACAGGCGACAGCAAACAGCTTCTTTCTGTAATCAACAAGGAATTTGGCGAAGCGTTTCCACTGATGCATCGTCTCATGTTTCTCAAAATGCAGGACGAGACAGAGACAGGGGACAAGGATTGTCGCAGAGATAAACGCAAACATGATACCTATTGCGCATCCAAAACCAAACGTGACCATCGGCGGCATATTTGACGTCATCAGGGAGCCAAATCCGATGATCGTCGTAAATGCACACATGAACACTGCTTTTCCGGTAAGCCCCAGGGTTCGTTCCACTCGCTCAATTTTATCTTCAACGGTATGTTCTTCCGCAAATCGATTCGCAAGGTAAATCGAATAATCCACCCCAAGTCCAAGAAGCAATGCCGCAACAGCAATCGAAAGAATAGTAAGCTCAGGTTGGATTATACCTAAAACCCCAAAAGTAAGGAGAAGCGCGTAACCCAGCGGTAAAAATCCAATGATGAGACCTTTGAGGGTTCTATGAAAGAACAACAGAACACATGCGACACCAATAGCTGCCAAGGGAAACACGATTGTTAAAGATTGGAGTGTCTGCTCTTTCATCGCCTGTTGCATCGCAAGCGAACCAGTCACAGTCATCGTCGAATACCGAGCTTCTTTCACAATAGCATCTTTTACATTTTTAAGGATCTGAAGAAACTCTGCGTTATCAGAGAGCTGGAAGATGATAACCGCGACCTTATAGGAATTCAGGAAAAGGACCCCTTGTCGTGATTGGAGACGCGCCATGTAGGTGTTGATGAGAGCTGGATCATCAGGGATTTCGTATTTGCCTGTCCCGCCAAGACCCTCAGGAAGAGCAGGTTTTGCGTTTTCCTCTTTGATAAGCTGAGCGATGCTACTCACCGAAAAAATGCCATCGGTTTTCCCTTTGTCAAGCTCATAGGTGTTTATCTTTGTGGTCACCCGGTCCATTTCATGTAAAATGTATGGGTCACGGATGTCATCTGCCTCGATATAGATGATGATGGTAGATCCTATCTGGAATTCCTGGTTGATCTTATTCCATAACTGTACTGTTGGATCATTTTGAGGTAAAAAGGTGGTAAGATCGGACTGCATATACACGTTACGAACCTGCAGGCCGATAATGATGGTAATAATTGTATACACAAGCAGAATCGTTTTTGGTCGTTTCACCAGGATTTTTGCAAGGGAATGTGCTATCTTCATAACCCGCCCTCCTGATGATCCATGGTGATTTGCACATATTTCGTTCCATTCGTTTCCGCAGCTAGACTTGCAATCTTATTCAGCCGTGATTCGATGATTTTTACCCGTCGGCGGAGGAGAACAAGCGGTGAGACCGCGCAGTAGAGATACGGGTTTTTCCCGATGCTTGGTGTTTTTATTTTTTGTCGGTAGACGACTTTTTGTGCATACATCTTTGAAAGAAGCTCCCTAACGGTGCTCGGATGCAGTTTGGTTCCAGAGATGATTTCATCGCTGCGTGCCCCGTTTTTTCGCAGCAAGTAGACGTAGATACGAGATTCTGCCCTGGAGTCAAGTAATTCGTGGACTGCAGTCTCAATGTTCTTATCAATAGGTGATCGGGGTCTACTCATGAAAGCGCACCAATTTATTTTAAATTTTATATAAAAAAAGTTGTTTTGTCAGTTTAAATACCTTTCCATTTTGTCGTCTCCCACCCGACAAAACATTTTATCGGCTGAAAGACGATAAAAATACAACCTATGCAAACATTTATTTCCCCCCATCACCTCCCGTTAACATCGACAGCATGGATGAAAAAACCAGGGTGACAAAAGACATCGTAATGTTTGAGGAAAACATCAAACAAATACGCGAAACAACAATGACAGACAGACAGAAAAAAATCCTCGAACTTGCCTCGCAATACTATGAAGATACAAAATATTATGCAAGCAAAAAAGACTACTTCACCGCGTTTGGCTGCATCAACTACGCCCATGGGCTTCTTGATGCCATCCTCAAAACAGAACACCAAAGAGGAGAGTAATATGAAAGTAAAAGGAAGCATAGAAAAATATTATCATTACGCTTTTCCCATGCAAACGGTCCTTGTCACCAGCAACGATGAAGCCGGGAAAACAAACATCATCACCCTTGCCTGGCACACCCCGATCTCACGCAAACCACCATTGTATGGCATTTCGATTGCCCCGAAGCGACACTCCCATGCACTGATTGAGAAAAGCAAGGAATTTGTCATCAATTTCATCCCGTATTCTCTGGTTGAGGCTGCACAGTTCTGCGGGACCCACTCCGGTAAAACAACCGATAAGCTCTGTAAAACCGGAATCACCCTTGCACCATCTCTGAAACTATCCACACCTCTAATCAAGGAAGGATACGCCCATCTGGAATGCAAATTAGTAGAAAGTATTCCGCTTGGCGACCATACGCTTTTTATTGGCGAAATACTCGTAGTCTCAGCTGATGAAAACGCATTCAAAAACGAACTGCTCAGAACAGACCTTGTCCATCCCTTGTACTACATCGGGGAAAACGCGTATACGACGCTTGATAGGGTAAAAAGGAAAATATTCTAGCTGAAAAAAAGCTGCAGCTCAGCATCCACATTAATCCCTAATATCTGCTGGGCGTTGCCCTGATTGACACTAAGTTCAAGAAAACGATTACTTCCGATGGTGAAGAGAAGGTCTCCTGGCTTTGCATATCCGTACGAGGACACAAACGGAATCTGCTCCCATCGACGGTCACCAGCGACCACCGTGATTTTTTTCTGCTCGACCTCACCAGGTAAAATATCACAGGGGATGTTTGTTATCAGATTTCCAAACCGATCGACATAAATCACTTCCCCAACGACCCGGTCGCCGTGATGCTCCCCTAAATCGAACTGAAGGTCAACAAAATGCTTTGTCGGTGTACCGATCTCACCAAAGGGGACTCCCCGTGCGATATACGCGGCGACCGGCGCGAAGATATCACGACCATGGAAGGTGCGGGATAACGGATGGATCATGTATTTAGGGTTCGTGATCTCATAGACAACAAAGTCTCCCAGAAGGCGCGCGGTCGGCAAGAGTATCCCATTATCCGGACCGACCAGGATCTGTTTTTTTGTCGTGACAATCAAACCTTTCCGTTCCGTACCAACACCAGGGTCGACCACCGCAACATGAATTGTCCCCAGAGGAAAAAACGGTGCGGTTGCCCACAGGATGAACGCACCTTCTCTGATATTATGCGGTGAAACCTCATGTGTGATGTCAAGAAGCCGCGCATCAGAAATACTTGATGCGACCCCTTTCATCTGCGCAACATATCCATCCTTGGTGCCGAAATCCGTAAGAAACGTAATCCGTCTCATGTCTCCAACCTTTGCGACGATCTCTGCTCAGTATTGTTGTTCCATTCATTAGTCTTATTGACCACTTTTTTCTCACGACCTAACCAAAACTATATATGGGAGAAGCGTGTATAATATTAAAGATTGGAGAAGTAAGAAGGAATGGAGTCCGGAGAGATGAGTTATAAAAAAACAAGTGTCGCAGAGGACATTTGGGAACAAAACGCTCAGCGAAGTATGACCTGCCCTCAATGTAAAGGGTTTTTGACCATCGTCCAGGTTGATCCCATTGACGAAACAGATAACGCGTACACCCCGTACAGGACTGTTGTTGAATGTTCTAGCTGCTCTTATCGTATGGTCACCGAATCGTTCACCATTCTTGGAGGAATCAAGGATTTCGACAATGAATATGTTGAGATCGGCAGCTGGGGACCAAGCGGCAGTCGGGTGCTCTCACGCTTTAAGCACTCGATCAGTGTCAACCTTCTCAATGAACTAAAAAAATCACAAGAACTCGTGGAATTCTTAATCGTCAATGAACACGTCGTTCAGGTCATAGGATAAACACACTAATAAAAAAAGAAGAATGGACCCTCACGACTACATCATTTTAAAGGCCAACAGGTTTGTTTATAGAATGTTTTTAATAAATAGTTCATAAACCAATAATTGGTAAAGGAAAAAAGTCAAATAAAGAACCAAACATTATAGTCCTGTGAGACTCATGACGAAAAAAGCGGTTATTTTAGCGGCTGGCGAAGGAAAACGGCTCAGGCCGTTCACCGAGACCATGCCTAAAGTCATGCTCCCCGTTGCCAACAAACCACTACTCGAATACGTGTTTGACGCCGCCAGAAAAAGCGGAATTGAGGAAATCATCGTCGTCGTTGGGTACAAAAAAGAAGTCATCATGGAGTATTTCAAAGACTACAAAGACATCAAAATAACATACGTCATCCAAGAAAGACAACTCGGGACTGCCCATGCACTCCTTCAGGCAAAAAAACACATCAAGGATTCCTTCATTGTTCTGGCAGGGGATAACATCATTGACCCAGGCAGCATTGCAAAGCTCCTCAAAGACCAATCAGAATATTCCCTGCTCATAAAAGAACACCCGCATCCCTCCAAATACGGGGTCGTATTTATCGAAAACCGAAACATCAGACGCATTGTTGAAAAACCAAAAGAAGATGTTGGCAAATACATCTCCACCGGAATCTACAAACTCCCCCGCTCTGTCTTCACCGACCTTGAACACTGCTACGCGGAGGGAGTTCACGCGCTGTCATCTGTCATCCAAACCCTGGTAGACAAAGGAAAACATATCAACACCATTCTAGCAAAATCATGGATGGACATAGTATATCCCTGGGACCTCATCACTGTCAACGAAGCAATGATTCAGACGACAAGTGAATCCACCAGCGGCGTCATCGAAAAAAACGTTACGATAAAAGGCAGGGTATCCATTGGAAAAGATACGAAAATCTACGCAGGCTGCTACATCGTCGGTCCAGTGATCATCGGGGATAACTGCGAAATAGGACCCCATGCGTGCATCTTCCCATCCACCAGCATCGGCAAAAACACTGTGATTCATCCGTTCAGCGAAATAAGAAGCAGCATTATTATGGATGATGTTCACATCGCATCAAGTTCACATATCTCCCAGTCCATCATCGGCAAAGGATGCATCATCGGGGATAACTTCTCGACAATAACAGGGAAAACGATGATAGAAATCGACGATGAGATCAAGAAACTAGAAACACCGATAGGAGCCATGGTCGGAGAAGACTGCATCATCGAAAGCCACGTCGTGGTTGACCCTGGAAAGATCATCGGCAGAAAATGCAGGATTTCCCCCATGAAACATATCATAAAAAATATCCCAAGTGAAAGTAAAGTGATGTAACGTGTGCGGAATCATAGGTTATGCAGGTTTTCGTGACGCGCGGACCGTCTTACTCGATTCATTAAAACGACTTGATTACCGGGGGTACGATTCAGCGGGCGTCGCCATCATCGATAAGAAACTAAAAGTCTACAAGGAAGTAGGCGAGATAGCAAACGTAGAAAAAAAAATCCCGCTGCTCAAAGGAACCACCGGGATCGGTCACACTCGATGGGCGACCCATGGGGGTGTTACCAAAGAAAACGCTCATCCGCACCTTAGTTGTGATAAAAAAATCGCAATCGTCCATAATGGGATCATCGAAAACTTCAGCACACTCAAAGAAGACTTAAAAAAGAAGGGACATAAATTCATCTCCCAAACAGACACAGAGGTCATTGCGCATCTCATTGACGAACTCTACAAAGGAAACCTCGAGGATGCAGTTGCCGCTACCGTAAAAAAGATCCAAGGATCCTATTCAATTGTTGCCATCAGTCAAGATGAACCTGGGAAAGTCGTTGGAATCCGAAAAGAAAGCCCGCTGGTCATCGGCGTGGGAGACAGCGAAAACTTCCTTGGTTCAGACATCACCGCGTTTCTCAAATACACCAATCGTGTGATGTTCCTCAACGATGGGGAACTCTGTGTCATAACACCAGACGCCATCAGGGTGTATGACAAGAACAAGAAAATGATCAAAAAGAAAGAAGACCTCATCACTTGGGATATAAAAGACGCGGAGAAATCAGGCTTCCCTCATTTCATGCTCAAAGAAATCTATGACCAACCAGACACGGTCCATCACGTCCTCAGAGGGCGCATCTCAGAAATCGAAGAAACAATCACGTTCCCTGATCGTGTTGAAAAGCTCCTCAGTCCTGAAATTGCTTCTATTCACATCGTTGCCTGCGGTACTTCATTTTATGCTGGTATGATCGGGAAATACCTCATCGAACAGCACACCAATATACCAGTGTTCACAGAGCTAGCCTCAGAGTACCGATATTTCGGGACACGAAACGAGTCCTCACTGGTCATCGCGATCACCCAGTCCGGTGAGACCGCCGATACCCTAGCAGCATTACGAGAAGCACAGATGTCAGGATGCAAAACACTGGTCGTGACCAACGTTATCGGCAGCACCGCAACTCGTATCTCCGATGGATACATCTTACAGCAGTCAGGCCCGGAAATCGGCGTAGCCGCAACCAAAACATTCACCTCACAGATCATTGTCCTGTTCCTCATTGCCCTCAAAATTGCGTTGCGTCAAAAGATGCTTGGCTCCGATGAGCTGTACAACAACATCTTCCATCTGAAAGAACTCCCGCGACATGTCCGAGACGTCCTACAGCGAAGCAATGACATCATCGCTGTCGCAAAACACCTCAAGGACGCGAAATCCGTGTTTTTTATCGGCAGAGGCATCAACTATCCGCTCTCCTTAGAAGGTGCGTTGAAGCTCAAAGAAATCTCCTACATCCATGCCGAGGGGTTTGCTGCTGGTGAGCTGAAACATGGACCGTTCGCCCTGCTGACTAAAGAAACCCCGGTCGTCGCAATCGTCACCAAAGACGAAACCTATGAAAAGATCCTTGCCAACATCGGTGAAATAAAAGCACGAGGATCCAAAGTGATTGCCATAGCTGAAGACAAAGACACAGAAATCGAAAACCACGCTGACTATGTGCTTCGCTTCCCTGCGGGCTCTCATGTGCTGCCGTGCATCCCTATCACCGTTGTTCTCCAGTTACTCGCCTATCATGTGGCTCATCTCCGAAAATGCCCGATTGATAAACCACGGAACCTTGCAAAATCAGTAACCGTTGAGTGAGGCAGAAAAACCATGAAATGTGTGATTCTTGCGGCAGGCGAAGGAAACCGGATGCATCCTCTCACGTATACCAGGCCAAAAGTGATGCTTCCGATCGCAGACAAACCAATCCTTGAATGGAACCTGCTCAATGCTCGTGCAGCTGGTCTGAAAGAATATATTTTTATCGTCAGTTACAAAAGTGAGATGGTACGAGAATATTTCGGAAATGGAAAACCATGGAACGTAAAGATCAGCTACATCAATCAGGGAAAAGCCATGGGGACTGCTCACGCCATCGGAACGGTCGAGCCGTTCGTCAATGATTTTATCACCCTCTGTGGTGATACGATTTTTGGTGCCAGCGATATTAAAAAAGTCGCCCAGAAAGGAACCAAGATAGGATTAATCCAGATGGATAATGCAACGGAGTATGGTATCGTAGAGCTCAAGGGAAAACACTTAATCAAGATCTCTGAGAAAATGGAGCATCCATCATCCAACGTCATCAACGCAGGTATCTACCATTTCAACAAAAAGATCTTTGACTTTATTCGTAGGACGGCAAAATCACCAAGAGGCGAGTTTGAAATTACTGATTCCATCAATAAGATGGTAAGTAAAGAGCCAATGGAGGGCGTATTCCTTAAAGAATGGCGAGATGTCGTCTACCCGTGGCATCTCCTTGATGCAAACGAGGAGATTTTAAAGAAGTTGAAGACAAAAATTCAAGGCACTGTTGAGAAGAACGTGACATTAAAAGGAATCGTAGTCGTCGGAAAAGACACGGTTATCCGTTCAGGCACCTACATCGAAGGCCCAGTCGTCATCGGAAATAACAGTAAAATCGGACCAAACTGCTATCTCAGACCCTTTACTACTATAGGGAATCACTGCCATGTGGGAAACGCCTGCGAAGTAAAAAACTCCATCATCATGGACCATAGCAACGTCCCCCATCTCAACTACGTTGGTGATTCCATCATCGGACAGCACTGTAATCTTGGGGCAGGCACCACCGTTGCAAACCTCAAACTTGATAAAAACAATATAGCGGTCGTACTCAATGGAAAAAAAATTGATTCCAAACGACGGAAACTTGGGATGGTTATGGGAGATAATGTACAGACAGGGATTAACTCCATTATAAATGTTGGAACGATGATTGGTAACGACGTGTTTATCGGTCCAGGTGGATTTGCGAAAAATGAACTCAAACCATTCTCACGAATCTTATAAAAAAACATAATCTTTCTCCCCAGTTATTTAATATATACCATTGCTACTATCGCTTTTTTAATATGTCGTTGATTGCAAGAAAATCACTTCTCATTACTGTCTCAAAAGTCATTGCTCAATTCGTTGGTTGGATAGGTTTAGCGGTATTGGCAAAACTCTGGGGAGGGTTTGCACCAGAAGCCATTGGAATCATCGGTTTTGCAATGTCATTCATCGCTATGTTTGACCTCATAGCAGACCTCGGGTTTTATCAGGCTCATATAAAAAAAGTGTCTGAAGGAAAAGACCTGGGGACCTGCATTGGCACCTTTGCAGCGATTAAAATATTATTGACCTCCTTGATGGTCGGAGTGGTTCTGTTATCTATTTTCATCTGGAAAAACGTATTTCATAACGAGTTCTATGATGCGACGACTGAATCAGTTGTTTTCGTCATGCTCATATATTTTGTTCTTGCAGACCTTACACAAATAGCAACAGTGACCTTTGAGGCAAAAAAAGAAATCGCAAAACGAGAACTCACCTACATCTTTGAATCAATAAAAACACCAATGATGATCCTCGTCGCAGTTGCAGGAGTCGGAACCTTGGCTACCATCCAACCTGCTATCCAATGGCCTGATTTCCTCGGTCCGCTTCAGAAATTCCTTGCGAGCCACGCGGTTGGATCTCTCGCTATGACCTATGTGTTTGCGATTCTCGCATCATTTGTTGTCGGTCTCTGGTTATTAAGAAAATATCCGATTAAAAAACCCAGATGGGGGCTAGGAAAAGAGTACACAGCCTTTGCTCTACCGATTATGTTAATTTCGGTTATCGGTGTTATTTCTGTGAATATAGATAAGATTATGCTTGGATTTTTTTGGACATCCACAGAAGTTGGTTACTTTTTTTCGATGCAGCAGATCATGCAGATGTTAATGATTCTTCATGTCGCTGTTGGAACAGTTCTGTTTCCAACGTTTTCAGAGTACCATACAAAAAATGATTTTCAGAAAATCATGGAAGCAGTATGTATGTCAGAACGATACATCTCTATGGTGATGGTACCACCCGTTGTCGTCTTTATCGTGTTTGCTAATCCGGTCATTGGTACTGTTTTAAGCAATGCGTTTTACCCGGCAGCATCCACCCTCATTGTTCTTTCAATCTACGTTTACATTTTAAGTTTGACGAGGCCCTGCTTTGCGTTGACGAGTGGGATTAATAAACCGATTATCGGAGCAAAAATCGGATCTGTCATGTGCATAATCAATATAGTATTAAATTTCTTGCTTATACCAAAAGATGGATTACTTTCATCGTTTGGTATCAACGGTCCNCTTGGTGCTGCTGTTGCCACGGTCACTGCGGGNTTTGTGGGGTTTTTTTGGTTTAAGTTTACCGTAAAAAAATTGATTGGCGTAAAGATGGTATATAGTCATATCCCACGTCATATTATCGCAGGTTTTGTGATGGCTCTAGCCTTGTATTTTTTGAGCTATTCCATTCTAACGATTCGATGGTATCTGCTTATTGTCTTCGCGTTCATAGGGTTAGCTGTCTATCTTGGGGTTTTATACGTTTTGAAAGAATTTAATAAAAAGGACCTAACCTTCTTCCTCAATCTGTTACAACCAAAAGAAATGTTGAATTATATTAAATCAGAATTAAAAGAGGAAAAAGAAAGCTTGGAAAAAAAATAGACGAGATGTGTTTATCAGACCATCTTTTTACTTCCTCTTTGGGATTTAGCATAATTAAATGATTGGTTTTTTCGTATTTCATATCGGATTAAGATGGTGGTCATATAAAGCTGTAATGTTAATTTTTCTATTTTATTATTGAATTTATTTTTTTATCTCCATCACACAGAGATACTTTCGTTTGTTCCATTTTGGTTTTTTTTCTTTGAAATAATTTAATTCTTTTTCTGATTGGACCCATAAACCTTCGACAAGTTCCTTCATGAAAAACAAATGAACAGATGAAGCGATAAAATGTTTAAATTCCTCCGCATAGAGACTTTTTGATATTTCATCATTTCTTTGTCCAAGGGGGAATGTGAGAATGAACAATCCGTTTTTTTCAAGAAGATCATTGATCACCCGGTTTATATTACGAAATGCATAGGATGAATACTGTTTTTCTAAAAGGCCCGTAGGTTTCACATAATCTGGATTATCGCCCCCATCTGAATCCATATGTTCAAACGTGGAGATAGAATAAATGAAGTCATAACGATGTTTTGTTTTGAATGTGTAGATGTCTTCGTTAAAGACATCATAAGCTTTTTCGTATTTATCAACTGTATCTTTTTCTTTGAAATCTCGAAATGTGTCATAGTAATGTTTTGTGACATTTCCTATCTCTAATGTGCGTTCATGANGATATGAATCTATATAATAACGGATGACTGGAATTTCTATGGTTCTTACCTTTCTCCAAAAACAATTATAGGAATGGAAAAAATATTTTAAGGGAACGTTCTTGAATTTGAAAGTTCTCTTTTTAAAAGGTCTTCTCACGGCGGCTTCAATAAGTTTAAACATCATATTTTTCGACGATCCTTTCGACTTTTTCATCGATTTTGTTTGTTATCATTTTATAGAAGCCATATAACATTCGAGGTATTTTTGCTTTAATGTATTTTGCTCGTTTCCAATGATGTAATGCCTCAAGCCATTTTGGATTTGTTGATTCTATCCATTTTTTATCAAGACGAGATACCATGAGAAATGTATGATCTGTACAGAAATATGAGCTAATCTCAGGATCAATATATTTCACAATTGCTTTTGCAGTGATTTCCATTCTTGTATCCATATTTTTTTTATCATATATTTTTAGATCAGGTTTTTTAAAAACCAATGCGGTTCCTTTCTTTTTTTGATCAGAGGTATATCGTTCTCCTTCAGTCATGTAACAAGTATGATATGTTGTAGAAACCGTCCCATAAGTATATCCATTTTTTTCAACAACATCCCTAAGAATAACATCGATAATTCTCCAAGCATAATCATTATCTACATGATAGTTTTTCACTGCATCTTTGCGAATAATCCAAGGACCACCTAAAGGTCGTTTTTTAAGGTTTGTGGTTGTAGGATCTTCTCGTTCAAACTCATAATGAACAATCCGTTTACTTCCAAAGTAATCGTATTTATCCTTGCATTTTATCATTTCATTATACCAACCTTTAGTTGGGATTTTCGCGCAATCAATAAATACGAACCAAGGGGTGGAAACACGTTTGATAAGCATTTCCCAACATTTTCCTAAAGTTAAATCTGGAAAAATTTCAATGCTCACACGAGGATATGTCTTTAAAATATCTATTGTTTTATCTTTTGAACCACCATCGATAACAAACAGTTGTCTAATAGGCACTTCTTCAAACATTGTGTCGAGCGTTTTTTCTAGGTATTTTTCTGCATCTAATGTCATCATGATCGCATCAACTGATTCTGTATTTGGATCTTCTTTCAATCGATCAATATTTTTATAGCTACCCAACATTATATAATTCCCTCCATTTTTAAATCAGCATCAACCATTTTTTGTATAAGAGTTTTAAAATCGGTTTTTGGTTTCCATTTAAGGATTTTTTGTGCTTTTGATGAATCCCCAATTAGTGACATTTTTTCTTTTAATTTATATAATTCAGGCGAACAATAAATTAGTGTTTTGTTGGTTTTTTTCTCGATACCTCGTTCATTGAGATCTTTCCCTATCCATTCTAACGAAATTCCTGCATGACTAAATGCATAAAAAATATATTCACGTATTGTATGTCCAGTACCAGTTGCAACTATGAAATCATCAGGGCGTTTTGACTGAAGCATCATCCACATTGCTTCGACATAATCTGGTGCATATCCCCAATCTCGAACCGAATCAAGATTACCTACCATGAGTTTTTCTTGCTTCCCAGACAATATTTTCGCTACTCCACGAGTTATTTTCCGTGTAATAAAATTTTTCCCCCGTCGCGGGGATTCATGGTTATACAGAATACCATTCCATATTTTCATCCCATATTTTTCACGATAATATATTGCACAATAATACGCAAATAGTTTTGCGATTGCGTAAGGAGAATCTGGATTAAATTTTGTATATTCATTTTGCGGGCATTGTGATGGAGACGACCCAAATAACTCCCGAGATGATGCGTTAAAAATTTTTGCATCACATTTTGAGTCATGGACTGCTGAAAATACTCGTAATGAACCTAAGGCATTTACATCAGCTGTTTCTAAAGGTGACACGAAGGAAATTTGTCTATCAGATTGTGCAGCAAGATGATACACTTCATCTGGTTGAATTTCTTGGAGTATTTTAATAAGTGAAGGGTAATCACAAATATCTCCATAATGAATCGTAACTTGATTGACATCATAATGCTCGTCGAGAGAAAGCACTTGAAAATGAGAGGTTGCTGATGTCACAGATTTTTGGACGAGCCCATGAACCTCATACTTTTTATTTAGAAGTAATTCGGTAAGATATGAACCATCCTGACCAGTTATTCCAGTGATGAACGCTTTTTTCATGGAGTTATCCAACCTTAAGGACGAAAGGACTAGAAATAATAGAAATATATAGATAACTGTCGTTTATTTTCAATAATTCTTTTAATTTTTCCCATACTCTGTGTTTTAATATTGAATCAACGACCTTATTATCTTTTTCTTTCAAGATAGAAAATATGCGTATTAATTTTCTATTTTACAACCGACTTTAAATCCTTTTTCACCAACTCAACCTCAGGTAATGGGAAAATAAAACATCCTCCTTTCTCAAGATATTCTTTTTCACGCTCTAAGAACTCTTTTCTAAAATGCCATGGAAGTACAAGATAATAATCAGGGTTACACGCTCTTGAAAAATCCTCGGAGAAAATGAGGATGTGGCTCGCTGGAGTCCAATGTCCGTTTTTCAAAGGGTTTTTATCAGCGGCAAACGAAATAAGCCGATAATCAATACCGCAAAACTGAAGGAGTACATTTCCTTTGGTAGACGCACCATATAAGTGTACTGTTTTTCCTTTCTTTTTTTCTTTGCATAAAAAGGTATACAATATTTCACGTATTTTCGATATACGATCATTGAAATCCTTAAAAGGCTTTACAGAATCAAACCCTTGTTTTTTTTCCTCATTTAAAATCTTAGTCACTTTATCAGTACCATCAGGGTATTTTGCGTTTTTATGACAGACAGAGAGTTTGAAACTACCGCCGTTGATGTCATTGAATGCAACATCAATAACTCTCAGGTCATTTCGTTCCATCATCCATACGATTTGTTTCAATGTATAATATTCCAGGTGTTCATGACAAATAGTATCAAATGCGTTCATTTTAATCATCGTTGGCATATAGGACTGTTCTAACACCCAGATACCGTCTGGGTGAAGTATCTCTTTTATCTCAGAGACGAACGACATGGGGTTTTCGAGATCATAAAACATAGCAATAGAGGTAATAATCTTTGCTTTACCGGTAGGGTGCACTTTATCAAAAGCTCGTTTGGAAAAAAAATCAGTGACTAAAACAATATTATTTGGGTAATGAATCTTGAATTGCTCCCCACCAGGGTCTATTCCAATCAGTTTCATTTCTTTTACAGTATATGATTTTAATAACGTTCCATCGTTGCTTCCTATATCAAGAACGATATCATCTTCCTGCAAGTGAGCAAGCTGCTGAGCATCCAACGCAATTTCTTTTAAATGATTACTCATCGTCTGATTCAATCCAGATAAATATCCATAACTTGTTCCATACATTTCACACAGAGGAACGCTATGTGCTAATTGGAGCAGCCCACAAGCATTCTCCCCATTGCATTTCACAAGTTCAAGCGGTGCAGACGGAGGATCATTTGTCCCAACAACAGGGAAGCGCCCTGATAATGCTTGAATTCCAAGGTTAATAACAGGAATTAAATCGGTATTTTTACATATACGGCAGTGAGTTATTTCATTAATTGCCATGCATTTTAACTCCTTCTTTTTGAAGGTCGGCGTGGACCATGATCTTGACGAGCTCTTCAAAACATACTTTCGGTTTCCATCCAAGAACAGTCCTTGCTTTTGTAGAATCCCCTCGTAGATAGTCGACTTCAGCTGGTCTGAAGTAATGAGGTGATACTTCGATATAGACGCGTTTTTTACTCGAATCGATCCCAACTTCATTAACACCTTTTCCGCTCCATTCTATCGATATCCCTACTTCTTTAAATGCATGTTCTATGAATTCTCGAACACTATGCGTTTCGCCGGTTGCGATGACAAAATCATCAGGTTTTTTTTGTTGTAGCATCATCCACATTGCTTCGACATAATCTGGTGCGTATCCCCAGTCACGCATCGCATTCATATTTCCCATGTACAGTTTTTCTTGTTTTCCGGCAAGGATTTTTGCAATACTCATAGTTATTTTTCTTGTGACGAAATTTTCCCCTCGGCGAGGAGATTCATGGTTGAATAAAATACCGTTCCATATTTTCATGTGGTAAGCTTCGCGGTAGTTGACTGCTATCCAATGTGCATATAATTTTGCAGCAGCATAGGGGGACTTTGCATAAAAATGAGTGTCTTCATTTTGTTTCTCAGGGGATGAGCCAAATAATTCGCTTGTGGAAGCATTATATATTTTTGTATTTTCGATAAGATTTGTTGAACGAATTCCTTCTAACAATCGTAATGTTCCTATTGCATCAGCATCAGCACTGTACACCGGTACTTCAAAGGAGACATGTACATGCGATTGTGCTGCAAGATGGTAAACTTCATCTGGTTCAACTTCTTTTAAAATATGTAGAAGACTTGTCGCATCGGTCATGTCTCCATAATGCAGAAGTAACCCTTTTTTCTGGTCTTCATGATATTTATGGAGGTGTTCTATTCGTTCCCTGTTAAATGTACTTGCTCTTCGTATCAATCCATGCACTTCGTATCCTTTGCTCAGAAGCAGTTCCGCTAAATAGGAACCATCTTGACCTGTGACTCCGGTAATAAATGCTTTTTTCATGATTCACCCTTTAAAATTCCTCAATACAAAGATGTTCATAAACCTTATTCCTATATTTTATATGAATACTCCTAATTATCGTCTCCGTCTCATATTAACACTCGATATAATCCAGATGAACAATAGGACTTAAAAACTGCATGTTTCAAGCTACGAACACGATTCCCTTTGATATTTTCTCAACAGTAACTCGGTAACCACCCAAAACAGTAAGGAACTTTCACTAACAATCCGCCTTTACTACCATTTACATACCTTTTAATCGGCATAGTTATTGAAAAAGTAGTTTCTTGATTTCTTCTTTTGAAACCGGTTTGAGGTCTCGTGATGAATAACGATCAACAGAACAATGTCGCGCAGTTGGATAATCCGATACCGTGTAGCTGATGCTGGGCATTTCTAACTGCGGAGGGATGATCAGCATATCATCGGTTTCAAATCCTACGGATGCTTCTGATTCGGTCATCAGTTCTTCGAACATTTTTTCACCTGGACGCAGTCCGATGATTCTTTTTTCAATACTTTCTTTTTTATAATGATATTTTTCCGCGTACGTTTCAATGATGACGTCTACAAGATCACCAAGTCTGACGACAGGCATTTTTAGGATGAAGACTTCTCCCCCTTTTGCCATGAGCGTTGCTTTGAACACCAATTCAATAGTATCTGACACAGACATCATGAATCTGGTCATTTCCGGGTTTGTTATGGTTATCGGTCTTTTTTGTCGAATCTGTTCTTCAAAAAGAGGAATGACCGACCCTCGTGAGAATGAGACATTGCCGAAACGAACTGAGGAGAAAATCGTTGGTTTTGATCCTTTTCCTTCATTCGCATCGATGATGAGTTTTTCTGCAAGAAGTTTTGTCGCACCCATGGTATTTACTGGATTGACTGCCTTGTCAGTGCTGATGCTGATAACGCGATCTACCCCTGACTCAAGTGCAGCTTCGATGACNTTTCGTGTACCAAGGACATTGGTCTTAATCGCCTCAAAGGGATTATATTCACAGAGAGGCACATGCTTCAGTGCTGCTGCATGATACACAATATCAATATCTTCCATAGCAAGAAGGACACGTTCTTTATCACGGATATCCCCTATTAAAAATCGTTTATTAGGGATCTCATGGATCATTTTTACCCCAGTATCGTCTGTCTCATTGATCATCTGGAAGGTGGCGTTTTCATCATTACTGAATATTCGTACAACCTCTGGTTTAAATTTCAGCACGCTTCGTACGATTTCACTGCCGATGCAGCCAGTGCCACCGGTCACTAAGATTTTTTTTCCTCGAAAGATGTTTTCTAACTGTTTTTGCATCATGATCATCAACATCCTTTTTCGATCTCATGGAGAATATAATCCATTTCTTTTTTTGTTAAGGAGGGATAGAGAGGAAGGGTAAGAACTTTTTCAGCTATTTCCTCAGTGACAGGTAAATCATTTTTTTTGTAGTTAAATCCTTTTGTGTAGTACGTTTTCAGATGAACCGGTTCGAAATACACTTTTGTCATAATCCCTGCCTTGGTGAGGTGCTGCTGTAGATGATCCCTGGTTTTTTTATCAGGCAGCTCGATCGTATAGAGCTGGTAGACATGATACTCATCTTTTGATTCAGCAGGGGTTCGTATATCCTTCATCTTTGCGAGTTTTTTTGTATAGTACGCTGCTTTTTCCCTGCGCAGTTGTATGATTTTGTTGAATTTTTTAAATTGTGAAAGCACTAACGCTGCGTTGATACTTGGTAGTCTGTAATTGTAACCGGCTTGGATGTAATCTAACTCCTGAGTGGTTGCAAAGTAGCCTTCTTTGCTTTCGACACGACCATGAGAACGAATCAGATTGAGTTTTTCGGCAACGGCCCTGGAATTTGTGACTACGATGCCGCCTTCTCCTGCGGTGATGACTTTGTTTTGGCAGAAGCTGAACATCGCCGCATCACTAAATGTTCCTACCCGTTTATTATGTATTTTTGCTCCGAGTGATTCTGCGGCATCCTCGATCAGGATAAGGTGATGGTCTTTCGCGATTTCTTGTAATGCTTTGATTTCTTTACAAGGACCTCCGCCGTAATGAACAGGGATGATCGCCTTTGTTTTACTTGTGATTTTTTCTTTTACGTCCTCGGGGTCTAATGCATAGGATTGCCCCTCGATGTCAGCAAAAATAGGTGTCGCACCGGTAAGAGCTACAACGTTTGCTGTCGCGATAAAGGTAAAGGATGGTACAATGACTTCATCACCATCTCTAATATCATACGCCAGTAGTGTTGCATGGAGAGCTGAAGTGCCTGAGTTAAACGAAACCCCCTGTTTCTTTCCAATAAAACCCCCGATGGTGTCTTCCAATGTCTGTATTTCCGGGCCCATGGTCCAGTAGCTTCCCCGTTTGATGACCGAGGTAACCGCAGCGATATCCTGTGCGTCCCAGTACATTTTGAAAAGCGGGATTTTCCATTTCATTTTTCGATTCATCCTTTTTATTTTATTTTGCTCATCGATGTGATATTCACCGGATGGTCAGATGGTGTCAGTATCAGGTCTGTTGGTCGTTGTATCTTTTTTTTACTTAATTTTGAGAACCATGAACAATCATGGTACGACTTCGTCACCGTTTCGTAGAGCTGCTTCGACGTTTTTCCGTAATCGCCATACACCGTCTCGTTTCTCGACGATATCTTTGTTTGCGAATTTATCCACGATCTTCCAGAAATCCTCTTCTTTGTAGTTGATGAATTTAAGAAAATCGGTTAGCATTCTTCTGTCAAGCTTCCAATCCTCCGAAATGACTTTTTCCACGGCTTCTTTACGAGTCATCATCCCGTCCCGGATATAGAGACTGGCGACTTCAGTGACCCGCTGGTGGCCGAACTTCGGGAATTTGAACCATGTGTGGGTAAGATAGCCAAGAGAGTCGATTTGATCGTATTGCTCAAGGAACCCGTCTCGTTTCCATTCGCCGGTATCATCGAGTGTTTTGAACCCCCTGGTTCTTGCGAACTGCATGTTCTTATAGCCGCTCCAGGGGAGGAAGTAACTGAGGAATATGGGATTGAGTTTTATCTTTTTTATTTCTTTNTCAGATGGAAAAATCCCTGGGTTGACATCCTTCATGGTGATGTCTTTATCAAGCCATGTATCCCAGGGGACTGGCTTTACAACATCATTGGTGATCTGTTTCATGGCACTCGGGGTTTCTTCTGTGTTTGGCCCACCATAGAGGAAGTTCGTGTCTTCACCGTAAATGACCAAAGGCAGGTTCAGTTTTACGGCCATCTGCAGGGGGTACGCGTAGATCGCTTTGTCAAAATACCAGGTTGGTGACCCAAGTCGCTCTAACGCTTTTTTAAACAGATTCTTACAGACTTTCGGGTTCAATGACATGACGTGGGCGTCAACGCCAAATTCAGTGCGGATGTTCTCCCAGTTATGATGACCGGTTTGTGTCCATGTGAAGTTATCGACGCTTACCAGCAAGGGGTTCATCCCAAGTTTTTCCTTCATGATGTAGGTTTGGTAGTAGCTGTCTTTTCCACCGCTTGCGGTGATCATGCAATCGTAGTAATCCCCGTTCATCCCTCGGTATTCATCAGCAAGTTTCTCAAGCTCCCCCCAGCGTTTCTTCCAATCTGTTTTTTTCACATGTTCTGCTGCTTGACAGGGGTAACAGATTCCTTCCTCGTTAAATTTCATATATGGTCGTGTATCAGGCATGACACATTTCTTACAATATCTCATGATAGTTCCTCCATCAGTTTTTCTCTTTCTTTTTTGTAAGATTTCTTATTTTTTTTGCGGGAATTCCGTAGGCTAAAACATTATCTGGTATATCAGTGTTTACAAAGCTGTAAGCACCAATGATTGTATTTTCGCCAACGGTCACTCCAGGCATAATGACAGAATGTGTTCCTATTCGACAGTTCTTTTTTAAGGTGATTTTTCCTTCTTTGTTATCGATGGTTGAAAGTGAATAAAGCGAGCAGTGAGACCCTATTTGTACAGAATCTTCTATAATTACTCCTTTTTTGGCGTTGATGTAGGTGAACGCACCGATATCGACAGAGTTGCCTAGTTTCAGGTTTTTGTGATGTTGACACATCCAATTCCACTGTGTGGTATCATTTTTATTAAAGGTCGGCGGTTTCCATTTCTTAAATCTTTTTTCGGTCATAGTTGCCTGCTTAATATGTTATTTGTTTTTGGATGAGTTTTTCATCAAGGGGAAGTTCTTTAAAGATTTTTACCATCTTTTGTGCAGCATTTCCAGCTCCAAATTGATTTTTGCTGAGGCGAGCTTTCTGTTGGAATTCTTTATTATGAAGAGCGAAATCGATACTCTTTATGATGTTGTTTTTTTCTGGTGGGACATCAAGGATGTTTGCGGATCGCTCTCGTCCTTGCTGTCTGCTCCCGATATTTATGACCGGGATTTTAAAAAAAGGTGCTTCGATGATACCACTACTAGAATTGCCNATCATAAGATCAACGGATTTCATGACGCTGAGATATTCTTCATGNGGCATATTTTTAAAGGCATGAAGATATGGTTTTTTTTCATATGTTTCTATCAGGTCAATGAATTTTTTACCGCCTGCATCGCAGTTCGGGTAGATGAGAACAGTCTGTTCTTTCAGCAAATCCAGCGCCTGCAATAATTCTTTGAGTTGAGTGTATCCTTGGTCTTTTAACGTGGTAAGGGGATGTTGAACAACAAGAAACGTTGTGTTTTTTGGGTTGAGATGATATTTTTTGAATATTTCTTTTTTTGATGGTATCTTCGAATGCATGATGGTATCAAGGGTCAGTGCACCGGTGATAAAAATTCTTTTTTTGTTTTCACCCATCTTTTCTACTCGTTCTGCGTTTTCCTTGGTGTGAACAAGGTGGATATGGGAGATTTTTGTAATCGCATGACGGATGGATTCATCTATGGTGGTGCCGCTCACATCACCTCCGTTGATATGCGCGATGGGAATGTTGAGATATAAAGCGGCAAGCGCAGCAGCCAATGATTCGCTGCGATCACCAAGGACAACAAGGATATCTGGGCGGTTCTTATCAAAGAATTGTGCAAAATTATTGATTCCTGAGGCCAGATATTCAGCCATATGAGCAAGTTTATCTCCATTCAAGGTCATTTCGATTTTTTTTGCGCCAGGAAAATCACGTTTGACGATTTTGTAGGTGCTGCCGAATTGAGGGAGCAGATGCATCCCCGTAATGATTGGCAGTAATCGGAGNGCTTTTTCTTGTTGGATTGCTTGCATGAGTGGCTTGAGATATCCGTATTCTGCTCNGGTACCGGTAACGACAGCAATCGTTCTCATAATCATTCGACCATATTCAGACGAATACGTTCATCTTTTTGGATAGGTTTTTTTGTTTTCTTTCCCAGGATTTGTTCTATTTTGGTTGGTGAAAGACCGTTCCCCGGTCGTTTGATGGCAAGCATGGTATTACGGATAATTACACCTTTTTTGATATGTTGGTTTGCGACAATGCTTTTTCGGACGAGTTTCATGATTTCTTTTTCAGAGGGTGTTGGTTTTTTCGCATAGCTACCTAGGGTCGTTTCGACGTTTCGAACCGCAGTCACCATCTGGGTGAGCTCCTCTGGTTCGAGGGAAGCTTTATGATCAGGACCGGACATGGATTTATCAAGTGTGAAATGCTTCTCGATGACCACTGCACCAAGGGTTGCTGCCATGATGGGAACGGTAATTCCTACCGTGTGATCTGAGTATCCGACCAGACAATTAAGCGTATTTTGCATCGTCAGCATCGCACGGAGATTTACTTCTGCTAACGGGCAAGGATAATTGGTAGTACAATGGAGTGCGATGATGTGATGGTTTCCCGTTGCTCGGATCGTTCGAATAGCGGTGCGTACTTCACTGAGGGTGGCCATACCGGTTCCCAGGATGATTGGTTTGTGTTTTCGTGCTGCGTAGTGCAGTGCTTTAGTGTTGGTAAGATCCCCTGAACCAAACTTATAGGCAGGCACAAGGTCTTCCAAAAAATCGATAGCATCAAATGAATGAGGCGTGGATAAAAACAATATCTTTTTTTTATCACAATATTTCTTCAGTTGTTTGAATTCATCGTATCTCAGCTCATATCGTTTGATCATCTCGAGCTGGGTGAGGTTTTTCCCGATGTTTTTCTTGGCGTATGATGCGATTCCGACGTCATTAGTGACGACTCCTTCTGTTTTGAAGGTCTGGAATTTCACGGCATCTGCCTTTGCAGAGACAGCCACGTCTACAAGTTTCTTTGCAATGTTGAGTTTTCCATTGTGGTTCACGCCTGCTTCTGCAATGATAAAACAAGGTTGTTTGTCGCCAATGCACTTTGTTCCCAGTTGTATGATTTTTCCCATAGATTCCCAGCGTGACAGTTAGTCAAAGGTAACGATGTACCAGTATTAAAAGTTCATTTTATGGCCAGATGATGAACAAGATCAGGCATCACATCATTTTTCTAGAGTAAACGTCTTGTTTAATTTTTTTTATTTCTTGGAAATGTTCGTGGTAGTTCTTATCGATTTGTTCTTTGACTTTCTGTTCTAAATCAAGCTGGACGCATAAGGAGTTTATCGCTGCTATCTCCGGGTGTATATCGAGGTATTCGACGACTTTTTCTAAGTTAAGGGTTGTTTTGAAGGGGATGGTCGTGTAGAGATGGTTGATAAGTTGGTAATCCTCTGTATAGTCAAGAGTAAGACGATATTCTGGTCTGTTGACCTGCTTGTCCGCCTTAAGTGTGATCACACCGAAAAGCTCAGGTCGGTCGATGAGGTACCCCCAGATCTCTGTGTCGACAATGGTTTTAACGATACAGATGGTTTGTAGTGCTTTGACATTCATGCCCCAGGCTGCAGCCCCGAAGGGGAGACCCTGTATCTTAATAAAATCAGGTCGTTGTTGCTTGATCACATCAACAATCTTGTTTGCATATTCAACAGAGAATAAGGGGTTGTCCGCGGTGATCCCGAGCGTATAATCCAGGTTATGATGAAGAGCGGCATCATGAAGCCTTTTCAGGACATCGTCAGGATCCCCCAGGAAATACGAGACACCGGTTTTTTCTGCTATGTCGATGAGGGGTCTGTCCTGAGGGTTTGCAGATGTGCAAATGACAATATCGGCATTTGGGATGCCATGAATTTCCTGTGCGCGTTCCACGATACGCTGGATCACTGGTTTTCCGTTCAGATCCTTCATGATCTTCAAGGGTAGTCGCGTTGATTTCAACCGTGCAGTGATCAAAAAACCTATTCTCATAGAGTGTCCATCCGAATTGTTGTCATTTCTTTACATTCGTGAACTGTTCAAGATTTAGGGTCTTAAATTTATATTCGATTTTACTGAAGTCGATCGTCTCGTCTTTCCTTATGTCGACTTTTGCTTTGGAGCCAATCAACTGTAAGACTTGTTTCTGCGGTATCGTACTTTCCTCTGCCGTCCTTTTGAACCATAAATTCTCCAGGGTCAGTTTTTCTCCTTTTTTGATTTCTTGTTTGGCGACAATTGCTTTTTTCATTGGTCCGATGTTACCGTAGGCTTTCTCTGGTTCACTGAGGGTGATTTGACCGCTGCCATGGATTTGCACTGCGATTTTCATAAGCTCACGAATGCAGCTCATTTGTTTTTTTCCAACCGCTGCGTGATAGTCGATGCGTTCTTTCCCAGGGTCTGGCGTATAGTGTTTTTCAAGAACCGGAAAGCCCATGAGTGCAGCAGCGACACTGATGACTGCATTGTTGGGGTCGTCATATCCTGTGTGGTCTGCGTACCCGACGGGGAGATGAAAGAGGTCTTGGATCGCGTGCATCTTGGCCAGGTTGACGTCCTCGTAATTCGTCGGATAACTCTGGAACCCGTACATGAGCAGGATATCTTTCTTCCCATGATGCCGGAGGAAATCAACAGCATAGGAGATGTCGTTCAGAGAAGAGCCGCCAATCCCAAGGATGATACGACCGTCGAACTTAGCTACTTCTGTAAGCATGAAGAAATCGTTTAGACTGGTTGCATGCAGTTCAAGAGCAGCAATCTGTTTTTTCTTTGAGACTATGTATTGAATGCTTTCGACATCGTCACATAACGCGACAATGTCAAGCTTTTTTTTAGTGGCAAACGAGAAAATATCGTTCCATTGGTTCTGGGTATACATCCATTTCTTCATTTTTTGATACAGGGGATGTGATCGGCTCATGTAACTATCAAGGTTTAGCAGGAGATGGAATTTTACAGCGTTGAGTTTTAATGTAGCGATTTCTTCGATCATCTGATTGAGGTATTTGATGTCTCCTTCATGGTTATATGCGGTTTCTGCGATGATATAAGGAGTCATATGTTGGTTTATTATCATAATGTTTCTTCTCCTTTTAGACAGAACAGAAGATGTTCTTTTCTGCCTCTCTTGGGATGGCAAATCAGAAATTCCCTAAAAACCTTTTGCTTATGAATAAGGATTACAGGATTTTTAGGTCGGTGAAGAATTTTTTAAAGTGTTTTTCAGGGTCTGGTGTGAAGAAGAGGTCTGCAACTGCTTTGGTTTCAACTATCGCCTCAGGATAGTGTGCGAAGATAGTGTTGACTGATTCAACAAATCGTGCCGGTGAGCTGACAATGTAGGGTGTTGTGGTGTTGTCGACCATGTTATAGAGGTCAACAAAGATATTTGGTGTTCCGAATGCCATCGCCTCTAGACCGCTTGTGGAATACACGGTGGAGTGGATATCAGCAACGCTGAAGAGTTTGAAGGTGTCTTCGTATTTATCTATTAGGATTATGTGCTTATTTTTTTGTAGGTCTGTGTAATCGTTTTTATCATAGGGATGTGGTTTAAAAAGAATCCCGACATTCATATATGTTTGTTCGAGTTGGTCTGCGACCTTGATGATAAAGTCTTTTATTTCAGCGGCAACGATCCACTGGGAGGTGAATAAAATGTTCTGAGGAAATGGTGAGAATGTTTGTTTCTGAGCAGGGGTTGCTTTTTTCTCCATTAAAGTGCGTTGAAGATAAGGGTATCCTGTCGAGATAACCTTGTCTTTATCGAAGAGGTTACCGTCTCGTACCAGATCTGTATAGATATCGCCATGGGTGAGGAGATATTCCGGTACGCAGTCCATGTTTGTCGTAGGGGTCGCTCGTCGGTAAGCGGGGAGGTACGCAGTGATGAGACCATGCTGGATTTCTATAGGTGGAATTCCGAGTTCCCTGCATGCTTGGGAGAGTGCCATGGGGAATCGTCCGTACCCGCATCGGATGATCACTGCTTTTGGCTTTATCTTCTTTAGGATATTGTGGAGGAAGTGTTTGATGGAGACAAAGACAGTGATGAAATCATTGATATCCTTGGTGAGTTTGGCTTTATCAACCAAGGCCGTGGTGCTAATATATTCGATGATTTCCTGAAGGACTTCTTCTGATTCTAATGTAAAGTTTTTTCGACCGATAAGTCTGTTATAAAGGAGATCCCAGAAGGTTTTTGACCAGAGTGGAATGTGCATGGGGACATGGTGTCGTGAGTACACGGGATGGTCATATTTTCTCCGATGCCCGGTTGTCTCCGGCCATTCAAAAACCGCGAGGCGCTCTCCCAATATCTCATAAAGCGGATCGAGGTAAATGTCGTAGTAGGTGTTGTTGTAGAGTTTTCTGCTTTCGCCACTGGAAAACCCACACACCGTGATGTTTTTTGGAAGATTAAGGGGGACAAAGCTTTCTTTGAATAGCGAAAGAATCGACGCGATGTTACTTTTGCAAAATTTTTTTTGGGTGCTCGGTTGGCCGAGTTTCTGGAAATTGGAATACAGGAATATTCGCAGGAGATTCCAAAGATGGGTCCCATCAAAGAGTTTTATAGCGTCTGTTTGGTATTTTTGTTCGATGGTTTGGATGAGTTGATACGCGGTTTGGTCGTTGATTTTCCCGGAGACGCGGAGATCATATTCGTTATAGAATGAGATGATGTGCTGAGCGAGTTGTTCCGGTGTGTTTTTTTTCATAGACAACATCACTTTTCTTGTCAGCAAGGTAGTGTGATTAACATTAAATACGTTCTGCTGTTTTCCAGAAGAGATGGCAGAGGATTACCCGAAGGTTTCATTTCTGATACCGATTTTAAATGAGGAAAAAACCCTGGCGCAGTGCTTAGACTCCTTGCTTGCGGTCGAGTTCCCTGCAGAGAAGATGGAGATTTTACTTGCAATAGGGAAATGTACCGACAACACACGGACGATCGCTGAGCAGTATATGAAAAAATATTCTAATATACGCATTCTTGAAAATCCGACAGGCAATACTTCTATCGGTCGGAACATCTGTATTCAACAGGCGACCGGTGAGATGCTGATGAATTACTCTGGCCATGTTGTCACCGAAAAGAACCTTCTCAAAGAGCTTGCTGTAAGATTGCAGAATCTACCTGCTGATGTGGTCGCGGTCGGGTGTTCGAATCTTTCACCAGGGAAGCAGAATTTTATTGGGGAGGTGTCCGGGGCAGCGTTTTTGAGTTTCATGGGCGGTCGGAGTTTCTTTTCTCAGAACGCGGTGTTCCCCGAAGAAAAGTATACCGATCATCTGTCGTTTTCATGCTATCGAAAAGAGGCAGTGGAGAAAGTCGGGGGTTTTGATCCTGTTTTTTGGTGTGGCCAGGACTATGAACTTGATATCAGGCTTCGGAAGGCAGGATATAAAATATTGTATACACCGAAAACGAGGGTGTATCATTTTAAGCGGGATTCGATCCGTTCGTTGTGGCGTCAGATGTACCGCTATGGGATCGCTCGTGCGAAGATGGTGAAAAAGCATCCTGATACCCTGAGGTTTTTCCATTTGCTTGGACCTGGTTTCATCATTGGTGGTGTTCTTATTGTGGTGTTAACCTTGTTGCGTGTGTTACCCCTGTGGGTGGTCCCCTGTCTCATCGTGGCCTATGTCCTGATGTCGATGATGAGCACCCTGCAGATTACTCGAAAACCAAGTGTCGTGGTGAGCAGCATTTTGTTTTATTTGTTGATCCATGTAGGGTACGGTGCGGGTTTTCTCAGAGGGATAGTGTACAGTAAATTGTAATAAACATGTCTGTTATTCTTAAATAGGGGAGACGAATTATCGGTAGTGACGCCACGTTTTTTCTCGTGGGAAAAGAGAGACTAACATGAAAAAGTTGAACATCGCGGTAGTCGGTGTTGGCCATATTGGTTCGCAGCATGCGAAACATGCGAGCAGCCTGGGTCATTTGGTGGCAGTCTGCGATATCAAACAAGACCGGGCGAAAGCTGCAGCAGATAATTACAAGTGCAATTCATATTTTTCGATTGAGGAGCTGCTTGCTGGTGAGAAGGCGCTGGATTTGGTTGCGGTGTGCACTCCGAACGGGCTTCATCCGGATCATAGCATAAAAGCGTTGAAAGCAGGCTGTAACGTATTGTGTGAAAAACCGATGGCGACGACCGTGCGTGATTGCGAGCGGATGATCCATACCGCTGAGGAGACGAACCGGCGGTTGTTTATCGTGAAACAGAATCGGTTCAACCCCCCGGTAAAGGCAGTAAAAAAGGTAATTGAGGAAGGAAGGCTTGGGAAGATCCTCAATGTGCAGGTGAATTGTTTCTGGAATAGGAATCGTGAGTATTATATAGGGTCTGACTGGCGAGGAAAAATGAAGATGGATGGGGGGACGCTCTTTACCCAGTACAGTCATTTCATTGATCTGCTGTATTGGTTTGTCGGTGACGTTGAAGAGGCCCGGGCGTTTACCGAGAATTATTTGCATAAGGATGTCGTGGAGTTCGAGGACACCGGTGTGGTGGTGCTGAAGTTTGCCAACGGGGCAGTAGGGACGATTAATTTTACTATTGATAGTTTTGGGAAGAACATGGAAGGATCCATAACGTTGTTTGGTGAGAAAGGGACCGTGAAGGTCGGTGGTCAGTATCTGAACATCCTTGAGTATCAATCGATCGATGGGTATAAGATTTCAGGCTTAGAGCCAGGGAACCCACCAAATACGTATGGGACAAATACAGGTTCTATGTCCAATCATGATAAGGTCTATGAGAATGTAATTGACGTGTTGGTCCATGGGGGAAGTATTACGACCGATCTGTTAGACGGGTTAAAGACCGTTCAGATTATCGAGAAGATCTATCGGGCTGCGGTAAAAGGTCATGGTTATTGAGGGGCAGGTTATGAGAAATAAACCGACGATTAAGAAGGTGCAGATAAAGGACGTGACGTTTGGTGAGAATGTAACGATTGTTGAGCCGGTGAATCTTTATGAATGTGAGATCGGTGATGATTGTTTCATTGGTCCGTTCGTGGAGATCCAGCGGAACGTAAAGATCGGGAAGAACTGTCGGGTACAGTCGCATGCATTTATCTGCGAGCTTGTTTCCATTGGTGATTTCTGTTTTATCTCGCATGGGGTAAAGTTTGTGAATGATTTGTTTTCATTGGGAAAACCAGCTGGTGGTAATCGATCGTTGTGGAGACCGACAAAGGTCGGTAGTTATGTGTCAATCGGGACGAACGCGACGATTCTACCGGTCACAATCACTGATCACGTGGTGATCGGTGCTGGTTCTGTGGTGACAAAGGATATCCGGGAGTCTGGGGTGTACGCGGGGAACCCTGCTCGGAAGTTACGCTCACTGGGGGATAAAGCAGAATGAATATTCCTCTTGTTGATCTGAAGGCGAATTATCGTTCTATTAAAAAAGAGGTTGATACAGCCATCCAGGATGTTCTGGACAGTTGTTCGTTCATCATGGGGCCATTTGTAAAAAAATTTGAGGAGGATTTCGCTAGGTTCTGCCAAGTGAAGCATGGTATCGGCTGTGCAAATGGGACTGCGGCACTCCATCTGGCGTTACTTGCCAGTGGAATAAAAAAAGGCGATGAGGTCCTGACCGTCCCCAATACGTTTATTGCGACGACAGAGTGTATCTCGTATGTTGATGGTAAAATCAAGTTTGTCGATGTCGAACCCCAGACTGCGCTAATCAATATCGATGCCTTAGAAAAAGCAATCACTAAGAAGACAAAAGTGCTCATCGTCGTCGACTTGTATGGTCAGATGCCTGATATGCAGAGGATCCGAGAGATCGCCGTGAAACACGACCTGTTTGTCATCGAGGATGCGGCGCAAGCGCATGCCGCGGAGTGGATGGGTCATCAGCCCGGATTTTATGGTGATATCGCGTGTTTTAGTTTCTTTCCCGCAAAGAACCTTGGGTGCTATGGCGATGGCGGCGCGGTGATGACAAACTATGATGAGCTTGCAGAGAAAATCCGTTTGTTTGTGAATCATGGGCGGACAACGAAATACGAACATATGATCGAGGGGTATAACTATCGGTTGGATGCGCTGCAGGCTGCGATATTAGACGTTAAGCTTGCTCATCTTTCGAAATGGACTGATCTGCGCAGGGAACATGCACGTTTTTACGATAGGAATCTTCCTTCAAAAGTTGGGCGAATCATAGAGGCAAAGGGAGCAAAGCATGTGTATTACATGTATGAGATACGTGTGCAGCAGCGAGAGCCTCTGATGACGTATCTGAAACAGCAGGGGATCGAGTGTGGGATTCATTATCCGCTTCCGTTGAATCTACAGCCAGCGTACGCTTCGTTAGGGTTTAAAAAGGGTCAGTTCCCGGTTTCTGAGCAGCTTGCCCAGGAGATCGTTTCCATTCCGATCTTTCCTGAGTTGACCGATCAACAGCGCCAGTTCATTGTCGATCATATCAAAAAATTCGTTTCTCAATAACGTCTTCGTAATTTGAGAATTACTTATTTGTTCAGTTCTTTCAAATAAGCCAAAACCCCGGATTTGAGCTCATCGTTTTTCAATGCAAAATCGATGATCGCTTGGATGTAGCCGAGTTTGTCACCGATGTCATAGCGTTTTCCTTTGAACGCGCAAGCATATACTTTTTGAGATTCGCAGAGGAGATTTATGGAGTCTGCGATTTGTAGTTCGTTATTGACACCAGGCTTCGTGCGTTTCATCGCATCAAAGATCTCGGGAGTGAATACGTATCGTCCGATAGCGGCCAGAGTTGAGGGTGCTTCTTCAACTCTTGGTTTTTCTATGATGTGTTCGACCTGGAACAGACCATTGACCGAAGGGGTCATCATTGATGCTTTCACCGCCCCGTACCTGCTGATTTTTTCTCGGGGGACATCTTGGACTGCAATCACTGAAGAGTGATACGCGGTGTAGACATCGATGAGTTGTCTGGTGCAGGGTATCTCAGACGTGATGATGTCGTCACCTAAAAGAACAGCAAAGGGTTCATCCCCAATATGTTTTTCCGCAGCTAGGATAGCATCAGGTAATCCTTTTGGGTCTTTCTGTCTGATGTAATGCACATTTGCCATGGAGGAAATCTCTTTTATTGCTTTCAGGATATCATCTTTCTTATGTTTTGCCAGATGCATCTCCATCTCTGGTGATTCATCGAAATAATCTTCAACAGCCCGCTTCCCTCGTCCGGTGATGATGATGATGTCGTCAAGACCAGCTTCGACTGCCTCTTTGACGACGAAGTGTATCGCTGGTGTGTCTATGATCGGCAGCATCTCTTTTGGCATGGATTTTGTGACCGGGAGAAACCTGGTTCCAAGTCCTGCCGCGGGAATCACTGCCTTTTTAATTTTTATATTCATGCTACCAACATACTCCTTCGTAAATCTTTGCGTTTTTTGCTTGTTCAAGTCTTCTTCCATCGATGACGATTTTTCCCTGGTAATCTAAGGTAGCAAATTCCTTCCATTTAGTGGTGATGAGGACAGCGTCTGCGGAAAGGACTTCTGAGGCTGAGGAGCAGTATTCGATGGTTGGATAGAGGTTCTTGAAATTATCCATTGCCTGGGGGTCATATGCTTTGATACATGCTCCATTTCTGAGTAGTTCTTTGACGATCGGTATTGCTCTGCTTTCCCTGATGTCATCGGTGTTTGGTTTGAAGGCAAGTCCAAGAATGCCGATGGTCTTTCCTTTTAATCGAGGGATGTGTTTTTTGAGGATTTCGACAAGTCTGAGTGGTTGGTCTGTGTTGACTGCTTTGGCGCTTTCAATGATCCTGGCAGGTTCTTTTATTTCCTTTGCCCACGCGATAAGTGCGTCGACATCTTTAGGAAAACAGGAGCCACCCCAACCTATACCTGAATCAAGGAACGGCCTGCCGATCCTACTATCTAGTCCCATCCCTTTGGCAACCTCGTAGGTGTCTATTTTTAGTTTTTTACAGAGGTTCCCGATTTCGTTAATGAAACTTATTTTTGTGGCAAGGAATGTATTGCTTGCGTATTTGATCATCTCTGCTGCGGATAATGAGGTTTCTACGATGGGACAGGAGAAGTCCTTGTAGAGTTCTCGAAGGGTTGTTCTGCTTCGCTCGTCGTAGGAGCCGATGACGATACGATCAGGCTGTAGAAAATCTCGAATGGCAACTCCTTCTTTGAGGAACTCAGGGTTCATGGCAAGACCGATGTCAGTGCCGACTTTTTTTCCTGAGTTTTGCTGGAGTAGAGGTAATACGATATCTTGTGTGGTTCCTGGAAGTACAGTACTTTTAACAACGACTAGATGCCAGCGGTTTTTATTCTTTAGGACAGCTGCAATCTGTTTTGTTGCTTCTTTCAGATATGATAAATCCATGGTACCGTTTTTCAGAGATGGAGTTCCGACACACAGGAATGTTACATCGGAGTTTAACAGAGCGTTTTTGTAATCGGTTGTCGCGGTTATTTTGTCTTTGCAGGTGGAAAGAATACCGTCTAATCCTTCTTCGTAAATCGGGGGAACACCGTTGTTGATCTTTTGTATCTTTTCAAGATCGATATCGACACAGGTGATGGTATGCCCGAGTTTTGCAAAACAGGCTCCGGTGACCAGCCCAACGTATCCGGTTCCAATGATGGAGAGGTTCATAGTTGAGAATGGAAAACTTTCTTGTTCTTTTAAAGCTTGGCGTAAAGCACGTCTCGTATCGCTTTTCTCACAGCTTCATCTGAGGCAAGAGTTGCTTTCCAGCCAAGTGTGTTTATCTTTTTTGCATCTAGTTGAAATCGGGGAACGTCCCCCTTCCAACCACGTATTCCACCAGTGTATTTGAACGATACATTTTTCAGGTCCATTTCCTCGGTCACCATCTCTGCGATGCGGGCAACCGTGGTGGTGGTGTCGCAGCTGAGGTTAAAGAGGTTGATCTTTTCAGGGGCCTGGGCCAATCCGAAGAGAATGCCGTCAACGCAGTCGCTGACATACAGATAGGGTTTGCATTGTTTACCGTCTCCGAGAATTTCAAGTTCATGAGGGTTGGCTTTGAGCTTTTCGATGAAGTCGACGATCACACCATGGGTGCCTCGTGCACCGACGATGTTGGCGAACCGATAGATCCAGGTTTGGAAATCGAAGGTGCCACAGAATGCGCTGATGAGGCCTTCTGCTCCGAGTTTTCCAGCCCCATATAGTGAGATGGGGAGGGTCGGTCCGTAGGTCTCTGGCAGTGAGGGCTCTGCAGTTTCTCCGTAGACAACGGAGCTTGAAGAGAACACGATTTTTTTGATGCTGTTCTGACGCATTGCCTCTAGGACGTTGTATGTCGCAACGATCCCTTGATTGATATCAAGATCAGTCTGTTTTTCTCCGAGCCGTACGTGCGGATTTGCCGCGAGGTGAAATATGATGTCATGACCTGGTATTTCTTTTTTTACTCGCTTAAGGTCCAGGAGATCAGCTTTGATGAAGGTAAAATCCGTGCGTTGCATGTTATGATGTATGAATTGTTTTTCTCCTGAGCTGAGATTGTCGTATACCGTGACCGAATGACCGTTTTTTAAAAGTTGGTCGACGAGATGACTACCGATGAATCCAGCGCCACCAGTTACAAAGGCTTTCATAGAAGAGGAATCCTATACGATGTTTATTTTCCCTTCGATTCATGTATGTTCGGTGATACGAAACATTTTATAAGGAAAGATGACTTTCTTTGCCTCAGGTAGGAATGGATTTATGAAACAGCGAATACATCGTGATAAACTCATGTTCCATTGGATTACGAAGCATCATGAGATCGTGGTTGGGTTCAAACGGGTGCGGTATGGGACCTGTCGTCTGTGCGGGAAGAACATCCCTGAAGGGGATTCCTTGTGCGACGCGTGCTTTGCGAAAAGTAAAGANGTCAGCAAGAAATAAAAAATTAAAAAAAAAAGATGATGTTTTTATTTCGCTCTGTTATTTAGAGAAATGTTTCTAAATGGTCAGAGGTAAGGTTGATGAACAATTTTTTGCTAAAGGGATATTTTCCTATATTTTATCCTTTTTTTATGTTGACTGCTTTTGGCCCTCGGTCGCTGTCTTCAACTTCATACTCAACTTTATCGCCTTCGTTGAGGCTCATTTCTGGTGGGACGGCTGATCGATGAAGAAATATTTCTTTTCCTTCTTCGCCAAGGATGAATCCATAGCCCTTGCGTGTATTATACCATTTTATTGTTCCTTTCATGATGGTTGTTCCTCCTTTTTAATTCTGGAGTTTTTTACAAAAGAGCAAAAACAAAATATTTCAAAGCTCAGACTTTGAAACCTTTGTTCCTCATCTTTTGTGCGTCTTGAAATTCGATTATTCTTTTAAATAGATTTCTGTTGAAAAAAAATGAGTGGTGATGTAGGGATGGAATAGATTCAGTGTCTCTGAAGTATGTTGTTATTATTAGAGGATACTGCCAAACAGAACAAAACATTATTAAATTACAATTCAATTACATAAACATTACAAATTAATTACTGATTTTGAAATAATGGGATGTACGGAAGGATGCACAATTCGAGAACCAAACTAATCTGTGAAGATGTAATAGAATCATTACCTTCAATCAGAAAAATACACCCTCGTGCAACGAGACCCCTTTTCATTGTTTTCAAACTGAAACATTTTATTTCAATGGAGAGTGAGTAACCCTGATAAAAAAGATAGACGCCTTGATCTGTATNCTTCTGTATTTACTAATTGTAAGTCTCGTTTTCTTTTGGTTTTTTGGTCTGATTATTTTTGGATGTCTGTATCTAATCATGTATCTGATCCATGCTTATAAAACAAACAATACCAAAAGAGAAAATAATAATTAACAAGTTAGCAAANATATATATCGTTGCAGTGTTGTACACCATCACATCAACCATGATCGTATAATTCAGAATCATTTTTATGACAATAGGAGTTGCATCCCTTTAAATAGATAAAAATTAATTCGGCATATCCATTTGTGTAACGTCGGGAGGAATATTATGAGGAGAAATCATCTCTCGAAAAAAGGTCTAGCAGTTTTCAGTATCATCTTGTTTCTTGGAGTCGCTGTCGGACCATGTATCCAAAATAATATTGCCATGGCATCAAGTGATAATAATGTTGTAGAGGTGACGATGCAAGCATGCGGCATGAAAGGATCTGGTCCTCATACGGTTTCTCTTACAAAACGGCAGTATCAGAACTTGGAGCAATATCTTGTTGAGTTCAGCGCGCGATTGAACAAGACAGCAACAAGAGAGGAAACGGTCGTTCTCTTCAAGGAAGCTGTTGTTGAATTATACAAATATAGGTTGTTGCCCAGAGGAATCAGCGCCGAACAAGCACAAAGGCTGGTGATAGGAAATTACCAAAATCCCAAGATGTTATCCCACATTGAAAGTGATATTTACAGCAAATGGACCACGAGACATCGTCAAAAATTTAATCCAAATTTGAAGAACGCGTTTTGTCTGTTGTATGCTGCAGCCACAAAAATCCCAGAGTATTCACCAAGCCCATCTATCATTCCTTTAGGTGTTTTGCTTGTTTTGGGGTTGATTCCGGCCTTCCTAGTATCACTCATTGGAGCACAGGAAGTAGCAAACACCTTAGCAGATGTAGGGCTTCTCATTTGGACACTGAACCCTTTTCGTGCATTTAACTTCGTGCTGTTTACGGGGTACGAAGTAGAGCTTCGTTCCATTGGCTTGAAAGGTCTGATTAATGAGAACTTCAACAACGGTGGTATATTCATGGGGTATTCCGGCTTAATGCTGTCTCTGGTTGGTGATAAAACATTTTTTTTAGGGTTTGCTTTAGGTGTGTACGGTCTTAGTTAGTATCTTTTTTTTATAACATTTTTGCAAAAAATATTAATATATGATATGCATTAGCATTGCATAAGGAGGAAGAAATGATAAAGAAAGGGAGAATGAAAATATCAATTGGTGTACTGTGCTGTCTTTTTGTCTTAAATGTAATCCCGATTGTTCACGCCAATACGGATCATTTCACCAATAGTGTAGCAATCATCATCGGGAAGTGTAATACAGTAACGACACCAGCGTACTGGCTATTTGGTTGTAAGCTAATGTACAACAAAGAAGTAACCATCCAGGCGAACGGAGGACCAGAGGAGAAGATAACTGCACTCATCCTTCCGTCCAAAATCGGGTTTTATTTTGGTCATAATAATATAGGCATACAGCTGGAAGGAGCGAAAGGCTTCTTTTTCTGGGGGGAAAAATCATTGTTCTTTCAGAATGTCCCACCAAGGATCTTTGCTTTTTGCAAAGCAAGTGATATTNTAGTCACGTACGAATGAAGGTTTTAACGAAGAATAAAATGAATAACGAGGCTACGGGCCTCCAGAGTTAAAATAAACAAAGNGCGATAGCGTATGAGTCCCGTATTTTTTTATCCAGAGACGAGTGAAATAAAGAAATTATTTTTTTGTACAGATCATAGTTTTAATTACGTGTTGTTTGGTTTTTTCCGAACGTTTTCAGATCATTTATAAGCAAGAGTGAGAATTACAAGGCTCGTAAAGTCTTTACAAGCAAAAATAAAATTTAACCTCCCTTATCCATTCTTTTTTCTTTTTTTTAATTTTATCTTTCGTTGAGAAGCGTTGTGTCATAAATCAAAATGTATCTGCTGATGTATTCAAAGAAGGTTGTTTTCTTTGTACCAGGCAATTGTTTTTTCCATGCCGCCTCTAAAAAGGTATTGTGGTGTAAAATCAAGTATCTTTTTTGCTTTTGTATTACTGTATGCTCTATTCGTTTTCATGGTATCGATCAGCGATGTGTGCATGACAAAGTCATCAATCTTTCTCCGTTTATTGTTCCATTGGATAAAAGAGAGATATGCTTTTGCAAGGCTCAGGGGGATTGAATGAATGGGAGGCGGTACGTCTAACAGGTTAGCAACGATGGTAAACATTTCTTTGTAGGTGATATAATCATCACTTGCAAGGATGAAGGTCTCGCCAATGGCCTGTTCTGGTCTTTCGATTGTTTTCTGAAAACCCTGGGTTATATCATCAACATAGGTGAAATGGAAATAAGTATCTCCTCTCCCAGGAAGGACACGTAATTTTCTGCGCGCAACCGCTCGAACAGTGGACAGGGTCACGTAGGTATCACCTGGTCCGTAGACTCCGGTGGGCCGGAGAATGGCCAAAGGAAGACCAAAGGTCCGTTGTTTTTCCCTAAGCCAGATCTCTGCCAGCTGCTTGGTTTTTCCATACTCATAAGTAGGGTGATACGGACTTGTTTCATTACCTGGAATGCTGGTGACTGGGCCGATTGCTTCTGTCGAACTCCCGTAGATGAATTGCTGGACATTATGCTGGAGAGCATCTTGCGCAATCATCTGTGTCGCGATAACATTATGGGCGTACAATTTTTGCCACGGGTCATGAAATCGCATCAGCGCTGCGAGATGAACAACCATATCAATATCCTTGGCAATACCTTTGATGGATTCTGGTTTGAGCAGGTCAATCGATCTCATTTCGATGCCTTGCTTTTCAAATATTTTTGCCTTCTCTGCATTTCTGTACGTGCCGATGAGGTCGTATTTGTTTGCTTTCAAAAGCTCCTGTGCAAGATGCGTTCCAAGGAACCCGGTAATCCCTGTAATCAATACTTTCATATATCTCTCCTCATCATCTTGTATTAGTGAATACGTGTACTGATTTTATATCTGTTGAAAGGTTTTAAAGTTTAGATGCCTTAAAGCTTGTTTATTAACAACCGTTAACAGCGTATTGATGTGGCTATTATTATTGGAATCTGTTAACCAAAATACACTGTCACTTTCAGCTGGTTTAAAAGAAGAAAGAATCGTTCATGAAGAGAATTCATTATGCTGGTATCGTTCAGCTGATATCGTGCATAAAAACTATGATTTCAGCTCAATGAATGAAATTCCAAGACGACCTATGATTATAAGCGTAACCTCGCATCATCGATAATTTCAGACGGCCTATTTGCATCTCTTTGTTCCTTGGTATAGGTAGTTTTATGAATGTGGTTCTTCAGGTCCAAAGGTAAGAAATGTCGAGGGCGAATCCTGGTTATTATACTCCGTATTTATCCACGAGGCAGAACGGGCAACATCAGACATTCTTATTTCATCTAATCGACCATCGAACCAGTAAAAGTAAGGTGGGTTTTGATGGCTTCTGCCGATACTCATATTATAGGTAGGTTCCGATTCTGAACCTGAAGTCGATGTTGTCCATGCAGATAGAAAACCATCAATATACAAACTTAGGTTAGATCCACATTGCCGGCTAACATAATAATGATAGATCGTATGATCCGGAAGAGCTTTGTCTATAAACAGGTAATACTCGTTTGTCGCTCCGTTGCCAATTAAACTGGTTATTTCATTTCCAGGATTTTGAACTGCTATGTCCAACCCTGCATCGTTAAGGGTTCCACCTAAAGCGTTCGTTACTATTGTTTGGTAATTGCTATTTACATCGCTTCTCATCCAAAAGCTTACAGTTTTTTCACCGATATCCAAAACAGACTGATCTTTAATCCAGATATTATCATTTGCTCCATCGAATTCTTGTCCCTCACCAATTTTACCAGTGGTTTCGTGTGGTTCATATGGGGCTATTTTTGTTCCAGTATAATCATGTAAGGTGCTGTCTGTAATCGTCATCGGGGTTGCATCGTTCATATGCCAGACTGCCTCGTAATTCGAATTCCAGGTTTTTTCAGGATATGCTTGATTGATGCAATCCGGGTTCCCATAATACAAGTATAAAACTGTATCATTTATCGAAGAAAGGAAAGGTATTTTCGCCCAGACGATGAGTGTTCCGGATGATGCATCATAGGATTCAAGATCATGATATACTCGTGTGGATACCCCGACATCATTCATGAACATGATATCACCTCCATCTATCTGTGTTTTCTGTAAAAGATTGGTATCAGTCGTACTTATAAGCACGGGGAAATTTGTCAAATCATCAAGAACTTTGGTATGGTCTATCGTGATTTGTTTTCGATATTGCCACCCATAATCAAATGGGTTGAACTGGGCGGGGTATCCTGTCTCAAAGGCGAAAATCTTCCGGGTCCAATGCACCCCATCTGTCACATTCACATACCAACGGTAGGTAGCCCCATAAGTCATCCCACTTATGGGAACGGTATACGTACCGTCATGAACATCTGTTCCTTGTATAGAGCCGATGTTCGGCGACGTTTGAACTGTATAATCCATTGTGTCACCTTGGTAATCTTTTAGGGTGAACCTAAGCTCTGTGAGGTCAAAGGGGACGTCTCGTTCCCCGTCAGGTGGTAAGGGATTTGAAAGAATCGGCGTAGTTGGTTCTGTTTTAAAGGAACATATCTTATTGACGGTATCTTTCCCATCAGTGACTTGGATGTACCACGTGTAATTCGTAAGACTCTCCAAGCCAGAGATAGGAATTGAATACGTTCCACCTGGTTTTAAACCACCACTCCCAGACCCGATGTCCGGTTCTGTCGTCACATTATAATTCATGAGGTCATTATCCAAATCGTCTATCTCAAACCGTAATTCCGTCGTTGTCGTCGGTACCATTTGTTGCCCGTCTGCAGGGTCTGTCTGGGCGATCTCCGGTTGGTTGTTCGGCGGATAATACTCCATGTGTTCAGCGGACGCTTTCGCGAACAATGCGTATCCAAACATCCCATACGCCCTCACCGGTGGGAGGAAGATGCTAAATCCGATACCCCAGAATCCAAGGGCGATACCCTGTTGCTGACCAACCGCATAAAAACCAGTTCCTGACACCAGACCACCAACGCTTGTAAACCCTTCTGATGTTTTCCAGCCGACGAACAATCGGGGGATCGGGGCCATTATAATCGGGATGAAACGTGGGAGAATGATAATAGGGAACGCAGCTCCTTCACCTGTTGCTACAAAGTTGCAGAACATCTCTCGACCCGTCCCCTCAGCAGCAGTAGGAAGTCTATCACCGATATTCTGAGCAGCGAACTTCTGACATCGTTTCTCAAGCGATGCTAAAACCATGTCCGNGGACATCCCAGTTGGTAACAAACCTTGTTGTTCAGCAAATAGAAGGATCTNTTGTTGAAGTTGATAAGTGTCAGTAGAGCACGAGTCATGAGCGTTAGCTGTGGCTAACTCGGAAAATAACTCCTTCAGATAAGTGCCTGACGCGCAGGATATCGTTTGTGAATGCGGGATCCCACCGACATAGCAGGTGATGATTGCATTCTGATTTGTTTGAGTGGTTTTTTGTTGAATGTTATCAGTTGTGGTTGATTCAAATGTGCTTACGATCCCAGACACGCTGCCACTCAACAAGAAAAGAGATGCTACGCCAGCGGTTAAAATAACATTTAATTGAGATTTTTTCATACTTTTCTCCCTCTCTCGGCAATACTTGTTTTTCTGNCTTTTACTTTTCCTCTTTTTACAATTTTATAACACTGTTCTCCTATAAATACGTTTATTTCATTATTTAAAACAGGACTTGGTCATCTAGAGGAAACACCATCGTATCGAGACACACGTTTTATAACGATTCATTACATCTATAATGATAATCCTCAGAAATGAAAAAGAAATAATGGAAAAAAGAATGATACACTCTTATTACTTTTAGAAAAATTGGAATAACACGATCTTAACGAAGGTTTCTGCGCGAGTCAAAGAGAAAAAAGAAAAAAAAGAGGAGGGTTCTCACATCCTCGTAAAGATGAATAATTGTGTTGCATTCGCTGTATTCGTATCCTCATCGACCTTTAGAGTAATCTGAATCTTTCCAAGTCCCAGGAACATTCCTGTGCCAACTGTTACTGATTCTCCAAGTGCAATAGTTTCAATTGTACCGCTTTTGTTGACATTAATGAGTCCAAGTAATCCACCTTTGACATTGATTTGCCAGTCAACGTTTGTTGCATTCGTCGGTCCGATGTTCGTGATATTAACACTTATTCCACGGCCACCTTGTATATTGCATTCCAAAATGTTGTTGAGGTCTGAAATCTCCCCTGCGTTTAATTCTTTATTATAGATCCGGACTTCATCGATGAGACCATCAAAATAACCTTTATGGTTGGATGAGGATCCTATTATCAAATTGAGAACAGAGCCAGCAACAGGTGGATTACTAACACTATTTCCCACTAAAACGCCGTTTACGTATAATTTTATATGGGAAATATCAGCAATACCATCCCAAGTTCCGCAGAGGAACGTCCAGTTTGTAGTAGCTGGGTGATACGTAGAATGTCCTTTGAAGACGTTTTCTGTTCCAACACCAAAGGAATAATCCCCATTATAGATTTCTTGCCATTCAATGTTGATGAAGAAGCCATTATGTGTTCCTATCTCTCCGCCGTTCGCTAGGATATACTGATTTTCATTTTCGGTGATGGACTCTGGTTTTACCCAAGCACAAATCGAATACGGTGGCTGACCTAACACGGGGCTTGAAAACTCAACATAGTCATTACTTCCATCAAAATCTAATGCACCACCTATCACACCATCAGATACCCATGTTGCTCCATTATTCAATCCCTGATTTCCATTTTCTGAATCATCATGACCAACATCAGAGGAATCATCAAAACTCCAATATGCTACGAGATTCGATGCGAAGGTAATAGGACTATTATTAATTTTAATATCACCAGCGAATATAGTTGGTACGACACTAGCTCCAAGAAACAATAGCATTGTAGCTATGACAATACTTTTCGTAACTATTTCTTTATTCATAAGTATACTTCCTCCCCTGTTGAAAAACAGGTTATAGATTGTTATCATACTAAGATTATTTAAATGTATTGAAAAAATAACTTCAACGCAGAATTGTACGTATATTGTGTACTACTTGCTTGGATATTGATTTAGAAATTTCTCTATGACGTGATTCATGGTATCACGTCGCAANGATATTAACACTTTCATTTATATACTTTATCGCACCAATACGGTATTAACAATCGTTAAAATTATATAGGGGATTACTCGTTGTAATATTAAGATACGTAAGGAATCGATGAAGGAAATTGAATGAGCAGAAAAATTGTTTGGAAACAATATGTATCGTTTCTTTTCATAATAATATGTACAAGCACAGAGGTATTGTCATCCGCCGCAGTCTCGATAGCTTCACCGTACTCTGAGTTGCAGTGGTTGAATAACCCATCTGGGAATGACTGGTGGTCGACGTTCGGCCATGATGGAGCACATAGTGGTTTTTCCACGACAACAACACCAGACGATGATCAACTGCTGTGGTCTTATCAAACGAATTATGCAGTCTCATCGTCACCTACAGTTTCTCATGGACGAGTGTATGTGGGTTCATGGGATTGGAACCTTTACTGCTTTGATATGGATAGTGGGGATCCTTTATGGAACTTTTCAACAGAAAATCAGATTGCTTCTTCCCCTGCGGTTGCAAACGGGAAAGTCTATGTTGGATCGCAGGATTCAAAACTGTATTGTCTGGACGCGATTGATGGAACATTCCTCTGGGATTTTAAAACAGATTTTATCGTTGACACCTCACCGACGGTTGTCGACAGCAAAGTATTTTTTGGTTCAAGTGATGGATCTCTGTATTGTTTAAACGCAGATGACGGGACTCTTCTCTGGGAATATCAGACCCAGAGTGTTATCGTTTCATCTCCGGCGGTGACTGCTGGGAACGTTTATTTTGGTGTCACGAACGGAGATTTCCTCTGTCTCAATAGCACGACCGGATCTCTTGTCTGGACTTTTACTATGACCGATGGGACTTACTCCTCACCAAACATTAACGATGGAAAAATCTACTTCGGCTCAAATGACAAAAACGTGTACTGCTTAGATGCAGATGATGGGAGTCTTATCTGGAATTACAGTGCACTTAGCGAAGTCCATTCATCACCAGCAATTGCGTACGGCTTTGTCTATGTGGGTACGAGCGATGGGAGGATGCTTTGCCTGGACAAAGACACTGGTGGATTTGTGTGGAGCTATCTTATAAGTGGCAGTGTGGAATCATCACCCTCTGTTGCTGATGGTAAGGTGTATTTTGATTCGGATCCGTGTTGTGGGTTTACTAGCTTTTTTGTCTGTTTGGATGCGTACACGGGGACCAAGATATGGGACTACAATTTTGGAACGCAGCTGCATACAAAATCATCTCCAGCTCTGGCAGCAGGTAAAGTGTTTGTCGGTTCTGGGGACGGGCGCGTGTTCGCGTTCGGTGGTATCGAATATCTCGCTGATGCGAACGGCCCCTATTACGGTTTTGTGACCACCTCCATTGATTTTACCGGCTCGGTGTACGGGGGACAACCAAGTTTTACATGGTACTGGGATTTAGGTGATGGTGCGACATCAACCGATAAAAATCCTTCACACATCTATACATCGGTTGGGCAATACACAATTACGCTTACTGTAACCGATGCTCTCGGTCATATCGCAACAGATGATACCGAAGTATTTATTGAAACGCCGAACAGCCCCCCTGAGATTCCAACGATAGATGGTCCAACAACAGGAAGACCGGGAGAATTCTATGAATATTCCATCACCTCATCAGATTCAAATGGCGACAACCTCTTCTATTTTATTGATTGGGGTGACAATATGACAAGCGGATGGATAGGCCCATTTTTCTCTGGAGCAATAATTCATCAAGAGCATGTGTGGTCTGATAGAGGATCCTATATGATCAAAGCGAAGGTAAAAGACCAGCATGGCGCTGAGAGCAACTGGTCAAATCCCATTGAGATGACGATTTCTGCTCCACAACTGGATATTGAAATAAAAGGAGGCTTGGGGGTCACCGTGACTATTTTTAACACCGGGGATGCTCCAGCGACAAGTGTTTCCTGGAATGTGACCATGGATAACGGTTTTATTTTTTATCCATTTAGATTTCAGATTATTCTAAATCTTATGCCTGGTGGGAAGATACCAGAAAGAATGTTGGTGTTCGGTTTTGGTAAGACAACAGTAACCTGCTCAGCGATGTGTGACGAGGGAATCTCTGTCAATAAATCTGTTGAAGCAAAACTTTTGTTGTTCTTTGTTGTTGGCTTGAAATAATCCTTTTCATAACATCTGCGACAAGGTCATCCTATTAGGAGGAAATCGATATACAGTCTGAATCTGTCGAAAAGCAAATACAGGAAGGAAAGAACCGCAGTGCCCAGCGGTTTGTTGATGCAGGGCATGATGATGGAGATGGGGTCTGACCAATCACTTTCTGTGCTATTTTNGTCTTTTGCTTTTACTTTGATTTGATAGCTGCTTTTTTNGGTCCAGGTATGGATTGCCGCACATTCCTGACCTGATGTATATGGGCCAAGCCAACCAGTGTTTGTTCCATCGCCCCAGTCGAACCAATAGAAAAGTTGATCGCCATTGCTATCTGTCGAGTTTGTGTAATACGTATAATTTTTACCGATGATCCCCACTCTTGGACCTCTTGGCGCTGCTGGTTTTATCGGCGGATGTGTGGTATTAAAAAGTGAGGTTGAGTAAATATGGTAGCCTTGTTGAAGCTCTTCGGAGAGGTTGAATATTTTTACTTGGTCATAGTTGTACTGCCAATAAAGGTAAATGAACCGTTGTTGGAGATCATACACCGTAGAAAATTGGGTAGGATATGCTCCTTCCTGATGGGTCGCATCACAGAGAGCAGTGAAGAAATCAGGCGAGATTGTCGTGGTGTTTTCAAACATGCTTACTGCGGTGTTGTAGCGCCAGCACGGATAGGGCGGGTCAACTTGCGAGAGCCGGAAGTTGGTCATCACCTGATAATAGTCTTCTTTGAGGAAAACAGGATTGCCTTCAATAATCACAGATGCANCNTTTGCATCCGCGACCATGAGCTGCATGGTTTCTAAAAAATCAANGTTATATTGATTAAAGACTTCAAGGGTTTCAGCGACCGTTGAACATTCTTCTAAACATTTGTACATCAGGTATCTCGGATATTGTGGTTTCTGTGTTGAGTTATAGACCTCAAGAAACGATGTGGCTGCTGAGGCAAAAAAGAGGCTTTGGCCGTTCATCCCGGTTTGCCACCAGAATTGTTTCCATCCGCAATATACCCGCCCCTATTTACCACTCTCTGCCGGGTAGAACACGATAAAGGTATCAGGATCTGAATAATCACCATTATTGCCCGCTAGTATTGTGGTGCCGTCATCTGCGCTGAAAATCGTACAGGCTAGTGTGGACGTTTGAAGGATGGTTAGCATGAAAATAACTAGAACGAATTGTATGGATTTTTTCATAGTTTCTTCATAAAATGAGAGTTTGTTGATTGTAAGAGTTGTTGAAAAAAAATTGGTCGAAAATGAAAAAAGAGAGACATCTGCTTATTATTTTGAGAAGCTAAAATTTTAAGATTATTTTCTTAACAACGTAAAAAAGATGCGAGTTGTTGCAGGGAAGACTCTCGGTCGATATTGTTCCATATCCAATAATTATAGGGAGAAATAATTTTATATGTATGGAAAGGAAGGACAGATTATAAAATTTATTTAACCAAAAAATTTAAATGAAAGGATTACAATGCTTTATGCCGGGGAAAAAAAATGAAGGGAAAAAGAACTCATAAATTAATGGCAGGCAGATTTGTTGTTGGTGTAGCCATCTGTGTGATAATGCTCACTACATCTATAGCAACAGCGGTAGTAAACCCACTGAATTTTGAGAAACAGACGATTTCAAATAAAAATCAATTGACGTATACATGGAGTTTTTTAGAACCTAGTTTTCAATCGATAACCGCTGATGGCTCTGACTATACGACCATAAACATGCCAGGATGTATCGCGAGTGGTATTGAGGCGGGAGCACCACAACTGCCTATGAAAATGATCCAGCTCTTATTACCACCAAAAACAACGGTTTCAAGCATGACGATCTCAGGTGCACCTATCGTAATTTCACAAGCGGTCGATCTCATAGCTAAACCGGTTCTACCATACCAGAAATCTGTTCCTTTTGGTAGTAATGAACCCCAAGAATTTGTTTTAAACTCAGACATCTATTCTTCAAATGCCATATATCCTTCAGTGCCCTACACCAATTATCAAATCGTGTATTCCCATGGGTACACCGTCCTTGGATTTGGGCTCAGTCCCCTACAATATTCTCCAAACACCGGCGCGCTTACCTATTCTCCAACAATGACGATTACCATTAATCTTCAAAGCAATGGATATGTGAACCAGTTCTTCCGCAACAATCCCGATGATGACGCATATGTCAAAACACTGGTTTCAAACCCAGAAATCGCGCAACTCTACCAGACTAGTGATGTTCCAACCTTTGAATATCCGGGTGGTTTATGCGACCCAAGTCAACACTTCGATTACGTGATTATCACGACCACCCAGAATGGATTGGATTACTGGGACACCAGCGGATCAACCCCTTATAATTGGGAAAGTCTTATGGACAGCCATGCGGGAGATGGATTAACCTCTACGATTGTGACCATCCAGGAAATCAACTCATGCGCTGACTATCAAAACTCAGATCCATTATTTAACGACCAACAGGCTCATATTCGAGAGTTCTGTAAAGACGCATATGAGGATTGGGGAACAAGCTATGTCCTGATTGGTGCTGATGCCGATTACATCCCAGCTCGATTAATGGATTCAGGGGGCGAATACGGCGTCGATTCTGATCTCTATTGGAGCAATCTTGATAGTGATTTCAACAGCGATCATGATTCGCAATGGGGTGAAGAAGGGGACAGTGGTTTTGATCTCTCTTCGGAGCTGTTCGTGGGACGTATGGTCTGTGATGAGCCACAGGATGTGTCAAATTGGTTGACGAAGAGTTTGTATTACGCAGAGAGTGCAGAGTGGGACTATTTAGACAACGCAGCGTTCTATGGTGGAAACACTGGTTGGAGCTGCCAAGGAGACGACTTCATGGACTACAGTGCAATCAAAGGAACCGATGAATGGCTTGGACCAACTCCCGACCAGTTCCCAAGTTGGGTCGGTTTCCAGTATGGTTTTGAGACATGGAACGAAGTCAATCCCGGCAATATGTTCAACCTTTCCGTGAAATGTACTGAAGCGCCGTCACCGAACCCTGGCTGGTCAGGCTCTGGTGTCGCGGGATTAAGAGAAGCCATCAATAACGACCAGGTCACTATTATCAGTGGTATAGCCCATGCAGACAATCAGATGTCATTGGACGTCTACGCGAGCGATTGGGAAACTCTCTATCACAATACAAAACCATTCTTCATTCATGATTACGGATGCCATTGTGGTGATTTCGACGCTGGTGATGGTGTTCTGGAATCCATGCTCTTCCATTCCGATACCGAGCTTGCATTCGGCTGTGTCTACAACACCGGGTATGGTTGGGGTAATCTCTACTGCACAAACTCAAGCAGCGCGTTTCAGGCAAAAGAATTCTGGAGATTCTTCCTTGATGTTGAAAACCTATCCAGTGATCTGAGCAACTGGCAGATTGGACGGTCCCATGCTCACTCTAAGGATATGATGGCGCCCATGATCGACTGGGATGGTGGGACCTGGCGAGAGATCGTTCAATGCTGTCTGTTGTTCGGTGATCCTGCACAGCAACTGAGAACACCGCATCCAAGCCTACCACCTGCACAACCTTCAAAACCTGTTGGGCCCTCACTTGGAATCTGGAACATAGAATATAGCTACACGAGTTCTACCACAGAGCCGGACGGTGAACAAATCTTCTACCTGTTCGACTGGGGTGACGGGACCAATAGTGGATGGATTGGCCCATACAGCTCAGGACAAACTGTGACAGCAACTCATATATGGACCGTATTAGGAGTCTTTGATGTGAGGGTAAAAGCCCGGGACATCTGGGGCGCTACGAGCAGCTGGTCAGAAACATTGGTGGTCACCATCACTGACAACAACCTCCCAAGCATACCTGATATCACTGGTCCAACAAAAGGGGTACCTGGGAATCAATACCTCTTTAATTCCGAGNATGTCCGAGGT
>JGI20214J51088_10000049_pt1 | contig 73835 bp, 75 predicted proteins | sample WetSurMetagenome_FD_51088 | JGI IMG/M metagenome (IMG submission 51088) | reverse complement strand
TGATACAACGCGCCCGGATATTCTATTCTCAATGGCCTTGCCATATCTAAAGTATATCAGAAATTATGTGTCTTTACAAGACCTGACCCCATGCCTTTACCGACCCCATGCCTTTACCGCTTTTCTTTGCAGTTAACGCCAAAGCTCAGCCGGACGGCACGGATCGGCTGGAGCGCGAGGTTGTGGGGCCGTTCATTTCTTTTATCTTGGTTTAATGGCACCATCATATTGTGATGGCCCACGTTTTATACGATTAGTATGATCAATTATTTCTGAGGAGCAAGAATGACAAATATAATGTATACCTTGAGAGTCATGTTTAACGCGCTGGAGAATAGATTTCTTCTTTTCCCCGTAACATTTCTGGCAAAGCCAGTGCATTGGTTCAGTAGATTGCTCAGTTTTCTTGTACGCAAGTACGAAAACTCCGTCAGCAATATCCTTGATTTCATATTGCCGCATTGTTTCAATCCAGTTTTCAAGCTCCAATATCTTTTTTTTAAGATTGCCCATAGTTACAATTGCTTCGTTATGTTTAGATTGTATCGACAGGGCATCAGTCTCCACGGACAGCAATATCTTGAGCAGGGCGGCGGTTTGTTCTTGAACCTTATAGTCAACATAGACAGATGTAAGTCCTTTTGCGATATCATAAGCAGTTTTCGAGGAGGCAAGGAGTGATGCAATTTCAACCATTGTATTCTGCTCCTTTCATTTCACCCACAACAATTATTAGACCAACTTGGTATTTTCTCACAAAATTATACCATATTTTAATATATAAAGTTACAACTATATTGAAAAATATGCTATTTTTTATTCACAACTTGGCAATGCATGGCTAATAGCAGGTTAAAACCAACTTGGTCTATTAAGGGTTTTATGGCAAACGACGAAATACTACCCGATTTCCCGACATTCCTGCTCACCGGCAGGCTCGCGCCCGGGAAGAATGTTTACTTTTATGCTTTATAGGCCAAAAAATTGATTAATTATTGTTCGGCGGTGTGTCGGGTATTCAATTTTAGCATTTCAGATACAGCGCTCTATCCGGTGTCATGATGATCGGGGCGCGAAAAATAAAACAAGACAGGCCGCTTTTATATGATTATAAGGAAAATGGGAAGCGCGGCGCCCATGATGCCGTATTTCACCTCGTCCGGCTCAGCCTTTACGTCCGCAGATCAGATACTCTACATTCCCCTTTTGTCCGGTGATGGGTGATGTGATGACTCCGGCAACAGTAAGACCGAGGGATGCGAATTCTTCTTTGACGCGTTCGATGACCGCCAAACGCTTCTCTTCATCCTTCACAATGCCGCCTCTTCCGACCTGCCCCTTGCCGACCTCGAACTGGGGCTTGATGAGCGCGACGATCTCTCCCTTTTCCGCAAGAAATTCGATGACCTTTGGCACAACTTTGTCGAGTGATATGAAGGACACGTCTATTGTGGCAAGGTCAATTACGTCCGGGATTTTCTCTCTTTCGAGATAGCGGATATTCGTGCGTTCAAGGAGGACAACCCGCGGGTCCTGTCTAAGCTTCCATGCGAGCTGGCCGTAACCCACATCAACACAATATACACGCTGCGCCCCTTCCTGAAGGGCCACATCCGTAAAGCCTCCGGTGGACGAACCGACATCCATGACAATCTTGCCGTTGAGGTCGATAGCAAAACTCTTTATTGCGGCCTCAAGCTTAAGGCCGCCCCTGCTCACATATTTCAGGTCTTCGCCCTTTATCTCTATCTGCGCGTCGCCGGCAACCATGTCCCCAGCCTTGGTCGCAGGCGAGCCGTTGACCACTACCTTTCCTTCCATGATCAGGGCCTTCGCCCTTTCGCGGCTTGCGACAAGGCCCATGTCAACAATAATCTTGTCGAGTCTCTCTTTTTTATCCGCCATAGTGGTTAACCATACTTTGAAAATCCCGGATTTGTCATAAGAAGACTAAAATAGCCGACAAGAGCGGCCATATCGAAGTCGCGCCGCAGGATACTGTATTCTCTTGAAAAAAAATATCATGCGGTTACCGATTTCTCATATTTCCAGGATAAACTGCGTAGTTTTGGCGAGACGAGAGATGGATGCCCATGGCGGCTTACTGCCCTGCCTTGCCCCTCACAAATTCCAGCGCCGTCCTGTAAATCCCCTGCTCGTCCAGCCCGTATTTTTCCCTGAGTATCCGCTGCGAGCCGTGCTCCACAAATTCGTCGTTGATACCGATCATCTTCACGGCAACGTCCGTAATCCCGGCCCTGCAGAGGCATTCGAGGACAGCGGACCCAAACCCCCCGGCCAGCACATTTTCTTCAACAGTGATGATCTTTCCGGTCTTTTTTGCAATACCGGCAATAAGCTTTTCATCGAGCGGTTTGATAAACCTGGCGTTAACCACAGCGGCGCTGATGCCGTCGCGTTTCAGGGCCTCGGCGGCCTTGATCGCAGGCAGGACAGTATTGCCTATCCCGATAATCGCAACATCGTCGCCGTCTTTAATCAACTCTGCAACACCGGGGATTACCTCGGTATTCCGCCCCAGACTCTGCTGCTCAAAGGCCTTTGCGCGCGGATACCTGATGGCCGCAGGCCCGTTATGGCTGATCGCAAGCCTGAGCATCCTGCGAAATTCCGGCATATCAGCCGGGGCCATGAACATGAGATTGGGGACATTCCTCAGAAAGGATATATCGAACAGTCCCTGATGTGTAGCTCCGTCTTCACCGACTATACCCGCCCGGTCGATTGCAAAAATCACGGGCATATTCTGCAGGCAGACATCATGAATTATCTGATCATAGGCCCTCTGTATGAATGTGGAATATAAGGTTACAACCGGTTTGAGTCCGCGGCTCGCCAGGCCTGCGGCAAAGGTTGTCGCGTGCTGCTCGGCAATACCTACATCATAAAACCTGTCGGGATACTCTTCCGCAAACGCCGCAAGCCCCGTGCCCTCTTTCATCGCAGCGGTTATGGCTATTATCCTGTTGTCTTCCGAGGCCGCCTCCATCAGCGCCCTGCCAAAGCCCTCACTGTAGGAGATACACTCGCCGAGTGTCTCATCCCTGTTGACGGCTGTATTGATCTCGCCCGTCTCTATCTCGAACGGCCCTATTCCATGAAAGACGCATGGGTCTTCCTCGGAAAATTTATATCCCTTTCCCTTCTTTGTAACGATATGCAAAAGCACAGGCTCATCCGAATGCATGATGCTCTTGAAGGTGTCAATGAGCAGGGGGATGTCATGCCCGTCTATCGGCCCGAGATAGTTGAACCCGAGTTCTTCAAAAATCCCTCCGGGCAGGATTAAGCCCTTGAAGCTTCCTTCAGCCTTTTCCGCTATCTTGACTACCGACTCCCCGATTTTCGAGCCCTTCAGGCGTATCTTTGTCTCCTGTTTAATCTTGTTGTAAAAAGAACCCGTAAGCACCCTGTGCAGATATGCGGACATTGCGCCCACATTCTTCGATATCGACATCTCATTGTCGTTAAGTATGACTATCAAATCTTTCTTGAGATGCCCGGCCTGGTTCAGGCCTTCGAATGAAAGCCCGCCTGTAAGCGCCCCATCGCCTATTACTGCGATCACCTTGTAATTTTCACCGAGTTGGTCTCTTGCCTCTATAATGCCGAGAGCGGCCGATACCGAGGTGGAACTGTGTCCGGACCCGAAGGCGTCATGGACGGACTCCCTGATATTCGGGAAGCCGGACAGCCCGCCGAATTTCCGCAGGGTCCCCATCAGCCCATGCCTGCCTGTAAGTATCTTATGGGTGTATGACTGATGCCCGACATCCCATACGATCTTGTCGTCCGGGGAATTGAAGACATAATGCAGGGCGATGGTGAGTTCCACAACCCCGAGGTTGGATGAGAGATGGCCGCCGTTTTTTGAGACCGTCTCGACAATAAGTTCGCGCAGCTCTTCCGCAAGGACCTTCAACTCTTCCATGGTGAGGCCCTTCAGGTCCTGCGGCGATTTTATAGTGTATGCAAGCATGCCGGAATCAAACTAATTCTTTCTCTCGTAAAGATAACCGGCAATAGCCCTCAGGGGTTCGGCCTTTTCATCGAATATCGATAATGCCCCGATTGCCGAATCTATCAGATGTTTTGCCTTTCTTTTGGACTCTTCAATGCCGTAAAGACGCGGATAGGTCATCTTCTTTTTCTTTTCGTCGGACCCCCTGGGCTTGCCTGTTACCTCAGTATCGCCCTCGATGTCGAGGATGTCATCCACCACCTGAAACGCGAGTCCTATGTTCTCTCCATACTTGTCCAGGGAGTCGAGCCTCGCCTTTTCAGCCCCGGCAAGCATGGCCCCCATGCGCACGGAGACCGAGAGGAGAGCGGCCGTCTTGTGGCTGTGTATAAAAGAGAGTGTCTCCATGTCGGGTTCGGCGTTCTCGGACAGCAGGTCCTGAGCCTGACCGCCTACCATGCCGAGCGAGCCTGCCGCAACTGCAAGTTCATATATGATCCCGACGACCGAAGAGTCGCTTACCGACACATGCCTGTAGCGGGGGTCTCCGAGCAGCTGGAACGCCTCCGTAAGCAGGCCGTCGCCGGCGAGCACCGCCATGCCCTCACCGAAGACCTTGTGGTTTGTAGGTTTTCCGCGGCGGAGATCGTCATTGTCCATTGCGGGCAGGTCGTCATGAATGAGCGAATAGGTATGTATAAGTTCGATTGCGACCGCCTGCGGCACAATATCCGCCGCGTCGCCGCCGCACGCTTCATAAGCGGCCATGCACAAAATCGGCCTTACGCGTTTGCCTCCGGCCCTGACGGAATAGACCATGGAATCGTGGAGAATACGCGGGGCGAATTCAGCCCCAAAATATGTGTCGAGGAATGACTCGACCAGGATCTTTTTTTCTTTCAGATAACTCTTAAGTTCCATCATCACTCCCACTCAATGGTCCCGGGCGGCTTGGAGGTTATATCGTACACCACCCTGTTTACACCCCTCACTTCGTTGATGATGCGCCCTGATATCTTCTGCAGCACATCATACGGTATATGCGCCCAGTCGGCGGTCATGCCGTCGAGGCTCGTGACCGCGCGCACCGCGATCACCTTGTCGTAAGTCCGCTCATCACCCATTACGCCGACACTCTGCACAGGCAGTATTACCGTAAACGCCTGCCATATGGCCCTGTAGAGGCCTGCGTTCCTGATCTCTTCCAGCGCCACCGCGTCCGCCTCCCTGAGCATATCAAGGCTTTCTTCGTCGACGGCCCCTATGCACCTTATCGCCAGCCCCGGACCCGGGAACGGATGTCTCCAGCATATCTCATCAGGCAGCCCGAGTTCGAGTCCGAGCACGCGCACCTCATCCTTGAAGAGTTCCCGGAGCGGTTCGATCAGCCTGAGGTCCATCTTTTCAGGGAGCCCGCCGACATTGTGATGGCTCTTGATTACGGCTGAAGGCCCCTTGAAGGATACGCTCTCGATCACATCGGGATAGAGCGTCCCCTGCGCAAGAAACTCGGCGTCGGCAAATTTCTTTGCCTCTTCCTCGAATATGGCGATGAACTCGTGCCCGATGATCTTGCGCTTCTTCTCGGGATCGATCACCCCGGCCAGTTTCTCAAGAAAGCGAGAGCGCGCGTCTACAAAGTCGAGGTTGATATGGAAATGATCGCGGAAGGTCTCTCTCACCTGTTCGGCCTCGCCCTTTCTGAGAAGGCCGTTGTCCACAAATATACATACAAGCTGTTTGCCTATCGCCTTATGCAGGAGGAGCGCAACCACTGAAGAATCAACTCCGCCGCTGAGCGCGCATACGACTTTTTTGTCTCCGACCTTTGAGCGTATATCGGCGATGGACCATTCGATGAATGAAGACATCTCCCATGTCGGCTTGCAAAAGCATATCCCGAACAAAAAGTTCCTGATGATCGCGGCGCCTTCATCCGTATGGGCAACCTCGGGATGAAACTGTATGGCGAAAAATTTGCGGGCCCTGTCCGCCATGGCCGCCACAGGCGAATTGTCGGTATGCCCTATGACCGAAAAGCCTTCCGGCATCCGCTCGATCCTGTCTCCATGGCTCATCCAGACCTTTGTGCTGCCCGAAACTCCCCGGAACAGATCGGCGGAGTCATCAAGGCTCAGCATTGCCCTGCCGTATTCGCGTTTTTCAGCGCGCGCCACCTGCCCCCCGAGATCAAGGGCCATCAACTGCATGCCGTAACATATGCCTAGGACAGGGACTCCCAGACGGAAGACCTCCGGACCGCACACGGGCGCATCCTGATCGTAAACGCTCGACGGCCCGCCGGAAAGGACTATGCCTTTCGGCTCAAAGGCCCTGATCTTTTCGATCGGCGCATTACATGGGAATATCTCAGAGTAGACCTTCTGCTCCCTGATGCGGCGCGCAATCAGCTGCGTATATTGGGAGCCGAAGTCCAGTATCAATATTTTTTCAAGATTATTCATATATAATTTCAGGTTTTGGATCTGCAATTGAAGATTGCTGATTAAAATCGGTTACCCGAATCTTCAATCAACAATCTTCAATGTCCTTTATTGCTCTATCTGGTAATTGGGGGCTTCTTTGGTGATGATTACATCATGCACATGGCTCTCTCTCAGCCCGGCATTGGTAATCCGGACAAAGCGCGCCCTGGCCCTCATCTCTTCAAGAGTCCGGCAACCGCAATAGCCCATGCCGGACCGCAGTCCGCCGACAAGCTGGTGAACACTGCTTGAAATCGGACCTTTGCACGGCACCCTTCCCTCAACCCCCTCGGGCACGAGCTTCTCTTTGGGCACACCTTCCTGTCCATAGCGGTCTTTCGAGTGTCCCTGCTGCATGGCCCCGATGGACCCCATACCCCGATATGTCTTGTAGCTCCTGCCCTGATAAAGAATGGCCTCACCCGGCGATTCGTCCGTGCCCGCAAACAGGCTTCCGACCATAACGCAATGGGCGCCTGCGGCAATGGCCTTTGCGACATCTCCGGAATATTTCAGCCCCCCATCCGCTATCAGGGGAACGCCTGCTTTGGAAGAAACGCTATAGCAGTTGCTTATAGCAGTAAGCTGCGGCACCCCCGCGCCTGCCACTATCCTTGTTGTGCATATCGATCCCGGACCTATGCCGACCTTGATCGCATCCGCCCCTGCCCTGATGAGTTCATCGGTCGCATCGGCGGTGGCGATATTCCCGGCTATCACCTCGATGTCGAACTTCTTTTTTAATTCCTTGAGGGTATTCAGGACGCCCCTGGAATGTCCGTGCGCCGTATCAATGGCAAGGACATCCACGCCTGCCTTGATCAGCAGCTCGGCGCGGGCGATTGCGCCCTCTCCGACACCTATGGCGGCCCCGACGCGGAGCCTGCCGAGTGAATCCTTGCAGGCATTGGGATATTTCCTTCTCTTCTCTATGTCCTTGATTGTTATGAGGCCCTTGAGATTCATCTCATTATCGACTATCGGGAGTTTCTCGATCTTGTATTTGTTCAGGATTTCCTTTGCCTCATCCAGGGTTGTGCCGATTGAGGCGGTAATAAGCTTATGGTGGGTCATTACATCCTTGACCTGTCTCTTGTCATTGACCTCGAACCTCAGGTCCCTGTTGGTGAGGATGCCGACAAGCTTGCCGTTCTCGGTCACAGGCACTCCGGATATCTTGTACCGCGCCATCAGCACCATGGCGTCGGATATGGGCGCTTCAGGCCCAACCGTGATCGGATCGACGATCATGCCGCTTTCCGATTTCTTGACCTTGTCCACCTCAAGGGCCTGCTTCTGCGCGGTCATGGCCCTGTGCATAATGCCGAGGCCTCCCTCACGGGCCACTGCAATGGCAAGGCTCGCGTCGGTAACCGTGTCCATGGCTGCGCTGATTATAGGCACATTCAATCTTATATTTTTGGTCAGATTTGTGGTTACATCCACCTCTCCGGGAAGCACATCAGACTTGGCAGGTAAAAGCAGAACATCGTCGAAAGTCAATCCAAGCGGCAAATCATCGGTAAGCATCGCCCACCCCTTTGTGATTTTAATATTAATTATACCATTTTAGGGCAGAAATGCATTTGCGGAGCAAAACAGAACGCCCTATATATGCGGCAATCAAGCCCTATTGTTTATACTATTTCCACCAGTTCTATATCGAATATCAGGTCTTTGCCGGCAAGCTGATGGTTTGAGTCGAGCGTAACAGTATCTTCCAAGATCTCACTGATTGTAACAGGCAGCGCAACCCCGTCTTCACACTCGATATACAGGACCTCTCCCACAACCTGTTCGACCTCGGAAGGCAGCTGGTCTTTGGGAAAAACAAGCAAAAGGTCCTCACGGTAAGGGCCATACGCATTTTCCGCAGAAATCCGGACCGTCCTGGACTGGCCTACAATAAGCCCTATCGCGGCGTCTTCGAAATCCTTCAGGAAAGTCTCCTCGCCAACCACGAATTCGATGGGGTCACCCTCACGGGATGAGTCGAAGACATTGCCGTCTTCAAGTTTGCCGGTATAATGCACCTTTATAGTGTCGCCCTTGCCTGCTATCTTCATATATTACCTCCATGATCAAATTGTCGAAAAATGCGGAATAGATATTATACCGGAAAACAGGGAGATCCCGACCTGTTCCCTACACCGCGCTATCCGGCTTCAACATCGCCTGATAAACCATTTCAGGGCTTATATCCTTCATGCATCTCATATCGCTGCATTTCTTCTTCCTGCACGGCGAGCACTCCACCGGCGTCCTGACAATAATATGATCGGTCCCATACGGGCCTGTAAGCGCGGGGTCGGTCGGGCCGAAAACAGCTATAACCCTCCGGCCACAGGCGGCCGCGATATGCATAGGGCCCGAATCGTTGGTGATCACATATTCGGCGGACCTGATGACACATATAAGATCGCTGATAGTCGTTTCCCCGGCAAGAGAGACAGACTTGCCTCCGCTCGCGTCTTCTATCTTCATTGCGGTTTCCCTGTCGGCCTCGCCTCCGACAACAACGCTCCTGATCCCAAGCATTGCGGCGAGCGCCCCGAACCTTTCAACCGGCCAGCGTTTTGTCCGCCACCTGGCCCCCGGAGCTATAACGGCATATTTGCCGAGTCTCTCTTTTATTTGCAGGATCTTTTCAGGCTCCCTTATAAAGGGCATCGGAAACCTTACATTGGAGATATCGCACCCCAGCGCCCAGGCTATCTTCAGATACCTGTCCACCGCATGAATCCCACTGCCGCCCTCAACCTTGTGGGTATAAAAAAAATCGCTGCCTTCTCTCGCATCGCTGAAGCCGACCCGCATCGGAGACCCCGTTGCCCCGGCTATCATGCCGCTCCTGAGCAGCCCCTGAAGGTCTACGACCAAATCGAACTCTTCACGCCTCAATGCGCTTGCAAGGCCGGAGAGCTCTCCGATGGTCTCTTTGACGCTGCCGATCTTCTTCCATCTGTCTTTCCTGATAATCCAGGTCTTCGTAAGCATGGGGTGCCACTGAAGCGCCCCTTCATTGCCCTCGGCGACTACCCAGTGAATCGCCGCATCCGGAAAGCGTTCGTGCAGGACGCACAAAAAAGGCAGGCTGTGAATCACATCTCCAAGTGAGCTCGGCTTGACAATGAGTATCTTCCGCGGACTGTTTTCGAAAACTATTCTTTCCATCTCAGGATATACCTTATCGCAGCGTCGAGATCGTCGACCTCTGCGTCGGCCGACCCGCAATCGGCATGCTGCCCGGTTTTCACATGAATCCCCTTTGCGCCTACAGCCATGGCGAGCTTTATATCAACATCCTTGTCTCCGACCACAAAGGACTTTTTCAGATCGATCCCATGTTCCGCCCTTGCCTTTATGAGCATGCCCGGCAGGGGTTTGCGACAGGAGCAATTATCCTCAGGCAGGTGCGGACAGTAGTAAAAATCAGTGAATCCGAATCTTTTTACAAAATACCTGTTCACCTCTTCAACAAAGGGTTTCTGAACAGTTCCACGGGCAATGCCGGACTGGTTACTCACTCCGATGAGTTCGAACCCTGCCGCCTTCAGCTCTTTCAGCCTTTCTATGCCCGGAAGGAGACTGAAATCGGACCAGTTGTCGAGATAATCGGCGTCCCTGCAGAGAGTGCCGTCCCTGTCGAAAAAAACCGCCTTTTTATCAGGCAGCATCTGCCGCACATTATCAAAGACATCTTCAGATGTGACACTGAACATGCATCTCATGTAGTCCTTGTCGCATACCCTCAAAAAACAGGGGCTGCAGCCAACCCCTGCGCTCACTACGGCATGTCCATCTCCTACCGGCCCGGTCAATTCAGCGGAAGTAGAGCCGAAGACGGCGACCAGCGGGGCCCCGACGGAATAAGCCACATGCATTGGGCCCGAATCATTTGTGAGAAAGACATCACATTCGGCAAGCAAAGACGCGAGCTCGCGCAAAGTAGTGCGTCCTGCCAGGAACATCCTGTTCATCGGGAGCCGACGAAATATCATCTCCGCAACCTCCGTCTCATCTTTACCGCCGAATATGACAACACTGCCGTGCGTTTCCTTGATAAACCATCCGGCCACATCGGTAAACCGCTCGGGCATCCATCTCTTCGCAGGGCCGAAAGCAGATCCCGGATTGATCCCGAGTATCGGGCCTGGTAAATCGGAAAGCAGCTTGCGCGCAGACAACCGCTCCTCCATGGTGAGCGTGAGACTGGGAACGGAATATTCGGCCTCAATACCGACAGCCCTGAGCAGGTCAAGATAATAATGGATATGATGGACCTTGCGGTCGGAGCTATTATGCGGGACCGCCTTTGTGAGCAGAAATTTCCTGCCGTCCCTGTCGTAGCCGATACGTTCGGGGATGCCTGCAAGGAATGCGATCATGGCCGCATCAAAAGCGTTTTGGAGCAGTATCGCCTTTGTGAACTTCATCCGTCGCAGAACGAACGCCAGCCGTATCCTTCCCCAGGCTCCCCTGTGCATATCCTTATAAAGGACAATATCGTCAATGTCCTGATTATGCTCAAACAACGGGGCTATGCCGGGCTTGACCAGCAGGCATATATTGGCGTCGGGGAACGCCTTGCGGATGGCCCTCAGCGCAGGCAGGGTCATTATCGCGTCGCCTACCCAGTTGACACCCCGCACAAGGATATTTTCGGTTTTCCCCATCCGAATATTCTAACATTTCATTGGCCGGGCTTTCAGGCGGAGGCTCCGGACCAACCATCTGCAAATCATATATTGGCCTTTTCCTCCTGTGTGGTAAAATGTATGTATTGACGCTATTTTGAGAGTAAGCATCATGGCGGAGCTATTGGGAAAAGCATTTAAAGAAGCCTCCAAAGCGCCCGATATGTAGCAGAATATACCGGCTAAATGGGTAAATGATAAACAGATGTGAATGGGTAAATCCGGGAAATGAATTATGCGCGCGTTATCATGACACTGAATGGGGCGTTCCGGTTCATGACGACAATCTCTTTTTTGAAATGAAACGTTTTATTGGGAGGACGGTATAATGAAAATAATTATCTCCCTGCTTTGCTCGGTGGTTATTTTTGGGGCGTCTTTTGCCTCGGCTCAGATGTCGCAGCGCGTGGTGGACATTCCGACGCGTCCCGGAGTTACTCAGCGCATTGTGCTTGTCGGAGCTGATAATCCGAAAGCCGCAGTCATCCTTTTTCCCGGTGGCCATGGTGGTCTCGGCATTTCCTCCAACGGCAGCTTTGATTGGGGTAAAAATAACTTCTTGGTCCGCTCAAGGGAATTGTTCGCGGCGCAGGGCCTGCTGGTAGCGGTTGTCGATGCCCCATCCGACCGTCAGGGGCCGCCGTATCTCGCCGGGTTCCGTGAAAAGGAAGCCCATGTGGCGGACATCAGGGCAGTCATTGCCTGGTTGAAACAACAGGCAAAGGTTCCGGTCTGGCTTGTAGGAACGAGCAGGGGAACACAATCCGCTGCATTTATTGCCACACAGCTGACACCGGATGCAGGCGGCCCGAATGGACTGGTTCTTACCTCAACTATTCTGAGCGATAACAAGTACCGGCCTGTCACCGATATGGCCCTTGAAAAGATTTCTGTTCCTGTCCTTGTCGTCCATCATAAGCGGGATGGTTGCAGTCATTGCGACTATGACGATATCCCCGGACTCATGAACAAGTTGAAGGCCTCGCCGAAAAAGGAACTGCTTACGTTTGATGGAGGTAAAAATATCGGCGATCCCTGCAAGGCTTCCGCGCATCATGGGTTTAACGGAATTGAGAAAAATGTCGTCACTAAAATTTCCGAATGGATCATGGCGAAGTGAAAATAAAGAAAATAAAAGTATAAATGATTCAGTCTGCCGATATGCCCTGTTAAGATTCGGGTCAATTCATATTCTGTTAATTGATTATATTTATCCCGGTTATTATTTTCCCGGGGTTCGCCGTTTTTCTATTTATTGAACCACTTTTGATCCCTAATAATTGATTCCTTGCTACCACAACTATGTATTAATTACACAAGTTATGGATTTTATACACAATTAATTCGATATATTCCGAATTAGCCATAATATTCAACACCGGGTTATCCGGCATATTATTTGCTAATAATACAGTGTGTTATTGGTATAAAATCTACCAAATCAGGCTTAATTTGCGTTTATCATGATATGGTCGCTCCGGTTTATTCGAGCGGGCGAAACAGCGAGAAATATGTTCCAATTTGATTCTATTACAGAGAGTGTTTGATATATCGGGAATACAGTCCTGAGCTGAGATATAATATCGGATTTCCGGATAAATTGTCGGGCGGCGCAGCAGGGCCTCCCGGATTATGGAGGTGATGTCCAATGCTTTAATTGCTTAGGCTGATGGAGGTTGCCGATCCGCTGTTTTCGGCAAATCTATTAACAACCCCGCTTTAATTCAGAACAATGTATATCTGGAGGTATGTTATGAATTCCGGTATTGAAGTCTTTTTTACTGAAGTCAATAAGCCGTGGTCAAACGCCGACCCCGGCAAATATTATGTGAACGTCTTTAGTCCGGATGGCCCCGAGATTATCGGCGCGGCTGCGCCCAATGGGTACGCCTCGATCGACCTGCCGCCCGGCAGGTATCTGGTGGTGGGCAGCATGACCGGCACATATGTTAATTTTGATTCAAACGAGACCCTGGTCAATGTCGGCTGCGGCCAGAGAGTCTGCGTCAGCATTATCCCGAGATCCCTGCATTTTTGCGTATGGTGGCTCACGGCTGCATTGCAGATGATCGCCGAAAACCCGAAATTCGCTCCGAATGTGGCTAAAATGGCGCCCGATGCTATAAAAATGCTGAATTCGATTGAACGGGTCATACCGGCTGAGTATCACCAGCTGCCTTTTCTCACGGAAGCCCTGACGCCATTGAAGAAGAAGGGTAAATAAATCTCTTGATAATGTCATTGCATTCCGGATCGACTTAATATTCAGCGCGGAGTGTTCGGTAAACCATTTGCCGCCATGCGGATGAAAAGAAGCCCTGCGGGCTCTTTTCATCCGCAGTATTGAGCCCGGATGCAGTTGTACGCGTTTGGGAGATTATCGTTTACTGCGACGGCAAGTCGTATTCAGCTTTTTTCCATAATTCGGTAAGGAGGACATATATGGCCTGTAATAATTGTGAACTCGGGTTTCAGGGATCACAGACAATAATCGTTTACATCGTAAAGTCCGGGACAAATGCTCTTCTGTATGTGCAGAATCAGGGCCGCAACATAGTTCAGATTCGAAGGATTCTTCTCAGCAGCACGTCAAGCGGCGGGACAACTACGCTGTACTTAAGGCCTGCGCCCGACACTATCGCCTGGAGCGCGCCCTCGGCTTTTATCGAGCCCGGCAGTTCGTCGCTGTTTTATACGCTGAGCGCAGTCCCCGCCGGCAAGATTGTCCAGGCGCAGGCGGAATACGTAGAACTCGAAGGGCGCAGTCGCAGTTGTCCCATTACCATGTGAGGTGAGACAATGAAGACAAAATTTATCAAATACACACTTCAGGGAGAATATTCCGTAGATGACGCGTTTCGCACACTTGGCGACGCTGCGATGCAGGGACTCGTGGTGCGCGTCGATAATATCGCGGGCCAGACTCACCTCTATATTGCGGTCCAGGGCGCCGTTGCCGCTATTAGCCCTAAAAAAACGGCGACGCCCATTGGAGTGAAGGTCGAAGAGGTATCGGAGCCTGACATTGTCGGGATTGTCTGATTCCTCTAAAAGCAGGCATAGCGGAACTGGAGGCGGGCAGGCAAACAATGCCTGCCCGCCTCCGGGCTTATAATTTCAATATGCCTCAGTACGACATGCAGGCGGCGTTAAGTATACCTGCGGCAAGCGAGAACACTCCGAGCAGAATACCGTCGGAAACAACACCTTTTTCTATGCCCGCAGGCAGGCCCCTGAATACGATTCTGAGCATGAAAAAGATGAACAGCTGCAGCGCCAGGGCCACACCGCCCCATACGACCATGTCCGCCAAATTAACGCTGTGCACAATCGCGCTCGAAAGGGGGATTACAAATCCGAGAAGCGCGCCGCCAAGGCTGCATGCGGCGGCAATGTTGCCTTCCCTGATCAGTTTGAATTCCTTTTGAGGCGTCGCCATGGTGTAAATGAACAGGAACAGGGCCGTCAGCGCAAAGCCTGATCCCAGATAGGACAAAAAATTAATCACTCCTGCAAGTTGAGCGTCGAGTTCCATTATCCCTCCTCTTATGACTTCCTGATTCCGTCCTGAACAAAATAGTGCGGCACGAAATTGCTCGTGTTCCTTGTTATCGGCGTTTCGTCCTCCCTGACTCCGATACCGCAGGCCAGCCCGTTGACTATCCATGAGCCGACCACTGCATATCTGCCGTCAAATGAAGGCAGCTCGCTTATGCCCTGATAAATAAACGGCCCCTCGCCGTATGATCCTTCACTCATGATGACGTTGTCGCCCTTCCTGATTTCTATGTTGGCGCCTTCACGCGACAATATGGGTTTCCTGACGTAATTGCCGCCGAGGTCGTCAGGCCCAAAAAAACAGGGCAGCAGGTTTTTATGTCCCGGGAAAAGTTCCCATAGTATCGGGAGTATCGCCTTGTTTGAAAGCAGCATCTTCCAGGCAGGCTCATACAACGTTATGATATCCGGAGTTATCTTTTTGCCGAACTCGTCGGCCAGCAGCCATTCCCAGGGATAGAGCTTGAAAAGGTAATCAATCGGCTGTTCATCGAGGTCGGTGAATTTATTGAGCCCTTCGTTATAACCCAGATCTTCCATAAATATATGCCGGGTTTCGATACCGGTTTGCGAGGCCACATCCCGCATATATTCGACCGTAACAAAATCCTCTTCCATGTCCTTAACGCAACTGAAATAGAGGACCGAGACAATGGGCATCTTCTGCTTAAGCGCGTTGAATGAATCTGTCAGCTTTTCGTGGATCGAATTGAACTGGTCATATTTGGGAAACATGTCCTCAAGCCAGACCCACTGCGCCACACTCGATTCATAAAGCGATGTAGGCGTGTCGGCATTGAATTCGAGCAGTTTGGGCTCGTCCTTGCCGTTATATGAAAAATCGAACCTCCCGTAAATGCTTGCGTCGTCGCGTTTCCAACACTCTTTAATAAGGGCGGCGGCCTGTTCGCCGAGACCGAGCTTCCGGAAAAGATTCTTCGATATAACATGGTCCGCCGCCTCGATGCACATTCCATAGAGTTCCTGCGTAACCGCTTCAAGATGATCTATCTGGCCTGAGGTGAACTCATAACATACGCCTTCGCTCCAATAGCATCCATCCATAGAGTGAAAGGTAAAGCCGAGTTCCTCAAACTGTTTCTGCCAGCCCTCGCGCTGTTTGACCTTTATACGCTTCATTATGAACCCACCCCATGCGAATGGGATGAAGAGCCGAAACCACCCCTTGATGAGGAGGAAGACATTGATGTGCTGATCCTTGATACGGCCCAGGGTGAGGTGGCTCCAGGCTTGAGAAAATTCGCGCCCTGTCCCGGCCTTGTCTCGACCGGATTGTGGTATCCCGACGGATAAAACCACGGCCGGCCGCCTACAAAATAGTAGTGAGGGCCATAGTAGCGTTTTTCATTTGCCGCATACTCGCAGTTTGCGCTGTCCCAGTCACTTGCGCAGGCCTCTTTGGAATTATAGACCTGCCTCTCCGTCTGTTTTTCATCAGACCCGCATCCGGCAGCCACTATACAGGCCGAGGCAACAAGCGTCAGGACGATCTTTCTCGATTTTTTCATGCCCACCCTTCCTTACGCTGCAAATTGTTATTACGGGCCGGAACAGCTTTATTGAATAATAATACTATACTGCGCAAAACTTGACAATAAATCCTCTTGACATATCGGTTATTAATTGATAATATATATTTATTAATAATTATTCTAAACTAAATTGAGGAGTGGCCCCGGTGGAGAGATACAGATCGCTTGGCTTGAAACTTACGCCGCAGAGGCTTTCCATACTCGCATATCTTGAGGACAACAAGTGTCATCCGACGGCCGAGGATATATACAGACATGTGTCGAAAAAATTCCCGACCATGTCTCCCGCCACTGTTTACAACACACTTGAGGCCCTGAAATCGCACGGCAGGATAAGGGAGATAACCATCGACTCCGGCAAAAGACACTTTGATCCGGACACCAGTCTGCATCATCACGCCATCTGCTCGGGATGCAATAGAATAGTCGATATATTTGCCGACTTTGACCTGAACGCTCCCGGCAGCGCCCTGCAGGGTTTTCAGGTGACAGGCAGTCATGTGGAGTTTTACGGCCTCTGCCGGGACTGCGCGAAAAAAAAGGCGGCTGATACAAAATAAGCTATTCGCCTGCTTGACAGGCGGCATATTTAGTAATAGCATTTATTCACCAACGCGACAATATAAGGAGGCATTATGAAGGCTGTGGAATTAAAAAAGGACGTTTACTGGGTGGGAGCGCTCGACTGGGAAGTGCGCGAGTTTCATGGATATGAGACCCCGCGCGGCACCTCATACAATAACTACCTGATCATGGACAGCGAGGTCACTCTTATAGATACGGTTAAATGGGACTTTGCCGAGGAATCCATCAGGAACATAAAGGCGCTCGTCGATCCGGCCAAAATCAGGCACATAGTCATCAACCATATAGAAAACGACCATGCAACGAGCATAGACAAGATAATGGCCTTATGCCCCGACGCCACCATCCATATCACGGACAAGGGCCGCAAGGGCATAGAACGCTTTTTCGATCTCTCAAAATGGAAGGTAAAGATCGTCAAGACAGGCGACACCCTGACCATCGGCAAGAGGACCCTTACGTTTATCGAGACGCCGATGCTCCACTGGCCTGATTCCATGATGACCTATGTAAAAGAAGACAAACTTCTCTTCAGCCAGGACGGCTTCGGACAGCATATTGCATCGGCTGAGCGGTTCGACGATGAATATATCGCGACACATTCCGTTGCCGAATTCGAAGACGCAATAAAAGACTATTATGCGAACATCCTTATGCCCTTCGGCCGGATGGTCAAGGCCAAGATAGGCGATATGCAGAAACTCGGCCTCGAAATCGACATGATAGCCCCGGACCATGGCATCATCTTCCGTAAAGATCCGGCAAAGATACTGCAGATGTATCTCGACATGGCCAACGGCAAGGCGGACCTCAGAGTGGTGATTGTATATGACACCATGTGGCACAGCACGGAGATTATGTCCGGACCGATCCTCAATGGAGTCAGGGACGAAGGCGTGCCGTGCAAGATAATAAAACTGAGGGCGACCCCTCAAAGCCGGGCGATCACCGAGTTCTGGAAGGCACGCGGTATACTGATAGGAGCCCCGACACTGAACAACATCATGTTCCCGACTGCAGCCGATTTCCTTTACCACTTGAGGGGATTAAGGCCGAAAAACCGTATAGCGGGGGCCTTCGGCAGCTTTGGATGGGGAGGCGGCGCAGTAAAAGAGGCATATGAGATGATAAAGGCCATAGGACTGGAGACATTCGGGCCCGGACTCGAAGTCCTTTATAAGCCGTCGGCTGAGGACGAGCAGAAATGCTATGAATTCGGAGCGGCCTTTGCTCGGCAGGTAAAAGAGTATCACGCCAAATTCGAATAATCGGGAGGAAGGCATGTCAAAGACGGACAAAAATCTCAATGACGCATTTGCGGGCGAGTCCCAGGCGAACAGGAAATATCTTGCATGGGCAAAAAAGGCCGAGCAGGAAGGCCATAAAAAAGCGGCCAAACTCTTCAGGGCCGTTGCCGAGGCCGAGACAGTGCATGCCCTTAACCATCTCAGGGAGATGGGCGACATAAAGAGCACAAAGGAGAACCTTGAGGCGGCCGTCTCGGGAGAGATATTTGAATTCGAGAAGATGTACCCGCAGATGATCACGGACGCGCAGGAGGAAAATTACACTGCGGCGCAAAGGTCTTTTCACTTTGCAAACGAGGTCGAAAAGATACATGCAAGGCTTTATAAAAAGGTCCTTGCCGAACTCGGTAAGGACGGGGATGCGGACTATTATGTATGCAGCGTCTGCGGGCATACGGTGGAGAACGAGCCTCCCGATGAATGCCCTGTCTGCAAGTCGAAGAAACAGGCGTACAGGAAGATAGATTAGGCGAAATGAAAATATGCGCATTCCAGGGGAGCCCGCGGGAAGGCGGCAATACGGACATCCTGCTCAGGGAAGCCCTGAAGCCTGCCCGGGAGGCCGGGCATGATATAAAGATATTCGCGCTCAATACGATGGACATCAGTCCCTGCCAGGACTGCGGCCAGTGCGAAGATAACGGCATCTGCGTTATCGAAGATGGTATGACATCCATATACAAGGCCATTCGCGATGCGGACAGGATCATCCTTGCATCCCCGGTATTCTTTTTCGGGATGAGCGCGCAGACAAAGGCCATGATAGATCGCTGCCAGGCCATCTGGTGCGAAAAATATCTATTGAAGAAGCCGATACCCGAAGGCCCTTCAGGGAGAAAAGGACTGCTTATCTCTGTGGGAGGCATGAAGAAGGAGATCGGCCTGCAGTGCTGCGAGGCCACGGCAAAGGCCTTTTTCCGGACGATAAGTGTGCCTGTCCATGAGAACCTCGGGTTCACTGATGTGGACGCCAAGGGCATGATCATGCTGCATCCTACAGCGCGCATGGATGCGAGACATGCAGGGGAAAGACTGATAGCCTGAGTATAATCCCCACGCTCACCACTAAACGCCCTATCGGGCTCCATCTATATCTAACTGATTAATATAGCGTTTCTGCCTGCCGGTTAATTTTATGGCCAAGTCTTGACATTTCCCTGAAAATGAGTATAATAGAGATTAGCACTCACCGAGTGGGAGTGCTAACAACAAAATCAGATGACGAAAGGAGGCCAATTCTATGCTTTGGTCAGACATTGAAAGACTTGGAAGGTTTTTTGATCCGCAGCAGGGATTCGGGTTTACGAATCGCCCTTTCTTCAGGGTCATCTCGCCGGCCACTACCGAATTCCCGGCGGCCAATATCTGGGTCTCCGGAGATAATTCGGTTGTTTCGACCGAATTACCGGGGCTCGACACAGACACGCTTGAGGTCACGGTCGTGAATAATCTGCTCACCCTGCGCGGTTCGCGCAAGGCTGAAGAGGTGAATGAAGGAGATTCCTGTCACCGGCAGGAACGCTGGAACGGAAAGTTTGCAAAGACCATCGAACTGCCGTTTGCTATCGAATCAGGCAAGGTAGAGGCAAGATTCAGGAAAGGCATCCTGTATATCAACCTGCCGCGCGCAGAGGCGGACAAGCCCAAAAAGATCGCCGTAAAGGCGGACCATTCTTGATAAAGGAGGATACCAGCAATGAAAGAGCTTCAGGAAAAGACCCAGGACAAGGCGGAACATACAAGAGAAAGACGTTTGTATACGCCTGCCGTTGATATAATCGAGCGGAAAGACGATATACTGCTGATCGCCGACATGCCGGGCGTGGATGAAAACGGCCTCGACATCACAGTCGACAAGAGAGACCTGACCATATATGGGAAGGTCGAAGCCGAGATACCCGCAAACCATACACTTGTGTCTTCGGAATACGGCATCGGCGATTATCAGAGGGCCTTCACGCTTTCTGATGCGGTGGACACGGAAAAGATACAGGCGACCATAAAGAACGGCGTCCTGCGTCTTGTATTACCCAAGGCGGATGCGGCCATGGCCAGGAAGATCCCGGTCACCGCAGGGGTTTAACGCTTAAGGATATTTTGAGAAAGGAGTGAATGGATATGACAATCAAACACCTTTTTCCGGTTTCAAAAAAAGATGTTGCACAAAAAGGAGAAGAGCATCCGATAATGTCCCTTCGCAGGGAAATGGATTCCATGTTCGACACCTTCTTTCGCGGATTCGGGTTCGAGCCGGTCGAAGGCGCATTCCCTGCCTTCAATCCGAAGATAGATGTGACCGACACCGAGAAGGATATCCGGGTATACGCCGAACTTCCGGGGATCGATGAAAAGGACATAGATGTCTCCATGAGCAAAGACTCCCTTACAATCAGGGGGGAGAAGAAGGAAGAGTCCGAGACAAAGGACAAGGATTATCATCGTATCGAACGTTCGTATGGGTCCTTCAGCAGGACCATACATCTGCCTGTTGAAGTAGATACGGACAAGATCGACGCGCAGCTTAAAAAGGGAGTGCTGACGATCACCCTCCCCAAGTCTGTAAAGGCTGTGGAGGACACAAAAAAGATACAGGTCAAGGTCGAATAATCGCCAATCATCCTGTCGGAGCCACCCGGCCGGAAGGGCAGCCATGCCCTCCCGGCCGGGTGGAAAAAATTGCCGTTTTCATATAAAAATAAAATCTAACGAATTATTAATATATGGCAGGAGGTAAACATTGAAACTTACAAAAACGACCGTACTGATCGCGTTAATGTTCACCATTGCGGGAATTGTGATAGGCCTCGGCATATCGGCAAGCCTGAATCTCCAGTCCTCGGCCCATTCACAACCCACAATATCAAAAGAAGCCATTGAGACCCTGTCAAAGGTCAACCAGGCGATGTCCGAAGTCGCCGCATCGGTAAAGCCCGCAGTAGTGAATATCTCGTCGTCGCGCGTGGTTACGCAGAGGATGCAGAGCCCGTTCTTCGACGACCCGATCTTCAAGAGATTTTTCGGGGACGAATTCGGCTTTAACAGGTCCGGGAAGTTCAAGCGGTCCGGCCAGGGCTCGGGCGTAATCGTCGATAAAAACGGTTACATCCTTACCAACAGCCATGTGGTTAAAGACGCAGATGAGATAAAGATCAAACTCTCGGACAGCAGGGAATTCAGGGGCAAGGTCATCGGCGTGGACTCCCGCTCTGATATCGCTATTGTGAAGATAGACGCCAATAACCTGCCTGTGCTGAAGCTGGGAGACTCCTCACGGATAAAGGTCGGCGAAACCGTTCTTGCAATCGGGAACCCGTTCGGTCTGAACCAGACGGTGACATCGGGCATCATAAGCGCAGTCGGCAGGGCTGATGTCGGGATAGCCGACTATGAAGATTTTATACAGACCGACGCTGCGATCAACCCCGGCAACTCGGGCGGCGCGCTGGTCAACATTCGCGGTGAACTCATAGGCATCAACACCGCAATATTCAGCACCTCCGGCGGATATCAGGGCGTAGGCTTTGCAGTGCCGAGCAATATGGCGAAGGTGGTTATGGACAGCCTGATCAGGAGCGGAAAGGTCGTCAGGGGCTGGCTCGGGGTGCAGATCCAGCCGGTGACACCTGAGCTTGCAAAACAGTTCAAGTTGGGCGACAGGGGCGGGGCCATTATAGGCGATGTCACTGAAGACAGTCCTGCCGCTGCGGCAGGCATTCACAGGGGAGATGTCATAATAGAATTTTCGGGCAAAAAGGTGTCGACCCCTGCGGAACTCAGAAATCTGGTAGCAGCCACAGCCCCGGGACAAAAGATATCCCTGAAGATATTGCGTGACGGCAAACAATTGTCGGTTGCAGTGACCATCGCGGAATTGCCGGCCGTGATGCAGAAGTCTTCAAAGAGCTTCGACAACCTGCTCAATGGTGTGCAGACCCGGGACCTGACGCCCGAACTGAGGAGCAGGTTGAATATCCCGAAGCGCGTCAAAGGGGTCATAGTGACCGCCGTTATGGGCGGCGCAGCCGAGGGGACTCTCGGACAGGGCGACGTGATAATGGAGGTAAACAGAAATAAAACAGCGTCGGTAACCGACTATGAAAAAGCGGCGTCAAATATTAAATCAGGTGAGGACATACTGCTTCTCATCTACAGAAACGGCGGGACAATTTATATGACATTGTCAGGCCGTTAAACTGTTAATATAGATCTGATCCTCTGAAAAGGGGCCGGTTGCGCCGGCCCCTTTTCAGAACAAAGAAAATTATTCATTAATCGAGCTCCTGCAAATAGAAACAGCCTCTCAACGATCACTCTTTGCCTACCGCCTTATTCTTTTTGATAAACTGCCGGCTGATATTTATGGCCCCCAACCCGCTATCTGCCGATACAAAACAATTAAGGTGTAAAACAAATCTGTTTTGTATATTGACAGGCGGAATTACTTTAAGTATAATACAGTAATGATGTATAACTAAATTGTTTTATATTTGGGCGGAGGTGTATAAATGGCTGATTTCATTGTTGGAAGTGTGGTCAGAGATGAGGATTTCTGGTTCAGGGAAGATTTTGTCGCTACCCTATGGGAATCTCTTAATAAACATAATGTACTTCTCGTGGCTCCCCGAAGAATAGGGAAAACCAGTGTAATGTACCAACTGCTGGATTATCCAGGGGACGAATGGCTTGTGGTCCATCTTAATGTGGAAGAATGCAAGGCGCCTGAACAGTTCTTTATCGACCTTGTCGGAGCCGTCAATGAACATCAGCCGGACTATTTCAGACGTTTTGTTGCGGGCGGGTGGGAATATCTCAAAGGGCTTTTCAGTCGCGTTGAATCCATTGAAGCTTATGATATAAAAGTTAAACTTCGCAATAGCGAAGATCTCGGAAAGAGCTGGAAAAGCCGCCTCGATGAACTAATGGCTCGGGTCTACCGGTCGGACAAGCGCGTTCTATTCATCATCGACGAGCTGCCCGATATGCTCAACGCCATGAGATTGGCTGAAAAGGATAGCTGCACAGCCTTTCTCCACTGGTTCAGAAATACACGGGAGCAATCGCTGAAAGGGCATGTTAGATGGCTCGTAGGAGGTTCGGTTAATCTGGTCGCCGCCCTTGACAGGCACAACAATGTAAACCTTATAAACGATCTGAAAGTAGAAATCCTGCAGCCCTTCGATGAAAAAGAAGTCGGCGATTTTGTCCGGGGCATGTTCAAGAGCTATTCCGTCACCTACGAAGAAAAAGTGATTCCCCACATCCTTGATCTGATCGGTTCGCCAATACCTTTTTTCATCCAGATGCTGACGGAAGAACTTTATAGGCGCTGGAAGAAGAAAAAGACGCCTCTATCAGTAGATGATGTGAACACTGTCTTCAATAAGACATTACTGGGCGATACGGCGCGGGATAAACTCCAGCACTATCGCAGCCGTCTTGATGTTCATTATCCGGAAGAAGACCGTGAAGCGGCGCGGCGGATACTGAACCATCTGTCACAAACAGACGCCGGCGCAAAGAGGGAAATATTGTTTCAACTTTTCACGCAAATAGAAGAACGCAGGACCGATGCCCGGCAAGCCGGTGCGCTCGATGATGCGTTCCAGCGGCTTATGCTATATCTGCAGAGTGATTTTTATGTTAATGATATCGGCAATGGGCAATACGATTTTTCGAGCCGTCTACTGAAAACCTGGTGGAGGAAATATTATGGATATGAATCCGGCTGCTGATAAAGTCCGTAACATCCTCCCTATTGGTATTTACAGGGCAAACATAACGCCTATAGAGCGGCTGCTTAAGACTACCGTAGGCAGGCAGGAAATCCTCGACGATCTTATAGAGAAGCTTGAGCGCAACGCAAAAAAGCGCGGCGGGCAGCACTACCTGTTTATAGGACCGCGAGGTATCGGGAAGACGCATTTTCTGACCCTTGTAGAAAATGCGGTCGAGCAGAAAGAAAAGCTGCAAAACCTTTATACGGTTGTCCGGTTCTCCGAGGAAAACAATCGCATACTCTCTTTTGCAGATATCCTTCTCAACATCATCGATATACTTGCTGAAAAAGAGCAGGATGGAGAATGGCGTAAGCTGCATCAAGCGCTTGTTGAGTCAGACAAAGATGAAGACATAATAGACGCCATTGTACCGAGGCTTAGAAAGCATGTCAAAGAAACCGGCAAGACCTTATTGCTTATGATCGAAAATCTGGACAGCCTTTTCACGGAACAAATGAAAAAAGAACAGGACATACACCGGCTCAGAAGCTTTCTTATGGATTCTCCCTGCGCCGCGCTGATAGGGACTTCTCCTTTTTACTTTCCAGGTCTGTACAGCAACAAGAGCCCGTTCTATGATTTCTTCGATATTACTTCCTTGGAGAATCTTACTGAAGACGAAACAGCCGATCTTATAAAAAAGAATCTCGAGTGGGAAGACCGTAAGGATATACTTGATACCTTCGATGATTTTCTTCCAAAGATATATGCGCTCCACACCATGACCGGCGGCAACCCCCGGCTTACTGTCCTGCTTTATGAACTGATTGCCCATGACAATCTACTTGACGTCAAGATACAGTTCCAGAAGCTACTTGATCAGATATCGCCGTTCTATCAGGACCGTCTGAAAGAGCTGGCCCCGCAGGAACGCGCGCTCCTTGAAACCATCGCCCTTATGCGCGATACGCCCCGGACACCAGCGGCAATAGCGGGCAGGCTTCGCATGAAGCCGCAACAGATTTCATCCCTGCTAAAGCGTATGACGGAAGCCGGGTATTTGACCGTACTCGAAAATCCAAAAGACAAGAGGTCGCGCATATATCGCATCAAGGAGGGTTTCTTCGATCTCTGGCTTGCCATGAGCGAGTCACGACTGCTCCGGAAAAGGCTGAGCTATCTGACTGTCTTTTTTGAGCAATGGTACCGGGACCGCAGGGAGCGGGATCAGAAACGTAAAGAGCTGTGGGAGAAACTTGAAAAGGATTTAGAGTATCCAAAACAGAACTATCGGGAACAACTCGCCTATCTGTCTGATGTGGGCGACGAGGTTGAGAAATGCAGTTCTAAGCTCGAACTTGCAACTTGCGCATTCAAGGACGGGGACGTCCCCGAAGCCGAGGCCTTGCTGAAAGAAGTGGAATCTTTAAACCCAAAAAGTGCAATGTTGTGCTGGATAACCGAAAAGGCCAATAGCTGGATCAAAGGCGATGAATCATCTGATCTTGACGTTCAAAAATGGTTGGACAACATGGTCGAATATTGGAAGACACAGCACACCGGCGACCTTGAAAAAGCTGTGGATATAATTCAGCGGCTTGCGCTTGATCTGTCTGATAAGGGGCTCCATAAAGTGCGTATCGAATTATTGAATGAGGCACTGCAAAACGCGCAAAAACCTGATGAAAGAGTCCTCATTCTATTGGATATTGCCAATAGCTATCAAATGCAAGGTATGCTGACAGAGGCTCTTGAGACACTGAATCGAGTTCTGGATGAATGCCGAAAAGTGGGTAATCGGGAAGGTGAGGGAACTGCGCTTAACAATATCAGTACGATTTACAGCGCCAGAGGAGATTATGACACCGCCCTTAAATACCTTGAAGAGTCACTGAAAATTTATCGAGAAATTGGCGACCGAAAAGGCGAAGGAACTACGCTGAACAATATCAGTCAAATTTATGATGCCCAAGGAGATTATGACACCTCTCTGAAGTATCTTGAAGAGTCACACAATATTTCTCGGAATATTAGTAATAAGAGAGTTCAAGGAGCTACTCTGAATAATATCAGCCATGTTTACATAGCCAAACAAGATTACGACACTGCTCTGAAATATCTTGAAGAATCGCTTATGATTCGACGCGAAATAGGTGAGCGGGTAGGTATTGCCAACTCGCTTTTCAATATTGGCTGTCTTGAGTTTAAAAAAAATAATCCTGACAAAGCTGCAGGCCTTATGTCAGAAGCGTGGCAGATAGCCGTCGAACTGAAACATGCGGAAGCGTTGTTCAATATCGGCAGGATATTCGGAAAAATACTGACAGGGCGTCGCCAACTTGACGAAGGCCTGAAGATTTTAAGTATAGCTTACGAAGTGGGCAAAACAGCCGGTTTTGCTGGAGTTGATGAACTCAAGGCTACCATTGAAAAATTTACTGCTGAAACAGGAAACAATAATTGATGAAATGCATATTGTATTGCTTTCATCAGACAAACAAAACAGTCACGGGGTACGGCCAACCACGTTCCTTCTCCCCATTTCTTGCCGCTGATCACAAATGCTGATATCATCTAAAAAGCCGGCTAATAATATGTCAGCGCGTTTCAAATCAGTCCGAAAGGAGAATATTATGGCAAGGATCAAATGGCTGCTTGTTCTGTTTCTGTTTACATTCATTGCTCAACCTGCCTTTGCGGCAGACGTCAAAGACGTGCAGGGACTATGGAAACTGGTTTCATACGAGGTTGAGGTCCAGACAACAGGCGAGATAATGTACCCCATGGGAAAATCCCCGATGGGATATGTGCTGTTCATGCCCGAAGGAAGGGTGTTTTTCATGTTCACTGCGGACGGGCGGAAACCCGGGAAAACGGACGCTGAACGCGCAAAGCTGCTGGACACTGTAATCGCCTATACCGGGATGTACCGAATCGAAGAAGACAAATGGATTACGAAAGTGGAAGTGGCCTGGAACCCTGCATGGGTCGGAACAGAACAAAAGCGTCCTTTCAGGATTGAAGGCAACCGCCTCAAGGTACTCACCCCATGGCGCGTCATGCCCAACTGGGCCGGCAAAGGGATGACCCGGAGCATCATTACATTCGAACGGGCAAATAAGCCGCTGAAGCAGGTTACGGAATAGCCGGCAGACTAAAAGTATTTTTGAACGCTCGATATACAACTCTCTATTTCACAAAGGGGCGGCCAAAACCGCCCCCTTTTATGTTATCGTATTTCTGATTGGGAAGAGCTCTGTGACTGTTAAAAAACTTTGGAGAAAACATGAAAAACACTTATGTGCATGGTTACAATCCCCGGGAAAATTTGCGCCTGCAGGACCAGGCGTCGACCCTGGCGGAACTGCTGCATTCCGACACATCATATCCTGCAGGCAGTCGCGTACTGGAAGCCGGATGCGGCGTCGGATCGCAGACAGTTACTCTCGCAACCAACAGCCCGGGAGCAATTATTACTTCCATCGACATTTCAGAATCCTCTGTAGCCGCTGCTGCTGAAGCTGCGAAAACCGCAGGCATCAGGAATGTGAGTTTCAGGCAGGCGGATATCTTCAAACTGCCCTTCGCCGCCGACTCTTTTGATCATATCTTCATCTGTTTTGTTCTTGAACATCTCGTCCAGCCTGTCAGGGCTCTTCTGGAACTGAAGAAGGTCCTCAGGCAGGGCGGCACGATAACTTTGATAGAAGGAGATCACGGCTCAGCATATTTCCATCCCGACAGTGAAGCGGCGCACAGGGCTATTCAATGTCTGGTTCAGCTTCAACAGAAAGCCGGAGGAAATGCCAACATAGGACGGACATTATATCCCCTGATGCGCGAAGCAGGCTATGGGTCGGTTCGCGTATCTCCACGCATGGCATATGCCGACTCAAGTAAACCCGAAATGGTCGAGGGGTTCACCAGGAAGACATTCACTGCCATGATTGAGGGTGTCCGGAGTTCAGCTATTGCGTCCGGGCTGATCGAAGAGCCCCAGTTCGACGAAGGGATTCGGGCGTTGTACAGGACGGCGGAATTCGACGGCGTATTCTGTTATACCTTTTTTAAGGCCGTCGGCGTAAAGGTGTGACACGCCTGCCATAGAGTCGATAACAAACAAAAATATCAGGATGTCTATTCAAATTACATGCAATCCGCTGATGGACAATTCCGGATTATTTTTGCCTTCCCCGGAAGACGGCTATAATGATTATAGGCGCTATTATGAACAAACCCTGTAATAAAACCCGCGGCAATACTGTTCCGGCAAGGCAACTGCCTGCAATTATTGCCCTTGCGTGTCTTTCACTGTATGCGGTCCTCTTTGTCTTGTATAACCAATATGCCGGCGGGATTTTTATCACCGGATATGCGCCTGTCTTTTTGTCTATTGCGGTCCTCATATCAATCCCTGTTCTGGTTTTCTTCATTCTTACCGGAAACAGACGATTACTGACCGAGATAGACATCCTCAGAAAGACGGAGGCAGAGCTGAAAAATAGCGAAGAGAAGTACAGGTCCTTTTTTGAAAATGCCGTGGAAGGGATATACCGGACTACTCCGGAAGGCCGTTTTATTATTGTCAATCCGACGCTCGCCCGTATGGCAGGCTATGAATCTCCACAGGATATGATCGACAGCATCACCAGTGTCGACCAGTATTATGCAGACCCATCCGACAGGGCAAGACTTATCAGCGCCCTTAATGAAAAAGGAATGGTCAAAGACTATATATGCAGGCATAAACGCAAAGACGGGAGCTTTGTCTGGACATCAAACAATTCGAGGATTGTCAGGGATGAAAACGGGGGAGTCCTTTATTTCGAAGGGACACTGGAAGACATAACAAAGCGAAAACAGGCGGAAGAGGCCCTGCGTGAGAACGAAGAAAAATATCGCAGCCTCATCAATAATGTAAACATCGGTATTTACAGAAACACCTCCGGCTCGGACGCCCGCTTTATCGAGGCCAATCCCCGCATGGCTGCAATACTCGGATACGATTCGGTCGAGTCATTTATGCAAACCCCTGTGCTCAGCCACTACCGGAACCCCGATGACAGGATACCTTTTCTCGAAGAGATTCGGCGGAAAGGCTTTGTGAAGGATTGGGAATTAAGTCTGCAAAGAAAAGACGGCTCTTTTATCTGGTGCTCCTGCAACGCAACCGCCCAGTTCGATGAAGAAGGCAACATCAAATGGACCGACGGCGTCATTGAAGATATAACCGAACGCAAGAAGATGAAGGAGGCGTTACTGGACAGTGAGCAAAAGCTGATCTCCATCGTGTACGGCTCTCCACTGCCCCAATTCGTTATTGACCGGAATCATAAAGTGCTTTACTGGAACAAGGCGCTGGAGGAACTGACCGGGATCAAGGCTGAAGAAATGATCGGCACGCAGCAACATTGGCGGGCCTTTTACCTCAAGGAAAGGCCCTGCATGGCCGATCTGCTGGTGGATGAATCCGAAAGTTGCATTCCCGAATGGTACAGTGAACAACTCAAGTCCAAGCTTATTGCCGACGCATATGAAGCCACGGACTTTCTGCCGGCGCCGGGGAAATGGTTACACTTTACAGCAGCGGCTCTCAGGGATTCCAGGGGGAACATCATGGGCGCCATCACAACGCTCGAAGACATCACAGAACGCAAGCAGGCTCAGGAGGCCTTGCAAAAATTGAATGAAGAGCTGGAACAGCGCGTTATTGACCGCACTGAGAGTATGGAAACGGCCAATCTTGAACTCATACTGATCACCACCGAGCTTGAACGCGCAAACAGCGAGCTGAAGTCCGCCCAGTCACATATGTTGCAACAGGAAAAAATGGCCTCAATCGGCCAGCTTGCCGCCGGGGTCGCGCACGAAATAAATAACCCGATGGGCTTCATAATAAGCAACCTCGGAAGCCTCGATCGATATGTCAACAAGATGTCCGGTTTCATCAAAAGTCAGACTGAGGCCATATCAAGGCTTGCAGCTGAAGGCTCCCCTCTTGCCGGCATAATTGCAAAAGACCTGCAGAAAGAAAGAGATTCCATAAAGCTCGACTTTATAATCGAAGACCTCAACAACCTGATCAGCGAATCACTTGAAGGCTCCGACAGGGTCAAGAAGATAGTGCAGGACCTTAAATCGTTTTCACACGTCGATGAGGCCGTCTCCAAAATGACGGATATCAACGCCTGCCTCGACAGTTCCATAAACATTCTCTGGAATGAGCTGAAATACAAGACAACGGTGATCAGGGAATACGGCGATATCCCCCGGACAAAATGCAACCCGGGACAGCTGAACCAGGTATTCATGAACATATTGATCAACGCCGTCCAGTCCATTGAAACACAGGGAGAGATCAGGGTAACCACCAGCGTGGTAAACACCAACAGCTCCGACCGGAACATCCGCATCGAGATATCGGACACAGGCTGCGGCATACCTGCAGACAAGCTCAACAGGATATTCGAGCCGTTCTTCACGACAAAGGATGTAGGCAAAGGCACAGGTCTGGGTCTCAGCATAGTATATGACATAATAAAAAAACATGACGGAGAGATAAATATCGAAAGCGAAGTTGACAAGGGAACAACTTTTACAGTAACACTTCCGGTTGTGCCCGAATAACCTCCCCGTGAAACAGTCGGCGCGCCGTCCGGCAATGCCTTTCGATTCGGTCCGGGTCTGATACCAACGGGTTTCTTCTCTCTGATTTTCCTTGACACCTGCCTGTCATCGATTCCGGGGGCAACTGGAAGTTCCGGAAGCCTGCTCTCCCGGGACATGAAAGCGGAATCCGGCTGTCTGCGGGAGTTTCAGGGGTTGAACAGGTCGGATTAGGTTATAATAAGTGTCATCACTGATATTTGGGCGGGGCGGAAAATATGAACATCTTGACTACCATAGTCGACAGGAAAAGGGAACGGCTGGAGAAGACAAAACGTGAGGCGCCTCTCAATGAGATTAAAGCGCGGATCAGGGACATGGAGGAGACACGCGATTTCGCGGCTGCAATCAGAAGAGACAACAACACCATAAAGCTGATTGCCGAAATCAAGAAGGCCTCCCCGTCAAAGGGACTTATACGGGCCGATTTCGACCCTGCGGCCATTGCTTTGATTTATGATTCCAGCCCTGTCGCCGCATTATCCATTCTGACCGAGGAGGATTTTTTTCAGGGGGACCTCACTTATATAAAAACTGCAAAAAAAGCTACCTCCAAACCGGTATTGCGCAAGGACTTTATATTTGATGAATACCAGTTGTTCGAGGCAAGGGCCAACGGCGCGGACGCCGTTCTGCTGATAGCGAACATTCTGGGCAATGTCCAGGCATCCGAATTCTATTGCATCGCGTCGGAACTCGGCATGGCGGCTCTCTTTGAGGTCCATAATGAAGAAGAACTCGACATGGCGCATTATGTAGACGCGGAGATTGTCGGCATTAACAATCGTGATCTGAAAACCCTTGAGATCGATCTTTCCACAACATTAAGGCTGAAAAAGCTGCTGCCTGTCTGCAAGATAGTGGTCGCTGAAAGCGGTATCAGGACGAGACAGGACGTGATCACCCTCCGGGACAACTCAATCGACGCAATGCTCATCGGGACTTCATTCATGGAGTCCCCGGATATCCGGAATAAAATAGACGAATTGATGGCAGGATAGCATTTTGTCGCCGGCTCTTCGGATATGCTGGAATAGACATCATAGGCGGTCGGATTATAGAAAAAGATCCCTGGAGGAAATGCCTCCGGGGATCTTTTTCAATGTGTGACCTTTTCCTGACCCGTCAAACTCTACTTATGAAAGTCGGGTTCACCATGCGGAGCTGTTTTATGGACCGGCCCTGCCTTGGGCGGAGCAGTTTTGTGAACCGGGCCGGGGCCGCCATGCGGAGCGGTTTTGTGGACCTGACCTGCCTTGAGCGGAGCTGTTTTGTGAATCGGGCCGGGGCCGGTTTTATGGACCGGGCCTGCCTTGTGCGGTCCACCATAATAACCGTGCGGCTTGTTGCCTGCTCCACTATTCCATCCCTGACGTTCTCTATGGATGTGGTTGTACCTGTCTCTCCTCACGTCGGGCCGCATCTCTCTCTTGAACCAGGGCTGGTTATGCCAGTAATGCCTGTGTCCCCAATCGCGCCAATGATTATGGAAATCGCCCCAGCCTATGCGAAAGTATCCGGCAGGCAGGTACAAAGCATACTCGGGATATATACCTATTACAACTCTCGGCACTACCGCCGGCCTTACCATTACCCAGCCCCTGTTGTAGACGGTCGACCTGTACCAGACTCCGTTGTAGTAACGGAACCAGAAGCCGTTGTGGAAATAGACGCCATACACATTCGGCGCCATGTAAACATATGAGTTCCCGCTCGGCACGACAACCATTTCGGGATTCCGAACCTCCAGAGGGGGCGGAGCCTCTTCAGCAAACCCCACAGCAGACGGTTGGACAGCGACATTTACATTAACCTCTGTTGCCATACCTGTTGCAGGGAATGCTACAACTATCACCGCTCCTGCAAGACCCAACAAAAGCCTCTTCATAAAAAAGTCCTCCTTTTTTTTTCCGGACGGCCCAAATCAGAAAACCGAACGGTTGATACGTTTTCGCAGATCCGATACCAATAAATTCACAAACCCCTTTCATTGTTTCCGTCTACAGAATAGCAGAAGAATATGAAGAGCCTGCGAAGAGATTATGAAGGATTGTAAATTGGCCTGCCCGACCAACCCATATGGTTTTATCCGGGGTTATCAACGCCTGCGGCAGCCTGCGCAGAGTCCGCCTTTTTATATAAATAAAACTACAGCACATCCTCGTCTTCCTGTCGCCAGGCAGGATCGACTATACACAGGAACTTCAGCTCTGTTTTGCCGGTATTATGAATATACTGGATTGAGTTCGGAGGAATATAAACGGTCTGCCCTATATGGAGTTCTGTTGATTCGTCATTGATATGCATCACCGCTTCACCCTCAAGTATGTAATAGACTTCAGAGGTTTTCATTCTGTGAGGGGTGGAAGTTTCTCCTGGTTTCACGTATGCGTGGGCCAGACTGTATCGCAGGTCAAGACGATTGTCCTTGGCAGGATGCAGGATCTCTCTGAGAATCGTACTGTCCCCGGCGATAATCTTTTCGCAGTATTTAAGGTCTTTTATGAGCATATTATGCGCCCTTCGTTAAAGTCGCGAAAGGTATTCCTCCCATTCGATAGGGAGCAGATTCTTTTTTTTGTTGTTGCATTCCTTGCAGGCGGCGACCACATTGCTTTTTACGGCCCTGCCGCCCCTGATTATCGGCACTATATGGTCCATGGTCAGTTCGGACGGCGGAGTCTGCGCGCCGCAGTAGTAACATTTTCCACGGGACAGCCTGTTCTTCCACCAGGCGCTGTGGCGCAGGACGCGTGAGGCGCGCCTCTCGCGCTTTATATCCTCCTCGGACACCTCGGGGACAAACGCCATTATCTGTGTCCCTTCCTGGCCTCCTCTTCTTCATAAAATTTCCTGTAGAGGACTTCCCACTCCGGACTGCCCTCTACAAGTTTTCTCGAAAAAGAGAGCAGCTTTTTCGTGACCGTCTCGTTAATCTCTTCTCCGGCCCTGAGTTCATTTGTTATCGTGCGTTTAATCTCCCGCCGCACTTCGCTGTCATCGGCCTTAAGTTCGATCAGTTTATGGTCGAGCATGCCCTTGAGAAGTATATGCGACGTGTGGCTGATCTTGTCGTCGGACAGCATCATAATATTACGTTCCTCTCTCTGACAATCTTTTGTTTGGTCATGTCGAAGAGCTTTCGGTAATCGAGCCTGCCCTTTTCGATCTCGGGCTCGAACTTCTTCAGTATCTGACGGACCTCGTCGTTGATTTTATCTTCAACAGACAGTTCCTCGAAAAGCAGTTTTTCCGTTTCGGCAAAGAGTGCCTCCAAAGGCACAGCCGCATCGACAAGCCCCTTTTTGAGAAGATTATCGACAATCTTCCCCGACAGGGAAGGAACCCAGCTTTTGGGTACCCTCATCTTACCTTTCCATAAACGGGATCAGCGCTATACTCCTGGCCCTCTTGACTGCAGTGGTCAGTTCTCTCTGGTGTACGGAACAGGTGCCCGTCACCTTGCGGGAAAGCAGCTTGCCGCGCTCGGTCATATAACCGCGAAGGACCTTGATGTCCTTGTAATCTATAAATGCCGTCTTGTCTGCACAGAATCTGCAAAACTTCCTTCTTTGAAATCTCTTGGGCTGCATCCTGTTATCTCCTCTTTTATTCGTAATCATAATTTAAAATGGCTCCACCTCTGAGGCCTCATCAGGCGCATGCATGTCGCCGGGGCCCGGATCACTGGAATGGCTCTCTTTCTTGGAGAGAAATCTCACAGTGTTTGCGATCACTTCCATCTTGCTCTTCTTCTGGCCTTCGTACTCCCAACGTCTCTCGCGCAGCCTGCCTTCCACCAGCACAGACCTGCCCTTACTGAGATACTGGCCGCAGGCCTCAGCCTGTTTGCCGAACACCACGCAGTCGATAAAAAGGACCTCGTCCTTCATTTCATCGGCCTGTTTGAATTTGGAGTTGACTGCTATAGGCACAGTGGCGACCGGTGTACCCCCCGGCGTATATCTTACCTCGGGGTCCTTGGTGAGATTGCCTATGAGGATAACGCGGTTAAACATTACACGCCCTCTGCGGTATCGGCAGGGGCCACAACCTCTTCAGGCGCAACGGGAAGTCCGCTTATCTCCCTGGGAAGCGCAGCAATCTGCTTGTGGCTCAACCTGATAACCATAAACTTGAGCATAATATCGAGCACCTTGAAATATTCTTCGAGCTTTTTAACGCAGGCCGAAGGGGCGCTGTAGATCAGGAGAAAATAGTTTCCCATCTTCTGCTTGTTCATCTCATAGGCAAGTTTTCTCTTGCCCCAGGGATCAACCTTCAGCATTTCTCCGCCGGAAGTTACGACAATTTCCGTGATTTTGTCGATGATGGCCTTGGCCTCATCATCTGTAATGGAAGGGTTGAGGATTACGACTGTTTCGTACATATTCATCATTTATGCCTCCATCTGGATTTATAGCCCTTTCTCAAAGGAAAGAGCATGGAGGGACAGCTCTGTTCAATGCAAAAAACCGGTTAAGCGTGTCCGTCAGGCTATGTTTATAACATATTATCCGCTGTTAAATCAAATAATTTTGTAATCCTTTATCTTTTTGCTCAGGGTGTTCCGGTTGATGCCGAGCATCCTGGCAGCGGCAACCTGGTTGCCCCCGGTCTCGTTCAGCACGATGCTGAAGAGGGCCTTTTCGACCTCAGTAACCACGGTTTCGTACAGGTTGGCCTTTTCGAGCTTTTTCATCTCCTTCAGAAAACCGTTCAGCTTGTCTTCAAGAAACTCCTTGACCGAGACTGCGTGATAATCGCTGCTGAAGACATCACGCCTTTCTATAACACTCTCCCTCGACAGTATGGCCGCCCTCTTTATGAGATTTTCGAGTTCCCTGACATTGCCCGGCCAGTCATACTCCAAAAGCGCCTTTTCAGCGTCTTTTGAAAAGTCCTTTGGCGGCAGCTCAAATGCGCGCACGGATTCCTTCAGAAAATGTCGCGCCAGCGCTAAAATATCTTCCTTGCGGGAACGCAGCGGCGGGGCCTTTATCTCGATGACGTTGAAGCGGTAGAACAGGTCTTCCCTGAAAGCCCCGCTCTTCACATTCTCCGCGAGATCACGGTTTGTCGCCCCGACGATCCTGACATCGGCCTTTATGACCTTACTGCTGCCGAGCCGGCTATACTCCCTCTCCTGCATAAAACGCAGGAGCTTGGCCTGAAGGTTGATGTCGAGTTCCGATATCTCGTCAAGGAATAGTGTGCCGCCGTCCGCAGCCTCTATCTTTCCGGTCCTCTTTTCAGTGGCCCCGGTAAACGCGCCCTTCTCATAACCGAAGAGTTCCGCCTCGAGCAGTTCTCCGGGTATTGACGCGGCATTGATCGCTATAAAAGGCCCAAACCTGCGCCTGCTGTTGTTATGGATGGCCCGTGCAATCAGTTCCTTGCCCGATCCGCTCTCGCCGGACACAAGCACAGTCACATCCTTGGGAGCCACACGCCCGATCTCCTTGAATATCTTGAGCATTGTCTTGCTCTTGCCTATGAGTTCGGAATTCTTGTACTCATCCCTCGTCTGCCTGAGCGTAAGCAGTTCTTCCCTGATCGCAAGTTCCTTGAGGGCCTTTTCAACTACTATCTTCAGCTCTTCTATATCAAAAGGCTTTTCGAGATAATCGTATGCGCCCTCTTTCATGGCGCTTACGGCGCTTTCCATCTTTCCGTGGGCTGTTACGATAATAACAAGGACATTGGGATTGAAAACCCTGATCTCCTGAAGGGCCTCTATACCGTTGCCGTCAGGGAGCACCAGGTCGAGCAGGACAACACTGGACTTGTCTATTTCCTTCAGTCCGTCCTTTATATTGTGCCGGACGGTGATCTCACAACCGAGAGGTTCAAGGGCCTTGCTTATTACCCAAGCTACGCTTTCATCATCATCAATGACAAGAATCCGCTTATTCATTACCTTCTTAAACCGCTGCTTTCCCAGATTATGAAGACCATCCAATCAAAATCATTTAGCTGAAAATGCAAAAACCCGGATCCGGAAATAATCCCGGTTTAACATCATAGCATAAGCCGCCACTTTTCAGGCAATAGTCGGCTCAAGCGGCAGATATACGCTGAAGGTCGAACCTGCGGAAGAGCTTTTCACCCTGATAATGCCGCCGTGATCTTTTATGATCTTTTTTGAGAGAGAGAGTCCAAAACCGCTGCCCTTTTTCTTGTTGGTATAAAACGGCAAAAAAATCCTGCCGATCTCTTCCTTGTTAAGCCCGACCCCGGTATCCCCGAACCCGATAACCACCCACCGCTGCTTCTTGAGCCTTTTCCCCTTGCTCCCGATTCCGCCCTCCCCATAAGTGAGCATATATTCGTCTGAAAGTCTGGTGGAGATCATGAGGGTTTTTTTATGCCTTACCGGCTCCATGGCCTCAACCGCGTTTTTTACGAGATTTATGAAAACCTGAAGCAGTTTGCCTTCATCCCCGGATATGCAGGGCAGGCTCGGGTCGTACGATTTTTCGATACCGACCCCCCCACCTTTAATATCAGCCAGCATGACACTGACCGCATGTTCGAGCGCCTCATGTATGTTGACCTGATGAAAACGCGGAAGCCTGGTCATGGTCAGGTATCCGAGAAGCGCGGCATTGAGACGGTCCGCCTCTTTAAGCACCAGGTTGACACACTCTTCCGCATCGCGGCTGCCGGGATTCGCCTTCAGTATCTGCGCCGCGCCCTTGATGCCGCTGAGCGGGTTCTTTATTTCATGCGCAATGGAGCCGAGCAGATAGAGCATATGGTCGAACTGGTAATCATCCCTTTCGGATGTGAAACGGTTGTCGCGCATGCATAATATGGCCCCCTCAATGCCTGCCTGGACATACAGCGGCGAGATATGCATATCTACATTCACTATCCTGCCTATATCGAGTTCCGTCTCCCTGCTGTTGTACAGCCTGCCCTCATTAAGGGAATTCCTGAGCAAAACGCCGATATCGTCGCTGTTCGGGAACAGATAGCCCAACGGCCTGCCCTGAAGTTCCCCTGAACTCCTGCCGAAGAACTCCTCGCCGGCCTTGTTGATAAAAGCAATCTTCAGGTGAGCGTCAAATAGACAGACCACCTCGTCTATATTATTGATAATGGCTTCAGGAGAAATCATGTGCGGTATAAACCGGCGGAAGAGATATACTGCTCGACGGCCTCGGGCAAAAGGTATTTGACGCTCCTGCCCTCCCCAATAAGCCGCCTTATGGCCGTCGATGAAAAATCACAGGCCGTCACCTGCGCCACTATGGCCGTCTTCCCGCCTTTCAGGCAACAGGGCTGCCCAACAGGTCCGACGCAGTCTTCCAAAAAAGGGGAGGCCTTCAGGTCATCAATGCCGAATCCTGGCCTTGTCATGACAATAAAGTCTATCAGACTGATCAGCTTTTCGGGTTCGCGCCAGAAAGGGAGGTCGAGGAAGACATCAATGCCCATGATCAGATAAAGACTGTCTTCAGGATATATCCCGCAGAGCTTTTCCACCGTGTTTATGGTGTAGGATTTACATCCCGAATGAGTCTCTATATCGGAAACCCCGAAAAAGGGGTTTGACTGGGTTGCGAGGCGCGTCATCTCGATACGATGCCTCACGTCGGCGATTTCAGAGGTCTTGAGCGGCGGGTTGCCTGAAGGCACGAATATTATCCTGTCGAGTCCGCAGCCGTATCTGACCTCTTCGGCAGCGCGCAGATGTCCCGTATGTATGGGATTGAAGGTGCCGCCGTATATTCCAAGCTTCATCCTGATTACCTGCGAATCTTCGGGCCTCTGAGCGCCCCGGACGCAAAAGGCTTTTTCATCAGGTTTCAGGCCTGACTACAGTGTCTCAAAAACCCTGTTATTATGCCCGAATCTGCTTCCTATAGACCCATCTTGCCGAGGGCGTCATCCCCCCTGGCCTTCATGACAGGGGCTTCCTCAGGCAGATAGAGCATGACCCCGCCCTTGACAGGCCTGATAACAAGCTTGTTTTCCGCTGCGAGAGCGGTCGTAACCTTGATCGGGTCTTCGCCTTCAAAATATTTCTTGAACGCCTCATTGAAACCGGAATAGACCGTATGGATGCCCTTATAGCCTTCCTTCCTGAGACTTACTATCGCCTTCCTGATAAATTCCTCATGGCTGAGTTTTTCCGGCATTTTTGTTTCCTCCTTATGAGTTAATATGTGTGTATGCGGCTTGGTATATGGGCCGAGAGCTTAAAGCCGTTACCCATTCACTGTCTCAACTGTCCGCTCCCAAGGACTATAAACTTCGTACATGTAAGCTCCTCAAGCCCCATGGGCCCGCGGGCATGTATCTTGTCCGTAGATATTCCGATCTCCGCCCCAAGCCCGAACTGGAACCCGTCGTTAAGCCTGGTAGACGCATTAATCAGCACAGCGGATGAATCCACCTCCCTGATGAATCTCATCGCCCTACCGTAATCCTTCGTGACTATAGTGTCCGAATGCGCTGATCCGTAATGCGCTATATGGTCCATCGCCTCGTCCATGTCCCCGACTACCCTTATATTGATTATAAGGTCAAGATATTCCCTGAAAAAATCCTCATCAGCCGCAGGCTTTATCTCAGGCGCCGTACTGCAGGTCTTTGCGCAGCCCCTGATTTCCACCCCCGCGTCCCTGAATCGTTTTATCATGACGGGCAGAAACCGTCCTGCAATCGGCTCGTCAACAAGCACGGTCTCGGCAGCGTTGCAGGTGCCAGGCCTCTGGACCTTTGAGTTGAAACATATATCGGACGCCATATCCATGTCCGCGTCACGGTCTACAAAGACATGGCAGACACCCTTGTAATGCTTGAGCACCGGTATCCTCGAATTCTCGGTCACCGTCCTGATAAGCCCTTCGCCCCCGCGCGGGATGATGAGATCGACGATGCCTTCGAGCTTCAGCAGCTCCATAATGGCCTCGCGGTCCGGGGTGTCTATAAAGGTTATGGCCCCCTCATGCAACCCCTCCTGCTTGGCGATGTCCCTCATGATCCCGACGATCATCCTGTTCGAGTTGATCGCCTCTGAGCCGCCCCTGAGGATGACCGCATTGCCCGCCTTCAGACAGAGGCTCGTGGCGTCGGCAGTGACATTGGGCCGCGACTCGTAAATTATGCCGATGACGCCGATGGGGACACGCATCCTGCCCACCTGCATGCCGTTTGGTCGAGTCCGCATCTTTATGACCTCGCCTACAGGATCGGGCAGTTGAGAGACCTCTATCACCCCTTGCGCCATATCGGCTATGCGCTTTTCAGTAAGCGCGAGCCTGTCAAGGAGGGCCTTTGAGAGACCCTTTTTCTCTGCAAATTCAAGGTCTTGCTTGTTAGCGACTATCAGCTCCGCAGCCCTGTCTCTGAATGCCTCGGCCATCTTCAGCAATGCGCGGTTCTTTTGGTCGGACGACGCCTTTGCTATGCTGCGCGCCCCAAGTTTTGCGTCTCTTGCCTTATCCGTCACAAACTGTTTTATATCCATAATAACCTCTTAAATATAGCTTATAACTGTATCATATCATAACGATAATAACATATCCATAATTGGAACAAAAAACAAGGGGTTGTTGAAAAAAACCGGCTCATGCCGGCAAACGGAACAGATATGGCCGCCCATGATGCCTATTTTCAGAATATTCTCAGCCCAAATGGACAATACATGACAATTAATCAACAGCAAACTCGACATCCTTGCCGGTTATGGGGCATCTGAATGCGAGCGCATATGCGACCAGCTTCATCCCTTCCGTATTCTTGTTGCCCTTTCCATACCTTGGATCGCCCATAACAGGAAAGCCGATCATATCGAAATGGCGGCGGATCTGGTGCAGACGGCCCGTCTTGATTACAACATTCGCAACAGAGGTATTGCCTGCAGAGTTGAAGGATGCGGCTTCATATCCGGTAATTGCAGGTTTACCGTCGAGAGGCAGATCGATGATGCCTTTTCCGCCTCGTTCCTGAAGATTGCCGAGGACCTCCACACGATACCTCTTGACCATGAGATTCTTCTGAAAAAGTTCCGATAACCGGGCCGCGGTCTGTTTGTCATGCGCAAAGATCATCACGCCGGAGGCCTCGCGGTCGAGACGATGGACAAGGAATATCTCCCGCTGATTCCCGAAAAAAATCCCGGCCTGTCTCATGAGTGAACAGTGGTCCCCGAACTTTGTGCCCTGGGCCATAAGTCCTGCGGGTTTGGCCCAGACGCTGTAGGATTTCCGGTCGCTGATGCATCGGGCCTCAGGAGGTTTGATCGAAAGCAGTTTTTCGTCATAATAAAATTCTATATAGTCTCCCGGTTTCAGCGCCGCCGTCGCAGACCGCAACCTGATCAGTCCGCCCTTCTTCCTTTTTATCCAGAGGGCGCCCTTGTTCATCGCGTCCTTGACCCTGCTTTTCGATACGCCGGATTGCGCCGCAAGAAAATCGGCGGCATGCCCGCAGGAATTTTGATCTACAGCCTTTTTCAGAATATATGGTTTCATTGATAAAATTCCCGAATATGCCGAGGCGCACACCAGCTTTCGGCAGAAGAGATTGGTGCTTTATTTATATTCGCAGCCTTTATAACGATAATAACAATATAATTCACAGTGGTATGCGTCGGGCCGGACAAAAAATAACATCGCATTCAGGACCATGAAGACGGTTTGTCTTTTCATGATAATATAAATGCGCAATCTCCCTATTTTCCTGCGCCCTTCTGAATCTTTACCCAATCGTCCTTGAGCGTCACAATACGGTTAAACACCAGCGCTCCCGGTTTTGAATCAACACTATCCACGCAGAAATAACCCATCCTCTCGAACTGGTAATGACTCCCCGGCGTTGCCTCTGCAAGAGAAGGCTCCAACATGCATGAAGTCAGGACTTCGAGAGAGTCGGGATTCAGATAATCGGTAAAGTCCCTGCCCTCCTCCACATCATTAGGATTGGGCCTGTCGAAAAATGCGTTATACAAGCGGACCTCGGCCGGGATCGAATGCCTCGCCGACACCCAATGCATCGTGGCCTTTACCTTGCGTCCGTCGGGCGCGTCGCCGCCGCGTGTGGCAGGATCGTATGTGCAATGCACCTCAACAACATTTCCAGCCGCATCCTTCACAACACTTTCGCATTTTATGAAATAGGCGTATCTGAGCCTGACCTCACGGCCCGGAGTCAAACGGAAAAATTTATTTGGGGGATCTTCCATGAAATCATCTCGCTCAATATAAAGTTCACGTGAAAATGGAATATTACGTGAACCCGCGGCCGGATCTTCCGGATTGTTTATCGCGTCGAGATACTCCTCTTCTTCGGGATAGTTATCTATGACCACCTTGAGCGGCCTCAACACCCCCATTACCCTCGGCGCGCATTTGTTCAGGTCATCCCTGACGCAGAATTCAAGCATGCCCATATCGACAAGACTGTCTTTCTTCGCAACCCCTATGCGCTCGCAGAAATTTCTTATCGCCTTAGGCGTGTATCCGCGTCTCCTCATCCCCGCAAGAGTGGGCATGCGCGGGTCATCCCAGCCGGTCACATATTTTTCATTCACCAGTTTCAGGAGCCTTCTCTTGCTGAGGACCGTATGGCTGAGATTCAGCCGCGCGAATTCGTACTGGCGCGGATGGTAAACCCCAAGCTCATCGAGATACCAGTCGTAAAGGGGGCGGTGGTCTTCGTATTCCATGGTGCATATGGAATGGGTTATGCCCTCAAGCGAGTCGCTCTGGCCGTGCGTAAAGTCATACATCGGATAAATGCGCCATTTACTGCCGCTCCTGTGGTGATCTTCGTGCTTGATCCTGTACATGACCGGATCGCGCATGTTCACATTGCCGGAAGACATATCGATCTTCGCCCTCAGAGTCTTTGACCCGTCGGGAAATTCTCCTGCGCGCATGCGGCGGAAGAGGTCGAGGTTCTCCTCTACGGAACGGTTGCGATAGGGGCTCTCCTTGCCCGGCTCTGTAAGTGTGCCGCGATACTGCCTCATCTCTTCAAAGGAAAGATCGCATACGAACGCCTTGCCCTTTTTGATAAGCTGTTCCGCATACTCATAAATCCGATCGAAATAATCGGAGGCATAATAGAGATGTTCTCCCCAGTCGAAGCCGAGCCAGCAGATATCCTCCATGATCGAATCCACATATTCCTGCTCTTCCCTGCTCGGATTGGTGTCGTCGAAACGCAGATTGCACCTGCCGTGAAATTCCTGCGCGAGCCCGAAGTTCAGGCATATGGATTTGGCGTGGCCTATATGGAGATAGCCGTTCGGCTCAGGCGGAAAACGGGTTATGACCTTACCGCCGTTCTTGTTGTTTTTAACATCCTCCGCCGCAATGGCGCGGATAAAATTGGGCGGCGGATTAAGCGCCGGATTGCCTGATGACTCTGGTTTCATTGCTCTTTATACCTCATGTATGTAGTTAAAATATATTTTACCATAATGAGGATTTTGAGCGGTTGTTTATGCTAAAATAGACTCCATGCCGAAGTGGCGGAATTGGCAGACGCGCTAGGTTCAGGGTCTAGTGGTCGCAAGGTCGTGCGGGTTCGAGTCCCGCCTTCGGCACCATTTTTTCATGTCTCTTGTCTCCCTGCCCATCATTGCCGGCAGCCGCTGCAGGTGTGTTGACGGCAAGGGTCGGTGTTCAAAGGCAGGAGCTCCCTTCCTCTTTCTTTCCTTGCCCAATATCAGGGATGGATGTTATTTTAAAAGAATGAACTTTTCTCGCTTTCAGCGGCCCAGCCGTTATATAAACAGTGAATTCAACTCAATAACCAAAGACGCGCCTGTTGATTGCAGGATGGCGCTGGCCTTTCCTGACACGTATGAGGTCGGCATGTCCCATCTCGGCCTGCGCATATTGTACGAGATCGTCAACAGGCTTCCGTATGCCGCAGCAGAGCGCGTCTTCGCGCCCTGGTCCGACCTCCGGGAGTATATGAAGGCGAATGATGTCGAACTCGCCTCGCTCGAGACAAAGAGGCCTGTCCGGACGTTCGACCTGGTTGGTTTCAGTTTGCAGCATGAGCTTTCTTATACGACCATTCTTGATATGCTCAGCCTCTCAGGCATACCGTTCAGGACAGAAGACAGGATAGGTTCAAAAAACCCTTTCCCGATCATCATAGCAGGCGGCCCAGCCGCCGTAAATCCCGCGCCCATGGCCCCGTTCATCGACGCATTCCTGATCGGTGACGGTGAAGAAGCGATTGTGGAAATGCTTGACGCCTTCAGGCAGGCAAAGGCGGACGAAGCTGAAGGCATTCTCAAGGCGCTCTCAAATATCGAAGGCTTTTATGTGCCGCGCATACATGGGCATTCGGGCCGGATAAAGAGGAGGGTTGTCTCTGATCTGGACTCGGCCCCTTTTGCGGAAAGGCAGATCGTGCCGTATGCCTCGATCATCCATGACAGGGTGAATATAGAGATAGCAAGGGGCTGCGCAATGGGATGCAGGTTCTGCCAGGCAGGCATGACATACAGGCCGTTGCGGGAGAGAAGCCCTGAAACTGTTTTGAAACTGGCCCGCAACGCCGTTGCAAACACAGGGTATGACGATATATCCTTCAGCTCCCTCAGCTCAGGCGACTACAGCTGCCTGCTCCCTCTCATCAGGGAGTTCAACCGCTCTTCAAAGGAGACCAGGACTGCCGTCTCGCTGCCGTCGCTGCGCGTGGGTTCCGTGAGCAGGGATGTGCTTAAAGAGATTTGTTCCGTGCGCAAGACAGGATTCACTATGGCCCCCGAAGCCGCGACCGAAAGGCTCAGGCGCGTTATCAACAAGGACTTCACAGACGAGGATTACGAGCGTGCGCTCAACGCCCTTTTCGAGGAAGGCTGGCTCACCATCAAGCTCTATTTCATGATCGGGCTCCCGACCGAGCGGGAAGAGGACATAACCGCAATCAACGAGATGGCCATGAAGGCGTTGCATATCGCAAAGAGGAACAGCGGCAAATTCGTGAATATCAATATAACAGTTTCGCCTTTTATTCCCAAATCGCACACACCGTTCCAATGGTGCGGCCAGATAAGCCTTGAGGAAATGAGGCGCAAACTCTCATACCTGAGGCAGTCGATAAACTCAAAGAAATTCAAATATAAAGGGCATAACGAACAGATGAGCTTTCTTGAGGCGGTCTTTGCGCGCGGGGATGAAAGGCTCTCAGGCCTGATCGAAGAGGCCTGGCGCAGCGGCTGCATACTCGACGCCTGGTCCGAGTTCTTCGACTTCAACAAATGGCTGGCGGCCATGGAAAAAACCGGCATCGACGGCGCCTCATATGCTGAAAGGACCTTCTCCGCGGACAGCCCCCTGCCCTGGGACAATATAGATGTCGGGGTAAGCAGGGATTTCCTCTTCAAAGAATACTCGAAGGCCCTCGCGGAAACAATGACGCCAAACTGCAGGCAGGCCTGTTCCGGATGCGGCCTTGAATGCAGGGAAGCAGGAGAGCCGGGGGCGCACACCTGCGCCTCTGCGCAGTCTGTTGATGAAACTAATATTGCGCCTGCGCCGCAGGTCCCGGAGCCCGGCGCAGGCAAAAAACTGTTCAAGCAGAGGGTAAGATCGTGTTTCTCAAAAACCGGCATGCTGCGTTATCTCTCACATCTAGAACTGATCGCCGCCATGACAAAGGCCCTGAAAAGGGCCGGGGTCCCGGTCGATTATACAAAGGGTTTTCACCCCAATCCTGAGGTCTCGTTCGGCCCCCCGCTTGGTGTCGGGGTCGCCGGAATCGAAGAGTATTTCGACATGGAGGTATTCGCGCCCTTTGATGTACAATTATATCGTACACTTTTAAATAGCAGTCTGCCGGACGGAATCAGGATCAGCCGGATGTTCGTGATACCTGCGGCCGCGCCTTCCCTGACCGTATTCGTGACCAGGTATGAGTTTATCGTCACCTGCCCGGAGACGGAGGAGACGGACAAGTCCGGACCGGTTTATTCGGGCGGCCCTGTTATTGTTTTGCGGGAAGGGAAAGAGACGGATATCTCGGTCTGCATCGAGTCCGTCGAAAGGCTCGCATTGGAGGATGAAGAGGTCCGCGCCTTCTTTATTTCAGAACGGCAGCCGGCAGCCGCATGGCGCTTTGTGTTGAAGGAAACGGAAAAGATAAGGGTCAGGCTTGGAGAAATCTGCACAGCCCTGCTCGGCAAAAAAATGGAAGAACTTGAGATAATACGTACAGGGATGTACGGCTGGAAAGACGGATGGAGGAAACCGCTGTGATCAACGAACTGATTATAAATGTGACGAGAGAAGAGAGCCGGGTCGCGCTGCTCGAAAGCGGACAGGTTGTCGAAATATATATAGAACGCAACAAAGACACCAGCCTTGTGGGCAATGTCTACAAGGGCAAGGTGCTGAAGATTTTGCCGGGCATGCAGTCCTCCTTCATAGATATCGGACTCGAAAAGGCCGCGTTCCTTTATGTTTCCGACATCATGCCCGACTTTGACGACTATTATCCGCCGATTGTCGAGAACGAGAACAGGGACGGAAATGAAGACGATTCCGACAATCCGGCGCTCCATTCCGAAGACCACAGGCCCCTGCCCATTGAGGAACTGCTGCAGGAGGGACAGGAGATATTCGTCCAGGTTGCAAAAGACCCGATAGGCACCAAGGGGGCGCGTGTGACCTCGTATATCACACTGCCCGGCAGATACCTGGTAATCATGCCTAATGTCGACCATGTCGGCATCTCGCGAAGGATAGAAGACGAAGAGACCAGGGAGCGGCTGAAGACGATCGCGAATGAGATAAGGCCGAAGGGATACGGGCTCATAATGAGGACCGCAAGCGAAGACGCTACGGACGACGAGATCAGGCGCGACCTCGATTTTCTCATGCATGTGTGGGAAAACACCAGATTAAAAAAAGACAAGGCCTCGGCGCCTGCCCTGATTTACAGCGACCTGGACCTGGTCTTCAGGTCCATACGCGATTTCATGAGTCAGGATGTCGAGCGGCTGGTAATAGATTCGCATGAAGATTACGAAAAGCTCAGCGATTTTGTGAGTTCATATTTCCCGGAGCTCATGAGCAAAATCGAACTCTATGACGGCATGGAGCCTATATTCGACGCCTTTGCCATAGAGCATGATGTGGCGCGGGCGCTCGAAAGAAAGGTCTGGCTGAAATCCGGCGGTTATATTATTATCGACCAGACCGAGGCCATGACGGTCATAGACGTGAACACCGGCAAGTATGTGGGCAAGGAGAACCTTGAAGAGACCATACTGAAGACCAATCTCGAAGCGGTCAAGGAAACCGCCTATCAGGTGCGGCTCAGGAACCTGGGCGGGATCATCATCATGGACTTCATAGATATGGAGAAGCTCGAAAACAGGGACAAGGTCTTCAATGCCCTTGTCGAGGCCATGAAAAAAGACAGGGCAAAGAGCACTGTTTACAACGTCTCGGAACTCGGAATTATTCAGATGACAAGAAAGCGCGTCAGGGAAAGCCTCGGCAGGGTGCTTTGCGATCAGTGTCCTTATTGCGAAGGCAAGGGTTTTGTAAAATCGGCGCGCACAGTGGCGTACGAGATATTCAGAAAGCTGAGAAAGATGGGCCTGCCGAAGGCCAAGGTTGCAGTGATAACCGCCAGCCCTGCTGTAGCCGAGCTGCTCGCAGAGGATGAGCGCTTCGGCATCGAAGAGACCGAAACCGCCTTCGGCATCAATCTGATAGTAAAGGAAGACTTCAAGTTCCATCAGGAGCATTACGAGATAACAGTGCTGTAGGTTTTATGAATGTGCCCCGAAGCAGGTAGAAATAAAACCGGCCGATCCTATGTCTTTAAACGAAAAATACAATAAACTCCTTGAACTCCTCGGCAAGATGGATTCCGTCATACTCGCGTTCTCGGGAGGCGTCGACAGCGCATTCCTGCTGAAGGCCCTGAAGGATTCGGGCGTAAAAACACTTGCCGTGACTGCGTCTTCGGAAACCATGCCGGCGGAGGACCTGAACAACGCGCGGGATATGGCTGCCTTTATCGGCGTCCCGTTCAGGACCATCGTTACATGCGAACTTGATAATCCAGATTTTTGGCGCAATCCCGAAGACCGCTGTTTCCATTGCAAGGATGAGTTGTATTCAAAACTCTTCGGGATTGCGCGGGCCGAAGGCTATACGTCGGTCCTCGACGGCAATAACGCGGACGACATCTCGGACCGGAGGCCCGGCCGCAAGGCCGGGGCCGCACATGGAGTCAAAAGCCCGCTTATCGATGCGGGTTTTTCAAAGCAGGAGATCAGGGACCTGTCGAAGACCCTGGAATTGCCGACATGGTCAAGACCCGCCGCTCCCTGCCTCGCTTCCCGTTTCCCTTACGGCATGCCCATCACAAAGGAAGGCCTCAGGCGCGTGGACGAAGCGGAATCATTTCTGAAAGGCCTTGGGTTTACTGAACTCAGGGTCAGGAGCCATCCTAACGACCTGGCGAGGATAGAGGTCAACAGGTCCGATATGGAAAGGTTTTCTGAAAGAGGGCTGAAGGAAAAGATATCGGCCCGCTTTAAGGGCCTCGGGTTCAAGTATGTAACTATTGATATCGACGGGTTCAGGAGCGGAAGTCTGAATGAATAACATCAATCCCAATGCCGGACCTGAGCTCTGTGTCAGATGCGGAAAGTGCAAGGCCTCCTGCCCGACATATATCGAGTTCGCAAATGAAGGTATGAGCGGCCGCGGCAGGATTGAACTGATTGTCCAATTCCTCTCCGACGAGATCGATCCATCCGGCATCCTTGATGAGCGCATATATACATGCCTTCTGTGCGGCGCATGCGACAACAGCTGTCCGAGGGGGATATCCGTAACCGGGGCTTTTTATGAGGCCCGGAAAAAGCTTGCCCTCACATGGAATGCGCGGCGTTTATACAGAACCGGCGTCAAATACGCATTCACCAATCCGGCTATCGCATGCAATATCTTCCGCTTCCTCGATCAGACCGGTTTGAAGGCCCTGTTTGGAAGGTCCAAACTCTTTCGCGCCATAAAAAAGCTCGGGGTCGACATCCCGGACAACAGGCTGAAAAACGACATCTCCGTATTCAGGACTTCCGAGCCGAGGGGAAGGGTCGCGCTTTTCGCAGGCTGTGCGGTGGATTTCCTTTATCCGCAAATGGGAGCCGCCTTTATTAAGGCCCTCAACAATATGGACTTCGAGGTCGTGCTGGCCAAGGGGGAATGCTGCTGCGGCGCGCCGCTGCTCGGCATGGGGCTGACGGACGAGGCCGAGTCATTGGCAAGAAAAAATCTGGACACCTTCGGGATGCTGAATGTCGACGCCGTCATAACACTCTGCCCGACATGCGCGCACTTTATCAGGGATGTGTATAAAGACATCATCGGCGAAGGTATTACCAATGCAACCGACATCTCGAAGTTCATATGCGATTCATCGCTGATCTCCTGTCTGAAACCATCTTCCGGAAATGCGGGGCGGGTTATGTATCATGACCCCTGCCACTCGGTCAATTATCTGAAATCCGTTGCGGAGCCCCGCGCTATATTGCGCGCCCTGGGGATAATCCCCGAAGAGCCTGCGGAGAAGGGCTGCTGCGGCATGGGAAACGCCGTCAGGCTGCTGAACGATAAAGTGTCGGATGCGCTCCTCGGCAAAAGGGCGGCTTCATTTGACGGCGCAGACATGATCGTAACCTCGTGTCCGAACTGCGTGATGCAGCTTGGAAGCCTGTCAAAAGAGAGACCGGTCAGGCATATAATAGAACTTATCGCAGCAGGCACAAAGGGGAAAAGAAGTTGACGCGGACAGGACCGATTAATTCAATAAAAATACACTACAGGGAGGAAGCATGAAGTTTTTTATCGATACCGCCAACATAGACGAGATCAAAAAGGCATGGGAGCTCGGGGTCATTGACGGAGTAACAACCAATCCGTCACTCATTGCACGGGAAAAGAAAGACCCGATGACCATATTCAGGGAGATATGCGAGGTGGTGAACGGCCCGATAAGCGCAGAAGTCATCGGGCTTACGGCGGATGAAATGGTCAAAGAGGCCGAGGGATTGGCGAAGCTCGGAGAAAATATAGTCGTCAAGATCCCGATGATCGAAGAGGGGCTCAGGGCCGTAAAGCGGCTTTTTGCAGCAGGGATCAGGACCAATGTCACCCTGATCTTTTCACCAAACCAGGCCCTGCTGGCTGCAAAGGCGGGCGCGTCCTATGTCAGTCCGTTTGTCGGCAGGCTCGACGACATCAGCCATGTAGGTATGGACATAGTTTCCGACATCCTGACCATCTATGAAAATTACGCCTTCGACACCGAGGTGATAGTGGCAAGCGTCAGAAATCCGCTCCATGTCCTTGACGCTGCGCTGATCGGAGCAGACATAGCGACCATCCCGTACAGCGTGATAGGTCAACTGATAAAACATCCGCTTACGGACATCGGGCTCAAGAAATTCCTTGCGGACTGGGAAAAGGTGAAGGCGGCAAAATAGTATATGATTGTATGGGCCGACAGGGAGTATGGACAATCCTGAATCGGTTGATGAGCGCAGGCAAAAAGGAGAACGAATGAAAGACGAAGACTGGTCGGCAGTCCTGGTCACATACGATACGCTGGAGGCCGAGATACTGAAAGACCTGCTCGAAAGCGGAGGCATACCGGTGGTCCTCAGGTCTTCCAAGGTCAGCCCGTATCCGGTAAACGTCGGAAAGATGGGAGAGATACAAATACTCGTGAGAGATGAGGACAGGGAACTCGCCGAAAGGGTCATCAGGGAAGAGCACGACGATTAACCGCATTTTTTTACCGGGACGCACAGGGAAGGCGGAATTAGGCGCGATTCAATACGTCTGCCCCGTGCTCCCGGAATATATAATCCCTGTTGTGAAGGCGGAATAAGCTATTTCCTGGGCTGCTTCAGTCTCCCGCCCCTCGGGATGATCGCTATGCCCGACTCCTGATCGATGTGACAGCGGAAACGGTCCTTTTCAGGCTCCAGTCCGATCTGTTCGCCTTCGCTCAGCACATTGTTTTTATCAACTATCACCCTGCGAAGCCTGCACCCGCTGTTGATCGTTACCCCGTCCATTATTATGCTGTCTTCTATGGCAACGTCGTTCTCAATGACGACGCCGCTATGAATTATGGAATTGCTGATGACCGCCTTTTTGATGATGGAACCTTCGGCAATCAGACTGTTCTTGATCCTGCCGCCGAGTATCCTGGTTGAAGGCCCTATATATACCTGGGGATGAATGGGCCATTGGCTGTTATGCATGTCAAAGGCCGGTTTCTCGCCGAGCAGATCGGCATGCGCGTCATAGTACGCCTGGATGGTCCCCACATCGCGCCAGTAGCCCTTTTCTTCATACGGTTTCGTCCCGGGTATGATATTGGAAGCAAAATCATACGCAAAAACCCTCCCCGAATCAACAAGGCTGGGGATTACATGCGCGCCGAAATCATGTTCCTTTTTTTTCTGGGACCTCACCAGGGCCTCTATAAGGACATCTGTTTTGAATATATAATTGCCCATCGAAACAAAGGCCCTCGCAGGATCATCTGGCATTGGAACAGGCGACTTGGGCTTTTCCTGGAATGCGGTTATACGTCTCTCTTCGTCGGTGGCGATCACTCCGAATGCCGAAGCCTGCTCCAGAGGGACCGGACGCGCCGCAACCGTGACATCCGCATTGTTCCTGATATGGGCTTCTATCATCTGCCCTATATCCATTCGATATATGTGGTCCGCGCCGAAAACAACGACCAGATCGGCCCTGTGGTCCTTTATGAGATTGATATTCTGGAATACCGCGTCGGCGGTGCCCTGAAACCATTCAGGCCCTACCTTCATCTGCGGCGGGACTACGGCGACAAAATGATTTTTGACTATGGATGAGAAACTCCAGTGCTGCCTGACATGTTCGATAAGGGATTGCGACTTGTACTGCACAAGCAGATAAATGGAATATATGCCTGAATTGATAAAATTGCTGAGGACAAAATCCACTATCCTGTGTCTGCCTCCAAACGGCACCGAAGGCTTTGACCTGAAAGAGGTCAGCGGGAAAAGCCGCTCCCCCTTGCCCCCGGCGAGTATAAAAGCAAGAACCTTTGGATGTGGCATCAGTCGTCCTCCGTTTAATGGTATTTCAGGCGAAATGCTGCTGTTTATTCATTATATCAGTTTAAGCGGCACAGGGAATACAGCCGGAAGGATTACGGCCAAAAGCAAAGAAGAGAGGGCATTGATGATCATCAATGCCCTCTCTTCTGAAAAAACTACCGGAACAATACGAAACAAAAAAGCCTTTAGCGCTTCTTTGTCTTCGCAGCCTTGGGAGCCTTGAGCACGCTTAATGCCTTTTTGTTTTTCGCTGCGGCTTTCGAAAACTCAAAAAAAGCGAGCCTCTCATTCTTGCCCTTAATGCGCCTGAAATTGGCTACAAGGGTCTGCTCCTCTTTGGAAAGGCCACCCTGCAGCTTTGCATCTTTGAGGGCTCCCTTCTTTTCTTCCGGGAAAAAGGTAAAGACAGATGTGCCGAGCGCCTGAGAAATCTGTTTCAGCCTCTCAACACTGATGCTGCTCGTGCCTTTTTCGTACTTCTGGACCTGCTGGTATGACACCCCGATGAAACTCGCGAGCGCCATTTGCGACATACGTCTCGACTTCCTGATACTTCTTATCAAATCTCCAATTTCCATACTTACCCCTCCCAATGGTAATGATAGATTTTAAAACAGTTTGATAAAAAAAGCAACTGCGGATTTGACTCCTGAGGACTGTGCAATCAATCTCTTTCGCGATCCGGAAAAGCGGGAAATATCTTCGGAGCGCGGAATGTCGGGGCCGCCTGTGAGGCAGGGCGGGAGGCCCGGGTCGGCAGTTTGGCAAGCATTGATTTTTAGCTTCACATAAGGTAGGCTTGATGTAATGCTCTTTTCTTCGCAGGCTCGCAGAAATATGTCCGGAGATGGATATGTACAAAGAATATTTCGGGCTTAAGGACCTTCCCTTTTCGATAGCTCCTGATCCGAACTATCTCTACATGAGCGAAAAACACAGGGAGGCTCTTGCCCACCTCATCTACGGGATCAGGTCGGAAGGGGCCTTTGTGCTGCTCACCGGAGAGGTGGGCGCAGGCAAAACCACCATATGCCGCTGCATGCTCGAGCAGATGCCGGACAACTGCGACTCCGCGTTTATCATCAATCCACGGCTTACGGATGTGGAACTGCTGGCCTCAATATGCGAGGAACTCGGCATAAAATATCCGGAGGACGCAACGAGCGTAAAGATATTCGTCGATCTCATAAACAGGCGGCTGCTGGATTCCCACGCCTCGGGACGTCGCACATTGCTCATAATAGACGAGGCGCAAAACCTCGGGCAGGCTGCGCTTGAGCAGCTGAGACTGCTCACCAACCTCGAGACAAACCGCGCCAAGCTCCTTCAGATCGTGCTGATAGGGCAGCCTGAACTGCGTGACATGCTGAACAGGACGGAACTGCGCCAGCTCTCACAGCGAATTACCGCCCGTTTCCATCTTGAACCGCTGTCACAAAAAGAGATGTCGGAATACATATCGCACCGACTTTCAGTAGCAGGCTCACACCGCAATCTTTTTCCGGGCCCGATAATAAGAAGGCTCTTCCATTTGAGCAAGGGGGTGCCGCGCATTATCAACCTTATATGCGACCGGGCGCTGCTCGGAGCTTATGTCCAGGGCAAGGATGCGGTGGACAAGAAGACCCTCAATAAAGCGGCGGGGGAAGCCCTCGGGGAAACGAGATCTCCGGGGCCTTTAAAAAAACTGGGGAACTGGCTGCGCAGGCGCGTTTTATCCGGGGCAACGGGTTGAGCGCGTATAAGGACAATATGGGGATGATCGAATGTCATACATACTTGACGCGCTAAAAAAGGCCGAGCAGGAGCGCAAACTCGGCAGGACGCCCGATTTGATGGATAATCACGGCAATGCCCCGCAAAGTCCAAAAAAACGAGCGCTGGTCTACGCGCTGCTGGTCGTACTGATTCTGATCGCCGGAGGTCTTGGTTGGTGGTTCGGCCATGATGAACCTTCAAACAACAAACTACCCTTTCAGGCATCGGGCATTCAGCCGGAGCCGGCAGTTCAACCCCACAAGATGGAGTATCAGCCGCCTGCACAGGCTGCGCCTGTTGAACAGAAGTCGATAACTTCAAAGGTTGAGCCGATTAAGGAGATAAAGCCGCCCGCAAAACCTGAGGCCCGGAAGAGACCTGAAAAGGCCCCTGCGGAACCGGGCGCAAAGGGCGGACAACACGGGGATGCGACTGAAAACAGGCCCAATCCCGGAAAAATTTATACTATTGATGAGCTTCCCGACGATATCAGAAAGGGGCTCCCCGCATTCGTGATATCAACCCATATGTATTCGCAGGAACGTTCCGAGCGTCTGGTGTCCATTAACGGTAATATCGGACGTGAGGGACAGGAGATAATGCCCGGAATAACACTCGTCTCCGTTTTGCCCGATGGAGCTATTCTTAAACACAAGGGGTATAAAATCAGGGCGGGCCTGCGGTAAACGCAGAGGCTATAGCCCCGGATAACGTTCCATGCCGGTTCACTTGCAGACAAAAAAGGTCATATAAACGGTCCCTCTCGCCCATTTTTGATAACACTCTGGTTTTATGGGACACGGACATTTGATATATTTACCGTTTTAATGCGATCATTAAATTGTATGAGTGAGGCTCTGAAAATACAGAGCGCCTTACAGCAAAAAGAGGTCATCAGTGATGAGGATCTGGCCATACTGGACAAAATCGAGGATATGGTGCTGAAAGACCTGCATCTCGGTTATGATCCGAAGGTCCTTCAGATACTCGACGACGAGAATGCGTCTGCGCAAAAAATCAACGATATCAAACAGCTCATCTCCAAGGACATTGTCGCGGCATTATTCCAGGTGGGAAGTTCGTTTCATTATCTGAAGTTAAACGTCGGAAACGCTCCCGATTTTTATGATTTGATCATGCGACTGGGGACAACCCCCTCCAAGGTTTTTATTCTTGCCATGTCAATGTTCACGATAAGGAGCGACGAGAAGATGAAAGAATTGGCCGCAAGGAGTTTTGCAACCTCGATACTCAGCAGCCTGTTTGCGCAGGAGAGAAAATGGAAAGAATCATTAATCAGAAAGGCTGAATTAATGGGCCTGTTCATAGAAATGGGAAAGGTCGTCATGCTGCTGTACCGGCATAAGATGGAAGAGACCCATCCCGGCGAAAAAATTTACGATAATTCCTTCTATGACAAATATCAATCGTACTTCGGCGGAAAAATCGTCGAGAAGTTCGGGCTGCCCGAATTCCTGCACGATGTCCTTGCTCATCCCGACTACCTTTCTTTCGATGAAGAATCCATCACAGTCGCCGGTCTTGCTTTTTCGACGTATTGCCATATTGACAGATGTTTCGAAAAATACCGGAAACTCATAGTCCGATCCATAATGCCAAATCAGGAAGGCAACCCTCCGGTCACAACAGGCACAATCATGCGGGACAGGTTCAATGCGGTCGGCCTTGGGAAGTATCTTGAAATAAAACCCGTTTACCTCCCTTGCAGCAATGTCGGTGGCGAGCAAAACAAACCCAGGCCTGCAATTTAAAGCCTGCTGCAGGATTATTTTGGGATAGCCTTTTCTGCGACAAATAAAGTCTCCTATAGTCCCCGGTGTTGACTTCATATTCTCATAATTTTCCCTTATGTAATCCCGGGGGGGGCCTTCCGGGGTAATAATTCCGATATTTGGTTTTTACCGCGAATTCACTAACATATAATAAACGGCATATTGAAATCGAAAGGAGATATCGGGATATGTTACCGGACTACCAGATAAAGATATTAATGCTTATGCATGAACTGGAAAACACCTTGGGTGATCTCTATACGCTTTTTGCGGAGAGGGTTCCTGAACATAGTGATTTATGGAATACCCTGACTAAAGAAGAACTTGAACATGCCGAAGCAGTCCGGACTCTATATAAGCTGACATACGAAGGGGAATCATACTTCGAGGAGGATAAAATAAAACCCGAGGCCATACAATCAATCATCGACCGTGTTAAAGACGCATGCGATCGCGCAAAACAGGAAATGTTTACTGCAGAGCAGGCTCTCACGCTGACTTATGACCTTGAAAGTTCTCTTATTGCAAAGAATACTTTCAGATGTTTCGATGTTTCCCCGAAATTCGACAGGATGCTTGAACATTTGCGTGGAGATTCCGAACATCATGCTCAACTGGCAAAATATGAACTGGATAAAATCAGAAAAGGGTGAATCCGGGCTTTTGACAACACACCGCAGGTACAGGCGCAGAGCCTGATGTCTGAACATGCGTCCTTCAAGTAGTCCTCCGGCCGTAGTCGTTTATCCGATATGATATATAGGCCGATTGGACGGCAGTGGATAGGAGGGAAGGCGCTGAAATGCCCGGTGTTTGTCCTGTCGACTGAAGCGCTTTTTATGTCTAAAATGTATATACAAAGCATGGAAGGAGGCGCTTGCAATGAATACGCTAAGAAAAGATGAAAGGCAATTGACGGCAAGGGAGGACAGAATGTGGCCAAGGATCAAATGCGATATCGAAACCCGATGCGCAGCATTTCCGGATCAATGGTCCTGTAAAATAGTCGACCTAAGCGAACGCGGTGTGGGTATTGTCTCGGATACGAATCTGAAAGGAGGAGTCATAGTTGATTTTATCGATCCCAGGATCAAGGCGCAGGTTGTATGGTCAAAAGAAAACAGGTCAGGACTGAAAATCATTAATTAGATTTTTCACGGCGGAGCCCGGCAAACCGCGCTGTTACGGTTATCCATTATGACAATATTGAATTTGCAGGGGCGTGATAAATAACACGCCCCTGCGGCAGATTGAGTGATCACACGGCAATAAATCCTGAAAGGAAAGAAACGGCCTGCCTGTCGCTCTCTTCACTGGAAACTGCACAGTGTTTCCATGATATAATTTGGCTATGAAGTTTTTTCCTGGGGAGGAAAACAATAATGCGTAAAATATTGGTTGGGTTTGCGATTATATTAATACTGTTTGTCGGGAATACGGCTTCCTCTGCGCAGAATTGTCATAAGGAATGCGTGCAGCTGCAAAAAGTATGCGTCAAGCAGGAGACCAAGTGTGTGCAAACCGGGCAGAAATGCGTGCGGACCCAGCAGTATTGCGCGCAGAATGAAAATGTCTGCGTCAGGACAAATACCCGCACCGGGGCCTGCACGCAGTATCAGAGCAGATGCGCCAGATATGATCAGAGATGCGTCCAGAACAGACAGGAATGTTTAAGGAACCAGACCGGTTGCGCAAAGTATGAGGACAAGTGCGTGCGGGAAAAGACGGTCTGCCCTCCGGCAACCACTGTTGCCCCGTCTGCCGGCGGAACTGTGAAATCCCCCAAAAAGCCCAGAGGCAAAATGTCATGTAATTATTGCCAGGTTCAGCGTAACAGATGTCATACCGGGTGCAACAAAATTGACAACTTGATAAAGCAGTCCGATTGCGTCAACAAATGTAATGGGGAATATCCCTGTATTATGGGCAGTGACTGCCAATAGATCCGCGCCAATATAATATCCGGCAGGGGCGTGATAAAAATCACGCCCCCGTTTCATGCTATTCCGCAGCTGCGCCTACGGCCCTTTGGGATATGATATACTGTTTTCCGGATTATACACAAAAATACGAAAAACATATTGCCGGACGTGACACTCTTGCTGCCGGTTAAAAGGTCCTGATATTTATTATCATTCCCTGATAAAATGAGCGCATCGGACCATGTCGACAAACCGCCATGGTATGGCTGGAAATCGGCAGGTCTTATTGTTGAGGCGGTCGGGGCCCGGTATAATAAGTCCTGTATATGGTCAATATTTTTTATAGGGAGGAATGCAAATTATGGGCAAGGCAATGAAGTGGATGGTCGGGTTGCTTTTCGTTATTGCCGCTGTTTCTGTTGGAATGTTTTCAGGCCCTTCAGATATATGGGCCCAACAGACAGACGGCCTGCAACAACAGATTCAGGGGAACTGGACCCTTGTCTCGGTTTGCAACGAATGGGCCGACGGCAGGAAAGTCGACCAGTTCGGGCCAAATCCGAGAGGCTCCATGATACTGACTCCCGACGGTCGTTTCTCTATCCTGCTTATGAAGGCGAGCATCCCGAAATTTGCCTCAAACAGCCGCATAAAGGGAACTGCCGCAGAGAACCGCGCCGTTGTCCACGGATGCCTGGCATATTTCGGCCGGTATACGGTATTAAACGGCAAGGATGGAGTCGTGAATCTGATTGTAGAAGGGAGCTCCTTTCCCAATTGGGACGGTAAAAACCTGAAACGCTTTATGCATGCCGCAGGAGACTCGCTTAAGGTCACCACCCCTGCTTCGGGAATCGGCGGAACAAGTTATCTGGGCTGGAAACGGGTCAAATAAAGGGCAGAACGGATAAAAGAGATAAACAAATAGGGGCAACCACATAGGGTTGCCCCTAAATCACAAATATCCCCTTCCCGGGAAAAAGCGGGAGCAATTCCGGATTTTTTTGCTCCGGGCGTTATCCCGCGAAGATCAGTTCTGGACCTTGTTCAGCGCGTTATGAAACGGTTTACCTATCTTGAAATGCAGCGCCTTCTTGGACGGCACCTGCACCTTTTCACCGGTTTTGGGATTCCTGGCCACCTTGCCGTCCCTCTGTTTGAGCCTGAAGTTGCCGAACCCCCTGATCTCTATCTTTTCACCGCGCGCAAGGGCATCTTTCATGCCTTCAAACACGGTGTCTATTATCCCTTCCACCTGTTTTTTGGAAAGCCCCTCGACCCTTTCAGTAACCATCTCGATGAGCGCCGATTTTGTCATGACACACCTCCCGACTATCTTGATATTTCTTCCGCATTTTATCCGAGTTAATCTCACCCTTGCGGGAGCTGAGACTATTCCGTAATTCAGCCTTATGCCGGATTATTAAGGCATATACATGTAATACATATATTTCATGTTGATCTCGGGCAGTGCGCGCATGATACCTTCCGCCGCCTCTCCGTCAAGCAGCCGCGAAAGCGCGCCCCTGGGGGTCTTTGTGACTATAACCGGCTCTCCGTCGATACCCGCCAGATTTGCGGCCCTTTTGACCGCAGTGTCCATGTCCCCGATCTCGTCAACAAGTCCCGCCTCCAGAGCCTGGCGCCCCGACAGAATCCTTCCGTCCGAGATTGTCCGCACAACCTCAATTTGCATCCTGCGCCCCTCGGCTACGGCTGTGATGAACTGGTCATGACAATCGTCCATAACACCCTGTATTATCTTGCGCTCTTCAGGTCCTATGCCCCTGAAAACCGACGCCAGGTCCTTGAGCCTTCCGCTCTTGACCACATCGGTCTTTATGCCGACCTTGTCCATCAGGCCCTTGAGATTCGGCACAACCATTATGACACCTATGGAACCGGTTATCGTTCCGGGGTTGGCCACTATGAGGTCTGCAGGCGCCGATATATAATAACCTCCCGAGGCCGCCACAGAGCCCATTGAAACCACAACCTTCTTCTTTGCCTTCGCTTTTTTGACCTGCTCATATATTTCCTGGGAAGCGACAACCCCGCCGCCGGGGCTGTCGACCCTGAGGACTATGGCCCTGATCGACGTGTCTTTGGCGTATCCCTTTATCTCGTCAACTATGGTTTTTGCCTCGACAATAGGCCCGGTCACATTAACAACCGCCACCTTGCCCTTAAGGCTGTTGCCGATGGCCGCAATCATGCCGCCGACAACCATTATAAAAAATATGAACAGGAATGAAAACAGCGCTGTCTTACCCTTCGTCATGAGCCCTCACATTCTTCATACTCAACCCGATCTTCCGCTCCTCGACATTGACCTTGATGATCCTGACCCATATCCAGTCTCCCTCATTAAGTTCCCTTGCGGGATCGACCTCGGACGAATAGATCAGTCCCTCCACTGAATTATCGAGTTCGGTAAATATACCGAAATCGCTCTTTCGCAGTATTCTGCCCCTGAATTCCTCACCAAGCCTGAATTTGGCCGGTATCTCGACCTCCCACGGATCGGGCTCAAGCTGTTTTATGCCCAGCGCCATCCGCTCCCGCTCGCTGTCTATGCTCAATATCACAGCGTCTATCTTCTGGCCCTTCTTCATAACCTCGGAAGGATGTCTGATATGTTTTGTCCAGGAGAGATCGGCAATATGTATAAGCCCGTCCACACCTTCGGGAAGCCTTACAAAGGCCCCGAAATCCGTGATGGTCTTTACCTTGCCGCTGATCTGCTGGCCCACCTTGTAACGGTCTTTTATAAGCTCCCACGGCTTTGGTTGTATCTGCTTCAGGCTGAGCGACAGCCTCTTTTCATCCTTGTTAACGTTTATCACCTTGACTTCGATATTCTCGCCGATGGAGACGAATTTGGACGGATGCCTCAGGTGCGGCGACCAGTCCAGTTCGGATATATGTATTAGGCCTTCAAGTCCCTCTTCGATCTCGACAAACACCCCGTAATCGGTGATATTCACTATCTTGCCGCTGATGATCGCGCCGGGGCCGTATTTCTGCTCAACGGAGAGCCACGGGTTCGGCTTTTTCTGCTTATACCCGAGCGTGACCTTTTGTGTCTCTTTGTCGAACTTGATGATGACAAACTCCCTTTCATCTCCGACTGCGAAAAATTCGGCGGGATGGCTTACCCTGCCCCATGAGATATCCGATATATGGAGAAGACCGTCAATGCCGCCGAGATCGACAAACACCCCGTAATCGGTAATGTTCTTGACCCTGCCCCTGAACAGGGCGCCTTCGCTGAGCGAGTTAAGCGTCGCTTCCCGGAGCTTCTTTGTCTCTTCCTCGATTACGGCCCGGTGTGAAACTATCAGGGACAGGCCCGGAGTGGACGATACGCCGTACGGCCTTGCCTGCGCCATCTTCAATACCTTTACCCTGAGGGTACGGCCGTCGTATGCATCGAGGTCCTTAACGGGCTTGATATCCATCTGCGATCCCGGAAGAAACGCCTTTATGCCCATCACCGTCATCATCAGACCGCCCTTGGTCTTTTCAGTCACTGTGCCTTCAAGGACCTTGCCGGTCTTCATGGCTTCAGACAGCGCTTCCCATGCATTGATCTTTGCGGCCCGTTCACGCGAAAGCGTAATTATACCTTCAAGGTCGTTTATCCTCTCTATAAAAACGTGCATTTCATCGCCGACATTCAGTTTGCCGATCTCATCGCCGCTGAACTCGGATGACGCAACAGTGCCCTCGGACTTATACCCTATGTCGACAACAACCCCGCCGGGCTTTATCGCCATCACCCTGCCTTTTACCACCATGCCGCTGTGAATGTGGTGCAGGGTATCGGCATACATCTGCTCCAGTTCCCGGTCCCGGTCTTCGCTGTTTTCAGTGTTCATACTATGAGCATCCTCCTATATATCGGATTCTGTCCGCCACTTCTTCTATGATCCAGTCGGGCGTGGAAGCTCCTGCAGTGATCCCGACATTTTCCACATCGGCAAACCACTCTTTTTTTATCTCTTTGGCCGTCTCTATATGATATGTCGGCACGGACATCGATATGCAGAATTTGGCGAGCTGCGTAGTGTTCGCGCTGTTCTTGCCGCCGACCACTATCACCACATCAACATCCTTTGCTATCCGCTTTGTCTCCTTTAGTCTCAGGGCCGTGGAATTGCAGATGGTATTGAATACCTTCAGTTCCTTTACCTGGTCCACAGAGTCGCCTATAAACCTCTTTAAAACAGTAACAGGCTGAGTGGTCTGCACCACTACTCCGACCCTGCTCCTGAGTTTGGGCACAGGCGTCTCCTTGTTGATAACTATGCAATCGGGTCCGGCATAACTCATAAGCCCGATGACCTCGGGATGTTCCTTGTCTCCTATTATCACAACCTGATAGCCTTCGTCCCTGAGCAATCCTGCGTAATGCTGCGCCTTTTTTACAAACGGGCATGTCGCGTCTATTACAGAATAGGTTTTTTTTACAAGCTGCTCTGAAATCTCCTTTGTTACGCCATGCGTCCTGATGATCAATGTCTTTATCTTGCGGTTGTTTATAGATTCGATAGGCGCGACCCCCTGTGCCTTAAGCCTTTCTATTACCTGGGGATTATGTATGACAGGGCCAAGCGTAAAGACATGACTACTCTTACTCGCTGCGTCGAAAGCGATATCTACCGCCCTTTTTACGCCAAAGCAGAAACCGGCCCGCTTCGCTTTGACAATCCTGATCCGGTCCGCCAAAAGACACCTCTGTATTGAAGCCTGTTATTGCGCGTCCAACAAAACAGATACAGATAAATAGGATACCGAATTTTGCATATATATTTCAAGGATATATCTTTCCGGCTTCCTGCGCAATAGCTTCGACAACATCATCTATCGACATATTTGTGGTGTCTATGCGCAATGCGTCTTCCGCCTTTTTCAGGGGGGCAAGTTCCCGGTTGCTGTCGCGGAAATCCCTGTCCTTTACATCTCTTAACGCATCTTCCATTGTTATCGGCATGCCTTTTGCCTTGAGCTGACCATATCTCCGCCGCGCACGTTCTTCTTCAGACGCGTCAAGGTATATCTTTACCCCCGCATCGGGGAATACGACTGTGGTCATATCTCTACCCTCAACCACAATATCATGCTCGCGTCCGGCCGCCCTCTGTATTTCGAGAAGATAGTCCCTGACACTCTTTCTTGCAGAGAAGACCGAGGCGTAATGTCCTGCCTCAGGGGTCCTGATTGCGTCTGAGACATCCTCTCCGTCAAGGAACACGCGCTCTTTATCAAATCTTATCACGGCGCCCCCGACCGCTTCCGCTATTGCGTCTTCAGAGTCTTCGGCGGTTTTCCCCATCCTGACTATGCGCAACGCAAGGGCGCGATAAAGGGCCCCTGTATCAAGATACTGAAATCCAAGCCGTTTTGCAACAAGCATGGATACCGAACCCTTGCCCGAACCCGAAGGCCCGTCTATGGCTATAACCTTTGCCACACTACACCTCCAGCCCCTTCAGCTTTTCATAAAAACCGGGGAACGATATATCCACGCAGGAAGCGTCCATAATCCGCATAGCTCCATGCGATACAAGGCCTGCGACAGAGAGGGACATCGCTATCCTGTGATCGCCGTGGCTGTCCATCTCACTGCCGAGCAGCTCTGCGCAGCCTGCTATGTCAATACCGTCGGGATACTCCTTGATCCCCACCCCGAGTTTTGCAAGCTCTGACGCCATCGCGCTGATCCTGTCGGACTCCTTTGCCCTTAATTCCCCGGCGCCCCTGATCTCCGTAACTCCTTCGGCAAGGCCCGCCAGTATGCATATAATCGGGAATTCGTCGATGAGAGAAGGTATCAGTTCCTGCCCGATCTTCGCAGCCTTCAGCCTGCCTGCCGCTGCGCATACGATATCCGCCACAGGTTCGCCGGATACCTCCCGCATGTTCTCGATCTTTACCGGCGCGCCCATCTCCTCCAAAACCCGCAGCATACCTGTCCTTGCAGGATTGACGCCTACTCCCCTGATGACGATCTCCGAGTCCGGCACAATAAGCGCAGCCGCAATAAAAAAGGCGGCTGAAGAAAAATCGGCGGGGGCCTGCATATCAAGCGCATGGAGTCGCGGACCGCCCTGAACGGATATCCTGAGCCCGTCCACTTTAATATCCGCGCCCATGGCTGCAAGCATCCTCTCGGTATGGTCCCTCGATTTCTGAGGCTCCGTTATTGCAGTGACGCCTTCGGCATAAAGACCTGCGAGGATCAGCGAGGATTTCACCTGGGCCGAGGCCATAGGCATAATGTAATCAATCGCCTTCAACCCGCCGCCCCTGATCGCTATCGGCGGATACCTGTCGCCGCCCCGCGCAGAAATCACGGCGCCCATCTTTTTCAGCGGATCTATTACGCGGGCCATAGGCCTCTGTTTCAGAGAATCATCCCCGGTCAGCACCGAGAAAAACGGATTGCCTGCGAGCAGTCCCGATATCAGGCGGATAGTGGTGCCCGAATTGCCGCAATCCATCACATCAAGCGGCTCGGTAAAACCCAGCAGCCCCTTGCCCTCTATAACGAGTTCTCCTTCGCCGGTTCCGGATATGGAGACGCCGAGTTGCCTGAAGGCCTTCATCGTGCTCATGGGATCTTCTGCGCACAGGAAATTGGAGACCCTGCTCCTGCCCTCCGCAATGGAGGCGAACATGATCGCGCGATGAGAGATGGACTTGTCCGGCGGCGGGACCAGCTCTCCCCTAAGGCCCTTCGATTTCCTTATCTCAACAGTTTTCATGATTGAATGATATATGGAACGGCATGCGCCGAATCCTTTACAAGACAATATATTTTTTTAGCCGATGCAGCTACATTGTGATCAGGAACGATCGCTTGTGATTTAATTTTATCGGGGGTCCCTGTTTGCGCATACTTCAGGGTATTGCCGGTAAAGTCTTCTCCGCACACCGTTCCATATATATTCATATCTATTGTTTCATCCTCCGCCGAAGCTTCTGCGCACGGCGGAACTCCTTTTCGAGCCATTCCCAGTTGTTGTCCTCAACGCATTTCGTTATCACGTCAAGATTGTCCCTGAAGACATCTATGGCCTTCAGCAGATTGTCCCTGTTGAAAACAGCTATGTCGCGCCACAACTCAGGCGAGCTCATCGCAATCCTCGTGCAGTCCCTCAGCCCCCCTCCGCCGTACTCGATGCGGTCGGGGTCTATGCTGTCGACCGTATTGACAAGCGTGTAGGCCACAAGATGGGGCAGATGGCTGACGAGCGCGAAGATCTCGTCATGCAGAAATGGGTCCATGACCTCGACCCTGCCGCCGACCGTCTTCCAGAGAGAAGTCACGGCCTCAAGTGCGGCCCTGTCTGAAAGCGCAGTAGGAGTAACTATACAGCGGGCGCCTGCAAAGAGGTCCTGCCGGGCCTCGTCAATCCCGGACTTGTCGCCGCCCGCTATGGGATGAGAACCTATAAAGTGAACGCCTTCGGGCATAAAGGCCTCAATATCTCCGACCAGCCTCCCCTTCACGCTGCCGACATCCGTGACAACGGCGCCTTTTTTCAGCGCGGGTTTCATGTCCGAGGCTATCTTGGCAAACGCGCCGACCGGAGCGCACAGGACGACAAGGTCTGCGGACCCCACGGCTGAAGCCGCATCAAGGCTGTAATCATCGATGATCCCCGCGTTCACCGCGCGTTTGAGGTTCGCCTCGCTCCTGCCGCAGCCGGTAATGGTTTTACAGAGCCCCTTATGACGCATGGCAAGGCTGAGCGAGGCCCCGAGGAGGCCCACGCCCATTATAGACACCCCGTCAAAATGGGCCGCGCGTGTCATCCGGTTCCGTATCCCTCTTACATTTCCCTGCCGACCGCCCGGGCGACCAGCTTCAGCTCAACCATAAGTTGCGCAAACATCTCGGGCCTCAGGGACTGTTCCCCGTCCGAGAAGGCCTCCGCAGGGTTGGTATGCACTTCAATGATGAGCGCGTCGGCCCCGGCTGCAACGGCGGCCTTGGCCATGGCCGGCACAAGGTCCCATTTCCCGACGGCATGGCTGGGGTCTACCACAACCGGAAGATGCGTAAGCTGCTTCAGCAAGGGCACGGAGCTGAGGTCCAGGGTGTTCCTCGTGGCGGTCTCGTACGTCCTTATACCGCGCTCGCAGAGCATGACGTTATGGTTGCCCCTCGACATGATATATTCGGCGGACATGAGCCACTCCTTGATCGTGGCCGACAGGCCCCTCTTCAGGAGCACCGGCTTCTTTACCGAGCCGACCTCAAGAAGCAGCCTGAAGTTCTGCATATTCCTTGCGCCGATCTGGATGATGTCCGAATGTTCGCAAACGGCTTCCATGTCCCTCGGGTCCATCAACTCGGTAATGATCGGGAGGCCTGTCTTTTTCTTGGCCTCGCTAAGATACATCAATCCCTCTTCGCCGAGGCCCTGAAAGGCATACGGCGAGGTGCGGGGCTTGAACGCGCCGCCCCTGAGTATGGCGGCCCCGGCGGCCTTCACCTTTTCAGCGACATTGATTATATTGGACCTGTTCTCAACCGCGCACGGACCGGCCATAACCTGCACCTTGTTGCCGCCGATAATCACCCCGTCCACATCAATCTCCGTAGGCGTCTTCTGGAAGTCGCGGCTTGCGAGCTTGTAGGGCTTGAGGATGCGCAGCACGCTCTCGACGCCGGGCATCGCCTTTATCGCATGCTCTTCATCATCCGTCACCTTTGAGGTGTCTCCGATCACGCCGATGATGGTCCGCTCGGTGCCTCTGGAGAGATTGACCGAGAGGCCCCTGCTTTCGAGTTTCTTGACTATATGCCTGATATTTTCTTCAGGCGTATCGGGCTGGATGACAATTATATCCATATATATCTCCTTAATGGACAAATGAGCGAATAAGACAACCCATTATCCGACATACTCATTTTTCATAAACTGTTTTTCAGCGCCTCTATGAAGCGGCTGTTCTCTTGTTCCGTCCCGATAGTGACCCTTATCGCCTTCGGTCCGGCAGGCCTGACTATTACACCTTTCCTGAGCATCGAATCAAAGAGCGGGGCAGAAGCCGCCGCAAGCGGCAGATAGATAAAATTGGTCTCGGTCGGCACATATTCAACGCCAAGGGCCGAGAGCCCGCTGTAAAGGAACTTCCTGCCCTCTTCATTGAGCGCCCTGGAACGCGCAAGATGCTCATCGTCCCCGAGCGCGGCAATCGCGGCCTCCTGCGCCAGGCTGTTGCTGTTGAAGGGCTCCCTGATCCTGTTGATATCTGTTATGATCTTTTCCCCGGCAATACCATAGCCTATCCTCAGGCCCGCCAGGCCATAGACCTTTGAGAAGGTCCGAAGCGCAATGATATCCCTGCCCTCATTAAAATATGCCTTCAGCGTATCCGGATATTCGGGGTCGGTCACGAATTCGAGGTACGCCTCATCCATTACAACGAGCACGCCGTCGGGCACGCGCTTCATGAAGGCGTCAAGCTCGGCCCTGCGGTTGATCGTGCCGGTAGGATTATTCGGATTTCCGATAAAGACGATCTTTGTCCTGGGTGTAATGGCGTCGGCCATCGCGGCAAGGTCGTGCCTGTAATCTTTCATGGCTATCTCGCGCGCGACACCGCCGATGGATTTTACGGATGTTGAATAGACCACAAACGACGGCGTCCCCATGACCGCCTCATCTCCCGGCCCCACAAAGGTCCGCGCAATAATATCCAGAAGCTCGTTTGAGCCGTTGCCGATGACGATATTCGCATGCTCAAGCGTCACCCCGCGACCCGCAAACTTTTCCACAAGGGCCTGCTTCAGATAGTAGCTGCTGCCGTCGGGATACCTGGAAAGCTCGGAACCGTCCTCAAGCAGAAACCTTTTTATCGCCGCGACCGCCTTAGGCGAAGGGCCGGCTGCGTTTTCGTTCGACGCGAGTTTTATACAGCCGCTTATACCGAGCTCTCTTTCAAGCTCCTTTACGGGCTTGCCCGGCACGTACGGGTTTATATGACTTACTGGTTCGGCAGGTTTGATCATTACTCACTCCTTTTAGTATATAAACAGATCAGCGCATCAGCAGTTGATCATATGAGAAAACGAGTATATGCGGCAGACTCGGCAGGTGGAAACATGCCTTTACTCATTAACTTTTCAGCCGCACATCTGCGGCTTATTCGGCCCCGGAGCCTATCTTCCGGAGACCGGGTAAGAACCGAGATGCGTCAGGTACAGACAGTTCAGCCTGACTTTCTCTATCGCCTTGCGGACCTTTTCTTCCCCGATATGGCCCTCCATGTCCACAAAGAAGATATACTCCCACGCGCGCTTCTTTGAAGGCCTCGACTCGATCTTGGTAAGATTGATCTTCGACTCCTTGAACGGATAGAGGATATCGTAAAGCGCGCCCGCCCTGTCGTTTATCGAAAACATGATGGAGGTCTTGTCGGCCCCGGTGCGAGCGGGCGACTCCTTTGCGATGACGAGAAACCGGGTGAAATTGTTCTTCTTGTCCTCAATGTGCCGCCTTATAAACTTGAGGTCGTACAGGCGCGCGGCAAGCTCACTCGCCACAGCTGCAGCGTCCTCGTCATGGGCCGCTATCTCGGCGGCCTTTGCGGTGCTTACGGCCGCAAGCGCGGGGATGCCGGGAAGATTCGCCTCGAGCCAGCCCCTGCACTGGGCCAGGGCCTGGGGATGGGAATATATACGCTTGATCCTGTTCTTGTCCCCGCATTTCGAGAGCAGATTATGGGACACCTCAAGCAGGACCTCGGCCGATATCTTCAGGTTGTAATCCATAAACATATCAAGCGTATGGCTTACAACGCCCTCGCTCGAGTTTTCTATTGGCACGAGGCCGTAGCTCGCGTCTCCATACTCTACGGAATCGAACACCGCCTTGATGCTTTCTACAGGCACATAGTCGGCGAACGAACCGAAATGGCGTATCGCCGCAATATGGGTAAACGTGCCTTCGGGCCCGAAATATGTGATCTTCAGGGGCTCTTCAAGGGAAAGGGAGGCCGAGATAATCTCCCTGAAAATCACCCTCAGGGCGTCATTCGGAAACGGCCCCCTGTTCAGGCCGGTGAGCCTTTCGAGTATCTCGCGCTCACGCTCTGGTGAATGAAACTTCAGCTTCGACTTGCGCTTGACCTCCGCAATCTCTACCGCTATCGCGGCGCGCCTGTTGAGCAGGTCGAGCAGGGCCGTATCAATGGCGTCGATGTCTTTTCTCTTTTGCTTCATTTCCGGATTCCTGGGCTTTTTATCCATTGGACTTAATATACAAGAAAATAGCTGTTTTTTCAATGTCCGGATGAGAAAAAATCAACTCCTGATTTGTCGTTGGAAAGCGCTGCAAGGCCCTAACAGGCGTCATGCACGGAGATGATGTCTTTACGCCGGAGATAGTTTCAGCAACTCAGACGGGGAACTGAAGATAAACTCCGGATTTTGCGCCGACAATTCCTCCCTGGTCCCATAGCCCCAGAGCACACCCGCCGAACTCAGTCCGTTTTTATGCGCGGACTGTATGTCCACATCACGGTCCCCCACCATAACAGATCGCGAGGATATTGTCTGCCGCAGCAATAACCCTTCAAGCTGCCTCCACTTCAGGACACCGACATCCCCTCCGCTGACAAAGCTGAAATATTTTCTTATATCGAAAAGGTTGAGTATCTTTTCCGCAAAATCGGCGCGCTTGGCCGTGCACACTCCAAGTTTTATGCCGGAATCATACAGGCCCCGGAGCGCCTCCTCTATCCCGTCATAAAGCCGGTTTTCAGAGTATCCGATCCTGTCGTACCTTTCACGGAATACGGCGACAAGGCTCTGAATCCGCGCCTCGTCGTCAATACCCGTTATAATTGAGAAGGACCGGTCCAGCGGCGGCCCGATATATTTCAGCAGATCAGCCCCGGCCATCTCATCAAAACCGTGAATGCGCAGGGAGTGATTGATAGACCTCGTGAGCCCGACAATCGAATCGCTCAGGGTGCCGTCAAGGTCAAAGACAATATAGTCAAACATGGGCTTTATTTTGGAGCTTTGCGCTTCATTTCTTCAAGCGCCTCTTTTGCAGCCCGGGGTTAAGACCGTATTCCTTGATCTTGTACTGGAGCGATCTCAGGGATATTCCGAGTTCGAGCGCAGCGGCCTTCCTGTTGCCGTCGAGCCTTTCAAGCGTATCGGCTATCGCATCTTTTTCGAGCGCCTTCAGGTCGGATGCGCCGCCTTTCTCTTCGGCCGGAGATTTCGGCGCTGCAAGGGATATTTCAAGCTCCGGCCCCCTGCTTACTATTACGGCCCGCTCTATCACGTTTTCGAGTTCTCGTATGTTGCCGGGCCACGGATAGGACTGCATGGCCTTCAGCGACCCGGCAGAGACGACACCCGGTTGTCTGCCGAGCCTGCGCGAGACCTTTTCTGCAACGTGCCGTGACAGCGCCTCCAGATGTTCCGCGCGCGCCCTCAGGGGCGGCAGGGTTATCGGGAATATGTTCAGTCTGTAATACAGGTCTTCGCGGAATCTCCCCTCAGCCGCCAGTTGCATAAGGTCCCTGTTTGTAGCGGCTATGACACGCGCGTTGGTCCTGAGCGTGTTGTTGGAGCCGAGCCGTTCAAACACTTTTTCCTGCAGCACACGCAGGAATTTGGCCTGAAGGCCGGGCGACATCTCCGATATCTCGTCGAGCAGTATGGTCCCTTCATCCGCCAGTTCGAATCTGCCCTTCTTCATCGAGACAGCCCCGGTAAAGGCCCCTCTTTCATGTCCGAACATCTCCGACTCCAGCATGGTCTCGGGTATGGCCGCGCAGTTTATGTCCACAAACAGGCCCTTCCGCCCGCTCAGGTGATGGATGATCTTTGAGATAAGCGTCTTGCCCGTGCCGGTCTCGCCGAGCAGCATGACCGTTGTGTCCGTCTGCGCAACATCCTGAACGGCCTTCAGAACATTGGGCATGCCGGCAAAGACGATTTCAGGGGGAGGGACTCCGGAGTCGAGTTCGGTCCTGAGCAGCATATTTTCATTTATCAGCGACTGCCGCTCGAATATCTTGCGGGCTGCGATCCTGAGCTGGTCCGGGCTCTGCAGCGGTTTGGTTATGTAATCGGAGGCGCCCATCTTCATCGCCTCGACGGCGCTCTCTACAGTGGCAAAGGCCGTTATCATGATAAAATCGGCGTCGCTCCCCTTTTTGGCTTCCTGCATGAAACGGATGCCGTCCATGCCCGGCATCTTCAGGTCCGAGATAATCATGGCCGGAGAGAATGAACCGAGCGCCTTCAGTGCCCCGGCGGGATCGGTCAGGCCTTTCACGGTATAGCCCTCATCCTTCAATATCCTCGTCATCAGCAGGAGAAAGGACTCTTCGTCATCGACAATAAGTATCCTGAAGTTTTCTTTATTCATGGTCTGTCTCCACTTTGGCCGGAACGGCAATGGTAATGACGCTCCCCTGTCCGGGACTGCTCTGAATTCCGATGCGGCCTCCGAGCGCATTCAACAGCCTGCTTACTATCGCCAGCCCGAGACCCGTGCCCCTGGCCTTTGTTGTGAAAAAGGAATCAAAGGCCCTGTCCATAGTCTTTTTGTCCATGCCGCAGCCGTTGTCCCTGATTTCAATATTGATCAGATTCCCGGACTGTGCGGCGGCAAGCGATATTATCCCATCCCCGGCCGAGGCCTCCACCGAATTATGGACGACATTGGCCAGTATCTGTCTCAGCATCTCCCTGTCGGTGTGAGCCGTTAAGCCTTCAGGGACTTCGGAGTTCAGGGTTATTGCGTGCTGCCTGACCCGGTCCAGGGCGCGGGCCGGACCGAGCGTCTCCTCAACCAGCCCCGACAGGTCAAAAGCCTCAACCCTGGGCTCTGAGGGCCTCGCAAACAGAAGCAGGTCTTCGGTCAGCCGCTCAAGCCTTATCGCCTCACTTATGATCACATCCAGCTCAGCGCTCCCGCCATGCCTGCCTTCAGCAAGGTATTGGGCAAAACCCTTGATGCTGCCGAGCGGGTTTCTTATCTCATGGGCAAGCACGGCCGCCATCTCTCCGATAACGGCAAGCCTCTCCTTCTCGACCATCAGGGCCGTCAGTTCATCCGACTTCCTGACGGCACGGACAAGGAAAAAACCGAGTATCCAGAGAAAGAGGACACTCAGCGACACGCTGACGGCCTGAAGTTTTGCCTGCCTTATGATGTCCTGGGCGGGATATGGATGGAGCGCAAGTCTCAGCACATTCATCGATCCCTTCAGGCTTATCGGGTAGTTCATCACAAAGACCTCTTCACCTGTGCCGAGGGTCATATAGCCTGTTAAAGGCCTGCCCTCTTCAACCGCAGCCCGGATCTCCGGCAGATCAACCTTGCGCCCGACAAGAGATTCATTCGAGTGGAGCAGTGTAAGCCCGTTTTTATCATAGAGCGCGATATAAGCTATGCCCTCCCAGGCCGCGGCAGTGATGATGTCGGGGAACAACATCTCCTTGCCCTTTATGTCCCGGAGGGACGGTTCGAGACTCGCCGCGATACCAAGGGCCTGCAGCCGCAACGACTCGTCGGCCGCGCCCAATGAATTATGATAGAAAATAAAGGCGCTTAAAAGGATAGAGACCGTAGCGGCAGTCAGCACAACGGCGAGATAGAGATGCGTCTTGCGGCGGCCTTTCCTGTTCTTTGAGATCATATCTGAATTATAACCGACAAGCCGCGCGCATGTGTCACAGAAGACAATTCACTATTTACTGCGATATAAAGAATGACCGCATGGAAAGCTCGGCCCGGAAGGCATAATAGAGAGGCCTGGGTGGCCGGATCATGGCGCGCCGACACAGTTGAGAAGCTAATCGGCAAAGATTTTGCGACGCTCTTTTGATTCATCCGCAAACAACGGAAACTCATCTGATTTCAGCGCGACAAGGTACGGCTATCCAGGCCTCTATGCGTCAAAGCCCTACCCCGTCAATCTCCGCGCCGCAAGCCGGGCATTTCGCGCCGGGCATATTGACGCCCTCCAGATAGAATCCGGTCCGCTTCACAAGAAGAGCGTTGCACTGATGGCAGTATGTGTTCTCGCCTCCCTCGCCCGGCACATTGCCCTCATATACATATCTCAGCCCCGACTTAAGCCCTATCTCCCTCGCCCTTCTCAAGGTTGCGACAGGTGTGCGCGGTTTGTCGCGCAGCTTGTGGGTCGGGTAGAATTGCGTAACATGCCACGGGATCGCGGGATCGACGGACCTGATGAACTCCGCAACCCATTTCAGAAATTTGTCCGAATCATTGTAATCAGGGATGACCAGCGTCGTGACCTCGACCCACACGCCGAGGTCCTTCATCAGCCTTATGGTGTCGAGCACGGGCTGCAGCCTTCCTCTCGCCACCTTTTTGTAAAAGTCATCATCGCCCTTGAGGTCTATATTGTTCGCGTCGAGATACGGGGCGATCCCGCGCGCAGCCTCTGGCGAGGTGTATCCGTTGCTCACAAAGACGTTGCGGATACCCTTCTCACGCGCAAGTCTTGCGCAGTCAAAAGCGAATTCCATGAAAATGGTAGGCTCGGTATAAGTGTATGAAATGCTTTGACATCCGGCGGCGGCGGCTTCTTCGATCACATCCTCGGGCGTCATATCGAACCCGGGGATGTCCGGTCTGAGCGCCGGATATTCCGACAGGTCGGAGTTCTGGCAGTGCAGGCACCTGAAGTTGCATCCTACAGTAGCTATTGAATAAGACCGCGATCCGGGATAAAAATGGAAGAGGGGCTTCTTCTCTATGGGGTCCACATGCCTGGCAATGACTTTCCCGTACACGAGGGAATAAAGGACACCGTCCCTGTTTTCCCTGACACGACAGATTCCCCGCTTACCCGGAGAGATGACGCAGTAATGGCAACAGAGCCGGCATTTGACCATGCCGTTCCCCTGCTTTTCGTAAAACATGGCTTCTTTAATCATAGCTCCGCTCCTGCCATCGCCGGCAGCCTGTTTCCGGACGCGCTGCGTCGGGGAAACGGCGGCGAATCAGGGACCGGCGGGAGGAAATACAAAACCCACTAATCGGCAACCGCAACCCGAATGCCTTCAGCTATAATAGCGCCCTTTCTTCATTCGGGTTTTTCTTGGGCCTTCCGGCGGAACGGCCCTTGCCTGATGCGGTTGGTTTAACTTCGGACTTGGCCGATTCAGAAACAGCGGCGTTTTTTTTGGCCGGTGTTTTTTTAGCCTTTACGTCAGGCTCGCACTTTGCGCATATGATCTGCTCGGCCTCTATCCAGTGATCAAGTTCGTGACCACAGAGATAACCGCTCCGCACATAGATCTCGTACGCCAGTTTTTCGATTTCATGTTTTTTTTCCATATGACCTCCTCTTGCAGCAGGCATAATACCTATAATTTATCAACAAACAGGGCAAAATACAATTCTACTGTTTGACATCCGAACGGGCATCGATCTTTTTCATGAACTCGATCCATATCGGCAGGGCCGACCGCGATCCCGCTTCCTTGGCTCCTATAGGCGTATGGTTGTCCCTTCCGACCCAGACCCCAACCACAATCGAATCATCAAAACCGATAAACCATGCGTCCGAAAAATTATTCGTGGTGCCTGTCTTTCCATAGATCATACGCGGGATGTCCCTTGCGCTTGCGGCCGTGCCCCGTTCAACAACAGCCCTGAGCATGCCC
>JGI20214J51088_10000047_pt1 | contig 73983 bp, 52 predicted proteins | sample WetSurMetagenome_FD_51088 | JGI IMG/M metagenome (IMG submission 51088) | reverse complement strand
CGCGATCCTGAACACGTCCGCGTTGCGGCTGTCGTATTTTGTCAAGGCATACAGCGTGATGTTGTCGCCCACGCCCACCCCAAGATCGCGCGCGAGCTGCCCGCCGATGATGAGTTCGCGCGTGGCACCCGTGTCGAAATAAGAGCCGGTCAGGCAGGGTTTGAGACCGAACACCAAGGAATCGGCCGCCGGGTCGACGACCGTGCCTATCACGGGGACGGTCTCCTCGTAATTGGAGAGCTGTCCCAGGAATTGGGTGCGTTTCGTCACGTGCGCAACGCGTTTGTCCTTGCCAAGCGCCGCGAGGAGCGGAGCCATCGCGCTGTCGAGCGTATAGGCGAGGGGAAAGGATTCCTTTTCCTTGTCGTAGGCGAGCGTTTGTATTTTGAGCGCTCCCGCAGACAAGGTAATGAGGTTGTCGACGCTCATGCGGTCGACGCCGGTGAGCGCCGAGTCCATGTAGATGAACACGACGAGCCCCGCCGCGATGGTTACGGCCGACAGCACGGTGCGGCGTTTGTGGCGTCCTATGTTGCGCAGCGCGATTTTTAAAATCATGCCCATTACCGCCTCCGTTCGTCCTTTTCGATGGCTCCGTCGCGGAGGGTCACGATCCGCCGCGCGTGACGCTCCATGCGCGAATCGTGCGTCGAAAACACAAAGGTGGTACTGCGCTCGGCGTTCATGGTCTGCATGATGGAAATAACCTCTTCCGCGGTTGCCGAATCGAGGTTGGCGGTCGGCTCGTCGGCAAGCACCACGAGCGGGTCCTTCACCAGCGCGCGCGCGATTGCCACGCGCTGCTCCTGGCCTCCCGACAGTTCCCTGGGAAGCCGGTCGGCCATGGCTCCGAGCCCCACGCTTTCGATCACGGCGAGCGCCTTTTTCGCCATCTCCTGCTTGGAGAATTTCCGCTCAATGACGAGCGGCAGTTCCACGTTCTCCCGCACGGTAAGCACCGGGATCAGGTTGTACGACTGGAAGATGAAAGCGATGTTGTCGCGGCGGTAATTGGAGAGCTGCTGCTCGGTCATACCGAAGAGTTCCCTGCCGTTGTACAGAACGCTTCCGCTGGTGGGCGCGTCGAGGCAGCCTACAATGTTGAGCAGCGTGCTCTTGCCGCTGCCCGACGGCCCCACGATGGCCATAAACTCGCCCTTTTCTATGGTGATATCCACGCCGCGCAGGGCGATGACGCTCTTGTCGCCTTTGCGATATTCTTTTTTCACGTTCTTGATGTCGAGCAGGGACATATGGGAACTCCTTTCGGCGTTCTATTTCAAAGCCGCTTACATACTCACCGCAAAGGCGCGAAGGACGCAAAGAAAATCCGTACATTGATTGTACCGTTCATTACCATACGTTTCCGTCGCGTTCCTTGCGCCTCCGCGGTGAAGTTTTATCGTGACTTGAGCCGTTTGATAAGTCCGTCCATTTGTTCCACGTACCGATTGAGCGCCGCGCTGCCCTTCGCCGTGATGCCCGCCTGCGTGAGCGGCTTGTTGTCGCGGAACTCCTTTGTTATCGATATGTAGCCCGCTTCCTCCAGCGTCTTGAGCTGCACCGACAGGTTCCCGGCCGTAAAGTCGAGCGCCTCCCGTATCGTCCCGAACGCCACCGTTTTGGCGTCGCTGCTTGCCAGATAGGAAAGAATGAGCAGCCGCGCCCGTTCGTGGATTATCCGGTCGTCGGCAAGGGAAGCGAAATCGGCGCCCGGGGCGGTCATGCCCGGTTTCCTTTTCTCTGCGGAAGGTACCAGAGGAATGAGAGCAGGAGCAGACCGCATCCCAAAGTGAGCGACAGGCCCAACAGGGGGGAGACGGAATTGAAAACCACCAGGATGCATCCGGTGACGATGAACCAGTAACCAAAGATCAGGAATTCATCGATTCGCAGAAAGGTGTTGAAGGTGTTGTACAGAAGCCCGACGCCGATTGATATAAAGGGAATTAGAAGCCGGGCGTGGCCCGTTTCCCAAGCGAAAATGCATGCGAAAAGGAGGACGAGGCCCGTAGGTATGAAATGGTGGTACATCCGCGCGGAGTAGTATTCTCGGATCAGGTGGAACAGCGACATGCCGGGATCGAGGCTCCGGGCCGATTTGAGCACCCCCATGTTCTTTAATATGCCGAGTACCGTGATGTCCAGCGCGATGGCGCAGAAAACAATCGCCTTCAGATACGCCGGAACGGCCCAAAAGCCGCCGAAATGTGCATCGAGAAGCTGGAAAATGCCGCAGAATAGAAATATCGACAACGCGCTCAGGAGTACGGTGAGCCGCAGCGATCCGCGGAAGTCGATCCGGTTCAAAATGGAAGAGTTTTTTTCGATCGCTTTTTTAACGAATGCAATGTCCCGGGCCAACTGTTCCAGTTGTTCGCTGGAGAGGGAATCCATGAACGCCTCCTTCTGCACCGAAAAGTAGTTTATAGTATAAACTTATTTATAAATATAACAAAACTTGGCGGGATTGTCAATGGGTTTCTCAATCGGGGTTATGAAGGAAGGAGCGGAAAACGGGGGGAGATCAGGAGCACCTGTTTTTCTTGACTTCTTCCCAGTGCTGCCTGAACGCCAACGCGTGTTTTTCGATCCACTCCTTGCAAATGTCGTTCATGGATCGATCGTTGAGTGGGTCGTGGCCGATTCGCTCGCCGAGATACCATTTGTACTTCTCAATCTCGTCGATTTCCGCCCGTATGGTTTCTTCCATTTCCTTGTCGCAGCCGGAAGAGTCGTTTTTCTGGTCCATGCGTCCTTTCACCGGATAAACGGTACCGTCATCCGTACGTCAAGCGCCGAGCAATCGATGCCGCAGTGAACTCCGGCATAGGCAAAATAATTCATTATTTTCATTCGGGTATTCTTGAACTCTTCACTGTTGTTGCAGCCCTCTAAGCGGCGGCACCACCTATTATACGAGAGGAACGATTCTTTTTCAATATCCTCGTTGGCTGGCTTTTCTCCAGCCGGAGGCCTCCCGACGCGCTCGCCAAGAGGAGCAAGACCGCGAACCTGCCGCAAGGGAGCATAGCCCTTTACTTATTGCAAATAGACGGTTTTTAAACGTATTTTTCTGTCTCTTGGGAGGAATAGGATAATGGTAATCCGACGGTCTTGAAAACCGTTGCCGGCAACGGCTTGGGGGTTCGAGTCCCTCTTCCTCCGCCACTATAAATGCCTTAAATCCCGCGAAAGGACGCGGTGATTGGGGCATTTTTAATTTTCCCCCTCATTGATAATGCCGAAAGACCTTGGCGGGCCGCATAGCGGGCGCACCTATGGTTTTGAATGGCGAGATGTTAGGCCTTTCCGCATTTCCCTTTTCCAGATGATCCAAGAAACCAGGGCTCTTACCAAAAAAACACCCGATATCTTTTCCAGCAATCTCATCACAATGTAAAGGCGCCACAACGGTTGGCTGGGGAAGAGTACCCCAAAAAACATCCTGATCGGCAGCAACACGTTCGCGCCGTCGTCGAACATGAAAAAATTGTGGTGCAGCGCGGTAGCCAGGGCCATGCGCGCCTTGAGCTGCTTCATGGTGAACGGCTCCGGCTGGTATGCCACCGGTCGGAAGAAGTGATCGGGCGGCGGGCCGCCGTGCTCGGCCGACCAAACGTCCGCCACGGGCGCGCCGTTGTACACGCGCAGCCCTACCCCGATGTTGATCAGGTCGAGCGGCGAGGCTATTTTGCCGATGGCTCTGATGGTCTCGTCGACCGAGGCGGGCGTCTCGCCCGGTCCGCCCATGATGAGGAACCATGAGACCGGAATGTGCGACCGGTGGAAAAGTCGCGCCGCGGATCGTATGTCGGCCATCGTGAAATTTTTTGAAAAGGCCTTAAGCATGGGGTCGGCGGCGGCCTCGATGCCGAAACACGCTTCGATGAACCCGGCTTTTCTCATGAGCGCGACGAACTCGGCGTCGACGAACCGAGGATTGAGGCCCAGGGTCGACAGGCGGAGGCCGAGCCTCCGCGAGACCATTTCGCGCAAGAAAGCCTTGGCGTGGTCGAGAGGCACGTTAAAGGTGCTGTCGACGATTTCGACGGTGCGGATGCCCGTCGTTTTTGTAAATCGTTCTATTTCGTCGGCTATCGCCGAGGGCGAGCGGAACCGGTAGGTGCGGCCTTCGAGCCTGTTGTAGGTGCAGTAGGAGCAGGTGAGGGCGCACCCGCGCTTGGTTTGCACCTGAAAGGGCGTGTTGTGCAGGTTGTAGAGCGCCAGGTTGAGGTATTTCCGGACGTCGGGGACGGGGAGGCCGTCGAGATCATCGGTGAATGCGGGGGCATTCGAAGAAATTACGGCGCCGTTTTTTCTCGTAACAAGCCCGGCGATAGCCGAAGGGTCCTTTCCCGCCTCCAGACAGGCGGCTATCTCAAGCATGGCGTGCTCGCCGTCGCCCTGGACTGCGTAGGGAAGGTCGAAAAAGTCGAGCAGTTCCGCGGCGTTGATGCCCGCGGCCGGTCCCCCCACCACCACCGGCCCCGAAAAAACGCCTTTCAGCGGCGTAACGACGTGTTCCTTAACGTGCCCGAGAAGAAAGACCGGCCTGTATCCGTTGCAGGTATCGATGTTGCGCACGCCCAGGCCCACGAGGTGGGGCGAGAATTTTTTCACCTCGCGGCATACGTCGCGTCCCGGCGTCACCGAAAAACACAGGTCGAGCAGCGAAACCGTGTGGCCGGCGCGCTCCAGCGACGCGGCTATCCAGCACAGCCCCATGGGCAGTACGGGGAGCGGGTCCTTGAAGGCGTTGGTGTTTACAAGAAGAATCCGCATGACAAAAGGCTCACCTTTCCTTGAGAAACAGTACGCCGAGGGAATCGAAATAATTCATGATTGACATTCTGTAGCTTTCGGGGAAATTACCCGAAAAAGCGCGCTGCCGGAGGCGATAATACGCGTCCACGCCCGTTTCCCGCGCGGCACCGGCGGTGCCGGGCCGGAGCGGCGAGAAGACTGCTTTCGCGGATTCGGACTTGCGCTGCTCCTTGCCCTCGTCCTGTCTGTGCTGCGACAGCGACGTTTCGAGCATGCGTGACAGGAAACGATCCTGCCGGTCGCGCAGCTCCTGGGAGGGATGCTCAAGCATGTTCGACAGTCGCCGGGCCTCCTCCTCCATCTCCCTGGTTTTTTTGTTGAGGGAGGCACCGGCGTCTTTTCCATAGCTATCGGCGAGCCGTCCGAGTTCGTCCGCGATTTCCTTCTGCGCGGCCCGGGCCTCCTCGCGCGCCTTGTGCGCCCGTGCGCCGCTTTTGCCGCCCCCTTCGCGGCCGTCTTCCCCCTCCGTACCGCCGCTCCCCTCCGAACTTAAAAGGCTGCGGAGAAGATCGCCGGTGGCGGCGTTGAGCATGGCCTGTCGCGCCGATAGCCGCCGCATTCCCGACATCATCGCGTTCATGCCGCCGCTTTGCGCCTGAGACTGCCCTCCCAAATCGGCCAGCGCGTTGAGTGCCGCCTGCGCGATTGCGCCGAGGTTCGCCTCGGGCTCGCGCGAAACCATCCTCCGCCCGGCACCGGACTGCATCGCGGCCGCGTCGCGAAGCGATGCCGCGGCGTCGTCGTAGGCTTTCTTTATCGAGACGAGGGCGCGGGGCGAAACCATGACAAGCCGGTCCATCTTTCCCATGCTGTGCGCGAGGGCGTTGGCGAGGTCCTGCTCGAATTCGGCGGTTTGTCCCGCTTGGTCGTTGTCGGAAGACTGCGGCTCCCCCGCGATTGACCGCTGGATCCCCGCCAAACTCAGGGCGTCGTGTGTAATGTCGAGGAGCGTCTCGCGCTCTTTCTCGAAGCGCCGCGCAATGGCGCAGCTCTGCATAGCCATGAGGTTTTCCGATAGTTCGGCAAGCGACGACGCCATGGCGTTCATGTCGGCCTTGGACGGAATGCGGTTTTCTCCCATACAGGCCCGCATGGATTTCTGGAGCGGATTGAGTTTGTCGATGGCGGGGAGCTTTATCTGCGAGTACAGGGCCGAATCCCGGCCCCGTACGTTCTTGTCGAGGTCCGACAGGAGCCCGTCGACGCCTTTGCACACGCCCTCCTGGCGCGCCATGCATTCGCCCTCGTTTTTTTGCAGGGACGAAACGTCCTTCTGCTCCCTGGCGAGGCGCCCGGCGTCGGCCGCGAGTCTCCCCAGCTCCTGGTCGCGCCTGAGCATCTCGAGGAACTTGAGGGTGTTGTCGAGCCGCGCGGCGAGGTCGGGGAGCTGGTTCTTCAGCTTTTCCAGCGATTCCCGCAATTCCCGCATCGAAACGTTCTCGTTGCCTTTGGGCAACGAGAACAAAAGGCTGTCGCCGAACTGTCTCCGCAGGTCCTCGATGGCCTTTTGCACTTCGTCCATTTTCGCGAGGAGGTCGGCCGAGGCGGACTGTTCCTGTCTTATCTCGTCAATCGACTTTTTAAACGACTCCACCGCCTTGGCGAGCGAGTCGGCCTGCGCCGCAAGCTCCCGCGTAAGGTCGCGTACGATCTGTCGTTGTTCCCAGGAGATGGAGGTCTTTCCCTGCGCCGACTGCATGAGGTTTTCGACCGACCGCTGCATGTCCCCGGTGCGTCGGCGCGACGCCTTGAGCGCCTGCTCGGCGTAGTCCTCCTCGCTGGCGACTTGTTCGTGTATCTCGCGGTAACTCGGCACGCGGAAGAAAAAGGTGTCCGAAGAGGCGCACTGCGGCCCGCCGAAGCGCCGGTTGTCGCAAGCCGAGGCCCAGTACCACAGCGTGTCGCCGGGGTACAGCGAGAAGCGGTTGAGCGCGACCGGGAGCTCGATGCGGGCAAGCTTGACCAGGCTGTCCCGCGCGCCGTATGCCTGCGCCGCGAGGATCGCGGACTCCTCGCCGCTCTTCTTCGCAAACAGCGAAAACCGGCCTATTCCTATGTCGTCAACGGCAGCCACCGCGAGGGTCTCCGCCATCGACGGCGCGCAGTCCCTGCTTCGGCCGGGCCGCTCCACCACGACCGACGGCGGCGCGTCGGGGATGACCTCAATGGAGAAGAGGGGAATCGAATCGCTTGTCTGGCCAAAGGTGTCCACGAGGGCGAACGTATAACTCCTGCGTTGCGACACCACGAAATTTCCTTCGGCGTTTCGGCCGGAAACCGAAAGCGGAAGGGTGTCTTTGCCGGGGGAAACGAAGAGCGCTCGTGACAGAGGGCTCTGCGCGCTCAGGAAAATGCGGGCGCGCGTGCCCGCATAGGCCGCGAAGTTTCCCTGCCCTTCCGGAAGCTCCGACGGCCGCATGCCCGTGTACCTCGGCGGGACCAGGCCGACGCGCAGTATTGACAGGCGGGGGGCCGCCACGGCGAATATCGTGTCGGGAGGGAACGGTTTTGACCCCAGGGTAAACCGGTAGACCACCGATTGCGAAACCCCGCCGAGCGAAAACGCAAAGTGTCCCGAATCGTCCGGCGCAAGCAGTGTGTTCGCCAGCTGCACGCCGTCGATGGAAGCGCACGCGATCCTGCACGACGGGAAGAAGGCCGACGACGGTTCGAGCCTCAGGCTGCACGGTGCGCCCACGGGCAGGCTAACCGTCCCCGGCCTCACCACGGCCGACACGGGAGCGAGGTAGGAAAACGGAAGTTTCCAGAACGATACGCAGCGCGGCTGGAGAAACGCCGTCGCACAGGCGACGGCGGCGACCGAAAGCGCCAGGAACAGGATCGGCACGCGCAGGCCGCGGCAATTCGGGCGTTGTCGGCACAACGGTAATGCCTCTGCCGCGCGTTCGTGTACGAGGGCGGCGAGGTCGGGGGAGAACGCGCCGGAGGGCTTCGCGAGCTCAAGCGAGAGGGAGAGCCACGGATGAGGAAGCCCCGCGTTTGTCTCGGCGGCGCGGGCGGCAGAGAGTGCGTCGGGCTTGCGGAGCCAGAGCAGTTCCACGGCCGACACGAGCACGCCTCCGATAAGCGCGGCGATGAGCACATCCCACAGCGCGGGAAACGCGACCCAGGGGAACACGGCGAACAGCACCTGGACGAACGCGCATCCGGCACACGCCGCCGCGCAGAGCACCGCGGTTCTGCGCAAAAACGCGGCGCGCGCGGTAAGGCTCGCCCGCCGTGCCGAAAAGTACCGTACCTGTCGGAGTGCCGGGCTCATGGGGTGCAGAACCACGCGATTGTGTTCACGCCCATGTCGAGCGCGGCGCGGTGCAGCGACGGCGGGTCGGGATACACGCCCACGTCCTCCATACCGTCGCCGATGTCGGAACTGAAGGCGTAGAACACCACCAGCCTGTTATCGAAGAATATTCCCATGCCTTTCGCGGGAAGGCCGTCGTGCTCGTGGATTTTGGGAAGGCCGGAAAGTTTGTGGACGGATGAATAAACAGGATGGGACAGGGGGACTTCGATAAGGGGGTTTTCCGGAAAAAGCGCCTTCATCTCGTTGCGGAACGACTTGTCCATGCCGTAGTCGTCGTTGGCAAACAAAAAGCCGCCGCCGATGAGGAATGAGCGGAGCCTCACCCGTTCCTCGGACGAGAAATGTACGTCGCCGTGGCCGGTCATGTAGAGGAACGGGTATTCGAAAAAGTTCGGGTCCATGATACGGACCACCGCCACGGTATCGCAGATGGGGATTGCGGTTTCCTTCTTTACCGCTTCGACGAGGTTGGGAAGCGACGAGGGGCCGTTGTACCAGTCGCCCCCGCCGCCGTACTTCAGACGGGCGATGGTGAATTCGCATGTGTCACCGGCGGAAGCGGTGCAGAACAGCAGCAGCGCAATGGTGAAAGTCGTGCGGATTTTCTTCATGATTTTATCGTGCGTCGGGACGCATAATTCCCGCGTGGAGTGGAAAATACGTTATTCTGCCGTTGCGAGGTCTCAACGAATACCAAACCGCAAAGGCGCAAAGAACGCAAAGAAGAAGCTTTGCGAATTCGGCGTTTTTTCGATGAGTTTTGGAGTAGTAGGAACAGTGAAACAAAAAAATCCCCGTCTTTCTTTCGAAAGACTGGGATTTCAATTTTTCAAGCGCGGATAGAAAAATTATTTGAGCTTGGGCGGGAACTTCTTGTTCCACCACAGCACGATGGGGCTGGCGATGTACACGGTGGAATACACGCCGCTGGCGCAACCCACGAGCATGGCGAGCGAGAAATCCTGGATAACCTGGCCACCAAAGAACGAGAACGCGATGAGCACGAACAGCACGGTGCCCGTGGTGATGATGGTGCGCGACAGCGTCTGGTTGATGCTCTTGTTGATCATGGCGCCTACGTTCGGGCCCAGCAGTTTCCCGCCCATGTTCTCCCGCACGCGGTCGAAGACCACAATGGTGTCGTTGAGGGAATAACCCACGATGGTGAGCAGGGCCGCGATGATCCCGAGGGAAATTTCCCTGTTGGTGAGTGAAAAGAAGCCGAGCGTGATGAACACGTCGTGAAACAGGCACAAAACGCCGCCCAGTCCGTAAGGAATGTTGAACCGCACCCCCAGGTAAATCACGATGCCGACCAAAGCGAGCACCACGGCCCAGAAGGCCTTTGACGCGAGTTCGGAGCCTATTTTGGGCCCCACCTTTTCTTCGCGTCGCACCTCGAACTTGTTTTCGGAATAACCATTTACAAGCGCCGTTTTCACCTCGTCGCCTACCGTGGTTCCTTCGGCCTGTTTTTTTACGGTGACCTGGATTTCGTTGTTCTTCTCTGCGCCGATGGTCTTGATTTCGGGCTGGCCAAGGCCCAGCGAGGTCACGATGGAGCGGATTTTGGCGAGATCGTGTCCTATCGGCTTGTCGAACTTGAGCTGAATCTCGGTACCACCCGTGAATTCAATTGAGGTGTTGAATCCCTTGTGGTAGATGATGGAGCCGATGGTGATGAGGAGCAGGGTGCTGGAAATTGCGAGGGCGATTTTCCAGACGCCGATGAAATTGATGTTCGGGACGGTTTTAAAAATCTGCATCATGGGGATACCCGTCGTTCCTTTTCGTTAAATGCTGAGTTTTTCCCCGGTCTTGGGAGTGAAGACGTTGTACATGATATGGGTGACGTACAGCGACGTGAACATCGAGATGATAAGGCCGAACATGAGCGTTATGGCGAAACCTTTGATGGCGCCGGTTCCTATCCAGAAGAGGATGGCTGCCTTGATGAGCATGGTGAGGTTGCTGTCCATGATGACGACGAACACCCGTTTATATCCTATATCGATGGCGCTTCGCACCGTCTTGCCGAGATGAAGCTCCTCGCGGATTCGCTCGCAGATGAGAACGTTGGCGTCGACCGCCACGGCGAGATTGAGCACGAGACCGCACACGCCGGGGATTGTGAGCGTGGCGTTGATGCTCGCCATCGCCGCGAGCACGAAGAGCAGGTTGAGCACGAGCGCGAACACGGCGTATGCCCCGCTCAATTTGTAATAAATAAGCATGAACACGAAGACCAGCACCGAGCCAAGTATGGCGGCGACCGTGCAGTCGTGGATGGAGTCTTTGCCGAGCGACGGTCCGATGGTTCGCTGTTCCATGATTTTTACGGGTGCCGGCAGTGCGCCGGCGCGCAGCACGATGGCGAGGTTTTTTGCCTCCTCCATGGTGAAGCTGCCCTCGATTTGCGCGCGGCCGGAAGGAATCTTGGAGCGGATGACCGGCGCGGAATACACGGTACTGTCGAGAACGATAGCCAGGTATTTCTGGATGTTCGCGCCCGTGACGCGCGCGAAGGTGCGGGCGCCCTTGTTGTTCATTTCCAGTTCCACGATTGCTTGGCCGGCGGAGAACCCGCCGCGGTCGATGGAGCCCCGCGCGTCCTTGATGGCGTCGCCGCGCATTTCGGGGGCCGATTTTACATAGTAGAGCATCCGGTACACCGAACCGTTGGCAACCCGCGTTTCGTGGCCCCACAGGAAGTTTGAGCCGCCGAGGCCCGAGCGCGAAAGAGCTTCCCGCACGTCCTTGCGATCGAGAATCCTGTCGACCTTCGCCTTGTTGCTTTCCAGCACGCCGACCTGCTCGCCTATGCCCGTGAGGAGTTCGGAAAACGAGGTAACGGCCTCCTCCTTCGGGGCGCCGCCGGCCGCGGTGGATTCCGCCGCCGCGGTTTCCTTTGCGGCATCCTTGCCTTCGAACAGGTTCTGCGCCTTGGTCTGGGCTTCTTTTGTCTTCGCGAGCGCCGAGTCGGTACCCGCGATTGTCCCGGAGTCTCCGGTCTTGAGGCCCTTGAGGGTGTTGTCCACCACCTTAATCGCTTTGTCGAGTTCGGCTGGTTCGCGGAGCAGGTTGAACTCGAGCTGGGCCGTGGAGCCGATAACCTTGGATGCCGCGGCTTCGTCGCGGAACCCCGGAAGCTCCACGATGATCCTGTCTTTTCCCTGTTTCTGGATGCTCGGTTCGGCCACGCCGAGGTAATTGATGCGGTTTTCGATAACCGTGTACGCGCGATCAAGAATATCTGCCGAGGCCTCTTTGGGCAGGTTCGACCGGTCGATCTCGAGCACGATCCGGATGCCGCCCTGGATATCGAGTCCCAGGTTGATTATCTTCTTGAAGATGTTGGGATGGGACTGCGCGTAGGCGTCCTGTTCATCGGGGCTTTTTGAATAGAATAAAATGGAGTCCTTGAGGAAGAAAATAGCCACCCCAAGGAGAGCGATGGTGACGACGAGGCCGATAGTGACGTTTCTGTTCATAGCGCTGGCACGATTCCTTTCGGTAAAACCGCGGCGACCTCCGCGGTTTGCGGTTGCGGTTGCGGCATGCTCATGTTCCGCCGGTACCGGCTACGGCTGCGGGTTCGCGCCCTCTTTCGCCTGCAGAAACTCGCGGACCTTTTCCACGATGTCCTTGGGGTTCTGCGGCTTGGTGAGGTACAGGTCGCAGCCAAGACGCTGTCCCTCGCGGTAGTCGTGTTCCTGATTGAGGGCGGTAAAGAGAAAAATGATGATATCCTTGGTTTCGGGATTGCTTTTCACCCATTCGCACACGTCGAATCCGGTCTGGCCGAACAGGATGACGTCGAGAATGATGAGGTGCGGTCGCTCCTTCTTTACGACCTGCATTGCCTGGTTGGCCGTGATGGCCTCGAATACCTTGTATCCCTCCAATTCGAGAAAAAGCCGGAGGATTTTACGTATACCGGGCTCGTCGTCCACAAGCAGGATGCGGTACGGGTTCTGCTGCGCCACGGTGCGTTTTCCTGTTGGTTGAGAGCGAGTCTTCCTCCGCGCGGCCGTCTCCGGGCATTGACACGTCGTTCCCCCCGAAGGGACGGGCGGCCGAACCGATGCGGATGAGACTCTTGCCGCGAAAAACCCCAAAACCGGTCACCTAAAATACTATTTGGGAAATTAGGATACCTATGAGGAATGTGTTTCTCGACAAATTCTTCACGGAAGGGATTTCCCGCTCCGTGGGACACTTGCGGTTATAACGCAATCTCCTCCTGCGGAGACGGATAGAGGACATTCGCGTATCCTTGCGCATACAGTGCGTCGCGCAGGGGCAGCGCCTGGTCTTCTTCCCCGTGAACTAAAATAATGTTCGAGAGCTTTGAGGGCGGCGTGAGAAGCGCGTAGTCGAGAAGCTCTCGTGAGTCGGCGTGGGCGCTGAACGCGTCGATGGTTTTTACCCTGCATTTTACGGTGTGCTCGACGCCGAATATCCGCACTTCCTTATTGCCGTCCATCAGCTTGCGTGCGAGCGTGTTCTGCGCCGCGTATCCCACGAACAAAACGAGGTTCTTGGGGTTTTCCACGTTGTTCCGCAAATGATGCAGGATGCGTCCGCCTTCGCACATCCCCGACGAGGAGATGATGATGTGGGGATAGGAAAGGCCGTTGAGCGCCTTTGACTCGTTTATGTCGTTTATGTATTTGAGCCTGGAAAACCCGAACGGATCCTCGTGGCCCGACAGGAAAATGCGGTTTGTTTCTCGATCCATGCATTCGGGATGCTTGCGGAAGATTTCGGTGGCGTCGCAGGCGAGCGGGCTGTCGACGTAGACGGGCATGTCCGGGATGCGGTCTTCGTTGAACAGCTTGTGGAGATGATAGACGAGCTGCTGGGTGCGTCCCACGGCGAACGCGGGGATGATGATTTTTCCGCCGGTCGCCGCGGTCTCGCGAATGGTCTGAGCGAGTTCCTCCTCCACGTGGTCCGAGGGGCCGTGCCTCCGGTTTCCGTAGGTGCTTTCCATGATGAGAACGTCGAGATCGCGCAGGACGTTCGGATCCTGAATGACGGCCATGTTCGGCCTGCCGATGTCGCCGGAGAACCCGAGACGGATCATGCGTCCGTTTTCGGTTATTTCGAACGACGCGCCCGCCGACCCCAAGATGTGCCCCGCGTCGCGGAACGTTACGTTCACTCCCGGCACGGGCGCGAAAGGCCTGTCGTACGGAACGGCCGTGAATTTGTCCATACAGGCCTCGGCGTCCTGGATGGTGTACAGCGGTTCGAGCGGCGTGTCGTGCCGTTTGCGATTCTTGGCGTTGACGAACTCGAGGTCCTTGAGTTGCAGGTAGGCCGAGTCGCGCAGCATTATGCGGCAGAGTTCAACGGTGGGCGGCGTGGCGTAGATGGGTCCGGAAAACCCCCTTTTGACGAGATTGGGGATGTTGCCGCTGTGGTCGATGTGGGCGTGCGACAGGATGAGGCACGACAGCGACTTCGGGTCGAAGGGAAAATTGAGGTTCTTCTCGTACGATTCGTTTCGCCGGCCCTGGAACAGTCCGCATTCGACGCACACGGATTGGCCATTGATGGAAAGAACATGCATTGAACCGGTGACGGCGCGGGCTCCGCCATAGCAGTGGAGTTTCATACGGTAAAGTCCTTTGCGGCGGCGAGGAGCCGTCCGTTCCCCCGGAAAGGGGCGGGGTTCGGCGGCGCGCCGGTTGAGAACAATGCCGTGCGAGCCGGAGAACAGTGTGCCGGAGCGGAAGGGACGCGGCGAATCATCGGCATCTCGTACTGGTTTGAGGAAAAAGACCGACAGGAAAATACCATGTGCGTCTTTCAACGTGCGCGGGACTCTCGTTCCATGTTCGTGCGGGTTCAACTTCTTGCTCCGCAAGCACGGAAAATTGTATACTCTTTTCGTCGTCTATGAATTCACCCAACAACGGGAAGGAAGGGCAGTATGAGAAAATCGCTCATGTTGAAGATGGCCGCGGTTTCTTTGTTTGCGGTGCTGTTCTGGCGATCCGCTGCGTGCCTCGAAGTATCGGCGGGCGTCCGGGTCGGGCTCAACACGGCCGCGATTCTCGGCGATACGGCGGCGACGATGGCGCCGCGCTTGGGTTTTAAGTTTGAGGCCTATTCAACGCAGTGGTTCGGCCGTAGTTTCGGGCTGCAGGAGGGGCTCGGGTTCGACTCGCGGGGCTATACTTGGAAAAATTCCGCGTCCATTGACAAAAACATTTCCACAAAGGTTCCCAACTCTCTCACCTATCTCGATATTCCGGTACTTGCGAAATGGCTGTTTATCCAAAACGACAACCTGCGCCCGGCGCTCCAAGGGGGAGTCGTGCTGGCCTTTCCGCTCTATGCGCAAACGGTTCTGTCGGGCAGCACGCAGGACCTCTATCAGCAGATTCACCCTTTTGATTTCGGCCTCGCGGCTGGTTTCTCACTGGACATCAAGCGGGGAAACATTCTGATCCCCGTCGACATCCGCTACGTCTGGGGCGCCACGGATTTTCTCAACAACGCCGACTACCCGGTCGCGCTGCACCACAGCGTTGTTTCGATTTCCGTGGGGCTGGGATGGATTCTTGACGTTGGAAAAAAGAAAGAAGGGGCGGAGTAGAGGGGCGCGGGAGACGTCGCGGCGGAGGCGGGCTACGCCCGCAGAAGGGCGGTTATGATGGCGTCCACCGCCTTGTCCCAGGTGAAGCTTTTCGCATAGCCGAACGCCGCGTCGATTTTCCGGGCGTCTTTCTCCGCAAACGCCAGGTATTCCAGGCCCGTCAGGAGGGACCCGGTGGAGCGGGGCTCGACCAGGAATGCGTGTCCACCCGCGATTTCCTCCGTGGCGGTTCCGCGGGACGTTACCACGGGCGTCCTGCAACACATCGCCTCCAGCACGGGAAGCCCAAAGCCTTCCTCCTTTGATGGAAAGAACAGGCCTGTCGACGAACCGTACAGAAGCGGCATCTTGCTTTTGTCAACGTAATCCAGGAGCTTTACCTTGTCGCCCAGCTTGAGCGACGAAATCATCCTTACGGCCTCCCGATACCCGCGGCCGCGGCTTCCGGTAAAAGCGAATCCGATGTCCGAGGCGGGATACTTTTGCGCGAAGGCGGCATACGACCGGATGATGTTTTTGATGTTTTTGTACGGTTTTAGATTACCCACATGAAGAAAGAATTTTTCTTTTAGGCCGGTCTCGGCGATAAAGTTTTGTTTGTCTCTATCGCCGTTGGCGCAGTATCGAGCATCCACCCCTCCGTAGACCACCAGGATTTTGGACGGACTGACTCGGTAGCGGGAGCAAATCTGGTCCCTCGAGTAATTGGAGATGGTGATAATCTTCCGTGCCCTCACGATAGAATTCTTGACTCGGTAGCGGAAGTAGCGACGCGCCAGGAATCCTTTGACCGCACCCATGCCCTGAAAATGTCCCTTGAAATGCGTCGACAGCAGGTCGTACAGCATCATGCAGCTGGGACAGGGAATTTTATCCGGGATGTACGAGGAAAGGTTAAAATACAGATCTGGTCCGATGGTCGACACCAGCGAACGGATTTTTCCAGCCTCTCCTATTGTAAAACGTCTCGTCGGGGTACGGATGTAGGCGATATGGCGGGCGGTGGGCAATTCACATTTCAAATCGTCACGCACCAGAACCGTGAATCGGGTGTTTCCATAGGCGGGGAGACGGGAGAGGATGTTGACGGCGAACTGTCCGATCCCGTCGATCCTGTTCTCCAAGCCGCGTGCGTCGATGAAGATGTGCATTAGATTTCAGGTCTTTCCACCGGCAAACGATACTAACACGGCGGAACCGTCGGACCTCTACCGTATGGGCCAGTGCCCCAAAGAATTTTCAGCTAAAAAAATAAATCAGAACCAGACATACAAACACCATCTTTTAGGGGAAACCCTCCGGATAAACGGCAACGCGTAGTATTTTTCCACTCAAAGAAATTTGTCTGTTTTCAGTACCGCGATAGGCAACTCTCGAACGTGTGACGTAGCGTTGTATCGCTCAAACTGCGGGAGAAATCGGGTTGCGAGGCGTTCAATGAACAGGAAATACATAGACTGCTCGGTGATAATCCTGAACTATAACGGGAGCAATACGATAGAGAATTTGCTTGAGTCCGTGGCGGGGCAAACAATTTTACCTAAAGAGACGGTCGTTCTCGATAACTGCTCTAAGGACGGATCGGATGAAACGGCGCAACGGTGGTGCCGGGGACGGGAGGGAGCGGCTTTCCACAAGTTTGAAAGCAATGTCGGATTTGCCCGCGCCATGAACTGGGGCATTGCCCACACCTCGGGAAAGTACGTCTGCCTGTTGAATGTCGACGTCATCCTTGAGAAGAGTTACCTTGAAAAATGTTGTGAGGCCCTGAACGCCAATGATAATGTTGGGATGGCGTGCGGGGTTCTCTATCGGCTTGTTGATGGAAAAAAGACGTTAATAATCGACAGCCTTGGGATCGGACTAAATAAAAATCGCTATCACGACGATATCAATGCCGGAGTAAAGGTGGACAAACCGGTTGTAGAGACCACCCATCCTTTCGGGGTTGGTGGTTGCGCGCCGGTCTACTTGAGAAAAATGCTCGACGACGTTGCGTGGGACGAATCCCCTTTTCTCGAGATTTTTGAATCCTATTCGGAGGATGTCGACCTTGCGTGGCGGGCGAGAAAGCACGGATGGACGGCGGTCTGCACTGCCGAAACCACGGCGTGGCATGTGCGTGAAGGCTCGCTTGCGAACAAAAAGCTCAGGGCAATTGCACGAAACAGAAATCACCGCAACAGGATTTGGCTCATGGTGCTCAACGAACGCCCGAGCATTCTTCTTCGTCATCTTCCATACTGGCTACCGCTCCAGGTTTTTTTTATTCTGAAGGTATTTCTTCAACCCGGGCTTTTCTTCGCCTATGCGGAAGCGGCCATACGGCTTCCCCAGATCGTGAAGATAAGGGCTTTACGGAACAAGCGGAGGTCTTCAATTACTCTCGGGGAGGAACTCGGTTTTTTTGCAAAGAGCAGCGGAGCTTACCGACGCAGAATTCTCAAACATTGCAGGAAGTTTTGGCCGCGCTTGTCCCATTCTTAAAAAAGCACCCAATTGAATTTTGAGTTAAATGGCTTTGAGTGTCGTGTTTTTACGTCTTTTTTGCCTATGTTGCGAGGGTGGCGATAAAAAGATCGTCGCAAGTTGAAGACGGGACATTTCGCAATACGAAACCGTTTCTTCGAAATGCCTCCTTGAGATAGCCATACTTAAATCCAAGCTCTAACCAGCCTCTCTTTCGCGTCATAAAAACCGATTCGCCATCCATACGTAACCCCCACGGGTAGGGAAGGAACGGGTGGTCAGCATGACGGATCGGCTCCTCATTAAGGCAGATTTTTCCGTATGGGTTAAGGATTCTGCGGAGATGTCGTAGCATTTCCAGATGGTTGTGACAGTGATGGAACGAGGCATTGAAAATAATGCCGTCAAACATGGATGTGCAATTTGACGCAAAGGTCACCATGTCCTCATTTACCAAAGACACTTTCTCCTTGAGTTCTCCAAGCCTGCGTGCGATAATCTGCAGGGAATCGCTATTTATATCAAGAGATGTTACTTCGTATCCCATTTGAGCTAGTTGAAGCGTTAGATTTCCCCATCCACTTCCGATCTCCAAAATACTGGAGTGGGCCGGGAATGAAGCTTGTCGTATGAGATTGCCGCACATCGAAAGCATTTCCCCTACTAATAAAGGAGAACCGGTACTGTAAGGATACGGCACCGTGTTTTTTGTATCAAGTGGGATTGTCTCGTTTGCTGGTGTGTAATCCGTTTTGGCAATAGTGTTGTACAAATTCATTTGCCACAGTGCATATTCCTGCGAAAAAGGGTCGGTAGGAATGCCGTGCATATTCAGGGCAAGGTAGTAGGTACGAAGCGTGTTTATGGCGCGTACATCCGGGTTGTTTGCGCAAACGACCGAATTGAAAAGCACATCCATTTGTTCAAGTGTACCGACTTTTTTTATAAGCCCAAAACATTTCTGCCCAAAAGCGAGAAAAAAGCTCTTTTTAAGAAGGAGCCTAATAAAAGGTGGAAATAAGTGTTTGTTTAATGGCATTCGCGAAAATAATGTATTATGTAGCAAGGTTCTCCTCAACAGAGCGTATCTCTTGGCATACCCGCAACGTTTCCTGGAGAAACGCACGACCGAAGCGTTTATCGGGCTCTAAGTGGCATCCCTCTGCCCATTCATTCCATGCATTGATGAAAACAAGCCGTTCCTCATCTTTAAATCGCCGGATAGTCTGGAGCGCCGTTTGGCTTAGCCAGCGGCCATACGAGGAAGGAGCGAGGTTCTGGACCACATTTGCAATCCTTCTTCGAGCCGAGTTATCCCAAGACGGAAATACACATGGATATAACTTGTAGTCAAATGACCAAATTTTCTTTGATGCCAAGGCCGCGAGGTCTTCATACGGGATGACTCTTGTGGAATATCGATAAAACGCCGGAAGCGTCTGTTTCAGAAACAGGCTTGTGCATCCGAGAAAACGTCGGATAAGCGCTTTCGGTAGTCGCTTGAAAAATCCTGGGGTCGGAAACTCATTTCGGTTGGGCTGGAAGTCTACGACGGCGTCAAAGCCGAGGCGGGTCAACTCTGCTCCCGTAAGTTGAGGAAAATTGCTTCGCATGGCGCATAAATATATGCCCGGCAGACCGGCTTCGCGAACGGCATTCTTCCACAACTGAACGGTTTGCTCCAACTTGGGAATATGATCTGTTCTATACATGATGAAAAGCGGTTTGCCGGCTATGGTAAGATATCGTGGATCCCGAAACGCCGGAATCAACCACTGAAGGTGCTGCCGGTGGTCGGCTTCACTGTAATTCTGGCCTATCAGGAGATTCCTAGCCTGTCCGTCCCACGCTCTGGTCCAGTTTTCGTTTGCCCAGCACAGGCAGAAGGGAAAATCCGGTCTTCCCGAGGCTAACACTTCGTCGAGCGGCTGATGAAGCAGGCGTTTGCCGTTGAACCAATAGTGGTAATAACAAAAAGCATTGATTCCGAAAGTTTTCGCAAGATTGGCTTGAGCTTCCCGCGCGGCAGGGTTTCTTAGGTCGTAATATCCGAGTTCGCCAGGTTCATGAGGCTGATAATGATTTTTGAATCTCGGCGTGCATTTCTTTACGTTTTCCCAGTCGGTAAATCCCTTTCCCCACCATAGATCATTTTCCGGAATGGGATGATATTGCGGAAGGTAGAAGGCGATAATCTTGAGGCTCACGCGGGTTTCTCCGATGGCTCATCTTCCAGGATTGCTTTTTCAAAGATCTGGACGCTGGTCTCCCAGTTGAATTTCTGAAGGCTGATGGGAGCGTGTTCGGCTATGCAAGAGGCCATTGCGGGATTTCGAAATAGAAGTTCAACTTTTTCGACAATTGATTCGGCGGAGCCGGGCTTGCATAATACGGCATTCCGTCCGTCTTCCACAAATTCGCGGTGCCCGCCAATGTCGGTGGCTATGACGGCACAACCGCAAAGCATCGCTTCGCAGGGGGGAAGACCCCAACCTTCGCTGAGGCTTGGAGCAACGAAAACTGCGGATTTGTTATAAAGATCCCTTAGTCCTGGTTGTGAAGGGTTGCTGGTGAAAGTTATGAAGTCTGGAAGGGACGACGGCCGAGGATAGGGCGCAAAGCAATGTGCCGCGAGGTCCGGAAACATTCGTTTCAACTCAACCAGCGCGTCAAGCATGAAAGAAACACCCTTAAGGGCAAGACTATGATGGACAAACAGAACGCTCCTGGGAAATCTTGCCCCGTACGGTATGGTAACGGCAAACGCCTTGTTATCCAGTCCATTTGGCACGTAGCATGCTGTTTCACCTGCGGCAGCGGCAATATCCTGCAACCAAAGCGCGACAACAATTTTTTTCATTGGAAATTTCCATGTTGCCATGACGATATCCGGCGACATTTCCCAATCCTCAAAACCTTGAATAAAATAGAGTTTCCTGCCTTTACGTCGAGGATACCGGTTTAACCACAATGCGGCTTGAATGGGACAGGCAATTATATAGTCCGAAGTCGGGACGAAATGGTGAGATAAAAACGGCGCGAGAATCATCCTCACTGAAGGTGAAACCCAAAACCATTTTGTAGGTAGAAACGACTTGGTGACTTTCCATTTGAAAAACCGGAGAATAGCAACAATTTTTTTCTTAACAGTCAAGGATGCGGATACATCTACTGGGTGGACGACAGCTACGTCCCATCCTCTTGCGGCCAGCCTACTTGCGTATTCGTAAACCACGCGTTTTCCACCCGCAGGAAGGTGCCCTTCGCTATTGAGAAGAAAGGTGATTCTCTTGGCAGGGGAATGTTTCATATCATAGAGCGGAAAGTGAGGCGACAATCTCGATTCTTGGTGGTGTGGCTGTGGCTATGAACTTTCATGAAAATACTACATTGTTGGTTATATGGAGTGCTTCCGGTTCATATGTGTCTGGGCAAGGTAAAAGGTAAACGATATTAAAAAACGCAACAGCCGTTCCTCGGGTGCAAAATTCCTAGTTTTTGGCACAGTTGTCGTTGTATAGAGGCTATGGCACATTGGTGCCGAATATTACGAACCGGATGGATTCTCCGAACAGTAGCGTAAGAGATTAGCGAACTCAAAGCGAGAAGTCGGAGCAGGACGGCGGCTCTGACGTAGCGCGGGCTGTGCCATAGAGAATGCGGGTTCCGTTTTTTTGATATAGGATTACCAATTGCGTGTTATGCAGTTTCACGCGTACGGTATTTTTCCTCCGGTAGAGACTCTTTCTCAAGGTCAGAGATTGCAATGGTTACCGGGCCTTATTGTGCGGCGCAAAATACGGATTCAAGTTTGACAAACACTTTCCCCAAGCGGTATATTTTTTACAACTGGAAGCTTGAACATAAGGATACAAACAGGAACACGAGAAAATCCTTCATACAATATCCTTCCGGAAGGCAGCGCTTCTTTTGAAATGAATTGTTTATTCGTGCGGTTATTTTCTTACGTAAGTTCGTCCGGGTTTTCCGTCTTGAACAACTTGGCAGTAGGGACAATTATTTCGTGGTGTCTGCTTCTGGCCGCGCCTGGCTTTGCAAGCGATTCATCAGAAGAAGTATTAAGAGGTACCGTACTTGAACAACAGGAAACCGTCGCTAACCCGCGTCTTTCCTCAATTGATCCGAATGATTTAAGCAATTCGATTGATCCAGACCATTATTATATCGGTGGCGGCGATTGGTTCGCTATTTCGGCCGTTGGAAATCCTGCTATCCATTATACGGTTCCTATCACGTCACAACTTGAACTTTATATACCTCCGTTGGGGCTCAAGAAGCTTGGCAAGATCACACTTTCGGCCGCGCAAAAAGAAATAGCAGATTTCGTTCAGGAAAAGTTGAAGAAGAAGAGCGATATTCATGTCGAATTGACGAAGATCAAGAAGGTTATGGTTTCAATAACCGGCGCGGTTGCCAATCCGGGGACCTATACTCTTTCCGGCTCCCTCAGGCTTCTTGATGCTCTTCGCCAAGCGAATAATGGAGTTTTGCCATCTCTTAACCGCTGCGATTATCGGGAAGTACAATGCTCCGGCAAAGATAGAACCACGACGGTCGATCTTTTCGGATATCTCCTTAAATCCGACCTTGCTTCGAATCCTTATCTATATCCAGGCACAAATATCGCTATTTCATTTCAGATCAGACATATATATATAAACGCTCCTATGAAATCGATTGTCTCGGGGTGGATACCAATCCAGGAGAAAGAAACGCTTTCCCATCTTCTTGGCTTTTTCACTTTTGATGCATCCGCTGATACGTCATTGGTTCTCTTGCAGAGCACGCTTCAAAACGGCAGCCGCAGCACAAGAAAAATTCTCTGGGGGGACGCCACGCAGGTGATGTTAGAGGATGGAGATGTGGTTACCATAGCCCTGAAGAAGAGCTATGGACCATCGACAATGGTTGCCGTTCGTGGCGAAGTTGCTCAACCCGGCTATTATCCTATCCTTCGTGATTCCTCGACCGCAAGTGAAGTTCTGCAGATGGTCGGCGGCGTTACCGAATACGCAGATGTGCATCGTGCGGCAATCATTCGTCGCAGTAAGGCCCAAAGCGGTGATTCATTGAAGCTGCTGGCCTCTTCTCAAGTTCCCCCCATCCGTCCGGAAATGTCCGCGGGAATTCTCCAAATGAATATGATACAGGACTACCTGATAATAGATCTTGAGAAAGAAGGACTTTCGATAAAGTTGAGTTCGGATGACATCTTGGTCATTCCCAAAGCAGATCCTTTTATTTACGTGAGCGGCGAAGTTAAGCATCCAGGGGCGTATAAATATACCAAGGGCAAGCCCTATCGATTCTATGTGGGATTGGCGGGAGGTTATACCAGGAAGGCCGACAGGACGAATCAGTTTGGCGTGCGATATTTTGACGGCGTTTCCCAGATCACTGATTTGAGTGAAATGCGCGCGGCCGACGTATTGGTTGTTCCGGCATCCCAACAGGGAAAGTTATTTGTGAGTTTTTTACTGCCGATGCTCCAAACCGTTGGCACCATCCTTTCCGTGATTCTGGCCTTCTATACGTTATCCAAACAATAAGAAGGGAAACCGACTGCAAGGCAGGTTGTCATGGAAACTTGGTTTAACATTACCCCATACATTCTGGCCCTTGTGCGTCGAAAAAAGACGCTCGTGATTCATGTGCTTCTTATTTCAATTCTGGCGGCGGCATACGTTTTTCTGGTCCTGAAGAGGGAGTTCAAGTCGCGATTAATTTTCCTGCCTCCGGTGAGCGAAAGCAATATCAGTAGCATTATGCCCGGGTTTTCGCTGCCGGTGGGCCTCATGGGTGAGGTTTCATCGGAACAGATTGAGTCGATTTTTTCAAGCAATGTACTCAAGCGAAAGATAATTGACAAGTTCAATTTGTATGATCATTACAAAATGAAAAAGAACAAAGACAGATTCGAAAACACCCGCAAACTTCTGGACAAGAGCCTACTTATAGACGCGGATGAAAGAGGTACTTTCGGTATCTCGAAAATTATTTCGTTTACCCTGTCCGCGTACCACACCTCTCCAGACACGGCCCTTCAAATGACTCAGTATTCGTTTTTTCTGCTTGATTCTACCGTTAAGGCGATTTCCTGTGGACGAGCGCACCGGGATAGAGTGTTTATCGAAGGACAGCTTGAGAAAGACAGATGGATTCTCGACAGTCTGCAGAATGTATTGAAGGACTTCCAACTAAAGAACAGGGCGTATGACGTCCCTGAACAGATTAAGTTGTCGATCAAGGCGTATGCCGACCTCAAGGCCACAATACTAGCGAACGAGATTCGGATCAAGGCAATCAACAACGAATTCGCTGGCGAAACTCCGGAGCTTGTTTCCCTCAGGCAAAACAATATTGCTTTTAGGGAAAAATTGTCTCAGATGGAAAGCGGCAAGACCGGGGACGCAGTGCCCAGTCTTAAGATGTCGACGCGGCTATTTCCGGAATACACCAATCTATGGAGAGATGTTGAGGTGCAGAATCAACTCATCCTGTATGTTACCAAGGAGCTCGAACAGGCAAAAATAAAAGAAGCCAAGGACATTTCGGGGTTGGTTGTTGTAGACCCGGCGTTCGTGCCGGAGTACAAGGCGCGGCCCAAACGGCTCATCGTGTTGGGGCTTATTGTGGCGGTCTATATGCTTTTTATTTGTTGTTGCATTGTCGCCCAGGAAATGTATCGTATCTCGCTCAGGGACAATCCTTCCATACGTGCGATTACTGCCGCGCTGCTAAAGAAATAGGCGTGAGAAATCCGAGGGGCTTTTCGTATCGTGTTCGGCCAACAACGCGAGAGCGTATCCGGGCATTTCTGTTTTGGGGTCATCCAGTATTGTGCTATCTGCTTGGAGCCGTGAATGGTCGGACAGGCTCGGGCGGCGAATCATTCTGTTCTGAGAGAGCAAATGCATAGCCAAGTAGAAACAAAAGCCAGAAATTTCCAAACACAATTTGGAACCAAAACGTCTCCTGAAACAACCCGCTCACAAGCAGGGTAATCGTCGCCAGCATGTAAAGATATGCGAAGCTGTCCTTCTTTCCTTTTTTCCGCAGTGTTGCGATAACCGAAGCAAAAATTCCGACAAAAACAGCCAAGCCGAGGATGCCGGTTTCAGAAAGCACGTGGAGAAAGATATTGTGAGCTCCAGAGATGGCCTTCTGGCCGGTTTCAAGCACATAGTTGTACTGCAAACCGGAAAAATTGCCAATTCCGATGCCAAACAGCTTTTCGGCAAGGGGAGCGTGGAGGAAATGATCCCATGCCCCCCTCCAGATGAAGAATCGCTGGTACGAACTCATATCGACGCCGCCCGCCGATGAGTTGAATGTAAACCGTCTTAAATGCTCCGCCGGCGAAAGCACAAGAAGAAGAAGGAGGAAGACTCCAACGCCGAGTGTTGAAAAGATGAAGCGGGAATTGAATTTGATTCTTGGCAGAAGGAAAACCGTTACCGCAACAGCGAGTCCAGTCATTGTTCCGCGTGACCCTGAACAGACGATACTCCATCCAAAGAGCAAGGACAAAAGCAGGAAAAGAAGCTTTAATTTGAGGGAACGTGAAATCATCATTTTATAGAGTGCCGCAGCAAGTGCTACCGTCATGACGTTTCCGACTTGGCTATGATGCATAAACAAACCCTTGACATCGCGAAAATAGTAAGATCCTTGGAGCAGTGTCTGAATGTATTGGTAGGCCACCACGAGCATTTCAATGCCCGCAAACGCGATGACGATCCAAATAAATAAATTTCTCCCAAGGTTTTTGACGGTTTTCCCCATGAGGGAGAATATTACAACCAACTCCAGCAGATGGAATAGATAAGAAAACGAACGAAAAATATCAAAAAGCGAGAAGAAGTAAAGATTGGTCAACGTAGATAGTGCGGATATCCCCAAAAGCAGCCACAGATATTTTGCCGTTGGAGCGGTAACTTCCCGCGCAGAATCCATGTGCCCGTGGTGAGAACCTGCATTATGAACGAGAAATCTACCACAATATGCCGCGACAAGCATTAGACATAGTATGTCCTGCAGGCTGACGAAAATCAAACTAAAATGATGTGTTGAAACGTAGACATTATAATCAAAAAAGAAGCTTCCGAAAAAACAAATATAGAATACTTTAACCGATGTGGCCAGCAACGGAAGAAAAAGAATGAGAAAAGGGACAACCAGAAAGCTGTACTTTTCTGTTGTTATGGTCGTCAGTAGAAAGCACGAGAAGATGACGCCAGTCGCAAGCAGCAGCAGGTCTTCTTGATGCTGCTTGAGTCGCTGTTTAATCGAGGGCACAATATTTATCTTTGCGGCTTCTCCCACGTTTTATCCCGGCAGGTTTGCTCTTTTGAAAAACCGTCGTTCGTCTTGCGGCCACATGCCGCAGAGTTTTGCCCCCGCTTCTTGAATTGCTCACGAATATAATAGATGGAGGATCGACTAACTCCATCTCCAATAACTAGACAAATTGATCCCGCCAAGGTATCTGTAGCACTATGATGCTACCCGGATGGAATATACCGCTTGCTCTTAGGCATTTACTCTCTAACGCTGCTAAGGTCTCGACGTATTTTATAGAGCACAATTGGTGGAGGAAACTTGCCAAGAAGAAATATCTTGTTAGACGGTATTTATTCGGTTTTCTTAGGTCTGGGAAAGACGCGCGAAAACCGCAAACTTCTCAGCAATACCGCATCACTCTACGTTCTTCAGGGCGTTAGTTATATCCTTCCCCTCGTAACGGTTCCCTATCTTGTTCGCGTACTTGGCACCGACATGTTCGGCCTCTTCGCATTCGCCAGTTCGTTTATGGGATATTTTCAAATTATCGTCGATTATGGTTTCAACCTCTCCGCGACGCGAGAGGTGTCCCTCCATAAGAACGATCACTTTAGACTTTCTCGGATATATTCGTCTGTCATGATTGTCAAATCGGGGCTTGTTGTTGCGTGTGCGATTTTTATGGCGATTCTCATTTTAGGCATTCACCGATTTCATTCTGAAATGTCTCTTTATATGTGGCTGTATTTCAGTACGGCTGGTAGCGTTCTTTTCCCGATATGGTTTTTCCAAGGAATGGAGGAAATGGGGTACATCGCCTTTTTTAACCTAATAAGCAGGCTTTTGGTCGCGGCGTCCTATTTCGTCCTCATAAGAAGCCCTCACGACTATCTGAAAGTCGCCTTGCTTAATTCCTTGGCGACGTGGCTCATCGGAATTGTGAGCGTCTGCGTCGTCCTACTCAAGTTCAGGGTGAGGCTGGCGTTCCCCGGGATAGCGGCGTGCTCACAATGCCTGAGAGACGGAGCGCAAATATTTGCTTCGCAAGCCGCCGTCTCGCTGTTCACAAACACGAACACGTTTGTTCTTGGATTATTCACAAACAACAAGACGGTGGGAACCTATGCGGTTGCCGAGAAGATTGTTCGGGCATGCATCAGCCTCACGGGGCCCGTTGGGAGCGCCATTTTTCCGAGGACCAGCGTCCTTTTTTCGGAATCGCAAGCAAAGGCGGAACGATTTCTCAGAAAGGTGACCCTTGCGGGCATCTGTGTCTTTGGGTTGCTCAGCATGGTGCTTTTTGGTCTGGCCGACCTTTTGGTCTTGGTGGTTTCCGGAAACAGTTCTCCAAACATTTCTTTCCTTGTGCGGATAATGGCGATATTGCCGCTCACGGTCTTTCTTGACAATGTCTATGGAACGCAGATTCTCCTTAACACGGGCCGGCAAAGGCAGTTCATGCGGATTATTCTTGTGGGCGGATTTCTTTCTGTCGCCGGACTGTTCACGCTGGTCCCCCGCATAGGAGCGTGCGGGGCCGCGACATCGTTTCTGGTATCAGATTTGGCAATTTTGACGCTTATGTTCTTTGCGGTGAGCCGGGCGGGAATTCATTTGTTTGGCAAAACCACGGTATAATCGAACACATCCTCACTCAATTAATGCCGAATGTCGAAATCAACGAATCGATTCTTCTGCTGAACTTTTGAGCCCCCGATGCGCTTAGATGGTCGGGATCGTTTGCCTCTGCTGCCACATAGTCATGGTTGCCATAGTTGTTGCCATCATAGAAATGGAAATAGGGATTGGAAGTTTCGAGCCGATGAAAAAATTGGAATAAAGCCACGGTTGCGTCGATTGTCGCACCGTATCTGCCGGTTATACCCATGCTCTTCCAGACTGGGCTTTCAGGGGTTGTGTAAATGAGAAGGTGAATTTTTCGGAGTGCAAGGGATCCGGCAAGTTGACTGATGCGCGTGCAATTTGCAAGATACAGCGAATCATTAAGGGCGCAACTGTCGCATGAAAAGCTCTGTTCCGAAAGAGCGTCTCCCCATCCGTTTGCGGGTAATCTTTCGACACCCAGGGAGTCAACGTTGCCCCAGGGAGGAAAGACGAGATTTTCTACTGCGTCAAGAAAATTTTGGGGCGCTCCTCGGGACCAAAATTCTTTATTTTTGTCATAGACATAACCTTTTGAGAGTTTTATGGAGTGCGCAAAATTGCCCAAAAGGTTCGCATCATTCCACATATAGCTCAGGAGCAGATCCATTGCAACGCAACGTACATGGGGGGAATGGTACGGTAGATAGTTTTGTATCAGTTCCAGCGCCGTTCCCATGTCACCCTGCGGGTAAGCCAGATTGAAAACACCCTCCCTTAAGAAGGATTTCGGATCAATTGCGGCATTCGTGTGGGAGGACCCCATAAAGACAAACTGCGCTTCTGTCGCGTGCCGCCAGTAGGCTTGCATCCGAAACGTGAATCGCGGCTGAGTTCCGGATAGAAGCGGGTCGGCATATTGCCCGGCACTGTCCAGAGAAATGTTGCACCCTCCGGAAAGTTCCCGGGGCATCCAAAGGTACGGCTGTTGGATTTCCACACCCTCAACGAGCTTTGTGATGATTGGCGTCTGCAGATCGATGCAATACGCGGCATGGCTTTGTTCGCTGGAATTACGTGCCGTAGCAACCGCGAATCTGCCGTTCGCCGACCAAGCGGGAAAGTCCCACTCATTTTCCCCTGAGGGATATTTGAACCACGAAAGGACTTTGCCCGAATAATCGGAAATGAAGATATGCTGATGAGCGGCATACGTTTCTCCTATAAGTGTGCTATTAATCCCTCCGAAATCAAGAAACATGCAATAGTCCGGATGGATTGTGTCCGGACAGATTGATGTGTTGCATACCTGTGTTGAGCCCGTAGACTCCTTCCCATTCTGTGGAGAGAGAAATAACTGCTTTTGTTCACCGGAAACGAGTTCTTTCACTAAAAGACCCGTATATCCCGTCACGGCATATTTGCCGTTTGCGGAAATACCATCGTGAAATGAGCCATTGGAAACAAGAACCGTTGGCGTTCCAGAGGGCGCGCCGCCGGACATTTTTTGGACAAGAGTGTTTGTGGAATTCCATTCGGCCAATTTGTTGTCGATGGTCGAATTTGTGTAAACGATACAGGTGTCCCCAGTCGCGGGATTCGTCCACCAGTGAGGCTTGTAGGCGAATGACGACGACAAGCGGACCAGCGGCGAATGCAGCGAATCGAGACTGCGGACGTACATGAGGGAGGAGTCGCCGAACCCCACGTTCTGGGTGCAGAAGGCCACATACTTTCCATCGGGTGAAACCGTCGGGAAATAGACTTTCGTAAAATCGGCATACTCGCGGACCGCAGGTATTGGTTGCCCGTAATCGAGGCAGCACAGTGTCCTCTGGGCGGCCGTTACATTGACAAAAACGAGCTTTGCCTGGCGTGTCCCGATAATCGGCCGGATGTCGCCGAGAACAACGTCGCACGGATTTGTGGAGGTACCCGAGCTGTCCTGACCGACATAGAAGGGGTTCGGAATGATGCCCCTGGCGCACCTGAAGCCCACATATTCAACGGCGCTCGATCCGGGGGTTGAATAGGTGACGGAACGGCACGACGGCCTCAGGAAAAAAATACCGTGCTCGAAGGAGCCGCCTTTTATGACGCGCTCAAGTTCGTTGTCGGGATACTGCGCGCCCACCGGATTTGTAACGGTCTTCGAAACATGAGGGCCTTTCCAGTCGCTGGTCCATTCAAACACGTTTCCCGCCAGGTCGTACAGGCTGGCGGCGTTAGGCAATTTACCGGCGACCGCATGCGTGGTTCCGCCTCCGTTGCCGATATACCAGGCGTACTGCGAGGCCGCGCCCGAATCGGCGGAAGACGAAAACGCTTCTCCTGCGGCGGCATGGTCCGCGGCATATTCCCATTCCGCTTCCGTTGGCAGCCGGAGGCCGTCCTTTTCATAATGTATCCGGAGGCCCACAAGGTCGGTGAAGGTCCCCGAAGTGTTTTTGGCGATGCCATAGTATGAATAGACGGTGTCAAGCTCCAGGATTTTACTTTTTGCATTGCAGAACCGCACAGCGTCAAACCAGCTCACATAATAGACCGGAAATGCGGGCCCTTTGCCGTAGGTCGACGAGTCTGTGACAGGATAGAAACCGGTAATGTTGGCAAATTCACCCTGGGTTACCTCGGTTGTATCAATCCAATAGTCGTACGAAAAATTCACGGTCATCGTCGGTTTTTCGTCGCTCTTTACAAGGGAGTCGTTGGAGCCCATGATAAATGATTTTCCGGCTGCGGTAATTTTCCTCATTCCCGGATGGGCGGTGTCCGTGCCCGGCTCCGGGGGAGTGGTGGGATGGGTGCACAAGAGGAAAAGGGCTGCAAGGGCGAAATAGTTCCGTGTTTTTTTTAGATATTCTATGCCGACGAACACAGGTTTCCATCCTTCGGAAGAAGGGAAATTGGACAAAAAGCGACTTATGTTCTCTTTAAAAAATCATGGCGCCATAAACGTGTGAATTAAGGAATCCAGCCTGGCGCTCAGTTTTTTTGCCCCCGCCGGACACAAGTGGCTCACATTCGTCGCTTCGGAGTCCGCATAATCGTGGTTTCCGTCGTTATAAGCATCATAGAAATGGTAATAGGGGTACAATTGCTCGAATGATTTGAATTTCTGCATGACGGCCCTGCCGGTCTCCCACGACAGCCCGCTGTTGCTGTATGAAGGCGTGTTTTTGTAGCCGGGACTTTCCGGGAAATTGATTACCAGGATGGCTATTTTAAGGGCGTTGAGTTCCGAAACCACTGCCTCAAGGCTGTCGAAACTTTTCTTTACCTGCTGGCTTTCAAGGGACCATGTGCATCCATACACAGCCGAAGGCATATCGCCACCCCAGTTTCGACAAGAATCATGAACAAGTCCGCACGTCTCCGGGTTGGAAAAATAGTGCGTTGCCCGTGTCATCAGGGTATCGAATCCCTGGGGCTTTCCCAGCTTCCAGAAATTATGATGAAGGTCGTATAGATATCCTTTGCTTTTTGCAATCCCCGCGTTCCAGGAAACATCGCCATTCGGCTCGTTGAGCCAATAGGGGGTCGCGCTGAAGCCAATGAGCTTGATTCGTGGGCAATTCGGAAGAACATAGTCCCGCACGACGGCGGCCAGGCCCTCTATGCCGCCCGCGGCATAGCCCATGTTCAAGACCTTTATCCCAGTAAACCGGCTGCAATCGATTCCGTTTGCCGTTTGAGAACTTCCGAGAAAAATTCCCTCCGCATCATGATGATTTTTCCAGAACAGTTCCATTTTCATTGCGGTCTCGATCTGATACGTGTACACAAGCGGATCGTCGTACCGGCCGAGGCTGTCGATATCGAGTTCGTTCGATGCCGGGGGGATGTTTCCCACCCACAAGCAGGGATGCTCCAGGGAAATCCCGGACACGATTTTACGGTAGCCGCTTGAAAGAAGGTCAATCCCGTAAATCGATCTGCTTTCGTCGGTCGCGTTTCGGGCGGTTGCGGCCGCGAATCGTCCGTTGTTGGACCACCTCGGATAGTCCCACGCGTTTTCCTCGTCGGGATATTTGAGCCACGATACGACGTTTCCTGAATAATCCGCGATAAAAATGTATTGATGGACGCCGTACGAACCGCCGACCAAGCTGCTTGAGGGTGCGCCGAAATCGAGAAACATGCATCGGTCGGGATGAGCGCTGTCGGGGCAGATTGACGCGTTGCATACCTGCGTCGAGCCGTTCGACGGCTTCCCGTTGAGCGGCGATACGAAAAGCTGCCGTTGTTCTCCTGTTTGCAGGTTTTTCATCAGCAGTCGGGTATAACCTGTGACGATGTATCGGCCGTCGCATGAAACGCCGTCATGAAACGAACCGGACGCCACGATCTCATCGGGAGAACCCGCCGGAACGCCGCCGGAAATCTTCTGGGCGTAGGTTGCGGTACCGTTCCATTCGGCTTGGTTGTTGTCGATGGAAGAACTTGTATAGACAAGAAAGGTATCGAGAGTCGATGGATTTACCCACCAACGCGGAACATAGGCGAAAGGGGCGGCCAGTTTGATGAGAGGGGAATGAGTCGAATCGAGACTCCTGATGCAAACCGTCGAGGAGTCGCCAAAGCCGATGTTTCTGGTACAGAACGCGACAAGGCGACCATCCGGCGAGATTGCCGGCAGGTAGACCGAACGCGCGTCGGTATATTCGTGGACCTGGGGATGCGGCTCGCTATAGTCGACATAACACAAGGTGCGTGTCTGGACGGTCACATTGACAAAGACAAGTTTCGAAAGCGATGTTCCGAGAATCGGACGCATGTCCTCCATGGTCAGGTCGACGGGGTTGGTCGACAGCCTGGAGGTGTCGGCGGAAACATATTCCGGCGCAGGGATTATCCCCCGTGCGCATCTGAACCCCACGTACTCGCAGGAAGAAGACGCGGCGGTCGGATATGTGGCCGACCGAGCAGTGGGTCTGAGATTATGGAGGTTGTGCTCGAAAGAGCCGCCTTTGATGACCCGTTCGAGCTCGTTGTCGTGGTCCCGGCTCCCGATGGGATTGGTCACCGCACGGGAAACGTGCGGCCCCTTCCAATCACCCGTCCATTCGAACACATTGCCGGCCATGTCGTACAATCCGAGAGAATTAGGGATTTTGGACGCGACCGGGTGCGTGGTTCCGTTGCTGTTGCCCAAGTACCAAGCGCAGAGCGAGGCCGTTCCCGAATCACCCGCGGAGGTGAACAATTCCTTCGAGCTTGCCTCGCGAGCCGCATATTCCCATTCCGCCTCCGTGGGCAGGCGAATACCGTCGAGATCGTAGTGTATGCGCAAGCCAACGAGGTTGTAGGCGCTACCGGCAGTGCTCGCCTGGACCGCGATATATGTGTATACCGTGTCCAGTCCCAGCTTTTTGCTTTTCGCATTGCAGAACAGCGCGGCGTCGAACCAGCTTACCCGGTACACGGGATAGGCCGTGCCCTTGCCGTACGCGGAGGTGTCCGAAACCGGGTCGACGCCCGTGACCGAGTAGTATTCCGCCTGGGTCACCTCGGTGGTATCGAGCCAGTAGTCGTAGGAGAAGCTCACGGGCATTGCGGGCTTTTCGTCGATGTTTGCAAGGGAGTCGTCGGTCCCCATCGTGAACGATGTCCCGGAGGCGGCGATTTTATGCATTCCGGGATGGGCCGTGTCTGCGGTCGGTGGGGGGGGAGGGGTGGTATGGGTACAGGACAGCCATACCGGGCCGGCACTTAGGAGCGCCGCGAAAAATACGAAAATACTCTTGTTCATGTACGGCATTCGGAGGAATTCCACGGTAACGTGGAATATACGTCCATGCACCTCCTCTGGAGCCTTTTCCGGGGATTTTGTCGGACGAAACGACCGGGTATGGTTGACATGTCCGAGATGAGCATTCGTCCGTCTTTTTTCCGGGCAATCCGGGATTGGAAACCACGGAAGGCGGGCCGGTATTAATTTTACCGGACATACGTACGAATATCCGAACGACACCCAAGGAACCCGATGTTCGAAATCTCCTCGGAAGGCAGCTTTTCGGCGGCGCACCATCTCAACTGCTACAACGGCCCGTGCGAAAACGTCCACGGCCACAACTGGCAGGTTCGGGCAGTGGTCGGTTGCGACGCTCTCAACGAGCTGGGCATCGGCATCGATTTCCGGACCCTCCGGAGCGCGCTTGCCGACATCCTCAAGGAACTCGATCACACCGACCTCAATACTGTTTTCGACCCGAAACGGCAGAACCCCTCCTCGGAAAACTGCGCCCGGTTCATCTTTGAGCGGCTCGAGGCATCGCTCGCGCGAGAAAGCTGCCGCGTGGTACGGGTCGAAGTGACCGAAACGCCGGGGAACACCGCCGCCTATTACAGGTGACGCATGCTTTATGTGTGCGAGACATTCACGAGCATCCAGGGTGAGTCAACCTACGCGGGCGAAGTGTGTGCCTTTGTGAGGCTGTCGGGGTGCAACCTCGCCTGTTCCTACTGCGATACCGAGTACGCCAGGGCCCCGGGAACGCAGATGAGCGTCGACGAGATATGCGCGTGGGTGATAGGGCGTAACGGCAGGCTCGCCGAAATCACGGGGGGCGAACCGCTGATGCAGGGCGAGACCGTCGATCTCGTCCGCCGCATCTGCGAAGAGGGCCGGACGGTGCTCGTCGAGACCAACGGGTCGGTCGATATCTCATCCCTGCCGGAGCCGTGTGTGAGAATCGTTGATGTCAAGTGCCCCGGAAGCGGTGCCGGAGGGTCGTTTTACATGCCGAACCTGCACGCGCTCGGGCCGCGAGACGAATGTAAATTCGTCCTTTCGGGCCGCGCGGATTTCGAGTGGGCGCGTGATTTCGTGCGGAAGCACCGGCTTTCCGGCATCTGCACGGTCATTTTTTCCCCGGTATTTGGCGTGTGCGCGGCCGGCGATCTTGCGGAGTGGATGGTTGCGGAAAACACGGGCGCGCGGCTCGGCCTGCAATTGCAGAAGTATATCTGGCCGGACGGGGGAAGGGGCCGTTGACATGCGCAAAAAAGCCGTCGTTCTTCTCAGCGGCGGACTCGACTCCGCAACGTGCTGCGCCGTGGCGAAAAGCGAAGGGTTTCTCGTTTGTGCGCTTAGTTTCGACTACGGTCAGCGCCATCGTATCGAGCTTGCCGCGGCCCGGCGACTCGCAAAATTCTTCTCGGTCAAGGAACATCGCGTCGTGGAAATCGACCGTGCCGCACTCGCGGGATCGTCGCTCACGTCGGGGGGGGAGGTGCCGAAGCACCGAGCGCCGTCGCGGATTGCCTCCGGCATTCCCTCTACCTACGTGCCGGCCCGCAACACCATCTTTCTCGCCTACGCGCTCGCCTACGCGGAACAGATAGGTTCGGCCGACATTTTCATCGGCGTCAACGCGCTCGACTATTCGGGATATCCCGATTGCAGGCCCGAATACATCGCCGCGTTTGAGGCCATGGCCAACCTTGCGACGAAGGCGGGTGTCGAGGGCAAAAAGCTTTCCGTGCACGCGCCGCTCGTGAACCTGACAAAAGCGCAGATTATCCTGAAGGGGACGGCGCTGGGTGTCGATTACTCCCACACCAAGAGCTGTTACGATCCGATGCCGTCGGGCGCGGCGTGCGGCGCCTGCGACAGCTGCCTGCTTCGGAAAAAAGGCTTTGCCGAGGCGGGCGTTCCGGATCCCACGAAGTACGGCGGCCGCCGTGGAGCGGGAAGGCGTCCTGCGGGGTAGCGCTCGGGTCGATGCCGGGGAACGCCGGTGCTTTCCTGTTCGTGATCCGAATCCGGTTTTATTTCGTTCTTCCTACTACTATTTTCTTAGTGAACCGTTACGTCGGACACAACGCCTTTTCGCAAACCCAGGAGGCAATCATGAAACCTTCACGCGTACTGCTGCTCCTCTCGGCCGCCGCGCTCGTCTGCGCGATTCCGGCCCGCGCCAAAACCCTACTCGAAAAGCCCATTTACTTCATTAATCCGCAAACGGGGAAAATGGACAGTACCAAGTACTGGAAGCTGTACATCGGGAAATACCCGTCCGTCACGCTCGTCAGGAAATTTCCGGGCGAGGACTCCCTGCCCGTCAACTCGGATCTCAACCTTACGATTCTGTCGAGCGGTTACATCGAGGGCTACGGCTACACGCGTAAAGGTCGCGTCGACTGCATGGCGACGTTCGTGGTGGACACCGGGGCCGGCGCGATAAAACTGCCGGTCGACAGCATCGAATACGTGTACGCCGCCGGGGCGAAAGTGAAGCCGCGCGGGATGAATGTATGCGACCTTTCTCTTGACGTCGAGGGGAACAAGATACCCGGGGTCCAGCAGTTGATGCTCACCAAATACAAACTCGTGGTCGACGCGGACGAACGGGACCTCAAGCCCCAGGGCGACTTCGACATAGAGTTCTTCGGGTTCTCCAAGGCGGCGTTCATCGCGGCGGATAAGGCGCAGAAGGATTCGTCGACCCCCAAATCCGATAAGTGAAGCTGCCATTAACCGGGAAGAAATCTTGACCCCGCCGGGGCTTCGGCGCGGCGGGGTCAAGACACTTTGGATTGTACCTACAGTACCTTTACCACCAGTACCGTAATATCATCCGACTGCGGGACCGCTCCGGAAAAATTCCTAAATGAGTCGATTATCGCCGCGCTCACGTCCGCCGCGGATTTTTCCCGTGCGCCGCGCATGATATTTTCCATGGCGAGCATGGGGTAACGGTCGCCCGCGGGATTGAGGCCTTCCACGATGCCGTCGGTATAGAGGGCGATGGTGTCGCCGGAGGAAACCACCGCGGTGGACTCCTCGAACTGGCTGTCGGTGAAGCAGCCGATGAGCGGGGCACCGGTGGAAAGGTATTCAACGCCCCGCCCGCTGGACAGGAGGGCGGGCGGATGGCCGGCGCGGGAAAAGCCGAGTTCCCTTTTTTCGAGGTCGAGCACGGCAAGAAACGCGGTCACGTACCTTCCTTCGGGCATGAAGCGGCACAATTCGGCGTTCACCTGGGTAAATATCGACTTCGGCGACGTTTCCTTGAGGATGCACCGGGTAAACGAGACCTTGGCCATGGCGGTGATGAGGGCCGCGGCGGCGCCGTGGCCGCATACGTCGAGGATGAGGAACGCGACGTGCGTGTCGTCGATTTTGACGACGTCGTACATGTCTCCGCCGATCATGCCGTCGGGATGATAGGCGCCGGAGAAGTCGAGGCCGGGGAAGCGATCCACGGTCTGCGGCAGGAGGGATTTCTGCACGCGCCGCGCGGTCTCGAGTTCATCGTTGATGCTGGCGAGCGCCGCTTCGAGCCGCTGCGTGGTGTGGCGGAGCGAGTCGCGGGAGGAGCGGAGTTGTTCCATCGTGGCGAAACGATCCATGCAGTACCTGATGGACCGTTCGAATTGCACGGAATCGATTTTCCCTTTGACAAGATAATCGGCGGCGCCGGCCTTCATGGCTTCGAGATCCACGGCACGGTCGCCCTGCCCGGTGAGCATAATCACGGGCGCGCGAAGCCCGGTCGCAAGCACCCGGCGCAGCAGTTCGAGACCGTTCCTGGCGCCCAGGTTGTAATCGAACACCAGCACGTCGAAGGACGAACCGGGTATTTCCTCAATCGCGTGCTCGAAGGTGCTTATCCAGGTGAGGGAAAATTCGTACGACGGAATGTCGGCGAGCAGGTCCCGGGTGATGATGTAGTAGTCTTCGTCGTCGTCGACGAGGCAGAGGCGGATGGCGGGCTTTTGGGCCATGCTTCTACCCCTGGGGCGGAAGTTCCACGATTTCGAACCAGTACTTGGTGAGCGTCTTCATTGTTATCACGAGTTGCTCGAACGTCACCGGTTTCACCACGAATGAATTCACGCCGAGATCGTAGGAGCGGAGGATGTCCTCCTCGGCCTTCGACGTGGTGAGCACCACGATGGGAATCTGGCGCAGCAGGGGATCTGCCTTGATTTCCGCGAGCGCTTGGCGGCCGTCCTTCTTGGGCATGTTGAGGTCGAGGAGGATGAGGCCGGGCCTGGGCGACAACGCCGGGTCGGAATACTTTCCCTTCCTGCGCAGATAGTCCATGAGCTCCTCGCCGTTTTCCACGGTGTAGAAATGGTTGAGAAGCTTGACTTCTTCAAATGCCTCCTTTGCCATGAGGCGGTCGTCTTCGTCGTCGTCGGCCATGAGAATCACGACGGAATTTTTCGCCTGTTCCATGATGCACTCCTTGCTTGCGCCGCGGTGGGCGGCGATACACAATATACCTTATCGTCCCGCGGGATGAAAATCGCGCCGCTCTATGCCTGTTTGAGGGGGAGCACGGCGGTAAACGTGGCACCGTTGCCGGGTTCCGATTGCGCGGTAATGGTACCTCCGTGGCGCTCGACGATTTTCCTGCACACCGAAAGACCGATGCCGGAGCCTTCGTACTCGCTCGAACGGCCGTGAAGACGCTGGAATACGCCGAAAATCTGTTCGGCGTACTTCTGCTCGAATCCGATGCCGTTGTCCGAAACGGTAAGCGTGCATGTGCCGCCGGCGATGGACGTGTGTATGTCGATGATTGGAGAGACCCCCTGCGCGTGGTACTTGAGGGCGTTGCCCGCAAGGTTCTGGAACAGCTGGCGCATCTGCAGGGGGTCGGCCTCAATGGTCGCGCTTACGTCGCGCCGGATGTCCGCGCCGGTGTCCTTAATCTTGGTTTCGAGATCTCCGAGAACCTCGGTAAGGATGGAATTGAGGTCGACCTGGGTGAACGGCTGGGCCTTTGTCGTGACCCGAGAATAGGTGAGCAGCCCTTCGATGAGCGTTTGCATACGTATGGCCGCGTTCTGCATTCGCGCGATGTAGTCTTTCCCCTGGTCGTCGAGGGCCGCCGTATACTTTGAGGCAAGCCTGGAGCCGAACGCGGAAATTTTCCTGAGCGGCTCCTGCAAATCGTGAGAGGCGATGTAGGCGAATTGTTCGAGTTCGCCGTTCGAGCGCGCGAGCTGGCGGGTGCGCTCCTGGAGCGCCATCTCCGCTATTTTCCTTGCCTCAAGCTGCTGTTTGAGGAGGCGGTTGAGCTGCTCCATCCTTCCGATGGCTACGCCGATGAGCGCGAATATCGTTATGGATCCGCAGGCGACCGAGATATCGACCCACGTGCCGAGCCCGGACGACAGGAGCTTGATAAGAAAGTAATACGTTATTACGACGGCGCCCGCCCCGGCGGCCCACCAGGGGCCCATGAACCAGCCCGAAAACAGGATGGGGACCGCGGAGACCGAAAGCGTGGCGTCGTCGCCGATCACGAGCATGAAGACGGTCTGAACGGCGACGTACACGACACCGATGACCAAAAGAACAACAAACGGATTGATTTTTGCCTTGAAAAGAAGGTTAATGAAATCCATCGCCGTTGTCCGTGTAATGGAAGAAACAGGATCGATTTTGATGGCCGTGTCCCGTGCTGGTATATTATACACATGGCGCAAAAGACATTGCAAAGGTCTTGCCGATGAAACGGAAAATAGAGAGTTCAATGCGCGCCCCGCTTCGCGGCTCTGCGGCGGGGGAGTGGGGCCGGATTCCCTTGCGGGCCGGCGTGCTGTCGCTTGCGCTCCGCGAGGGAGGCCTGCGTAACATCGTGGCGGGTGAGCGGGAGATACTCCGGCGCGTATACGTCGCGGTACGGGATCGGTTCTGGAACACGGTGCCGCACGAAATTTCAAGCGCGAAAGTCATCCCCGGCAGGGGTTCCTTTTCGGCCCAATTCGAATGCCGCCACAGGCGGGGAGACATCGATTTTGCATGGCATGCGTCAATCGATGGCGCCGCGGACGGTTTCCTTTCGTTTTCGATGGAGGGGATCGCGCGTTCGTCGTTTGCGGCGAACAGGATCGGCTTGTGCGTCCTTCTGCCGCTTGACGAATACATGGGAAGGCGGTGCGGAATCGAAAGGGTGGACGGGACGCGCGTTGCCGGAAAGTTCCCCGGCAGGCTCATAGCTCCGCATCAGCCGTTTACCGGCATACGCGCGCTGTTTTTGCGCCCGGCGGCGGGGATGTCCGCCGAAATAAGGTTCGAAGGCGACGCCTTCGAAATGGAGGATCAGCGCAACTGGACCGACGCGTCGTTCAAGGTGTACTGCCCGCCGCTTACCGACGCCATCCCCGTTCACGTAAAAAAGGGAGATCGATTCTCGCAGAAGATACGCATAAAGGTTTTGACGGACGGCATGGCGCCCGGCGGGCGCCGCTCGCGTACCGGGGCGAGCTGGTTTTCCCGGCAATCCTTCGCAATCCCGGAAATCGGCGTTGGCCTCGGGGACGCCGCTTCCTCGCTAACGGCGCGCGAGGCCGGGCTCGTCCGCGCCTGCGGATTTTCACACGTACGCGCCGAACTGCGATGTGACGGACGCGACATCCCGCGCGCCGTTCGCGCGGCCGCGCTCAAAGCTGAAGCGCTCGGCCTTCCGCTCGAAGCGGCGATCTTCCTTCGCGGCGATAAACGGTCAATCGCCGAAGGCGCCGCGACTCTTTCGAAAGCCCTTCGCGGCAATGATGCGAGGGTAAAACGCTGCCTCGTGTTCCGAATCGCCGAGCGGGTGACGTCGCGGGAGACCATGGACGCGTTTGGCGTCGGCGCGCCGCGGTTGCGCGGGCAGGCGGACATCGTCTCGGGAACCGACGGATATTTCGTGGAAATCAATAGAAACAGGCCCCCCCTCCGGGGCGCGCGCGGGGTGTGCTATTCGGTGAATCCGCAGGTTCACACGTTCGACGACGAGGCTGTTCTTGACAATATCGAAGGCCAGCTTCACGTTCTTCGATCCGCGCGTTCGCTTTTTCCGGACAAAAACATCGCCGTGTCGCCGGTAACGCTCCGCCCGCGCCTTAATCCGCTTGCGCCGAAAAAGGATCACGGGCCCGACCCCCGCCAGAAAACCCTCCTGGGCGCGGTATGGACGCTGGGAAGCATCATCCGGTCGGCACGCGGCGGCGCGTCCTGCGTCACCTATTATGAGACAAGCGGGGATTGCGGCATCATGGCGCGGGGCGGCCGCAGCGTGTTCCCGATGTACCACGTGTTCGCGGACGTCGGCGAATTCGCGGGCGGCCGCCTCAGGCCGCTTGAGGCCCCGCCGGGATACGGTATTGACGGATGCGCACTGGAAAAGGGCTCGCGCGCAAGCTACCTGATAGCCAACCTCACGCCCGTGCCGCGCGTCGCGGTTCTCGAAGGAATGCCGCGGACGCTCGCCGTGCGCAGGTTGGACGATGAATCGCTCGGATTTGCCCGCACTCTGCCGCGGGAATTCCGGCTGCAACGCGGGACGGCGGTGAACGCAAAAGCCGGTATGCTTCGCATCCGGCTTAGTCCGTACGCGATCGTGAGGCTTGACGAAGTGTAGCGGTGCGCGGCTTTTAGCCCTCGGTTGGTGCTTCCGCCCGATTGCCTTGTCCGAACCTGAGACGGTACGAACAATGCCTGCACAGGTTTTCCGCTACCTTTCGCCGTGAAAATCCGTCGTGAATGCGCCGGGCCCCTTCCGACGAGAGGATGTCTTCGATTGGCTGCGAGCACACGTTTCCGAGCGGCATGGCTCCGCCGGCGTCAAGGCAGCAGGGCACAACCGTACCGTCGACCAGAATCGCAATCTGCTCACGCAGGGCAAGGCAGAAACCCTTGTCCCCGAAATCTGGACCGTCGCCGTCGGGCCAGGAAAATCGCCTCGCCGTATTGAGGAATACGTTTTCGGCAAGCCGGACGGCGGGCCGACATCCCAGTTCCCGTCGGATCACCGGGGGGAGGTCGAACGCGTCCGCGATGAGGGACAGCATCGATTCCCTTGTTTCGTCGTTTTGGGCGTCCTTGCCGTCCCACAACCGGAGACGAATCAGGTGGCGCGCGGAGGCGCCGCGGGAGAAATCGAGAATGGGGCGGAGGTAGGCCTCGACCGAGCCCGCGCCGCGGCCGGAGGGAAAACTGTGCAACGAGAACGTCACCAGGCGCAGAGCGGGCTTGTGGGCAAGCGCGGTACCGGCGGCGTCGATAAGAAACCCGTTCGTGGTAAGGTTGACCCGCTTGCGGCGCCGGTGGGCGATGGCGAGCATCTCGCCGAGGTCGGGGTGGAGCAGCGGTTCCCCGAGAACGTGGAAATACAGGTGGCCGCAGCGGCCGCCGAGCGCGGCGAGGATGCCGTCGAACGTCGAGGCGCTCATGAACGCGGGCGTCCGCGCGGTGCCCGGGCAGAACGGGCACGAGAGATTGCACGCGTTGGTGATTTCGACGTAGGTGCGCTCAAACGGCTTCACGGGACAGCCTCCCGGGGAGCAAAATACAAGAAGGGCGCGGGAAAAACCGGCCCGCGCCAAACACACTTGTCTCGTCAAGGGTGAATGTTTATTTTACAATATCACCCATCACAAGGAGACGACATGAATTCCGATGCAACGGCGAAGGAAGACCTGGCGAAAAAGGAGCGGGAGCTGGACGCGAGCGAAAACCGGTTTCGCGACACGGCGCAACTGTTGCCCGGCGTCATCTGCGAGTGGGACAACGACATGAAGCTGACCTATACGAACATCAAGGGCCTGGAGACTTTCCTGCTCACCCAGGACGATTTCAAGCGGGGCATCCGTCTTTTCGATCTCATTTCCCCCGCTGATCACGAGCGCGCCAGGAAGGACATCCACAACATCTACCACGGCGACTTCGGGACGCCGAGCGAATACACGGTGACGCGCAGGGACGGCGCCGTGCTGCACCTGCTCGTCAACTCGTCGCCCATAGTGTCGGGCAAGGACATCACGGGAATGCGCATGTGCATTATCGATATCTCGGATCGCGTGAACGCCGAGCAAAAGCTCAGGGAGAGCGAGAAGCGGTTCAAGAGCATCGTCTCGTGGTCGCCCATCGGCATCGCGCTGTGCGACGGGGCGGGAAAGCTCACCGACATGAACAACGCGTTTCGCGGGCTTTTCGGCATTCCCGGAGACGCGCAGCCCGCCGAGGTTCCCTTCGCACTGTTCGACATCGCGGCGCTGCCTGAGGAAAAACGAAAACGGCTGCATGCGGGCGACGGCGTCGAACACGAAACGAAAACGCGGATTGACGATACGCCCCGCGGCGGAACGGGCGACCGCTTTTTCCTGTGGAACATCACGCCGCTCGGCGGCGCAGCGCGAGACGACGCTGGGCTGTATCTGGCGCAGGTGCAGGACGCCACCGAGCAAAGGAAGGCGAACGAGGCGCGTATCAAGCAGGCGCAGCGGGAAACAGAGGAGGCCCGCCACGTCATAGCGAACCTTCGCAAGGAGATACTGGACAAGGCGAGCTTCGGCTCCATGGTGAGCCGCAGCCCGGCCATGAAGGAGATATTCGACATCCTGCCGGTTATGGCCCAGACGCCGGCCACGGTGCTCGTCACGGGGGAAAGCGGCACCGGCAAGGAGCTCGTGGCCCGTTCCATCCACGAGCTGAGCCCGCGGAAGAGCAGGCCGTTTATCGCCATCAACTGCACCGCCCTGCCCGACAATCTCCTGGAGAGCGAGCTCTTCGGGTACAAGGCGGGCGCCTTTACGGACGCAAAAAAGGACAAGCCGGGAATATTCTCCCGCGCCAACGGCGGCACCGTGTTCCTCGACGAGATCGGCGACGTCTCGGGCGCCATGCAGGCCAAGCTCCTGCGCGTGCTTCAGGAAAAGACCTTCGAGCCGCTCGGCGGCACCGAGTCGGTGAAGGTGGATGTCCGCGTCATCGCGGCGACCAACAGAGATCTCCCCGCGAAGGTGAAAAAGGGGGAGTTCCGCGAAGATCTCTTCTACCGCATCAACGTCCTTCTCGTCAAGCTCCCGCCGCTGCGCGAACGGCGGAGCGACATCCCGCTTTTGTGCGAGTATTTCATCGAGCGGTTCAACACGCGCTACAACAAGGCGATTAAGACCGTGTCGCAGGAGGCGATGTCGGCGCTCCTTTCGTACGATTTCCCCGGCAACATCCGCGAGCTGGAGAACGCCATGGAGCACGCGTTCGTGTTCTGCCGGGACTCGGAGATAGGCAAGGCCCATCTCCCGTCCCAGTTTCGCGACGGCGCGGCGGCGCCGGGGGTTCAGGTGATCTCGCACGTCAAGGACTTCGACGAACTGGAAAAACTGTATCTCCTGAGCGTGCTTGACGAAATGGGCGGAAGCAAGATAAAGACCGCGAGGAAGCTGGGAATCCACAAGGCGACGCTGTTTCGTAAATTCAAGCGCCTGGGGATTGAGACGAAGAAGGAAGAGGAGTGAAGGATAATTTCCTCTGTTCTGGAAAGCGGTTACCAATGGATAACGCCTCATACTTTCGATTGCAGCGGATCGTCACAAAGAGCATGTCGGTAGAAGCGGAGTGATAAGGTGCCTATGGTACGCATGAATCCGACGACGGGGATTTTGTAAAACCGAAAATCCTGATATTGCACAAAAAGTCGGAGGCCGTATGAAGAAACTTGTGATTGTCGCCTCAATCTTCCTTTTTGTTATTCATGCAGGTGTCGTATCGCAGGAGGCATCTCTAAGCGGCACGGTGGTCTGGAACGACACGGCTGACGTTGTTGGGAAGCCTTTACCCGGGTGTACTGTGGTGCTTAAGAACGCCGGCCTTTCCACGACCACCAATTTCCAGGGTGTTTTCTCCTTTGAGCGAGTTTCCGCCGCCGGCAAGGCAATACGTTTTCCCCATCGCATGATGCGGTTCGCAAACGGTGAGCTGACTTTTACACACACGCGTGAGGTTGCCGTTGTATGTCCCGTTTCCGCACGTATGTTCCTCCCAATCGAAAACCGTACTATCCGACGGATAGGTCGGCAATTTCGGCGTATATCCAACCATGACGTAGATTCTGCCTGCCGTACTGTTGGTGATATCGAGAGTCGATGAATCGCTCAACCGGTTCGGCGTCCCGTTAATACGGAAGATTCTGAAACACTGCGGGCTTTGGAAGGAACAGGCCACACGCCCGCCGTCGACAGCTCCGCCGTCAAACGTCAGAGATTCTGTTTCCGATTACGAATTCTTTGAACGGACCTGCGCCTGACCCCCCCCAGCCTTTTTTAAGCTTTAACCTAAAGCCACGAGCCGAATATTCCCGGACTTGCCAAGGATAGCCGTGAATACCTATATTTTTCCCTGAAGCCGTTCGGGTCGCAAACGGCGAAACCGGGAAAACGGAGGGAACGTGAGCGTCTGTAAAGAAACTTTTCTTATACGCTCACCCGCCCGCGAAAAAAGCAATTACCTATCAGTAAATGTTGAAAAGATAATGCATCTGTAAAGGTACTCGTTGCTTTCATCCACCCACCCGGAAAAAAATAATCACTTTTAGTAACAAGGAAAACTATGCCGACAAATTGGGCCGTCCTTTCGATGGAAGACATACAGTGGAAAAACGCAAAAGAAAAGAAGGAACGCGATAAACGATGGAAATCGGTTTATAAGGACATCAAACCTCTGGTTAATTTCACCTATAAATTTCTAGAATTGGATTTGAACCGCTTTAAAACCCAGAGCGGCAAAGACAGATTGGCCATGTCGGCGATACGCGTCAAGAAACCCGACAGTTTCGCAACGAAGCTACTCTTGCTCGGGGATGAGCATAAGAATCGGTTGGAAAAAAAATTTAGGGACAGTCCCACACTCTCTGTTTTTCAACTTATCAATGATCTCATTGGGACTCGACTTGTATTCTATTTCGAACGCGACATCCAGGATGCTGTACTCTATTGGTTGTCTTACCCAGTATTCATTCCGGTCGAAATTGTCGATTGGACTCAGGACGTCTCAGGCTTCGACAAGGACGGTATATCATGGTGGACAGAAGGGGGAAAAGAGAAACGCTCCGGATATGAGTCCCTGCACTTCATAATCCGTTTCGACACCGACATGCTCAAAGCGCGTATTGGCCTCGCATGCAATGACTCCCGCAGGAGCGCTGCCGAAAAAAAACAATGGAAAGAACTTAGGCGGGAGCTGCACGCCCCGGTTTTCTTAGAAAATTTGAAGCATGTTCACTTCGAGGTTCAATGCCGAACGATATTGGAGCACACTTGGGCCGAGGTCGAACATCGCAGCAACTACTCGATCACAAAAGCGGGGCTGGCCTCCGGCGTTCCCGACTCGGCCCTCTCACTCAAGAAATTTCGGTGCTACAAGGCCATCCTTCGCTCCGCCCAGATTTTTCAAAACACCCTGCGCTCTGGATTCACCCGGTGGGACGAGAAGCGGGACTATATAATCAGTCGTAACACTCATTGCGAATTGGGGCATCGAGCCTCATTCTGGGAGCAAAACCGCGAACAACATAAGAGCATTCTTGGCCTACAGGAACAGTTTAAGAATGCACATGAGAAGGTTAACAGCTGGAAGGGCATATTTACTGAGATCGTAAAACTGTTCGAATCGCTACCAACCGATAAGCAGCAACTATCTACCAAGCTACCCATAAATGCCTACGGCAAGGCGAGACTACTTTATCTCTACCTCGGCTTTGTCCTTGCCTATTGTCCACATGCAGGCAAAGGAAAGCAGACTGCGGGTGTTTGTCGTAGATTCATGAAGAAGGCGTCGGAGTACTTTCTAAAGAAGCAGTTTCCTCAGGGCACAAGACCGGAAGTCCCAACGGCAGCTACCGCTATTCGCATATACGAGACCGTGCGCCTACTGGACGAATTTCACGCCCGAAAGGATAAGGGGAAGGCCTATAAGAAGAGTCTTTTTTATGATTCGCTGGTGAGCGTGAGAGCGGCGAGCGTTTACTATCGCCACTTCGGTTCATTCCGCCGTTCTACACAGCTCTATCAGGAGGCATTTGAGATGGCGGGAGAATTGCCCAAAGCGTTCCAGAATACAATTATCCTTACCAAGGCATACACAGGGAAACGGATCGCCGAAAACCTTTGGACAGCTTACAATTTGGACGGACATCGCCCGGAAGATCTCAGAGAGGCATGCAGGACTGCGTATCAAGCCTACAGTGCATTAATTAGCTTAGGCTCTAATAGCTTAGGCTCTAATAGCTTAGGCTCTAATAGCTTAGGCTCTAAGAAATCCGCAGAACAAGAGGCGAAACTTAATGAAATGCGCCAAACTTTACCCGGCTTGGTGTTGACCATTGAATTGGCCCGTGCCCGGCAGAAACTACGCATTCCCACAGTCTTTGGTGCCGATGGAAAGACTCTTTGGTTGGCGATAGCGGAGGTTAAGCGTTCCATTACCAAATTCAATGAGGTTCTTGTAGAGAGATATAAGTCGATGGAGAATGATTCGGGGATTGCCACAAAGAGTCTCCGGCAGCAAGGTCTCGCGATTTGGACGGCGTGCCTAGCCCACCAGATGGCCTCGAAGAATGATTTCGAATCGGCGAGGAAAATTCTACAGTCTGCCCGCCGTTCTATTCGAAATGCGCGCAACAAGGTAACAGATAAGGTCGAAAAAAATCGCGGAGGAGCAATTCCGTTCCATGAGGATGTTGCTATAGACGTCGAGGAGTTCATTTATGCATTGTCGATCGATGACTTGATAGAGGCAAAAAAAACAGGCGTAAAGTGAATTTCATTCCATTCTTTGCAGCGATGAACCTTTACTAAGGCTTAAGAGGCAAATACTTCCCGTTTTCACAGACGAGCGCTCCTGTTCTGTGGTGCGGCGGGTGGACTGTATTCCCCATAATCCCAAATAGCTTTTCGTGTGGCACGGTCCTTCGGACCGTGTTCCTATTTTCCTTTCCAATCCCCCGATCCTTGCAAAACTATTTATTTAGTCAAGCCCGAACTCGATCTCAATCGGCCTGTTCCTCACCTTTACCGCCACTGCGGCCTTTGGAAGGAACAGTTGGCCCCCCGCCCGCCGTCGACAGCTCCGCCGTCAAACGTCAGAGATTCTGTCTTCGATTACGGATTGTTGTCACTTCGTTCCCCAATGCAAGGAAGTTGCGCTTCGCGCTTCATATTATGTCGTTTGCTTTGTCGAGAAGACCTGCGCCTGAACCCCCCAGCCTTTTTTAAGCTTTAACTTAAGGCCACGAGCCGAATATTCCCGGACTTGCCAAGGATAGCGTAAATACCTATATTTTTCCCTGAAGCCGTTCGGGTCGCAAACGGCGAAACCGGGAAAACGGAGGAAAAGTGAGCGTCTGTAAAGAAACTTTTCTTATACGCTCACCCGCCCGCGAAAAAAGCAATTACCTATCAGTTTTACGACGTAACCACGGCCTCAAGCACGGGAGAGGCTCTTCTGGTGCTTTCAAGAAGTAATGAACGATATCACGTTTGTATTCTTGACCGCTGCCTTAACGATGTTCAAAATGATGAGTTCTATCTAATGGACAAGTTTAGAAAAGACATGCCATTTATTACAATTACCGCAAGACATGATAGTGAAAAAGGATTTGAATGTGCTAAACATGGGGCGAAAGTCGTGTTATCAAAAGATAGGCCCGATTTTATTGAAAAACTGTTATGTTATACAAATCTATTATCAATAAAAAGTATTGTTTGTCCAAGCTGTCACGAATCGCCCGCTCCGCTCTTATGTAGGATGATAGATTCTTTGTTTTGGAGAAAACCCTATCATGTCAATTCAATAGCTATAGCTTTAAAAATGTCTGATAGGTCACTCAGAGATGCTTGGATCAAATATGTGGGAATAAATCCGAAATACTCGATTTGCATTTATCATCTTTATTCAAAAGCATTTGAGTATGTGGAAAGAATCGGATGTAGAAAAGGCAAAATAAACATCCAACAATGCATCAAGGAAACATTTAACGAGAAAAAGGCGTTCTCCAATCATGAGCGGTTTCCGAATTATTACACAAGGAAGCGGACGATAATTGAGAACTTTATCCGAAGTCCGAGCGGTTAAGTTCGCGTCTATGACACTAGAATTCGGAAGATAACCCTCCGTTTATTAGTAATGTTTTGTTGTATACTATATAATAATTAAAAAAATGTTTCTGATATGAAAATCTTCCGATTTTTGTTTTGTATATTTTTCAAAATCTTGGCGGGAGGTGGTAGCCTCTGCTAGAAGGTACTACTGAATCTCCCTCGGCGTTATCCATGTAGGGCATGCACAGACGCGGGAGTATATTTACCGCAATTTTTTTGTCTTTTAGGTTTCAGGCCTTCCGTGCAATTCCGAGTTGCAGCAATTAAAGGATCAAGAACCGCAAAACTCCTGACACCTTCGGTCATTTGTGCTTTGAAGGCCAAGCAAAAAGGAGGCATCGCTAGCCGAGTGAAACTGTGGCAAGAGCGGTTTTTTGCGAAGCAGGTATCCAAACCTCAAAAAAGGGAGCTAGTATGCGAAAACTTATCACTTCCATAGTGGTTCTTTGCGCCTGGGCCATGCTTGGCGCGACAACCCATTTTCAATCCACGCAGGCTGCCGCGAGTTTCTGCGTGCAGCAAAAAGGTGCAAACATTGTTTTTCAGGTGCCTTCCGACAATACTCATGTTGTCGCTGATGTTTACGCACTTTCGGGAAAACACATTGTGAAAGTCCTCGACAAAATCGTGTCGCATGGTACGTATTCATTTTCTCCTTTTGCTGGATACAATCTCACGAGACAAACGTATCTTATCCGCTTGAGTAACGGGGTTCGAAATGCATTTGTCACGATGACAAACGTCGGAAATGAAAGTGGTTCGGGACTGCGGTTAGCCCTATCATCATCGGCTAGCCTTGCAAAGGTAGAGTCGGCCAATACAGTTGTCTCCGGGGTTGTAACTGATGCCATCAACAACACCCCTCTTTATCAGGTCAAGGTCAGCTTGGATTCGGTTAACTACGTATTTACGGGCGTCGATGGCAAATTTACAATTAATGTGGGAAATCTTGTGAGTAACCTAACACATCCCAGGTATCTATTCTTTGAAAATTTGGGATATGTAACTGCTGCAAGATATATCAATCCCGACTCTCAACAGACATCGGTTCAGTTGCACCAAATTGTCCTAAACAATCCGGCCATCACGAATAGCGATATGGCGATCACCCCATTCGGCTTACGTTCAAAATCTCGGGGTTTCCAAATCAAGCAGGGGCATTTCTTGGACAATAAAGGCAGACAAATGCGAGAAATTGACGCTTCAGGAAATGTAGTGAGAAGCTTCGGGTTCACAACCAATGCGCCAACCCCTCCCCCTCCACCGGCAGTAGAATGGGTCACTGCCGCGTACTGGTATAATTCGTACAGTCCAACATACGCGGTAAAACAATTTACCGCCAGTTGGACCGTTCCCTCCGCCCCATCAACAAACCACGATCAGCTAATCTACCTATTCAATGGGATTGAGCCAACTGCAATGGACGCAATCCTTCAACCTGTCTTGCAATGGGGGTTTTCTCCCGCGGGGGGTGGGTATTATTGGGCAGTTGCAAGCTGGTATGTTTATAATGGGGGTTATTACTACGGTAACCTTATTCAGGTAAGCCCTGGAGATCCGCTAGTTGGAGATATAATCGCGAGAAGGCAGGTTTATGGCTGGTATTGTTATGATTGCTTGTTCGACGGCGTAGGGGGATCTTCTCTTTCTGTAAGTTATATTCCGGAACTTACAATAAATTGCATGGCGCTTGAAGCCTATAACAGTGCCGGTACAACATGTCCAGATTATTGTACCGACTATCCCGCAGACGGTTATACATATTTTGATGAAGTTTCAATTCTCACGGATATGTATAATCCTACCTACCGCTCTCTGACGTGGACTGGCACGAGCAGTACTGACCCGCCTTGTAACACCTATTGTAGCTTTAGGGCACGGGTCTGGAGCAATGATAACCCAAACGGAACGGTCGAACTATATTATTGAGCTAACAACCAAGAATTCCTGAGACTGTGGATAACAAGTTCTAACTCAATGGGCGGGGGTGCTTTGCAGATTCCACGACAAAGCCACTCCCGCTTTTCAGAAACCTTGCCAATGGTCCTGGTTGCAAATCCGGAATCGAAGAGGAGATTCACCAAATTGTCCAGGTAGTGATTGTTTCAACGGGGCCACAAATCTGTTATCTATGCTCTCTAAAGAGAGCGATATTTATTATGGTGACCTCTAAAAATTGTAACGCTCGTTATAAACAAGTTCGTCGGCGACTCACCATTGTGGGAACGAGCGATTATTGCGTTTAAAAATGCATTTATTAATTAGGGTTTGCTGAACAGTCCTATTGATCTTTGAAAATTCGTGCGGGTTCCCGTGAAAACCGGGAAAACGGAGGGAACGTGAGCGTCTGTAAAGAAACTTTTCTTATACGCTCACCCGCCCGCGAAAAAAGCAATTACCTATCAGTTTCCGTGAGCATTTTTTGGATTCGGCATTATATTATGCAATGTTCGAGAACTGCCTTTTTAACGTAATCCTTTATTAAGCATGCGGGTTTTGAGGGGGGGGCGCCGCTGTTATTTACGGCTTGCTCTAAGGGGATGTCTTTGCCTTTGCAACAGAATTTATCGCGAAAAAGAGAGGGTTGGCATGTCTATAAAGGTCTCGCCGTTTTCTTTTAAAAAATTCTCTCCCGCCGGGAGCGCCCGACAATTTCCGCGCAAGGCATTTAAAAACGGGATAATAAATGCCCTCCCGCGCATTGCGGGGCTGTTCATCGTTTCCTGTTGCGCGGGATATGCATTTTCCCAGACGGTCGACATTACCGGTACGGTACAAGATTCGTCAAGCGCAAAAGGAATCGCCGGCGCGAGCGTCATCATCAAAGGGTTGGCCCTTTCGACATTGACAAATGCAAACGGCGGGTATTCCTTTGCCGGCTCGGCGGCGCGGTTCAACGATTCGCGGGGACAATTATATAACGACGCGCCGGTTTTCAAAAACAACGTTCTTTTTTTCGGCGTGGGGAGCAATGACGAGCGGGTGCGTATCGACATTTTTGACCTGGCGGGCCGGTTGATCGCGAAGGTTCTGGATGACAAGCTCTGCGCCGGACAATACCGGATCAATCCTTTTACCTCGCCTCGGGCCGAATTGGTTTATGTGGTACGGCTTACAATCGGCCCGCGGGTCACCATGCTCAGAATTCCCCTGGCGGTCCGAGGCCGCGCGGCGTCCGCGAATGCCCGCTTGGCAACGGGAAACGGTCTTGAAAAGACCGCGGGCGTGATCGACACGCTCGAGGTATCGGCGGCCGGTTACGCCGTCGTCCGCAGGGCGGTTGAATCGTATACCGGCGTCCAGGATTTTTTTCTTCTCAAAAGCGGCGGGCACCGGGGAGCGCTATCGTTTGAAAACGGCTCGTACCAGAGTTGCGTCATACCGCTCGTCATCACCGTCGTTGATTCCGACCTCGTTGCGGAAACCCTGCCGATAAAAGTGCAAAGTTCCAGCGACCAAAGCGGCATTACGGTTCTCTTGAAAAAGGTCGCCGGTCTGAGCGGGACCTATTCCGACAGTGTATTCTTTTCCGTCGCCACATCGGACTCGGCGCGCCGCCTCATCCGGGTGAGGGACGGGGACACGGTCGCGGCACTTTATGCCGACGCCGCACCGCTCGCACTGTATGTCGAAACCACGGTATGGACCGGCCTGCCCGGCGACGTGCAGCCCAAAGGCTCGCCGATTTCCGGCGTCATCCACGGCCTCGGGATGACGCTCTGGGACTCCGATATCACGGATTCGGTGGTGACCATATCCGTCTGGAGCAAGAAGGACACGGTCGGCATCCATGCGTCACTCGCCAGGGTGGCGCTGTCGTCGGGCGATTATATCGGCTATATCGGGTTGACGCTGCGGCAGTCGCGGGGGGACAGCGTCTTGGCCGTGGGGCCCGGAAGCGACACGATTTTCATGAAGTATCACGACGTGACCCCCGAGGCCGACATCATGGGCACCGGCTGCATCTGGCAGCCCATGCTTGCCAACATGTTCCTCGATTCCGCGCAATACCACGGCGCCGCATCGAGGATGACCATCAACCTCACCGACGACGACGTCGAAGACGGCACGGTTGTCGTGAGGATAAAGAGCGCCACCGACCCCGCGGGCATCACCGATACGCTGAAAGCCGCGGGCGGCATAAACAGATATTTTGACGGCAGCGTCGGGTTCGCCGTCGGCGCGTCCGCGCCCGGCCGCATCGCGGTGGCCGACGGAGATTCCGTCTGGGTGTCGTATCAGGAAGAAACGCCGGCCCGATTGGTGACGCAGTCGGCGGTTTGGAGTACACAATAGAGAATCACCGCTGAGACGCGAAGAACACAGAGAAGAGAACCCAATAGAATTAAAAGTTCACGATTGAAAACCAAAGGAGGATGACCATGATCCTAAAAGTGATGTATGCGGCATCAGCCATTGTTTTCATGATGGCCACGGTAATTCTCGCCGAGACCTATACGCCCGAACCGAGCAACCGGGTGACCATCAATCTCGGGGAGACGCCGTGGAAATTCTACAAGGGAAACCCGGCGAACGCTTCGAATCCGACCTACGCCGACGCCAACTGGAAGGACGTCGGCATCCCCCACACCTGGAACGACACCGACACCTACACCAACCTGCAAAGCGGCGGCGGCGACGGCTCCATGCTCCACGGCACGTGCTGGTACCGGAAGCACTTCACTCTTCCCGGCACGTATTCCGGCAGAAAAATATTCGTGGAATTCGAAGGCGCGCACGTTGGCTGCCAGGTTTACATCAACGGAACGTTCATTCCGGGCAACAGCGCGGTGAACCCGAACGCGACCCATGTCCTCGGGTTCATCGGATTCATCGTCGACATCAGCGACAAGGTTCAGTTCGGCGGGCCCGACAACGTGCTGGCCGTGTGCGTGAGCAGCTCGCAGGGCTTTTACAGCGACCCCGGCTTTTCCCTGGTGTTTAGGTTCGGCCAGGCCGACGGCGGGCTGTTTAGACCCGTGTGGATGCACGTTACCGACAAGATACACGTTCCCCAGAACGTCTACTCGGTGGTCAACCAGTGGGGCACCTATGTCGCCACCGTGTCGGCCTCCGACGCCTCGGCGACGGTACGGATCATGACCAACGTCCTCAACGAGAGCGCGGCCAGCCAGAGCGTGACCCTCACGACGAAAGTGGTTGACGTGCGCCAGGGAAACAACGTGGTGCTCAGCCAGTCGGCCACGCAGACGATAGACGCCGGGCAGGCCTATGTGTTCGACCAGACCGGCAACATCGCGAATCCCACGCTGTGGTATCCAAACAACAGCATCTACGGCGGTCCCTATCTGTACAAGGTATACCATATTGTCAAGGTCGGCCAAACGACGCTCGACGTGTTCGAAAGCCCGCTGGGCATACGCGTGATCACCTGGGACAATAACTTTCCCTATTTCAACGGCCACAAGCACCTGTTGTGGGGCGTAGCCTCGCGGTACGACTATCCGGCCCTGGGTTCGGCCGTGCCCAACGAACAGGAATTCCGCGACGCGAAACTTGCGGCCGAATGCGGCGGCAGCCTGTGGCGGCCGGGACATTCGGCGTGCAGCAAGGGGTTCGTTGCCGCGTGCGACAACTACGGCATCGCGCTCATGCAGCCCAGCGGCGACGGCGAGCACGCGTTTGCCACCACCCAACCCACCGACGCCAAGGGACTCCTCAAATTGGAAATGCACCGGGACATGATCATCCGCGACCGGAACAACCCGTCCATCTGCGCGTGGGAGGCGGATAACGGCAACACCGTCACGGCCTTGGCCCAGGCCATGAAGGCCCTCTCGCTTCAATGGGACCCCGTCAACTCGCGCGCGCAATGTGACCGGATGGGCAATCCGGACAACGGCGACGTCCTCGACTGTGACGGTGCCGGGTGCGATATCGGGCTCAAGCAGCAGTACCCGAACAAGCCGGTCTGGAACGCGGAGGTTTGGACCATCCACTCAAAACGGACGGCCTACGATTACGAGATCCAATTTGGAGCCCCTTTTCTCCAGAGCTGGCGGAAAAGCAAGGCCGCCAATTGCTTCGGCATCGCGCACTGGTACCTTGCCGAAACCCCGGGCGAGTCGCATGACTTCATTGAAGGCTCGCCGGTTGCCCTGGCGAAATGTACCGGCGGTTCCATGATGGACTTCAACCGGTTTCCAAAAATGCTGTACAAGATGTACCAGGCGTGCTGGACCGAATATTCGATCAAGCCGGTGGTGAGCATCGCCCATCACTGGAACCGTTCGGGAACCGTGCGGGTCAACGCGTTCAGCAACTGCCCGAGCGTAAGACTTTCCCTCAACGGAACCAGCCTCGGCGTCAAAACGCCCAATCCCTGGACCGGCGCGGGCAGCAACAACGACCTCACCCAGAACACCACGCAGCTGCCGTTCCAGTGCTACTGGGACAACGTAACCTGGGCGGCGGGCACGCTTTTGGCCGAAGGACTCGACGCCGGCGGCGCCGTGGTGTGCTCCGACCAAAAGGTGACGGCGGGCGATCCCGTACGCATCGCTCTCTCCGTGGAAGAGCCTATTGTAAAGCAGACCGGCGAGGTTTTCCAGATAAAGGCCAACGGCTCCGACGCGGCCTTCATCATTGCAAAAGTGCTTGATGCCGCGGGCAACGTATGCCCCACCGACAGCCATTTCATCACCTTTAGCGTTTCGGGACCGGGCAATTACCGAGGCTCCTCCAACGCGATGGTCACCGCCGGCAAACCGATAGGGTATCATTCGCCGCTCGATCCGGAACTCGCCGCCGAGGGCGGCCTCATGAAGGTGGCGGTGCGCGCAACGTTTACGCCGGGCGTGGTGACGGTGATTGCCGCCTCTCCCGGATTGATATCCGACAGTACGACATTCACCACGGTCGCTCCGGGCACGACCCCGGTTTTGATGCCCGCCTCGTTTTCGGCCGTGCAAACGTCGGCTCCGTTTTTCAAGATGGAAACGGCGGGCGGAACGCTTAGGTATTATCTCAGCGGCCCCGCCTTCGTCTCCGCCGAAATTCTCGGCGTGAACGGCAGGGTGGTACAACGGGTCGCGGGCTCACCGCGGCAGCAGGGCTGGCACGCCCTCTCCACGACGAAATCGCTCGACGCGGGCCGCGGCACGGGGAGCGGCATCTATATCGCACGGTGCACGGTAAACGGAATTGCTTATGTCAAGCGGGTACCCGTACTGAGATAGGATTCGAGCGGCGCTCGCGGTTTGAACGCAAAACGCCCCGCCATCCGGCGGGGCGTTTTGCGTTCGGCGTTTGGGCCCATACCTCTCACCCGCCAAAGCGAGCCTGCGAGCGGCCCGCATGACGGGCGGCGACGCCATTGTGCGATGCAACGATTGCATCCCTATTTTTCAAGCATGCGAACCGTTTCTTTTTCTTTGTCGCCAAGCAGATAGAACACGACGAATTTTACCGGAACGTCTCCGCTGTTGTTGAATTTGGCGACCCTGGCATTCGCGGGTTCGTAGAACGCGTCACCGGCTCCAAGATACCGGGCAGGCTCGCCTTCAATTTCAAAGACGATTGCGCCTTCCACCACCACTCCCATTGTCGGGCAAGGATGCAGATGCAAGGGCGCGTCTGTTCCAACGTTCATGGTGACTTCTTGAATTTGTACCCTGCTCACCGGTTTGCTTCCATCGATAATCGCCGTGAGCAGTTCTTTTCTCATGATGGGTTGAGCCATTGCCACGATTTTCCCCCATTGTTTTCTTGCAGGAACCAAAGATTATGGCAGGTGCGCGGTTTAAGCCTTTGTCATCCGGCCGCGCCGTCCCGTGCAACCGTGATTACGACATTTCCTTTTTTATGCCCGGTCTCAACGTATGTATGCGCTTCGACCATGTTTTCCAGCGGATAGCACCTGTCGATGACCGGCCGAATTCCGCCCGTTTCCGCCAGACCCTTAAGCAGGAGAAGGTTCTCAATCGTTGGAACGGGCGAGCCGCCGTCAACCGATACGTATTTCCCGCCGGGAGCGAGGTGCTTTTTGCAGTTCGATTTGAACCGGGAACTTTTGCGCTTTCCCACGGCATCAAAAACAAGGTCGTACAACGATCCGCCCTCAATGCCGTCATCTTTTGTGTAATCGATGACGCTATCTGCGCCGAGGGATTTAACCAGACTCAGGTTCGACGTACCGCATACGCCGGTCACGACGGCGCCGAAGTGCTTTGCAATCTGCACCGCGGACGTGCCGACGGCGCCCGAGGCGCCATACACAAGAACCCTGTCCTTGTTTTTGATTTTTGCCTTCTTCAAAAAGTGCAGCGCAAGCATCCCTCCATAGGGAACGGCCGCGGATTCCTCGTGCGACAAATTCGCCGGCTTCAAGGCTACGTTCCAGTCTTCCGGCACGCACATGTATTCCGCGTATGTCCCAAAACGCATCTTGGTGGCCGAATTGACGGTAAAAGCGAAAACCCGGTCTCCTTTTTGAAATCGCGTTACGCCGCCGCCGCCGGACTCGACTTCTCCCGAGAGCACCAGCCCGAGAATGGGGTTGCGGGGTTTTCCAAAACCCAAAACAAGGCCCATCATGAATCCCATGGGATGCCACACCGGAAGCTTGGAACCGCGGACAATGCAATCGCTCGCCGTTATCGCCGTGGCGTATATCTTGATGCACAGCTCGTTTTTCTTGGGGACCGGCTTTGCAACATCGTTGAGTTGCAACACTTCCGGCGGGCCGTATTTCGTGCACAGAATCGCTTTCATGGAAGCCTGTAAATTTCCTTTCTCGACGTGCCGCTTTTATCCAAGGCTTTAAAAAACGCGCGATTGAGGTCGTTCTCTTTCGGCGCCGGATAGCAACTCGTTTTTGGCTGGTTTGTTGCCACTAACGAGTCTGTAGAAAAAGTCCATTTCTTGATAACCGGGCGGTCAAATTCGCTTAAATTCGCCGTTTTTTACGGCATTTTTGACTTTTCCTACAGGCTCAACGTTTAACATGCAGAAGTGCCCGGCGATAGGCTCGTGCCAGCGAAGCGAGGACACGAAGTCTTCAAACGCTGGCAATTTGCCGAAGGCCGAGGACGGGCTTCCGGCCGCAGTGGGTAAGCTGTGTTTGTGGCATGTGTTTGCGCTGCTACCATAGTATAATGTCTTGTTTGCGCCGATCTTCTCTTTTGTCTTTTCTTGCCGCGCCCCGATAGTTGATTCCTTCGCGCTCCACTGTTGGATCAATGAATGCACTTTTGAAGTGAACTAGGTACTATTTATTATCTCCGATACAGGCAGCGCCTTTGGGAGTTATTCTATACTTTTGAAATCTGCTTTGTGGTTTGCCAGGAACGGTCATTTCAATAAGCCCGGCCGCAACCGCCGGCTGCTGATACGCCTGACGAAAATGTTTTTCATCTTTGAGACCGAGAGCAGTCTGGATTTCTCTCCTGGACATTGTTCCATTGAGAACAGTGAGCATCTTTTTGACTTCGGGGGTAACATAGGGTGTGACTTCGGGGGCACTTGAACTATTTAATGCATCGAGAACGATTTTCAGCATGAACGAGACAAAGACTGAAGATTCACCTTTTGCCGAAGCCTTATTTATAGATGCATAATACTCTTTTCGGTGCTTAAATACCAGGCTTTCTATTGGAACATTGAAAAACATTCGTTGCCATTTACCCAAAATAAGCGTTTGCCAAAGCCTACCAAGCCTGCCATTGCCGTCCGGGAAGGGGTGAATAAATTCAAATTCATAATGAAATACCGAGCCGCGGATTAACGGATGCTGGCGGGATGTTTGAAGCCAATGCATAAGCTGTTTCATCAAGGCTGGAACCCGCTCTGCCGGGGGTGCCACATGAATCACGGACTTTCCAGCCATAATGCCGACTCCGCCTGTCCGGAATACACCCGGTGCGTCAACCAAACCGTACATTAGCGTCTGGTGACATGTAAACAGGTCTTTGATTTTATAAGGATTCAATTTTTCCATCAGGTCGTAGGCTTTAATGGCATTGCGAACTTCCTGAATCTCCCGGCGTGGCGCGAGAACCCTTTTCCCCTCAAGTAATGCGGTAATTTGCTCTTCACTAAGCGTGTTTCCTTCAATCGCAAGAGACCCGTGAACCGTGCGAATGCGGTTCGCGCGATTAAGCCGCACGACCCGAGACGCATGTTCCAGATGCGAAAGCCTGCCGGTTGCTTGTGATATTTCCGCAATTAAAGAGACAATTGCCGGGGTAATATTAAGAGGTGGAGTGTATTGTGTTTTACTCATAATGTAGTGTCTTGGGCGCGGCTCTTCGGTTTTGAAATATCTTTTGCCTTTCAGGTCTTCGGCGCAAACCTATAATTTCATTCAGCGCAAACATTGACACCAACGAGGCTGTAGAAAAAGTCCGTTTCTCAACAACCGGGCGGTCAAATTCGCTTGAATTCGCCGCTTTTTATGGTGTTTTTGAGTTTTCCTACAGGCTCAACGTTCCAGCTTTTGTGAAGTTGCCAGCGTTAGTCAGCGCGACGGAGTGAGCTCACTCACGACATGACGCGCTGGATTCAGACGCTGGCAATTTGCCGGAGGCCAAGGGCGGCTTTGCGCCCGCAGCATCAAAAGCTGTGTTGTTTGCTGTTTGTTAACCACCTACCTTGATGTAATGTTTTGCGCGCGCTTCTTCGGTTTTGTATTTCATGGCTTTCAATGGCGCATTCTTTCTCGCCTGCGCACGATGCGCATAGGCGATTAATGTTTCATTTCTTATGCTTCATAATTGCATATGCCTTAGTCTGACCAAAAAAGGTCATTTCAATTATGGAACCATTTTTTTTATCTACGAAGCTTTTATATGAAAAGACTTCTGGATTTTGTCCCTTTGATTCTAAATTCGCAGTAATTCCATCTATGCTCTTAATAATTGCAGCTGATTGCTCGTTAAACTCAACATCATTCATATCTAACATAAAGCTGGGAATAATTTGAATTTCACCTTCAAATGTTTCTTTTGTCTCGGAGAAATATAAAGCCCTTGAAGTCTTTTCCAATGATGATTCAACGCGATTCCTATCAATTTGTACTGCGATTGTATTATTGGTTGAATTTGTTTTAGAATCCTTAACAGTTACTGGAATCCCGGTTTTCGCAATACCTGCCATAATTTTAGGGTTCCGTGTGTATGCTCTTTTAACTTTCGTAATAAAATGACCAAGTCCTGTCTGATTATTGGTGATACTTAGAGATAAAACATAAAGCAAATACTCATCATCTTTTGATTTTTTTGTATTATGCTCTTCGCAGGAGGGGACGGTAATTAATTTTTTTCTGAGATCCATACCATCCGGCAAATCTTTTTTCTCAGGGAATAGACATTGTGGCGGAGCATGCTCAACAGTAGTTGCTTCTTTTTCACACATGTAGCATTTAGACATTATAGCTTATCCTTTTCAAAGGTTATCATTGCTCTATTGAAATTTATATGTATGAAGAAATTGAGAAGTGTTTTTCAAAAAAGGACTATTTTCTTTTAATTTATTCTCCATTTCATCATCGTGAACCCAAGGCTCCTCAATATAGCACCATTCAAAAAGGTGCCATTGGGGATTTGCTACATCTTTCGCAATAGACATCCCAATGTATTTGTCCATCTTTTGAGAATATTTAGCAGCATAAGTAAAATTCAATAGAGCTGTCCGTCTTGATTCATAATATTTTTCATGGACTGCAAAAAAAACAAAGCCAATTTGCAACCTTGGAACCAAGACCCTATATGGCCTTCCACCTTTTTGTTCTTCCCATTCATTCATGCAGAAGGTAATCAATTTTTTTATTTGTCGTAAATCATTTCTTTTTAATTTAGCAAATTGCGAAAGTATTTTATAATAAGCGGTTGGATCATCTGATTCTATTAATTCAATGTGATCCATAAAATCGCGAAAAAGAAAAGAAATGTCAAATTCCTCGTGATCATTATGGAAACGGTCCACAAAATTATCATTATTTGCGGATGGCGACTCATCAAGGTCACCTTTTAAAAACTGCCCTAAAATTGACTTTTCATTTATTGTATTGTCTAAACAGCTATATTTGCTTAATACATTTTCCCGGAAGATTAGATATTCATTAATTTCGGCAGGTGTAATCAATAAATTGCAAATATCAAAATATTTATCTATGCTAAACAGATGAATGAAGCCTGCTTCCTTGCTTAAATAATGTGTTTTAGATTTACAATTAAAAGGGAGGTTATCGTCAGAATAAAATAGAATAACTTTATGAATTTTCTGAAGCTTCCAATTCTTTACATTAAATTTGTGCCCACGCTGATTCTCAATGCTAATGGTTTCAAAATTATTCAGATATTTTAAGGTGTTCCTAATTTGGGACTTAGCCTTCTTTAAAACTTTGTTTTCGAACCATTTTTCTTCACTTTGTTCATCCGAAATAGTTTTGAATTCTCTTTCTTTTATTTGGTAGAGGATAATGATATCGTCCAGCCATATTACATGATCTGCAAACTCAAGTTGGCTATCTGGCTTGGGATTGAAATTGTTTTTATGGAATGAGAATTCCTTCCAAAAAAAGAACCCATTTAATTTGCTTGTGTAATCTTGTAAATTTTGCATAAGAATAATTTTCAATGAATACTTTTAATTTTGCTCGCTACCACGACGGTAGCGATTCTCATTTGCGCCATTGATTATGAATTTACTCTCTTTTTGTTTAATGCCTTTCGCGCGCGCCTATAATTCATTGTGGTTAACAAATTGCAAACAACTAGGCGCATGATTTCCTCCCCCAAACCCCTCCCATTTCCCCTCCACGGTATAACATACACACCAAAACGGAACGCAGGTCATACTTTTTAAGCCGAAAAAGCCGGTCGCGCGGTTTGTTCAAGGAGGCATGCAAATGATACTTTTCTTTCCTTCGCCTGCCCGCGTCCGCCACCCGGCCCCTTGTCCCAACCCCGCCCGCCTTATAAACCAATTTCCGCCGTCCTGCAAAGCAAGATAAATCCCTATCCTTGCCCGCGTTTGCGCGCGGGAAGGCCCGGAAAAAAGTAGTATGGGAACGATTCGGCAAAGAGGCGTGCCGGGGGTGCTCAGGCCTTTTCGGGGCCAAGCAGCAATTTCATGCGGACGGCGAGCAGCGCGGCGGACGCCGCGCCGATGGCTGCCAGCGCGGCGATATGCGGCAGTACGGACGCTGCCGGCGCGTTAAGCCGGGCCGTTGCCAGCGCAACCGGGTAAAAATGCGTGGAGAGAAGTCCCTGCCGCAGCACGCGCAAAAGCGGGGGCATGGATTCCACGGGCCAGGCCACGCCCGAAAGCAGGAACATGGGATACGAGGAGAACATGGTGACCAGCAGCGTCGACAGGTGGGAGGAGAAAAGCGAGCCGACAAAAAAACCGGCCGCGATTGTGGAACAAAGGAGCGCCGCGACGAGCGCGGAAAGAAGCAGGACGTTTCCCGAGAAGGGAATGTGCCAGAGGTGATACTGCACGGTGAAAAACGCCAGGGAATAAACGGCGTAGAGCAGGAAATACGGCAGTCCCCTGCCGACGTAGCCCGCGACCCAGCCGATGTTCATGCGGGAAAACGCCTGTTGCCGTTTTTGCGCCTGGGCCGAGGCCACCGCGGTTCCCACGAAAAGGCTTTGTTGCAGGATGAGCAGGAGGATGGCCGGAATGATGAAGTCGCCGTAGCTTTCCAGGGTGTTTGCGAGGCTTTCGGTGCGAAGTACCAGCGGATCCGACAGCGCCTCGGCCCGGGCGCGGGGAAAACCCGCGGCCGAAAACGCGCGCACGCGTACGTCATTTCCCATAGCGAGCACCGCGTCGCCCAGGCCTTTGCTTATGTCGACGGCGACCATGAAGCGGGTCGTGTTGATGTACGATCGTATCACGGCGCGTTTTCGGTTTGCGAGATCAAAAGAAAATCCTTGTGGAATGACCACGATTCCCTGCGCCTTGCCCGACTCCAGGGCGCGCCGCGCCTCGTCGAGATCGGGCGCCACGCCCGTCACCATGACCTGCTGGGTGGCGTCGAGCGCGCGGAGAAGCGCCCTCGAAGACGCGCTGCGGTCGAAATCCACCGCCGCCACCGGCACGTCGGTTTCGAATTTGTGGACGTACAGGTAATTATAAAAGAACGGATAACCGATGGGCGCGATGAGGATGATGAACAGCACCGACGGGTTCCCCAGGAGGAACGCGACCTCGCTTTTGCACGCCCTCAGTATGCTACGCATGGGACGCCGCTCCAAAAAATTGCCGGCGGCCGGTGTCGCGGTGACGCCGGTTTTTGGGCGGCCGGGCGGGGCGAGTCCAGAAGAATCCGACCAGCGCGGCGCATGCCGCGTGAAACACGACGATCATGGCGCACAGGGCGATAAACTCGCCGGGCGGGTCCGTGATGCCGAGGTTCATGCGGCCCGCGGCGAACCAGCACGGCATGAAATGGGTGAATGGAATCGCCTGCGCGAGAACCGCCATAAAGCCGGGCACGCCCGCCAGCGGAAAGGTCCAGCCGCTGAAAATGAACGCCGGCATGCCGATAAAAATCGCCACTTCCGACGCCAGGAGAACCTGCTGGGTTACCATGCCGATGACGGCGCCCATCCACCACGACGCCAGGAGGTATGCCGTAAGGGCCGGGACCGCCCGCGCGGTTTCCGAAACCCCGCCGATATTTACAAGGGGGAAGACTACGCACAGCAGAGACAGCACCACGCCCGCTATCGCCAGGCCGTAGGGCAGCGACTTGCCGTGCAGTGCCGAGAGCAGGGAGCCGCCGCTGCGGAACCGGAGCCTGCCAAGCGATCCGTGCTCCGGCTCGCGGCCGAAGCACACTGCGCCGCTCAGCATCACCATGAGGCCTATCTGCGCGAAGATCACGCCGGTCGCGAGGTAATTCTGGTAGTTGAAGGCGGGGTTGTACAAATTCGAGACGTCCACGATCACGGGAGAGGCCAGTGCCGGCGCCTGGCTTTTCGCCGCGCCTGTTTTGCGGAGCCTGGCCAAAACAAGACCGGCGCTCACGGTGCGGATAACGGTCTGCCCGTCCCTGGCGATGAAGCTCGCGGCGAGGTAATTGGTGCCGTTGTCGTAGAGGATCGGCTGGGACCGCCTTCCCGACTTGACGTCCGCCTCCATGCCCGCCGGGAAATAGAAGCCCGCGTAGTATGTCCCGGAAGCGATGCCGGCGGCCATTTCCCCGGCTGAATCCGCGAACGCCGCGACGCGTATCGCTTTTGTCGCGTCCAGGGCCCGTATGATGGTTCGGGACAGGGCGCTTCGGTCGTCGTCGCATATCGCAATCGGAAGTTCCGAGACCGTGCCGTTGCCGTACAGCACGCCGAACAGTACCGTCGTAACGGGCATGATGAGGAACAGCAGGATCATCTGGGGCCTGTCGGCGCGGAAGCGGCGCAGTTCCCGGAAGAACACGCCGGGCAGGCCGTGATACGGGTTGAGCGCCTTGAGCCGATGCAGTATCCTGTGTCGCATGTTGCGTCCGCAGTTCTCCGGCCGCGTCAGTCGACCTTAACGTGAACCGACATGCCGGCCCGCAACCCGGGAACCGGCGTTTTTGGCCGTAGATGGATTTCGAACGTCTTGACGTCGAACCCGCCTTTCTGGCTGGTGGGACGCCAGGTTGCGAAATCGCCCATGGGCGCCACGTAGGCAACCGTGAGGTTTACGCTGGTGTCGCCGAGAGCGGGAACGACGGCGGGAAATTCGGCGCCCATGCGCAGCGGCTTCATATCCGTCTCCTTTACCATGAGGACCACCCAGGTGTCGGCGGTGTCTATCAGCGTGAGAATCGGCGCCCCGGCGGCGACCACTTCCCCTTTATGGGCGACGCGGCGGACGACTTCTCCGGAAATGGGGCTTGTAATCACCAGCTCATCGCGCCACGCCTGTGCTTCGGACATCGCCTGCGCGGCCTGCGCCACCAGGGCGAAGGCCGCGCTTTTGTCTTCGGCCCTGGTGCCTTCGTTGGCGAGCGAGAGCCCGGCGGCCGCGGCTTCGCGCGCCTCGAGCGCGGCTTGGTACTGGGCTTCCACCTGGTCCCGTTCCTGTCCCGATACCACGCTGTCGCCGGCCAGCTTGCTCACCCTGCTCCATGTTTTTTCCATGAGATCGGCCTGGGCTTTTGCCTGGAGGTACAGCCGGTTCGCGGCGTCTTTTTCCTGGGGACGCAGGCCGTTGTTGGCGAGCGTGAGCTTCGCTTTTGCGGCCGCGAGGGCGGCCCGTGCCTGTCCCACCTTCGCGTCGAGTTCCCTGCTTCCCATGCACGCCAGCGTGTCGTCCCGGCCGACGATGGAACCCTCGGACACCCGCATCTCCTCGATGCGGCCGGCGACTTTTCCGGCAACGTCGATTTCGGCGGTCTCGGCCATGCCCGTGAGATAATGCATGGCGGGCGGATGGGATACGCGCCGCGCCACGACCACGGCCGCCACGGCCAGCGTGAGGCAGAAGACGGTTCCCGCGACGGCGAAAAACAAACGGCGTTTGTTCATTGCAATTCTCCTTTGACGGCGGAAGTGACGGCTGCGGCCCTGTCCGGGTCGCCCGCCGCGTTGCACAAATCCATGTACGATCTGTAGAAGTCGAACAGCGAGGTAATCATGTCGACGCGGTTTTTTTCAAGCGCGAGTTCCGCGTCGACCACCTCGGTCGCGGTGCCGTAACCGCTTTCGAAACGGCTTCGGCAAACGCGCAGATTCTCCCCGGCCAGGTCCTGGTCGGCGGCCAGTTTCGCGTACCGGTCCTCCGCGTTTTTGCAATCCACGAACGCCTTGCGAACCCACAAGTGCACGTCGCGGCGCGTACCCTGCAACAGCAGCTCGGTTTCGCGAACCAGGTGGGATGCGGCCTCAAGCCGTGACACGGCGCCGCCGCCCGCGTTGATGTCCATTGTCGCGGTCACGCCCGCGGCGTACTGGGGCTCCAGCGCGGAAAGGTAGTCGGGGAGAAGTTCGGCCTTTCCCCAGACGCCGATGCGCGGCAGCAGGGCGGAGCGTTCGACCATCACCTTGGCCCGCGCGGCTTCCACGCGCGTGCCTACAAGCCGCAGTACCGGCTGATGCTCGTCGGCGCGGGCGAGAAACGATTGCTCGGTGCCGCAAAGCGTTCGCCGCGAAAGCGAATCGACAACGTCCACGCTTGCGGAATCGGAAAGCCCAAGGGACTTTGCGAGCGAAAGGCGAGCGAGGTAGAGGCGGTTCTCGTCGTCGGCCAGATTGCGCCTTGCCTCGGCCGCGGCAACCCCGGCCCTCAGCAGGTTTGATTTTGGAATCATGCCGGTCTCGGTAAGCGCGGTCGCGTCCTTTACGTGTTTCAGCATGCCCTCAAGCACGTCCTTGCGCACGGCGACGACGTTTTTAAGCAGTGCGACCGCGAAGTAGTTCGTGAACGTCTCTCCGATGACCTCGGCGCGCGCGCGATCCGTTTCGGCGTCCGCGGTGCGGAGGTCGGCCCGCGCCGCGCTTTTCGCGCCGATGATTTTACCGCCCGCGAAAACGGGCTGCGTTACGGTGATGTTCGCGTTGGGATAATATTGGTCCTTGAGCGTATCGATGAAATGCGGGACCGCCGCGTCGAGCGCGCTCCGCGTCCCCTCCGAATACTGCCGCTCAAAGGCGTTGACGAGCGCGGGCGGAACCGCGTTGTTGTTCGCGCGAAGGAGCGAGTCCACCGCCATCTTCGTGAGCGTCGATGTCTGGAGGGAGAGCATGGCGTCGCGAACCTGGTCGAGGTCCATGGTGAGCGGCTTGTTCATCGCCGTGTAGCCGGCGGTAACCGACACGGTGGGCAGAAAATTGCCCGCAGCGGCGCGATTCTCCCATTTTTTCTGGATCCGGCGTTCGCGGCACTGCGCCATCTTGGGATTATTTTCGCAGGCAAGGTTCAGCGCCTCGGGCAGCGACAGGGCCTGCGGCTGCCGGGCTTTGGCGATTCCGCACAGGGCCACAAAAAAAAACGGGCCGAGGCCGAACGTCACGTTCCGGATGGGGTGACGGCGTATCATGGATGCTCCTTTGCTAATGTCAATCGCGCCTATGCCGGTTTTTGGGGGGCAAGCAGGCCGTGGAGGATGACGGTTTTGCAGGTTTGCCGCAATTCGGCAAGACCTATTTCCCGCGGCGCCGCGGCCCACCTGAGCAGCGCATACCGGATGCCGCCGAAGAGAAAAAGGTGGAAGTACCGGGAGCTCACTTCGGCGTTGAAAAGCCCCATGGTCTGGCCTTCGGCGATGATTCTTTCGCTGTCGGCGAGTACCTTGCGGTAATGCGCAAGGAAGGACGCGTCGGTTTTGGCGCGTATAACGTGCTGATGCTCGTTGATGAAAACGAGCATGAGTTTCTGGTTCCTGGTGAATCGGTCGAAGAGTTCGTCGATGAGGGCCGTTACCTTGTGCTGCGGGGTCATCGCGGCGTTTTCCCGCAGGCCCGAAACAAGCTGGGCGAGTTCCCCCCACACGGTATCGAAGATGTGCAGGATAATCTGTTCCTTGTTTTTAAAGTACAGATAAACGGTGCCGATTGCGATGTTGGCGCGTGCGGCTATGTCCTGCATTTTTGCTTTTGCGTATCCGAATTCCCCAAACACAAGGATCGCGGCATCCAGGATATCCTTCTCTTTCTCGCCCTCTTTAATGCGCATTCATACCCCCAAAAAGATTTAAATGAACAGATATTCATAAATATACCAGAACCGAGTCCTGCTGTCAACAGTTAAATGAACAATTATTCATTTAACTGTTTGTTCTGCTTTTTGCTGATGTTGCATTTGCATTATCAATATGTTACAGTTTTGATAATTTTTTGATGCTGCAATAGCAACACAAAAAGCGGCACTATCGTTTGAGTGGACAAAGAGAAGTATCGGGCTTAACCATTATGCGGCGGCTACCGGAACCAGTTTCTGCTTTTTTTGAAAAAACCGAACGCAAGCGCGAAATTTATGGAAAAATTGCGGACGTCGTTTTCCTCGATTCCGGTTCTGTCGAGGGCATACAGATCGTAGGCGATTCCCATCCGGAACCTCATCCAGCCGGTGATGTTCGTTTCGCCGCATATCTGCGGATCGAGCACCAGGCCCGACGCGTGGCGCGCCGGGTCGTCGGTCGATATGTGAACGTACCCGGCATTGAGGAGCAAGCCTGCATGGACGATCATGGAATCGTTCATCGAGGCGCCCGTCACGAGCCCGGCCTGCCGCATCCATACCCGTACCGGGGCGTTCTGGACTAAAACATCGAGGCCGGAAAGGAACGTGGCGCCGTAGAGCCCCAAAAGGAAATATCTGTTGAACAGGGCACCGGCCTCGATGCCGGTGTAAGAAAACGCCTTGCCGTAGAAGTCGTGGTGCTGGTGGGTGAGCGACGCGTACAGCGGCACCGGGGAAAACGGTACGGAAGCACGGTTCTGCGCAGAAACGAAAAGCGATGAGAGCAGAAGAAAGAATGCCGCAGTAAATTTATGTGTAAGCATTCGGGCCCCTCCGGCTCTGGTTAATGCGAGTCCCCACGGCAATGCCGCAGGCTTGCAACTGCTTTTTCAAGAGGGGGGTACACGCCTGAGATGAGAGGGGTGTGCTTCGGCCGTCTTCGGCTCACGGAAGCACGTAAATCTTCCCTTTGCACGATTTTCCGTTCGCCGAATTCGCTTGGTAGAAATAAACGCCCGGGACGACGAAGCGGTCGGCTTTGTTTTTGCCGTTCCAGTTGATGATGGTGGTGTTCTGGCCGGTGAGGTTTAACACAAGCGTGCCCGAAGCGTCGTAGATGCGGACGTGCGGGCTTTGTGAGTTTAAGCGTGCGAAGCGTATCGGGTGGTTATTGATAAACGAGATGCGCGACATCGGGTTCGGAAACACGTCGATGGAACCCGCCGAGGCATCGGATTGGGCGGTTGCCGCGTCGCCCGACTGGAAGCGGTACATGCACGACGAGGTGGCGACCCAGTAGACGCCGGTCGCGGGATCGAACGAAATCCAATTTACCGGAGTGGAAAGCGTACCGCATTTAGTGAGGTTCGTCAGCGAGGAGTCGTCGTCGTTGTACGAATACAGGTCTTTGTCCTTGCAGAATACCGGCCTGCCGTTTGCTCCCACCGCTATCGCCTCGAAAAGTCCCGTCGAGGTTATTTTTGATATTTTGGTCAAGGTCGATATGTTGTTGTTGGTTATCTTGTAGATGCCGTCGTCCGCCGCGACCCACACGAGGGTGTCGTTGACAACGGCGAATCCCGACGCCGACATCACCTCCGCGTATTTCTGAAACTGGACCGGCGTCAGGGTATCAACCGGGCTGTTGGTGGAAGGATAGCTCAAAATGGCCATTCCGCCGCCCGACATGTCGGCCTTAAGACCGAATCCCAGGTAGACATATTGGGTGTTGTAGGCCTTGTTCTGGTTGGAGGCTATGGGGCCGATGAAGCGGGGATAATCCTGGTCCTGCACCAGCGAAAAATTGAAGCTGCGCCATGCCGACGGGGAATTGTCGCGCGGCTTGCGGACATGGAGAAAATTGCCGTTGTAGGGAGTGTTGTTCGCCACCCAGATATAGCCGAGCGAGTCCTCGCAGGTCGACGAGACGAAAGTCCACCACAGTCCCGCCTTTTCGTCGAACCTGACAATGGGGGACGCGTCTCTATAATACGGCGAGGCGCCGTCTTCATAGGAAGACCACAACCCCGTTTCCCGGTTGAGCCACAGCGAGCCATAGGCGAACGTCGAAACCCACACGTCGTTTTTCGAGGTCACCATGATTGCGTTTTTGCAGATGAATGGGCCCGAACTCATCGGCGGGAGGCCCGGAGTATTGTTATATGTCAAGCTTGACCATTGCCTGCCGTCGAACGTGCCGATGCCGTTTGTCATGTCGTAAGGCACGAACCACAGCACGCCGTCCTTGTCCATCGCGCATCCTTTAATATAGGAATCTTCGGGGCCGTCGAGCGATTCGGGAGTAAACACCTGCTTGGCTGGATTGCACAAATACCAGAACGAACTTTTGGTGCCCACCGCGATCTGCGTATCGGAAACCGGGGTCGCGCAGGCTACGGCCGACGGAAACAGATGTACCAAGACGTTGTTGAGCCACAGGCCCTCCACCGAATCGGTTCCGCCGAATTGTACTTGGGCCGCCCCGAATTGCGCGGTTTTTCTCGGGCTTGCAAAGAGGCTGTCGTTCCGGCGGACGATTCCGACCGGGTCGCTCGCGGGAAGAAGCTTCCAGACGCTCGGGTCGGAAAAGATGGCGTTCGCGAAATCGGGCGCCGCCATGTAGGCCAGCCCGTCGGGAAGCGCGACCGCTATGGTATCGCCGAAAATCCGGATTTCGGAAACCGCGGTGCTCGTGGACGTGCTGAATTGTTTGGCGTTCTGCATGGATAGCCGCGCGATATTGAAAATACTGAGTCCCGAGGTGGTTCCGATGAACAGGAAGTTGCCGCTCCGGTTCATGCACAGTATCCGCCAGTTCGAAACGGTGAGCGCGTTATAGGAAGTAAAGGTCGCGGTCTGCGGATGGCATTTGATAAGGTACCCCGATCCCGTTCCGAACCACAGGTCGCCGTTGTCGTCCTTGACGGCGGCGGTGACGTTGAGGTCGGGGATGTCGGAAACTTCGGTGAAGGTTTTCGAGGATCCGGAGGCAAGGTCGTACCGTACCACGCCGCCCGACGTGGCAAGCCACAGGCTGCCGCCGAGCGGAACCACCGCGTTTACCGACTTGAATGATCCGAATTGCTTGAGGATGCCCGCCGCGCGCGCCGGAAACGCCGCAGCGGCGATTGCGAAGGAAGCGGCGATCGCGAGAAGAGGTATCGTACCGGATGGTTGTTTCATAAAAGGAATTTCTCGATGGAAACCGCTCCCTCCCGCCCCGCGCGGCCGAGGGACAAAGTCAAGACCGCTAAATTAATTCCTGCAATCCCCCTCCGTTAGTTCCTTCCTCCGGCCTTGATCCGGAGTACATTACGGCCAAGAAAGACGTTTTGATGTTTGTTTTTGGGCGCGCGGGCCGCGGTCTTCGTCATTTTGTGCGGCTCGGACGGGCACGCATGAAAAACCCGGGGCATTTTTTGAAAAGGTACCACGGCATGCCAGACCGTGGTTCTTTACCGCCCGCTTAGCAGCCTCGCCACGACGTTGCTGTTCGCAAACTGTTTCTTGTACAGTAACGCGGCGACGGCCAGCCAGAGGCAGAACCTCGCAAAGACCGGCACGGGAAGAAAGGCGGGAACGAGAAGCGCGCCGCAGGCAAGCGTCATACGCGACAGGAGCCAGTCGCGCATGACGAGAAGACCGGCCGCCCGCGCGGTCCAAATCATGCAGATGCCGTAGGAAACGGAGGACGTGAGCGCAATCGCCGTGAGCGCCTCGTACAGGTGCTCACGGCCGAAGAGCCGGCACCAGGCGATGTTCACCACGACGTTGAGGCCGGCCGCGGCCCAGGTAATCGCGGAAAGCTTGAGAATTTTCCCTCGAAAGGTGAGTACCGGCGTGGACACGTAGGTTGCCATTTTAAAAAAGTACACGAGCGTGAGCGGCGCGATCACGACCGCGATTCCGCGATAGGCCGGGGAAACAAAGCTCCTGCCGAAAATAGTAACGGAGGCCAGCAGGGGCAAGGCGATACAAAGAAATCCGATGAGCCCGCCGAAGAGCAGGACGAGCTTGCGGGAAAATTCCTTAAGTTCCTTTTCGTGGAATTCCTTGTTTTGGGCGAACCTGAAATAATACGGGAACCACATAGAATTGAACGCCTCGGCGCAGAAGGAGCCCGCCAGGGCTATCTTCGCGGCCGCCGCGTAAAAGCCGTTTGCTTCTCCGCCGAGGAGCAGAAAGACGACGTACCGGTCGGAGAGGTCGTTGAGAAACACCCCCAAGCCCGCCAAGGTGAGCGGGAGCCCTAAGCGGAGCAACGGCCCAAGCCCGGCAAGCGGCGCCGGTCTGGGCAGAAATCCGTCGAACACGCAGCAGAGCACGAGTTCCGCCGCCGAGGCGACGGCCTCCGAAACGACTATGGCGGCAAGCCCCCCCGCGCGCAAGCCGATGAGCCAAAACAGCACCGCAACCATGACGGTCACGCGGAAAACGCGCGCGATCCCGAACCGGACGATTTTCTGGTTGAACCGCATCGACATCTTTGGTACCATGCCAAGCACGTCGGACGCGGCCCACAGGATGAGCCACGCCGCAAGCGACGACGCGACCGAGCCCGGGAAAAGAATCCGCGAGCCGGCGAAAAAGACCGCGCCGGACGCGCCGCACACTTGCATGAGGACAAGCATGGAAGTGTTTCGGAGCGCGGCCATGTTCCGCGCGTCGTTTTCCTTAAAGGAAACCATCATCGCGGACGGCAGGCTTATGGGCGTTACGATACAAACCAGTTGGAGGGTCGCGAGGATGACCGCATAGGTCCCGAAATCGGCGGGAGCAAGGATACGGGTGTACACCGCCACGAGGGAAAACCTTACAAGCGCGAAAACCACGTCGGAAGCGCCGTAGAGGGCGGTGCCCCGGAACAGGCGGAGAAGGGTTGGTTTTTCGGATGCGGGCACGGGAGGCTTGGTCTTTCTCCGGGCAAAGCGTGGGTCGGTTAATTTGATTGATAATATACATTTTTTAAATCGGACGCAAGAATGTCCCCGGGTCTTTCTTGACGTTTGCTTCGCGAAACCCTATATTTCGATGCAAAAGGTCGAGAATCGGTTCTCTTTACCTTGGAGGAAATATGCGTTTCGTCACTTTGATGGCTTGCGTTTCCGCGGCATTGGCGGCGTTCCTTTCCACCGGCTGTTCCTCGACCAACAGCCCATCGAACCAGGCTCCCTCGACCACCGAGATCGAAGGAACCTGGTCGGGAACCATGAGCATGGGAGGCAACACCACCATAACGTTCACCGGGTCTTCTTTTTCCTCCACGGGAAGCTGGGTCTCGACCGGGACTTTCAGCGTCGCCACGGGAGCGAGCCCCAAGCAGGTCAACATCACGCTTGCGCAGTGCTCCACCAATCCGGACTACGAAGGAAAGACCACCCTCGGCGTGTATGCCTTGTCGGGCCAGAGCCTCGTGATGGCTATGGGCGAACCCGGGACCGGGGCGCGCGGGGCGTTCGGGGACGGCAATTCGAACGTGTTTACCTTGACGAAACAGTAAAGCCATCGGCCGATGCACGATTGCCGCGGGCGCGGTTGGGGTCATTGTCGTTGTTCCGCCTCGCGTTTTTTCCGTGCCCTGCCCGACGTTTTTCCATTCTGGGATGTATTTTCCGTTTGAAAACCGGCCGGATTTTCCGTGCGAACCGCTCAAACGATTCAATGAGCACGATGGATAAACGTATTCAACGTATTATGCTGAGGCGTCTGAAGCCTGTAATAGCAACCGCCTTCGCCGTGGGGTGTGCCGCCGCAATCGTTTCCTGCTCCCTCGACAGGCTTTCCCCAAACGTTTCCTGGGTCACCGTCACCGCGGCCGCCGATTCCGACGGGACGGTCTCGGTCTTTCCCGTGGGAGGCAGGGTCGCGGTCGGGAGCGAGGCCGTGGTGAACGCCGTCGCCGACTCGGGGTTCGTCTTCATCGGATTTTTCGGCGACGTGTGTTCCACCGACAACCCGCTCAAGCTCCTCCCGTCGGCGAACGTTTCCGTGACCGCGCGGTTCGCCAGGAAACCGCCGGAGGGCGGAATGGCGCAGATCCGGTCGGCGGGCGCAACATTCATCATGGGTTCGCAGAGCGCGTCGGCGATGGACAACGAGCGGCCTGCCCACCCGGTACGTCTCACCTACGACTATTTTATAGACAAATGCGAAGTCACCCAACGCCGGTACGGCGCCCTGATGGGCTCCAACCCGTCCGCAGGCGCCGCGCAGGGTTCCTACGGCGTGGGGGACAGCTTTCCCGTGTATAACGTGAGCTGGTACGACGCGGCCCTGTTCTGCAACGCGCGCAGCAAGCGCGACGGATACGACACGGTCTATACCTACGACGCCGTGTGCAAAGCCGCGGGAAACTGCCCCTACACGCTTGAGAACCTTGCCATACACTACGATCGCATGGGCTACCGCCTTCCCACCGAGGCCGAATGGGAATACGCGTGCAGGGCGGGTTCCACTTCGGATTATTTTTGGGGGCCCGGCGCCGCCGATTCCGCCGCGCCGTATGCCTGGTATGTGGGCAACTCGGGCAACACCGCCCATCCGGTTGGAAAAACACGGCCGAACGCGTTCGGCCTGTTCGACATGACCGGCAACGTGTCGGAGCTGGTGGCCGACTGGCTTGCGCCGTACGGCGGTTCGCTCGCCGTAAACCCCGCAGGGCCGCATAACCTTACGCTCGAACAGTTCGAGGCGTCGTACCAGCGGCCCATACGCGGCGGGAGCTTCGCGCTCGGCGCGTCGTTCCTCCGGTCGAGCGGCCGCAGCGAGCCCTACCTGGCGCCGGCGCTGACCACGAGCCCTCGCACCGGGTTCCGCACCGTGCTCGGCGTCTTCTTCCCCGACACCGCGGGCCGGCCGCCCTCGCGCATCTCCGACACGCTCGGCATAACCGTGACCTGCTCAAAGTCCGATCTCATCGATCTTACGGGAACGTCGTCCGTCAAGGTCGTGTTTGTCAAAGAGGACAACCTCCGCCGCAGGGTGTGCTTCATCGATTTCACCTCGCCCGCGCCGGCCGTGCGCGTGCTTGCCGACACCGTGCCCGCCTACGGCCCGGCGATCTCCCCGAACGGCTCCCTTGTCGCGTTCGGATCCAGGGGCATCGGGTTTTCGACGCCGTCGCAGGCCTCGGTGTGGAGATTCGGGGACTCGTCCGGGCTCGTCGGCCGCACCCCGTCGGCCGCCTCGGCCTACCTCCCGTCGTGGTGGGTCGATACCGCGACTGGCGACACGTGCCTGGCGGCCGCGGAGGCGGCGAGCATGAACAACCTTCCTTCGTGGATCACGGAGCGCACCATGCTGTGGCGGCTCGCGGCGGGCCAAA